>Ga0136616_10001894_pt1 | contig 11053 bp, 8 predicted proteins | sample AntDrymUQ2992106_2_FD_106648 | JGI IMG/M metagenome (GOLD analysis project Ga0136616, IMG submission 106648) | Polar desert sand microbial communities from Dry Valleys, Antarctica - metaG UQ299 (21.06) | ecosystem: Environmental > Terrestrial > Soil > Desert | place: Antarctica: Dry Valley... | reverse complement strand
TGACCGGGATCCATCCCGCAAGCGACCGAACGATCAGCCCGGCTTTTGTCATGCCCGAAGACTGGCGCGCACATGCGTCGAGCGGCTATGGTCCCGACATGACTTGGACCCGAAAGCTCGTCGCAATCCTCACCATCGTCGGCGCGAGCCTCGGCGCAGCCGCACCATCCGCAGTCGTCTCGATCGGCCACATCGGTGGCGGCGGCGGCCGCACCTCTGACGGCTCCAACGCGATCGGCCACATCGGTGGCGGCGGCGGCCGCATCTCTGACGGCGTCATCGCGATCGGCCACATCGGTGGCGGCGGCGGCCGGCCCGCAGGCGGCTAGACCGTCCCCACGGCGGTTGAGCCTCTGATCCGGCGCACCCCATGCCTGTTCATGGCTGCCCAGACGCGCCGCGCCAACGAGTCAGGACGTTCGAGCAGTAGTGACCTGGCTGCGGATTTCGCCGTGCCGGTTGACGTGCAATCCACCCGCCTCGCGGGCCAGCAGGAGCGCTTCGTCCGCGTGCATGATGAGCCCGGCCGCCGAGGTCGGCGTCGTGAGGGATGCGATGCCACCGGTGATATGACGCACGACATCGTCGCCACAGGCGCGGATCCGCGAGCCAAGATCGTCCCCGGTGATACCGATCGCGATGACCGCCAGTTCGTGGTGGTCGTACCTGGCGAGCACGTCGACCTGCAACGTCGCAATGATCTTGTCCAGCGTCTCGTCGAACGCCCCCGCACTGACTTCGAGAAACGCGACGCTCACTGTGTCGCCCTTGTGGCGAGAGACAGCCAGGTGCCCAGACAGCCGCTGGAGGAACGACAAGCGGCTCACCAGGCCGGTGGCAGCGTCGTACAGCAGTCGCTCCGTTGCACGTGCCTCCTGTCGACGCATCGTCTCGGTCGTGATCCGAGCGTCCATCGTCGAAGCGAGTTGAGAACGGTCCCGCCAGCTCGTCCGAGCGAGCATCTGCGCGTACGACGCGGCCACGGCCACGTCTGGCTCGTGAACGTAGAGTCGGGCTCGCTCCCATACGGCACCCATCGCCAGGGCGTAGTCAGTGGTGTGAGTGATCGAGAGCACCGCCCGCTCGGCATGCGCGAGTGCGGCCGATCCGATCTGGGCTGAGTGGGCTCGAACAAGCCCGAGCCGTGCGATGACGGCATCGTCGGCCCCGACCCGGGACAGCGGCTCGATCACGCTTGCAAGTAGCTCAACTGCCGCTTCGGACTGTCCGAGAAAGGCCAAGCAGAGGCCGTTGCGCGCGTCTAGGACGAGTTCCCATGCTCGCGCCTCCTGCGCTGGAAGAACCTCCCTCGCCTGATCTCCGAGGCGCAGCGCCTGACCGAAGTGCTCGTCCGCTTCCGCGGAGCCGATTCGATCCAGCTCTAGTCCCAGGTACAGGTGCGCCAGCTGAGTGTTTAGGATCCGGTAGAGCGCCGAGATCGCGTAGGCGCTGACCGACTTGTCGCTGGCGAGATCGTCGTAGTGGGTGAGCGCCAACTCATACAGGCGCAGCGAGAGGTACGCCACGCCGAGCACGTTGACCGCCCAGATGTACGACAATCCCCGGGGGGGCGAGTCGTGCAGGTGTATCGCGGCCTCGATGACCTCGCGCAGAGCGAGCTCCCGCTCGTGCTGGATGATTGCAACGATCGCTCGCATCGAGGCACTGCTGGACATCCAACTGCGATCGACCGGGTCCTCCGAGAGTTCTCGCGTGAGTTCAGCACACACGTCGACACACTCGTCAAGGCGTCCGAGCTGGAGGTTGCAGAGCGCCTCGATGTAGAGCAACTGGTACACGATGCGCTGCGCGCCCGCCTCGCGAGCGGCGCGCAGAACCTCGGGTGCCTCAGTCAGCACCATCTCGGCGCCGCCGGTCTGCGCCCGTAGCGTGAGCTCGCCAGTGGTGGTGTACAACTCACCCCACGACGGCAGGTCCGCGCCTGGTTCACGCCGGACTTCAGCCGGCGCGCTCCCAGGACGAGGTCTGGGCGATCTCACCGGCATGACACGGTTCCTCGCTGCTTCACGTCTACTGCGCGGAGGCATGTGGGTTGATCCAGATCCCGCCCCGACGGCGGGCCGTCAGCAGTGCTTCGTCTGCGTGCGCGACAAGGGTTGTGACCGATGAGGGCGAGGCCAGCGCGGCGACCCCTACGGTCAAGTGGATGATCGCGCCCGGGCTGCATGCCCGGACGCGATCCGCCAGCTCTGCGCCACCCAGACCCACGCCCACTGCCGCCAGCTCGCCATGGTCGTACCTCGCCAAGAAGTCGACGTCGAGCGTGGCGATGATCTCGTGCAACACCTCGTGCGGCGCGCTAGCCGACAGATCGAGGAAGGCCAGACTCACCACACCTTCGATGCGTCGTGCCTCGCCGACGTAGGTCGCGAGCTGCTGAACGAGAAGCAACCGGTTCGGAAGCCCGGTCGTCTCGTCGTGGAGTAGATGGTCCATCTCGCGGGCGCGCCGGACAGCGACCTCTGCGCGGATGCGTTCCGCTACCGAGCCGACGAGCCGGCAGCGCTCGTCCCAGCTCGCCCTGGCGATGAGGTTGCAGTAGTCGGCGGCCGCAGCAGTCGCTGGACCATCGAGATCGAGACGCGCGCGCTCCCACGACGCAGCCGTCGACAGCGCGTAGTCGGTCTGGTTGTCCAATGCGCCGAGCGCCAGATCCGCGTGCGCGCGGGCGACCCCCCGATCGATCTTCGACGAGGCACGCGCCAGGCCGATACGGGCCATAACTGTCTCATCCTTGGGCCGCTCCGCGAGGCGCGGAACGACATCCTTGAGGTTGATGATGGCGAGATCAGCCTCGCCGAGAAACGCCAGACACATTCCGCCGCGTGCTTCAAGGACGAGTTTCCACGGGTTCTCATCCTGTTTGGGCACGTAGTCGAGCGCTCGCCGTCCCCGGTCCATTGCCTGTTCAAAATGGGTGCTTGCGGCGGTCGTCGAGCCGACGCGGTCAAGCTCGAGACCCCAGTAGATGTGGGCGAGCTGAGCGTTGAGGTTCCCGAACAACATCGAATTCCGATACTGGGCGAATACCGCGTCGTCATCGACGCTCGCATATTGCTCGAGCGCAAGCTCGTAAAGCCGTAGCGAGAGGCATCCGACGCCCAACCCGTTGACTGCGTTGAGATAGCCGGGACCCCGGGTGGGCGCGTTGCGTACTTGAATCGCCGCCTCGACCATCTCCTGGAGGGCGCGCGTCAGGTCCCCGCGAGAGATCCCCACCAACGCCCGCATAGAGGCGCAGCTCGAGAGCCACCCGCGATCGATCGGATCATCGGAAAGATCGGCTGCCAGGACGTCGCAGGCTCGCACACAGTCATTGAGCCGATCGAGCAGGAGGTTGCAGATCGCAAGAAGGTGCACGGCGCGGTGGACGATCCGTCGGGCACCGATCTGTCGCGCCACGTCGAGGACGGCATCGAGCTCGGTGAGGACTGCCTCGGCCTCGCCGAGGTTCGCACGCAGCGTCAACTCACTCACCCAGGCGTAGAGCTCGGCGCTGGTCGGCAGTTGTCGGGTCGTCAGGGCGGATGAGGCGTGATCCGGCGATCCCGCGGTTCCGCCCGACGGTACGAGCGGTGGGACGGCGGTCGACCGCGTGGGCACGAGCGGTCCTCCCTCGGAGCGGCGAGCAGCCCGGCCGGCGCTGCCGGCCAGCCCGGTTCAAGGCATCCTAGGCCGGGACGCCTCGTCGACCGGCGGTCGCCGTCCGCGGTCCGCATCGGCCCGCTCCGAGGCGCCACGACCGGGGCGCAGGCACCGGTTGGACCCTCGACGGCTCCGGAACGGAAGAGTAGGTACGTGCGACAACGATCCCTGGCTGATGCTCGACACAGGTCGGCTCGGCCGATGGCGTTCCTCATCATGGCTGCCGCCGCACTCGTACCTGGCGTCTCGCCGAGCGCCGCCGTTGCCGGCGATCCGATCGGCGGAGAGCGTCTGGCCGAGCCAGGCGTCGTGGTCGACCTGGGGGCCGGCGCGGTGCCGCCGCCGGGTAACGAGGCGGCGGCGTACGTGGTTGCCGACCTCCAGACGGGCGAGGTCCTCGCGTCGAAGTCCGCGCACGAGCTCCTTCCGCCGGCCAGCACGCTCAAGGTCCTCACCGCACTTACGCTGCTGCCCGGTCTGGACAAAGACCAGGTGGTCGTCGGCGCCGACGAGGACGTGCTCGTCGAGGGCAGCAAGGTGGGTATCGCGGCCGGGCTCTCCTACGACGTGGACCTGCTGTTCAAGGCCATGCTGGTCGACTCGGGCAATGACGCAGCCCAAGCACTGGCCAGGACTGCCGGCGGCGTCGAGCAGACGGTCGCCGGGATGAATGCGGTGGCACGGGAGCTCGGGGCATTCGACACGCAGGTGATCAACCCGAGCGGGCTTGACGAACCGGGTCAGCTCACGTCGGCCTACGACCTGGCACTGATCGCTCGGGCAGCGCTTGAGCGCCAGGACTTCCGGACGTACGTGACGACACTGACGGTGGACCTGCCGGCGCGCGACGGTACGAGCTACCAGATCCAGAACGGGAACCGCCTGCTCGGTTCGTACGACGGGCTGATCGGCGTGAAGACCGGGTACACCACGCTCGCCCGCCACACCTATGTCGGCGCCGCAGAGCGCGACGGCCGACGTTTCGTCGTCACCGTGCTGCGGACCGAGGATCGGGCGGAGGTCGTGGCGGCCGCGCTGCTGGACTGGGCGTTCCTCAACGCCGACGCGGTCACTCCCGTCGGTGAGCTGGTCCTGGGTCCGCCGGTCCCGGTGATCTCCGCCGTACCGGAGGAGTCGGGCGGGCCACTCCAGACACCGGGGCAACCGCCCGCGGCGGGCGGCGCGGTGGACGCAGGTACCGGCGGCGGGCTCGGGGCACTCACGACGACAGCCCTGGTGGGCGTCGGTCTGGTCGGTGCGGTCGCGGCTCTACGGATCCGGGCGGTACGGCGGGACCGCTTGCGCCGTGAGCAGCTTCGAGGACGCTCGATCCGACCAGGTCAAGGAGCCTGAGCTCAGTCCTCTGCGGCCTCGGCGACCTTGCGGAGGGACACCGCGAGCCCGACCGCGGCCGCACCGAGCGCGACGCCGGCGACGAGCGCAGCTCGGTCGCGGTCCGGTCGCACACCTGCATCCGTCGGGCCGTCGACGAGATCCGGTCGGAGCTCGACCAGCGTGCGCTCGGCCTCGAGCGCGATGCGGGTCTCCACCACCTCGTCCGCCGGCGGGGTCGTCGCCGCCCAGGATGCGCCGAGCATGGTGAGACGGGCGAAGTAGCTGATCCACACCAGCAGCGCGATGACCAGGGCGAACGGGCCGTAGATCGGGTTGTCCACCGTGCTGCCGATCACGAACGTCGCCAGCAGCTTCAGCACCTCGAAGCCGATCGCGGCGAAGATCGCGCCCTCGCGGAGCGCGCGGCTCGGCAGGTCGGGCTTGCCGAGCAGACGGAAGATCACGAAGAACAACAGCGTGCTGGCGAGGACGCCGACCGCGATGCCGATCACACGCAGCAGGAACGTCGGGATCGGGTCGTCCTCGGGGAGCCCCACGGCTCCGAGCAGCTCACCGGTCAGGCTGGTGACGATGCTCGAGGAGCCGACGGAGACGAGCAGCACTATGCCGAGCGAGCCGAGCACGAGCAGATCGGTCGCCTTGCCCAGGAGGAAGTTGCCTCGCTCCTCCTTCGGCACCGCGAACATGGTCTGGAGTGCCCGGCGGAGGGACGAGAGCCAGCCGAGCCCGGAGTAGAGGAAGCCGGCGAGGCCGATGATCGAGGCGGTACTCGCCGCATCAGCGAGCTCCTCTGTGCTGATCTCGTTGAAGATCCCCGGAAGCACAGTGCGCATCGCGTCGAGGACCGGCTCCTGCGCCTCGGGCTGGTTGCCGACCACGAACCCCAGCACCGCGAACGCCAGGGCGACGATCGGGAAGAAGGAGAGCAGCCCGAAGTACGTGATCGCGCCGGCGAGCATGGACGCTTGCGCAGCGGAGAAGTGCTCGAACGCGCGGGCGAGATGGTCGACGATCGGCCGCCGGTCGCGGAGCGCCTGGGCTCGCGCCTTGAGCCGGTCCACCAGACCCGGCTTCTTCACGTCGGTGTCAGTTCTCCCCGTCTCAGCCGCCGGCCCGGCCACCGGTGCTCCTCGCGGTGCCCTGGGCCGGCTGGTCGGGCGAGCAGCCCGGGGCGCTGAACCCGTACGTCCGGACTGGTCGCCAGACCCCGTCATTGCCGTGGCGGTAGAGGCTGAAGCCGTTCACCTCGAACGTGGCCTCGTAGCCGGCGAGCTCGTCGAACGCGAGGTCCAGCGCCGACTCCGGGGTGTCATGGGCGATGGTCACGTGCGGGTGGTACGGGAAGGCGAGCTCGCCGCCGGCAAGCGGCCCGCTGCGGACCTGGGCGGCCAGCCGCTCGCACTCGACCAGACCCACGGCGACCTGCACGAAAACGACCGGTGACACCGGCCGGAACGTGCCGGTCCCGCGCAGGAGCATCCCGAAGGTCAGTGTCTCGTCGGCAACCTTCAGCAAGTGCTCGTCGATCGCCTGCGTCGCGGCGAGATCCACCTCGGTCGGCGGCAGCAGCGTCACGTGGGTCGGGATCGCCGTAGCGAGCGAGTCCCCGCAGCGCAGCCTGGCGTGCCGGAGCTCGTCACCGTACGGCTCCGGGATGGCGACCGCGACGCCGATCGTCGGCACGGCGGTCCGCTAGCGCCGGGCCGACGCGAAGCCGACCCGCTCGTAGACAGCAGCTAGGGTCTCGCTCGCGACCACGCGGGCACGCTGGGCGCCGGACGCGAGGAGCGCGTCGAGCGCGGCTTCGTCGGCGACGATCTCCAGCGTCCGTTCGCGGAACGGCACGACGAACTCCTCGACGGCGGCGGAGACGTCCTTCTTCAGATCACCGTAGCCCCGCCCCTGGTAGTCCCGCTCCAGCTCGCTGACGGTGCGACCGGACAGGGCCGCGTGGATCGTGAGGAGATTGGCGATGCCAGGCTTCCCCGCTTGGTCGAACGTGATCTCGCGACCGGAGTCGGTCACCGCGGACCGGATCTTCTTCGCGCTGACGGCAGGTGGATCAAGCAGATCGACGATTCCCGCCGGCGCGCTCGTGGACTTGCTCATCTTCGCCATCGGATCGCTCAGGTCGAGGATCTTCGCGGTGTCCTTGACGATGTGTGGACGCGGCAGGACGAACGTCTGCCCGAATCGGCGGTTGAAGCGCTCGGCCAGGTCGCGGGACAGCTCGAGGTGCTGTCGCTGGTCCTCGCCGACCGGCACCTCGTCGGTCTGGTACAGCAAGATGTCCGCTGCTTGCAGGACCGGGTACGTGAACAGGCCGACCGTCGGCCCGACCGTGCCCGGCCGGTTGGACTTGTCCTTGAACTGGATCATGCGGCTCGCCTCGCCGAAACCGGTCATGCAGCCGAGGACCCAGGCCAGCTGCGGGTGCTCGGGCACCTGGCTCTGGACGAAGATCGTGCACTGCTCAGGGTCCAGCCCGAGGGCGAGGAGCTGGGCCGCGGCGAGACGGATCCGACGACGCAAGACGACTGGGTCGTACTCGACTGTGATCGCGTGCAGGTCGACGACGCAGTAGAACGCGTCGTGTGTGTCCTGCATCCGGACCCACTGCTTGATCGCGCCGAGGTAGTTGCCGAGGTGGAACGAGTCCGCCGTCGGCTGGATCCCGGACAGCACGCGGGGACGATCGGCACGAGCAGGCATGGCCGTCATCCTGCCAGGCGGGCTGGGCCTGCCTGGTCAGGGCTGGTCCCGCTCGGGCTGCAGGTCGCCAGCATCGTCGGGCCCGTCCCCGGACTCGTGACGAGGTCCGCGTACGGCTCCCGGATCAGCGGCTTGATCGGGGGCGGGCTCGAGATGATCGCCATCCGGTGGGCCGGTTCGCTCAGGCGTGGGCTCGTCGGCCTTGGCGCCGCCGCCGCCACTGCTGCCGTCGCCGCCGTGAGGAGTGACCAAGATCCGCGAGACCCGGCGTCCGTCGAGCTCGGTGACGGTCAACTCATGATCACCGACCGAGACGGTGTCCCCCTTGTCCGGGACGCGCCCGAGCGCGCTGGCCAGGAAGCCGGCCACGGTCTCGTACGGGCCGTCAGGCAGCCCGACCCCGGTCTCTTCGGCGAAGTCGTCGAGGTTGAGCAGCCCGTCGACCTCTCGGATGCCGCCGGGCGACGACTCGACGTCGACGCGCATCGTGTCGTACTCGTCCCGGATGTCGCCGACCAGCTCCTCGACGAGGTCCTCGAGCGTGACGATGCCGAACGTGCCGCCGTACTCGTCGAGCACGATCGCCAGGTGGTGACCCTCCCGGCGCATCTCCGACAGGGCCGCGAGCACTCGCTTGGTGGCCGGAAGGAACTTCACGGCCCGGGCGATCTCCTCGACCCGCACCGATCGCCCCGACACTGCCGGGTTGAACAGGTCGCGGACGTGCACGAAGCCCACCACGTCGTCGTGCGAGCGGTCGACGACCGGGTAGCGCGAGTGCGGGTGCGCGATCGCGACCCGCGCGGCCTTGTAGACCGGCGTCCGGGCCTCGAGGAACTCGACTTCCGTACGGGGGACCATCACCTCGCGGATCTGGCGGTCACCGGCGGTGAAGACGTCCTCCACGATCCGGCGCTCCTCGCTGCCGAGCGTCTCGTGCGCGGCGACCAGCTCGCGGAGCTCCTCCTCGCTGATGCGGTCGCGCTGCGCCGACGGGTCCCCGCCGGCGAGTCGCACCACGAGGTTGGTCGACCGCGACAGCAGCCAGATCAGCGGTCGGGCGCCCTTGGCGATCGTGTCGATCCCCGGTGCCAGGGCGAGCGCGACCCGCTCTGCTCGCTGCAGCGCGAGCCGCTTCGGGGCGAGCTCACCGAGGACGAGCGACACGTAGGCGATCGCGAGCGTGATCACCACGAGCGCCAGCGGGACCGCGACCCCCTCGGAGACCCCGGCGTCGAGCAGTAGCGGGGTGAGGTCCTCCGCCAGGGTTGCCGCGCCGAACGCGGCAGACAGGAAGCCGGCCAGCGTCACCCCGACCTGGACCGCAGACAGGAAACGGTTCGGGTCCGCGGCGAGCGCGGCCACCCGCGCACCGCGGGCGCCGCGCTGGCCGATCGAGCGCACCTGGCTCTCCCGGAGCGACACCAGGGCGATCTCGGCGGCGGCGAACACCCCGCCGACGAGGACGAAGACGAGGACGAGACCGATGTTCGCCCAGATCTCGTTCACGGCGTACCCCCCAGCCGGAGGTACGCCGGTCTACTGCCGGGGTTCATGCCGACGAGGGTACGAACCGCGGCGGTGGCGACGCCAGTCGGTGCCTCACCCAGCCCGTTCGAGGTTCTCGTCGAGCGCGGCCAAGAACGTCTCGGTGGTGAGCCACGCCTGGTCCGGGCCGACGAGCAGCGCCAGGTCCTTGGTCATCGCACCGCTCTCGACGGTCTCGACGCACACCCGCTCCAGCCGCTCGGCGAACGCGATCACCTGCGGCGTCGCGTCGAGCTTGCCACGGTGCCGCAACCCGCCGGTCCAGGCGAAGATCGACGCGATCGGGTTCGTCGACGTGGGCTTGCCCTGCCGGTGCATGCGGTAGTGACGGGTGACCGTGCCGTGGGCTGCCTCCGCCTCCACGGTCTGGCCGTCCGGCGTCATCAGCACTGACGTCATGAGGCCGAGCGAGCCGAAGCCCTGGGCCACGGTGTCGGACTGGACGTCGCCGTCGTAGTTCTTGCACGCCCAGACGTAGCCGCCCTCCCACTTCATCGCCGCGGCCACCATGTCGTCGATCAGGCGGTGCTCGTACGTGAGGCCGCGGGCGTCGAACTCTGCCTTGAACTCACGGTCGAACACGTCCTGGAAGATGTCCTTGAACGTGCCGTCGTACGCCTTGAGGATCGTGTTCTTGGTCGAGAGGTAGACCGGGTAGCCCCGTTGCAGCCCGTACGAGAACGAGGCGTGGGCGAAGTCCTCGATCGACTTGTTGAAGTTGTACATCCCCATCACGACGCCCCCGTCCGCGGGCATCTGCACGACCTCGTGCTCGATCGGTGCGGAGCCGTCGGCCGGCGTGTAGGTGATCGTCACCGTGCCGGCGCCCGGCACCTTGAAGTTCGTCGCCTTGTACTGGTCGCCGTGCGCGTGCCGGCCGATGATGATCGGCTTGGTCCACGTGGGCACGAGCCGCGGGATGTTGCTGATGATGATCGGCTCGCGGAAGACGACGCCGCCGAGGATGTTGCGGATCGTGCCGTTCGGCGACACCCACATCTTCTTCAGGCCGAACTCCTCGACCCGGGCCTCGTCCGGCGTGATCGTCGCGCACTTGACGCCGACGCCGTGCTCCTTGATCGCGTTAGCCGCGTCGACCGTGATCTGGTCGTCGCTGGCGTCCCGGCTCTCGATGCCGAGGTCGAAGTAGCGGAGATCGATGTCGAGGTACGGGTGGATCAAGCGGTCCTTGATGAACTGCCAGATGATCCGGGTCATCTCGTCGCCGTCCAGCTCGACGACCGGGTTCTCGACCTTGATCTTGTTCATCGGGGATGCTCCTCCGTCAGAGATCGGCGACGTCAGCCTGCTTGGCGCGGACCGCCTCGGCCGCCTCGCGCAGGCTCACGAGCTCGGCCTCCGTGAGCTCGGTCTCGACGACCCTTCGGATGCCGGACCGGCCGAGCTCGGCCTCGACGCCGAGGTACACCCCGGAGATGCCGTACTGACCGTCGACCCAGGCGCAGACGGGCATGACCGCACCGGAGTCCTCGACCACCGCACGAGCCATGCGGGCGGCCGCGGCCGAGGGGGCGTAGTACGCGGACCCGGTCTTGAGCAGCGCGACCACCTCGGCGCCGCCGTTGCGAGTACGCCCCACGAGCTCGTCGATCTTGTCGGCAGGCATCAGGTCGCCGAGCGGGGTGCCGTCGACCGTGCACCGGGACGGGACCGGGACCATCGTGTCCCCGTGCGAGCCGAGCGTGAGCGTGCGGACGCTGCCGACCGGTACGGCGAGGGCCTCGGCGACGAACGAGGTGAATCGGGCGGT
>Ga0136616_10001893_pt1 | contig 11056 bp, 6 predicted proteins | sample AntDrymUQ2992106_2_FD_106648 | JGI IMG/M metagenome (GOLD analysis project Ga0136616, IMG submission 106648) | Polar desert sand microbial communities from Dry Valleys, Antarctica - metaG UQ299 (21.06) | ecosystem: Environmental > Terrestrial > Soil > Desert | place: Antarctica: Dry Valley... | reverse complement strand
CGACCGGCGCGGACCTCGACGACTCGGTCGGCGATGCCGGCGAAGCCCTCGGGGTCGTGGCTGACGTAGACCACAGCGATGCCCTCGACGGCGACGAGGTGCTCCAGGGATTCGCGCAGGACCGCGCGGGCCTCGGCGTCCACGCCGGTGGTCGGTTCATCCAGCACCAGCAGCCGAGGGCCGGTCACCAGAGCGCGGGCGATGAGTGCGCGCTGCTGCTGGCCGCCCGACAGCTCGCTCAGCCGCTGTCGCCGCACCGTGGCCAGGCCCATGAGGTCCATGACGTGCTCGAGCCGTTCGCGGTGACGGTGCGTGAAGCGACGACCCGGGCGGAGCTGGCCCGCCAGCCCGGTGCGCACCACCTCTGCGACGCTGACCGGCAGGGAGGTAGCCGCACTGGCGCGCTGGGGGACGTAGCCGACCCGCCAGCGGTCACGAAACCGGCTGGCGTCCGCGCCGAACAGCCGCACGGCTCCGTGGCCGGGTTGCAGCAGGCCGAGCCCGAGGCGCATGAGCGTGGTCTTGCCCGATCCGTTGGGACCGACGACGGCCACGAACTCGCCTTCGGCGATCCGCAGGGACGCCTCCCGCAGGACGGGCAGGCGACCGTAGCCGAAGGTGACCTGGTCGAACTCCAGAACGCTCGGGTCCGACATCGCCGTCATGCGCAGCCGAGCGCGGTCGAGAACGCCTCGGCCTGTGCGCGGACGAGGTCGGGGAGCCCAGCGGCGGCCTGGTCGTCGGCGACCGCGTCGAGCGGAAAGATCTCGAGCAGCTCCACGCCGGTCTCCGTCGCCACCGCCTCGGCGCCTTCGCGTCCCTCGACCGGTTCAGCGAGGACGTGGGTGAAGCCCTCCCCCTCGATCTCGCCCACGATCTCGGCGAGCTCGCCCGCCGCGGCATCACCTTCGGCGCTGACGTTGGTCACGGCGTGCTGCGCTTTGTCGTACGGCGTGAGCAGGTAGGCGTAGGCGGCGTGGCTGACGATGGCCTCCTTGAAGCGGCAGTCCCCGCTCAGCAGCGCGTCCAGGTCAGCGCCCAACGCGGCCATGTCGTCGCTGACGGCTGCGGCGTTCTGTCGGTACGTCTCGGCGTTGTCAGGATCGGCGGCGGCAAAGGCTTCTCCGGTGGCGCCGGCGACCTCGGCCATGATCGCCGGGTCGAACCAAAGGTGCGGGTCGACGCTGCCTGCTTCGTCGCTGTGTGCCTCGCCCTCCTCATCGGCGTGGGCGTCAGCGTCCTCGTGCGCGTCGCCTTCGTCCTCGTGCGCATGGGGGTCGGCCGACGCCGCCAGTAGCGCGTCGTGGCCGGCCACCTCGGCGGCGTTCACGACCTGGCCCTGCGCCGCGGGGATCGCCTCCTCCACTTGCGGCTGGTAGTCGATATCACCCGTATACAACACCACGTCAGCGGTTTCGATCGCGGCTCGCTGCGGCGGGCTGATATCGAGGTCGTGCGCCTCCTGCGAGCCCTGGTTGAGCAGGTTCACCTCGGCCTCGGGAGCAACCTGCGCGGCCACCCAGGCCAACGGGTACACCGCGGCGACCGCCTGGAGGTCGGCCGCACCCGCTGGCTCGGCGTCGGTGGGAGCATTGCCAGCCGAGGTCGCTGTGGCATCGCCACCGCCACATGCGGCGGCAACTAATGCCAGCAGAACGATCGGCGGAAGCCAGCGGCGCATGGTGGAACTCCTCGGACTATGGGATCACCCCAAGGCTAGCGTCATGAAAACGGATGTCAACTGCAACAGCGCACGCCTCCTTTACCTAGGTTCGCCGTAGGACCTGGCGCAGGTATTCCTTGCGGTCCAGCGGGTTGTGGTCGGTCCGAGGCCGGGTCGGGATCGTGCCGCGCACCGGTTGGTAGCCCGCGAAGGCGGATTCCAGGACACCATCGCCGCGAGTCAGCGCCGGCAGCTGCCGCTGCAGCTCATGCATCCGAGCCGCGGGGATCTCGCCCTCCAGGGTGCACGACGAGCCCTGCATCACCGGCGCTTGCGGGACGGCCTGCAGCCGTGTCAGCACGGGCAGCACCGGTCCGAGGGTGTCGGTCGGGACCTCGAGGTGGAAGCGGTGGATCGGCTCGTAGACCCTGGTGCCGGCATGCTTCAGGGCGCTCATCAGGACAAGTGGTGTCAGTTTGCGGTAGTCCTCGCCCGTGCTTGACAGGCTCTTGTTGAAGCGCTGGTGGCCGAGACTGTGCTTCCCCAGGTAGCCGGAGTGTGTCATCGAGACTGTGCAGTCCGTGACCTGCCATCCGTAGATGCCTTGCTGCAGCGTCTCCCGCACGGTGTCCTCGACTGCCCGGAAGAACGCGAATGGCATGGAGCCCAGCACCTGCGCCTCGATCTGAAACTCCACCCCTGAGCCGACAGCGGCCGGTTCGATGCGAAGCCCAACCGTGGCGAGGAACGGATTGGGCGCCATGCGCAGTCGCTCGACAGCAGCACCGGTGCCGATGGGCCGTTCGATGCAGATCGTCGTGGTCTCGAGGAAGTCGACGTCGATGCCGAAGTCGAGCGCCAGCGTCTGCTGGATGACCTCCTTCTGCACCTCACCGTAGAGCGAAACGAACAGCTGTTGGCGGACGTCGTCCTGGCGGAAGTTGATCAGCGGGTCCTGCTCGGCGAGCTGATCAAGCGCGACGTGGAGCGCACCCCTGTCGGTGGCGCCGGTGGGCACGACGACCGTCTCCAGCGTCGGTGGGGCGAAGTGGTGATGCTGCGACGTCGTTCGCTCCGTGCCGATCGTGTCGCCGATCTGGACGTCGCCAAGACCCCAGAGCTTGCCGATCTGTCCTGCTCCGACCGATGGACGCTGGACGTCTCCGCCACGGTCGAACACGCTGATCGCGGTGACCTTGCGCTCATCGTCGTCGCCGACCTGCAGCCGATCACGCGTTCGCACCCTGCCGGAGAACATGCGGACGTAGGCGATCTTCTCCCCGGCCGGGCCCCGGTCGACCTTGAAGACCGTGCCCGACACCGGCCCGTCGTCGTCGCCGTGGTCCGCGGGCAACAACTCGGTGATGCCCGCGATCAGGCAGTCCACGCCCGCCCCGGTGATCGCCGAACCGAAGAACACCGGATGCAGCAGTGCCTGCTTGGTTTGCGCCACCAGCCCGTCGCGGAGCTGACGGTACGCCACCGCCGTCTCGTCCTCGACGTACTGATTCAGCAGCGCATCGTCGTGGTCAACGAGCGCCTCGGCCAGCCTGGCCGTGAAGGCCACGTCGGCCGCTCCGTAGGGTCTGAAAGCAGCGCTGCGGGTGCCCAGGTCCAGGGCAGATCCCATCGCGATGACCGCCGGCGTCAACTTCTCCGAGATGGCCCGAAGGACGCGTGCATCGTGAGCGCCCCGACGGTCGATCTTGTTGACGAAGATCACCGTGGGCACGTGCAGGCGCCGTAGCGCCCGCAGCAATACCCGGGTCTGCGGCTGCACACCCTCCACCGCCGAGATCACCAGCACGGCACCGTCGAGCACGCTCAGCGCCCGTTCCACCTCGGCGATGAAATCCGGGTGGCCGGGCGTGTCGATCAGGTTGACCGTGACGTCGTCGACGACGAACGACACGACGGCCGACTTGATCGTGATGCCTCGCCGGCGTTCTAACGCCAACGAATCGGTCTGGGTCGTGCCGTCATCGACGCTGCCGACCTCGTCGATAACGCCGGCCGCCTGCAGCAGCCGCTCCGTCAGCGTTGTCTTACCGGCGTCTACATGCGCCAAAATCCCCAAGTTCAACGTTCTCAACTGTCATGTCCCCTACATAGGTGGCCACTCCTTCCTGAATGGACATGACAGCTCGCCGCATTTCCGTCTCCTTGGTCGATGGGCGCTTCGGGAGTACAGCAGACGGCAACCAGCGAGGCAAGCGAGTTCTCGCCACGGTTGACTGGACTGCGAAGTAGACCGCTAATGATCCAGTTTGCAGGATCGACCACTGGCACCTACTGCAACTTGACTCGCATCTGATCTATAATGCAGTAGTGGCCAGGTCGTCAACGCTTTCTCGCCTCGGCAGGATCGCCGAGGAACAGTGGGGTCTGGTGACGCGCCGGCAGGCGCAGAACGTGGCCGGCATCGCCCCTGCCACCTTCGCCCGGCTGACGAGGGACGGCTCGATCCTGGAGCGGGTGGCCCACGGCGTCTATCACCTCATTGGGGCGCCGCTCCCCGACCACCTCGATCTTCGCGCCGCCTGGCTGCAGCTCGCTCCCGAGACGCCGGCATGGGACCGCCGGCCGGACCAGGGCGTCGTCTCCCACCTATCGGCCGCCGCACTGTACGGGTTCGGGCACCTGCCGGCGGACGGTCACGACTTCACCCTGCCGAGGCGACGGCAGTCGCGACGTTCCGACGTCCGGCTGCACCGGCGTCACCTGGATGAACGGGAGCGGATCGACCTGCGCGGGCTGCCCGTCACCCGGCCGTCACGCACCGCCTCGGATCTCCTTTACGACCGCGAGGATCCCGAGGCGGTGGCACACCTCATCGCCGATGCCATCCCCTCCAGGTACGACTATCCCGGCACCTTCGCGGATGCGCTGGCACGGCATGCCGCGCGCTTCGGCCTCCGGCAGGGTGACGGGCTTGCCCTGTTGCGCTGGCTGCTCGATTTGGTCGGCGACCCGCAGACCTCGCGATGGGTGGACGAGGCGAGGCCACAGTTGAACCGGAAGCGCCCAGAGCAGGCCGGCTCGGACGAGGTTGCTCAGTGACGAGCCCGGCTGGATACGGCAGCCCCGGTGCGTTCCGCCGCGCACTCACGGACCGGCTGCGCACCATCGCAGACGGGAGCCGGTGGACGTTGCCGCAACTCCAGCGGCAGTTCGCCTACGACCGCCTGCTTGAACGTCTCTACATGGTCGATGATGGGTGGGTCGTCAAGGGTGCCGCCGCGCTCCTTGCTCGGAATCTGGGCATGCGCGCGACAATCGATGTTGACGTGTATCGGACGCGGGCACGTGAGGTGGCCGAAGCTGAGCTGCGCGAAGCCGCGAGTCGCGACATCGGCGACTGGTTCCGGTTCGAGGTCGGCGCCAGTCGTGCCGTCGGAGACGGTGAGGCAGGCGTGCGCCTGCCAACGACGCGTCTGTCGGCCCGACGCCATGGGCGATGTTCCACGTCGACCTCGTCGGTTCGGACCTGCGCATGACCGGCGCCCCCGAGCCGATGCCGCCCATTGCGCGTGTCCTCATGCCCGACGTCGAACAGCACGGGTACCGCGTGTACCCGTTGGTCGATCACATCGCCGACAAGGTCATGGCGACCTTCCAGCGCTACGGCGGCCATCAGCGCCCGTCGACGCGGTACAAAGATCTCGTGGACCTTGTCTCGATCGTCATCGGAGCATCGGTCGCGGCGGAACCACAGCTTGCCGCGCTCGCCTCAGAGGCGCATCGACGGGGCGTCACGCTACCCGCCAGATTCGACGTCCCGACCGGGCGCTGTGGGAGCCCGGCTACGCGGCCGAGGCGGCACGGTCTGTGCTGCCGATCGCACGGAAGCTGGAAGAGGCGCTCGCTGTCGTTCGCCCGTGCCTCGATCCGCTGCTCGACAGAACGGCGGTCGGGATGTGGGATCAGAACGCGAGACGATGGGTCACGTAGCCGTCCCGGATCTACAGCACGCCGGTGATCAGCAGTCCCGCCACGACGGCGGCGACGCCGATCCGGTACCAGCCGAAGATGCCGAGGCCGCGGCGGCTGAGGTAGCTGACCATCCACCGCATCGCCACGGTTGCGGCCAGGAAGGCGACGGCGAGGCCGAGCAGGGGCTTGGCCACGCCGAACGCCGCGACCATCTCGTTGCCTGACGACGCGGTTTCGTACAGGGTCGCCCCTCCCAGCGTCACGAAGCCGAGCAGGAAGCTGAACTCGACGGCGGCGGGAACGGTCAAGCCGATCGCGGTGGCGACCAGGATCGTCACCAGGCTGCGGCTCACACCCGGCCACAGCGCAAGCGTCTGGGCCAGCCCGATGAGCAGAGCGCCGCGCCACTGCAGCGCCGTGAGCGGGGCGCCAGCCTCCGGAGCGACATCGCGCCGATGCCGCGCGACGACCAGAATGACGACGCCGCCGACGAACCAGGCCACGACGACGGGCCAGGGTCCGAACAGGCGCTGCTTGATGACGTCTTCGAGCGCGAGCCCGACCATCACTGCGGGCAGGCACCCGACCAGCACCGCGACGAGTGTGCGCCTGCCTGCCTCGTCGTCACCCCGCAGGCCGCGCAGCATCGCCCCGAAGCGCTCCCTATAGAGCCCAAGCACCGCGAGGATGGCCCCCGCTTGGATCGCGATCGCGTAGCTGTCCGCGGCGTCGCCTTCGATGCCGAGCAGAGCCTGGGTGACGGTGAGGTGACCCGTCGAGCTGATCGGCAGCCACTCAGTGAGGCCTTCGACGAGGCCGAGCAGGATCGCCGCGCCCACGGTCAGGCTCACCGGCCGTAGCCTAGGCGAACCACGCCGGCACGCCCGCAGTGTCACAGGTCCCTCATAAGATCGCGTGCCATGGGGGACATCACGCTGCACACCACGCCGTACGGCCGGCCGGCGCTGCGTCTGCTGCGCGAACGGATCGTCGCCGCCAAGGCCGACGACCCGTTGCAGCCGGTGACGGTGGTCGTACCCAGCAACTACGTGGGTGTCTCAACTCGGCGGATGTTGGCCAGCGGCGAGCTGGGGTCGATCACCAACCGTGGCGTCGGTATCGCCGGGCTCAACCTGCTCACCGTCTACCGCCTCGCCGAGCTGCTCGGAGCGCCGCGCTTGGCCGCGGCGGGCCGACGGCCGGTGTCGACCGCGGTGATCGCCGCCGCCGTGCGCCGGGTGCTGATCGAGGATCCCGGCATCTTCGCGCCCGTGCGGGAGCATCCGTCCACCGAGGAGGCACTGGTCAACTCCTACCGTGAGCTGTCGGAGCTGCGTCCGGCGAGCCTCGACACGCTGGCCGCCACCGGGACCCGCGCAGCTGAGGTGGTGCGCGTCCGACGGGCCGTGCGGGCTGCGGTGGAAGCGACGTGGTTCGAGGAGGCCGACCTCATGGCCGCCGCCGGGCAGGCCATCGCGGCGGGCTCAGCGGTCACAGATGACCTGGGCACGGTCGTCGTCTACCTGCCCCAGGACCTGTCCTACCCCGCCGCCGCGCTGCTGCGCAGCGTCGTCACGCGGGCGGCCATGGAAGTGGTCGCCGGTCGGACCGGCGCCGAGCAGGCTGACGCCGACGTTGATCGGGCGTTGCACCGGCTCGGTCTGAGCCCACTGTCCGATGTGGTCGCCCGCCCAGCGGTGTCGGCGATCGTGTCGGTCTCCGACGCCGAGGAGGAGGTCCGTTCCGCTGTGCAGCGGCTGATCGCCGCCGCCCGCGACGGCGTCGCGCTGGAGCGCACCGCGCTGCTGTACCCGTCCGATCAACCGTACGCGCGGATCGTTGCCGAGCAGCTCGACGCGGCGGGTATCGCCTGGAACGGTCGCGGCATGCGACCGCTGGACGAGCGGATGCTGGGTCGCTGGCTGCTGGATCTGCTCGCGCTACCCGACGTGCGATATGCGCGTCCCGCGGTGCTGGGGCTGGTGACCGGCGCGCCCGTTGTAAGTCCCGACGGCCACCGGGTGGCCGCGGGACCATGGGAGCGGGTCACCCGTGAGGCCGGCATCGTGCGCGACCGGGGGGAGTGGCGGCGCAGGCTCACCCGCTACGCCGAGGACCTGCGCTCGCGGGCGGACATGGAAGCCGCCGGCGACGAACCCCGCGACTGGCTCGTCGCCCGTCACCGCCGCAGCGCCGAGCAGGCGGACGCGCTGGGCGCCTTCGTCGGCCAGCTGTTCGACCGGCTCGCCGACGCGGAAGGGCGCACCACGTGGAGTGGGCTGGCCGCCTGGTGCCGGCAGACGCTGCGGCGCTACCTCGGCGGCGAGCGCCAGCGTGAGCGGTGGCCCGACGCCGAGCGGGCGGCGGCTGACCGCGTCGAGGAGGCGCTCGACCGGCTCGCAGGCCTCGACCGGGTCGAACCCGTGACGGACCTGAAGGTATTCCGCCGGACGCTGCAATTGGAGCTTGACGGCGACCTTGGACGGGTCGGGGAGTTCGGCTGGGGTGTGCTGGTCGGCCACCCCTCCGCGGCGCTGGGGATCGACCTCGACCTCGTCGTCATCCTCGGTCTCGCCGAGGGGGTCTACCCGACCCTGCCCCGGGAGGACTCGCTGCTGCCCGACGTCGAGCGGCAAGCCGTCGGCGACGAGCTGCGGCCACGGACCGAACGCGTGGCCGTCGAGCACCGCCATCTGCTGGCCGCGCTGGCGGCTTCAGGCGGTCAGCGCGTGCTGACTTACCCCCGAGGCGACCTGCGGCGCAGTTTCCAGCACGCGCCGTCGCGGTGGCTGCTGGACGCCGCCGACGAGCTCCGCGACGACGGCGGTGGGCCGCGCGTCTTGCCCCACCGCGCGGAGTGGGTGGAAGAAGTCGGCTCCTTCGCCCAGCGGGTGCGAACTGTTGCCTTCCCCGCTACTCGTCAGGAATACGGGCTGCGGGCGCTGGACGGTGTGCGGGGAACTGCGGCATTGCGCGGTCATCCGCTGGTCAGCACGGACGCGGCGCTGCGCAGCGGCGTTGACCTTGTCCTGACCCGGGGGCGGGAAGGCTTCTCGCGTTTCGACGGCGACCTGAGGCGTGTCGCGGGTCAGATCGCGTCGCCGGCCAGCGGTGAGCTGGTGATGTCGGCCTCGCGGTTGGAGGCCTGGCTGTCGTGTCCTCACGCCTACTTCATGCAGTACGTGCTGGGCGTCGAGCCGGTCGACAACCCTGAGGAGCTGCTCGAGATCGACGCCATGGAGAAGGGGTCGCTGATCCACGACGTGCTGTACCGATGGCTGCTGGGGGAACTGGCCGGGGCGCTGCCAAGGCCCGACGAGCCGTGGTCGACCACCGCGCGGTTACGGCTGCGCCAGCTGGGCCAGGAGGCCTCACAGGCCGCCGAGCAGCGAGGCGTCACCGGGCATCCGTTGCTGTGGCAGCGTGATCACCAGCGGATCCTGACCGACCTCGACCGCTTCGCCGACTACGACGACGACCGTCGGCGGCTGTCGCGGCTGACACCAGTGGCCGCCGAGCGCTCCTTCGGCATGGACGGCGCTGAGCCGCTGGCCATCGATCTCGGCGACGGACGTACCGTGCGGCTGCGCGGGCGCATCGACCGGCTGGACCAGGCCGACGACGGCAGCGTCGTCGTCACCGACTACAAGACCGGCGGCACCTCCGCCTTCGCTGACCTGAAACAGGAACAGCCGCTCGGCGACGGCAGCAAGCTGCAGCTGGCGATCTACGGACTCGCGGTGCTGGCCGAGCAGCCGGACGCCCCCGAAGTGTGTTCCGAGTACTGGTTCATCTCCACGCGCGCGAGCTTTTCGCGCCTCGGCTATCCCCTGACCGCCGGCGTGGTCAGCGAGCTCCACCGCGCGTTGCGGATCGCCGTCGACGGCATCGCGGCTGGCAAGTTCCCCATGAAGCCGCCGGAACCCGGATGGAAGCTGTACACCGAGTGCCGCTTCTGCGACCCCGACGATCTGGGCACCGCCGACCGCTACCGCGACTGGGAGCGGATCCGCACTGCTGCCAGGCTGCACGACTACGTCGACTACCTCCAATCAGAGTCTGCGCCTCAAGTTGAACTTGAGACCGAGTCCCAGCCGGGGCCCGCTGAAGACCGGGGGCGGCTGTGACCATGCGCCTCAGCGACCAGGCTGCCCGCGACCGGATCGCCGGTGCCCTCGACGAGACGCTGTTTGTCGAGGCGGGAGCCGGCTCGGGCAAGACCAAGTCGCTCGTCGACCGGGTCGTGGCGCTGGTCGACGCCGGCATCCAGATGCGTTCCATCGCGACCATCACCTTCACGGAGAAGGCCGCGGCGGAGCTGCGCAACCGGATCCGCTGCGCGTTCGAGGAGAAGGTCGCAGACCCGTCGCTCGACCCAGGCGCCCGGGGACGGTTCGACGTGGCGCTCGACCAGGTGGATGCCGCCGCTGTCTCGACACTGCACGCCTTCGCGCAACGGATCCTGTCCGAGCACCCGTTGGAGGCGGCGTTGCCGCCTGCCATCGACGTGCTCGACGAGGTCGCTTCGCAGATCGAGTTCGAAGAGCGCTGGAGCCGGTTCCGCGACGCGCTGCTCGACGACCCAACGCTGCAGCGAACGCTGCTGCTGGCGTTCGCCGCGGACATCCGCCTCGACGACCTGCGGCACCTCGCGAGGGTCTTCGACAGCAACTGGGACCTGGTTGGCGAGCCGCAGCGGGTCCCGTGGCCCCTGATCGACCCGCCCGGCGTCGATGTCACGGGTTTCGCCGCGCGCCTCGACACCCTGCTCGAACGGCGCAGTGAATGCCGTGACCCCGACGACCTGCTGTGTGCCACCCTGACCGACGACGTCGCTGGCTACCTACAGCGGCTGCGTCAGGCACCCGACGAGTTCGAGGTGCTGCACCTGCTGCGCGCGGCCAAGCCCACCTTCAAGTCCAAGGGGGGCAAGAAGGCCAACTGGCAGGACAAGGACTCGGTGCTGGGCGAGCTGCGGTCGCTTGGTGAGGAGCGAACGGCGCTGGCCGCCGACGTCGCCGTCGCCTGCCTGCGGCGGATCGCCGTCGAGGTTGCCCGCTTCACCTCCGAGTCGGCCGCGCAGCGCCGAACCAGCGGGCGGTTGGAGTTCCACGACCTGCTGGTCGGTGCTCGCCAACTGCTGCGAGGCCCGCACGGTGTGACGGTGCGAGGGCGGCTGCGCTCGCGCTACCAGCGCCTGCTACTCGACGAGTTTCAGGACACCGATCCGATCCAGATCGACCTCGCGGTCTTGATCGCCTCCGACGACCCTGAGGCTGCGGGAAAGCCCTGGGACCGCATTCCGGTCGAGGCTGGCCGGCTGTTCTTCGTCGGCGACCCGAAGCAGTCGATCTACCGGTTCCGCCGCGCCGACATCGACCTGTACCTGCGAGCTCGGCAGGTGTTCGGCGATCCGGTCGCGCTGACGACCAACTTTCGGACGACCCCGCCGGTGATCGG
>Ga0136616_10001892_pt1 | contig 11061 bp, 10 predicted proteins | sample AntDrymUQ2992106_2_FD_106648 | JGI IMG/M metagenome (GOLD analysis project Ga0136616, IMG submission 106648) | Polar desert sand microbial communities from Dry Valleys, Antarctica - metaG UQ299 (21.06) | ecosystem: Environmental > Terrestrial > Soil > Desert | place: Antarctica: Dry Valley... | reverse complement strand
GACCTCTACGCCGCCGCCCTCGCCCTGCGCGCCGAGCTGGCCGGCGAGGAGGCGAGCGCCACCGCCGACGACCGGCGGCTGACCGTGCGCCGCGGCCCGTACCGGATCGTGGCCAACTTCGGCGACCAGCCGTGGCCGCTCGACGGCGAGCCGGTGCTGACGGCGGGCGCGCTGCACGACGGCGCGCTCGAGCCGCTGGCCGGGGCGGTGCTCCGATGAGGGAGATGTGGCCCGGCGTCCCGTTCCCGCTCGGCGCGACATGGGACGGGGGCGGCACCAACTTCTCGCTCTTCTCCGAGAACGCGACGCGCGTGGCGCTGTGCCTGTTCGACGAGCACGACACGGAGGAGCGCGTCGAGCTGCGCGAGCGCACGGCCTTCAACTGGCACGGCTACCTCCCGCTCGTCGGGCCCGGCCAGCGCTACGGCTACCGCGTGGACGGGCCCTACGCGCCGGAGCAGGGCCATCGCTTCAACCCGTGCAAGCTCCTGCTCGACCCCTACGCGAAGTCGATCGAGGGCCCGGTCCGCTTCGACGCAGGCAACGTCCTGCCGTACGTGCCGACCGGGGACGCGGACGCGGACCTCGAGGCCGACGACGAGGACGACGCCGAGGCGATCCCCAAGTGCGTGGTGATCGACCCGCGCTTCGACTGGCAGGGCGACCGCACGCTGCGCACGCCGTGGAACCAGACCGTGATCTACGAGACGCACGTCAAGGGCTTCACCAAGCGCCGCCCCGGGGTGCGCGAGGACCTGCGCGGCACCTACGCCGGGCTGGCGGCCGACGACGGGATCGCGCACCTCAAGGCGCTCGGCGTCACCGCCGTCGAGCTCCTTCCCGTGCACCACATCGCCGACGAGGACTTCCTGCACCCGCGCGGCCTCACGAACTACTGGGGCTACTCGTCGATCGGCTTCTTCGCGCCGAACTCCGGCTACGCCGCCACGGGCGAGGGCGGGCAGGAGGTGCGCGAGTTCAAGGGCATGGTCAAGGCGCTGCACCGCGCCGGGATCGAGGTGATCCTCGACGTCGTCTACAACCACACCGCGGAGGGCAACCACCTCGGCCCGATGCTGTGCTTCAAGGGCGTCGACAACAAGTCCTACTACCGCCTGGTGCCCGAGGACCCGCGCCACTACATGGACTTCACCGGGACGGGCAACTCGCTCAACGTCGTGCACCCGAGCGTGCTGCGGCTGATCATGGACTCGCTGCGCTACTGGGTGATCGAGTGCCACGTGGACGGGTTCCGCTTCGACCTCGCGTCCGCGCTGGCCCGCGAGCTCTACGACGTCGACCGGCTCTCGGCCTTCTTCGACGTCATCCACCAGGACCCGGTGCTCTCGCAGGTCAAGCTGATCGCCGAGCCGTGGGACGTCGGCCCGGGCGGCTACCAGGTCGGCAACTTCCCGGTGCTGTGGTCGGAGTGGAACGGGATCTACCGCGACACGATGCGCGACTTCTGGCGCGGCGAGGCGGACGGCGGCGAGTTCGCCCGCCGCCTGACGGGCTCCTCCGACCTCTACCAGGACGACGGCCGGCGCCCGTTCGCGTCGGTCAACTTCATCACCGCGCACGACGGCTTCACGCTGCGCGACCTCGTCACCTACAACCAGAAGCACAACGAGGCCAACCACGAGAACAACCGCGACGGGACCGACGACAACCGGTCGTGGAACCACGGCGTCGAGGGGGAGACCGACGACCCCGAGATCAACGCGCTGCGCGAGCGCCAGCAGCGCAACTTCCTCGCCACGCTGCTGCTCTCCCAGGGCGCCCCGATGCTGCTCGGCGGCGACGAGATCGCGCGCACGCAGGGTGGCAACAACAACGGCTGGTGCCAGGACTCCGAGATCTCCTGGTTCGACTGGGAGATCGACGAGCGCGGCGAGCGCCAGCTCGAGTTCACCAAGCGCATCATCGCGCTGCGGCGCGCGCATCCCGTGTTCCACCGGCGCGACTTCCTGACGGGCGAGGATCGCGCCGGATCGGGGCTGCCGGACGCGTGGTGGTTCCGGCCCGACGGCCGGCGCATGACCCAACACGACTGGAACTCCGGCGCGCACTGCCTCGGCCTCTTCCTCAACGGCGAGGGCATCACGGCGCCCGGGCCCCAGGGCGAGCGGGTGGAGGACGACTCGTTTCTGCTGCTGTTCAACGCGTCGGCGGGGGACTGCGCGTTCAAGACGCCGACGCGTCGCTTCGGCACGCGCTGGGTGCTCGTGTTCGACACCACCGACCCCGACGTGGAGGCCGGCTCCTACACGGTCGGCGCGCAGGCGCAGCTCTCGGTGACGGCGCGCTCGCTGATCCTGCTGCGCCGGGCCGACTGACGTGGCCGCGCTGCGCGCCACCTACCGGCTCCAGCTGGGGGCGGGCCTGACCTTCGCGGACGCGGCGACGCTCGTTCCCTACCTGCGGGACCTCGGCGTCTCGCACCTCTACCTCTCGCCTGCGTTCGCCGCGCGCGAGGGCTCGACCCACGGCTACGACGTGGTCGACCCGACGCGCCTCTCGGACGCGCTGGGCGGCGAGGCCGGCTTCCGCGCGCTGGCCGCCGACGCGCGCGCGGCGGGCATGGGGATCGTCCTCGACGTCGTCCCTAACCACATGGCCACCGACGACGCCAACCCCTACTGGGCCGACCCGGAGCGGCGGGCGACGTTCTTCGACCTCGATCCCGAGACCGGCCGCCACCGGCGCTTCTTCGACATCGACCACCTGGCCGGCGTGCGCCAGGAGGACCCCGAGGTGTTCGCGGAGACCCACAAGCTGGTGCTGGGGCTCGTGGCGGAGGGGCTGGTCGACGGGCTGCGGATCGACCATCCCGACGGGCTCGCCGACCCGGCGGAGTACCTGGAGCGCCTGCGCGCGGGCGGCGCCGAGCGCGTGTGGGTGGAGAAGATCCTCGACCCCGGCGAGGAGCTGCGCGACTGGCCGGTGGAGGGGACGGTCGGCTACGAGTTCGCCGTCGACGTCGCGGCGCTGTTCGTGGATCCCGCCGGGAAGGCGCCGATCACCGGGCTGTGGGAGGAGCTGTCGGGCGACGCCCGGCCGTTCGGGGCGTGGGGGGCCGAGGCCAAGCTCGAGCAGGCGCAGACGACCTTCGCGCCCGACGTCGAGTGGCTGCGCCGCGCCTGGCCGGAGGTCGACGGCCTCGAGGCGGCGCTCGCCGCGCTGCCCGTCTACCGCACCTACATCCGCGACCTGTCGGCGCCCGCGGATCTGTGCGTATTGCGTGAGGCGGGTCTGGTCGAGTGGCTCGCGCAGGCGCCGCGCGCATTCCGGGTGCGCTTCCAGCAGTCCACGCCGCCGATCATGGCCAAGGGCGTCGAGGACACGGCGTTCTACCGCTACGTGCGGCTGCTGGCCTTGAACGACGTCGGCGGCGATCCGAGCCGCTGGTCGATCGACGTCGACGCCTTCCACGCGGGCAACGCCGCGCGCGGCGCGCGCTTCCCGCGCCACCTGCTGTGCTCCCTGACGCACGACATGAAGCGCTCTGGCGATGTGCGGGCAAGGATCGGCGCGCTCGCCTCGATCGCCGAGGGGTGGGTCGCCGCGGTGCGGGAGTGGCGTTCGCTGTGCGCGCCCCTCCGCGCGGACGGCGCGCCCGACGCCGTCGAGGAGCTGACGATCTTCCAGACGCTCGCCGGCGCCTGGCCGCTCGAGCGCGAGCGGCTGTGCGCGTACATGGAGAAGGCGATGCGCGAGGCCAAGCGCCGTAGCTCGTGGGTCGAGCCCGACGAGGCGTGGGAGGGCCGGGTGCTCGCCTACTGCCGCGGGCTCTACGACCACGCGGCGTTCCGGGCGGCGTTCGAGCCGTTCGCCGAGCGCGTCGCGATCCTCGGGGAGCTGCACGCGCTGCGCCAGACCGCGCTCAAGCTGACGGTGCCGGGCGTGCCCGACGTCTACCAGGGCGACGAGCTGGTCGCGCTCTCGCTCGTCGACCCCGACAACCGGCGCCCGGTCGACTGGGAGCGCCGCCGCGTCCTGCTCGACGAGCTGGCCGGCGGCGCCGTCCCGGCGAGCCGCGACGCGCGCAAGCTGTTCCTCGTGCGCGAGCTGCTCGCGCTGCGCGCCCGCCGGCCGGACGCGTTCGCGGGCGGCGCGTACACGCCGCTCGACGCCGGCCCCGACGCCGTCGCCTTCCTGCGCGGCGACGACGTGGCCGTGGCGCTGCCGGTGCGCGAGGGCGGCCTGGACATGGCGCTGCTCGCGCTGCCGGCGGGCGACTGGCGCCCGGTCTTCGACCCCGAGCACCTCGCCGGGACGGAGATCCACGTGCTCGAGCGCGGAGCCGGGTAGGCGACCCGGCGGTCGACCCGGTCTTCAGCGCGGCGGCTTCCTTCGGTTCTCGGTGGACTTGTTCGCACTCGCCATGGTCCCAACGGCACCGGACGGGGCAGGCGAACCGCCGCTCTAGAGGTCTGCGACCTATGCGCGCGTCCTGTCGTGCTCAGCGGACGCTTTCCCGCGCAGCTCGGCCATGACGTCGGCCAGGTCAGCGTCCGGCGTCTGCTCAAGCTCAAGTAACCGATGCAGCTTCTCCGCGATCCTCGTAAGCCCGGCGAGATGAACTGAGCTGAGTTGGAAGCCGCCGCCTCCAAAGGTCGCCCTGGGCGACGTCACCTGGCCGCTGTCCTGGCGGAAGCCCAGAAGCCCGGAGTCAGCGAGGTCGTCCATCTCGACAAGCAATGTCGGCTCCGGCTGTTGTCCTGTGCCCGCCATCTCGCCCAGCAGCAAGGCGAGTGGCTCCGCGTATCGGCCGGACTGGGCCTCAGCGAAGAAGGCGAGGAGAACGAGCTGGTGGTAGGTCAGGCGCTCCACGAGGCGCAGCAGATAGTTCGCGTGAGAGGCTGAAACCGAGGCGTCGAACGCGAGGTTCGCGTAGAACCGCCCCAACAGCTCGACTTTTCGCTCTTCGTATGCGTTCGCAGCGACGAGCAGCGTCCCTTCGAGGACTTCCTCTCCGGCGGCACGGGCCCTTCCTCGGCTTCGAAGAAGCCGTCACGACGCGGGGAGTCCCCAGCCTCCAAGCGACCGATGATCTTGGCTTCCGCGACGGCCAGTGCCCCCGCTGCTCGAAGACTCTGCCGACGCGCCAGCAGGCGGTCGTACAGCTCCGTTGCGACGCGCGAGAGTGCCTCGCCGATCGCGGTACCCGCAGCAGCTCCGGCGAGCGGCCCACGCGAGCAACGCGATTCCAACGCCAGCGCTCTGGGCGACCACCTGGCCGCCGCTGTGAAGCCAGGGTCGTAGGCGGCCGGCGTCGTCGCCGCCATCGCCTTCAGGCGAGCGCGAGGTCACGCCGGTCCCGGGTATGACGGAACCGTAGCTGCACGGGCCGGCCGCCTGCGTCTGAGTTCGTGTCCGGTTGTCGCGTGACAGTTGCGCCAAATTGGCGCCGGTCATGCGCGCTTGAGGAGCAGCGTGTCCTCTCCCGTGCCATCGTCTTCGGCACATGAGCGGGCGGCGGGTGGCGACGACCCGCGAAACCGTCGGGTGCATCAGACGGTCAGCGTTGGTGCGGGTGCCGGATCGCGTCCCAGCGGGCGTAACCGATGCCGCCGACGAGGACCGCGACGAACGCTATCCCGTAGAGCACGGGAACGCTGATCGACCCGGAACCGTAGGCTGCGCCGCCGACGACGGTCAAGACCGTTGCGAGCAGGAGGTACGGGGTCATGAAGCGGAGCATCGTCCGGCTCAGATTACCTGGATGGCCAGGGCGATCAGGAGCAAGTTGAGCCCGACGGATCCGCCGAGGACAGTCCCGCCCAGCGACAGCCGGGCGATTCGGTCGGGAGGCAAGCGCCGCAGGGCGCCGTAGCCGGTGAAGCCGAGGGCTCCGAGTCCGGCGACGGTGGGGATGATCGAGATATCGATCACCTCGGGCAGCACACGGACGCGCGTCGCGATGGCGGCCGCGATCGAGGCCAAGAGCCCGGCGAGCAGGCCGAGCGTCCAGAACAGCAGGTGGTCATGCATGGTGTCCCTTCGTGAGGGATGGGCAGACGGCATGACGCGACGTGGCGTCGCGCCGCCGGGTCTTCTCGAAGGTGGGTAGGTCGGGCGGAGGTGCTTTTCACTCCTTCCGACGGACCGGAAGTTTCGCTCCTCCGACGGACCGGAAGGTCGCCTATTGCGTCCATCGGATGCCCGGGCGGCGGATGTTCGCCGGCCCCGGGCCGGCGGCAAGGTCGCCGACTCGGCGCTGGCGGCCAAGCTCGATGAGGATGAAGGCGCGCACGTTGCGTAGACACCGGCGCGAGACGGTGCTCGCGCTAACACGAGTTGCGGGTCAAGCGAGGTCACGGCGGCGGCTTCCTCGCGCACGCGCACAAAGCGACCGGGCGCTCGCGTGCCTGCCCATCGCACGGGCTCGGAGTCGCGTCGCAGGGCTCAGCGGGCGGGGTTCGCGTGGGTCAGGCGGCGACGAGCTCGAGCGCGAGCCCCCTTGATCCCGGCGGCGTTCGCGAAGCGGCGCAGGAACGTGCCGTGCGGGGGTGTGCGCGCGGCTGCCGAAGTCGTGCTGCTCGTCGATCGCGTTGCAGGCGCACCAGCGCGAGCGCGGCGCGTTGCCGGTCGTGGCGCCGTGCAAGGAACAGCTGGAGCACGGCGTCGCGCTGCGCGCGGCGGGCGCGCGCCGTCGGGCCGCCCAGCGCCGTGCCGGCCGGGTCGAGCGCGTCGAGCACGCGGGCGAGGCAGCTCCGCCAACGCCGACACCGCGCGCCCGGCCCGCAGCGACCCCGCGGTCCCGAAGTGCGGTTCCGAGCCGATCAAGGCGGCCAGCAACCCGAGCGCCGCCTCGTTCTGCACGACGGCGTACTCGTCGGAAACCACCCCGAGCACCGCTCCGGTATCGCGCCGGACGTTCGCCCTGACCTGACCCCGCTCGATCACCACGGGGCCGTCCGGGCTGGCGCGCAGGACGGCTGCTGGTCGACGAGCCAGTCCAGGCCGGTATTGCTGAACACACCGCCACGGCACACCTCGCCGGTCGCGTCGGAGCGGGGCGGACTCGAAGTCGCCCGGCACGATCAGCGGGCGGTCCAGCCCGCGTCCATCACGAACGGGGCGCCGGTGAACGCGGCGCCGGCGGGGCCGAGCAGGAAGCGCACGGCCTCGGCGACCTCGGCGGGCTCGATCAGCCGCTTGATCGCGTGCGGGGCGAGGATGACCTCCTCGAGCACCTGGGCTTCCGGCATCCCGTGCGCCTCCGCCTGGGCGGCGAGCTGGCCCTCGACGAGCGGCGTGCGCACGAAGCCGGGGCAGACCGCAGTCGCCGTGGTCCCCTGCTCGGCGCCCTCCAGCGCCAGCGTCCTGACCAGCCCGAGCACGCCGTGCTTGGCGGCGACGTAGCCCGCCTTGAACGGGGAGGCGACGAGCGCGTGCGCGGAGGCGATGGCCAGGAAGCGCCCCCGCCCGCTCGCCGCCAGCGGCGCCCAGCCGTAGCGGGCGAGCAGGAACGGGCTGGTGAGGAGCAGCGCGAGCAGCGCGTCCCAGCGGTCCTCGTCGAACTCGGCGATCGGCGCCACGTGCTGGAAGCCGGCGTTCGCGACGATCGTGTCGAGCCCGCCGAACGCCTCCACGGCCCGCGCGACCGCCGCGCGGTTGCCGTCGCGCGTCCCCAGGTCCGCGGCGAAGGGCTCGCCCGGCCCGTCCGCATCGGGCTGGAGGTCGACCGCCAGCACCTGCGCGCCGTCGTCCGCGAGCGCCTGCGCCACGGCGCGGCCGATCCCGCTCGCCGCCCCGTGACGATCGCCCGCCTGCTCACGAGCGCGGACCGTCCACCACGGAGTAGGAGCCGACCACCACGCCGGATGCGATGCGCGCGCCGGCCAGGGCGACGGCGTGGGCGGCCAGCCGCGCGCGGTCCTCCAGCCGGGCGTCGCCCTCCATCCGCGCCCAGTCGCCCACGACGCACTCGCGCCCGACCACCACCGTGCCGGCCAGCGACGCGTGCGCCCCGAGCACGGAGCCGGCGCCGACCCAGAGCGTCCCACCGGCCGCCTCCAGCCGCGCGCCGTCGCCTAGCGCCGCCCCGGCGCCGATCTCGATCCGGGCGCCCGGCGCGGCCCGCAGCACGACGCCGCGGCCCAGTCGCACCCCGGTTCCTACGCGGACCCGCGGAGCGCGCCGCGCGCGCCACAGCACGACCGTCGCCCGCCAGGACGGGCGCGGCTGCACGACGGCGTCGGCGCCCACGGTCTCCATGCCGGCATTGTGATCGGATAGGCCGGAGCGCGGCTCGCGCTTGACCGCGTCGAGCTTCTGCGGCGAGCAAAGGAACGATGCCAGCGCCTCCTCCCGGACGAGCCGGTCGATGCGTGCCGTCGCCACGAACTGCTCGACGGGCTGGGTCCGGGCGACCAGCGGCCCGAAGGGGCGATCGAGCTCGGGCACCTTGGGGCCGGTGCGTACTCGCCGTCGCAGCCTCCTCGACGCGGTCGAGCAGGGTGAGCGCGGTGGGAGGTTGAGCACCGCGTCGGCGGTGACGCGCCGGGCATGCGCCGAGCGCTCGACGCGCGCGGCCTCGCCCGATGGCACCCCCGGGCGGGGCGAACAGCACCGAGGGGGCGCCTCGCCCCGCGGCACGGAGTGGCGAAGGAGTCGAACCTTCCCAGCGCGGGGTTGCCGCGCCTCACCGGTTTTGAAGACCGGCTGGGGCACCGGCCCCAGCCACTCCAGGTGCGCGTCAGCGTACGACGACGGCGCCCGCCGGGCCGGCGAGCAGGCGGCCGACCACCGGGCCGGTCGCCGTGCCGGCGGAACCCGCGGGGACGGCGGCCAGGAGTCCGCCGGAGGTGGTCGCGTCGCAGGCGAGGCGCCGCCGCCACTCGGGCACGCCGGCCGCCCACGTCGTGAAGCCGTCCGCGTAGGCGCGGTTGCGGCGGCTGCCGCCGGAGATCGCCGACTCGCCGGACAGCAGCGCCTCGACCCCGGCGATCGCGGGGACGGAGGCGGCGTCGACCTCGGCCGCGACGCCGCTCGCGCGGGCGAGCGAGTGCAGATGGCCGAGTAGGCCGAAGCCGGTGACGTCCGTGAGCGCGCGGGCGCCGGCCGCTCGGGCCGCCCGGGCCGCGTCCGCGTTGAGCTCGATCATGACCTCGACCGCGGCGGCGAGCAGCGACGGGTCGGCCGTGCCGCGCTTCCACGCCGTCGAGATCGCGCCGACGCCGAGGGGCTTGGAGAGCGTGAGCACGTCGCCCGCGCGGCCGCCCGCGTTCGTCAGCAGCTCGACGGGGTCGACGACGCCGGTGAGGGCCAGCCCGAACTTCGGCTCGGGATCGTCGATCGAGTGTCCACCCACCACGGCCACGCCCGCCTCGGCGCACACGTCGAGCCCACCGCGCAGGATCGCCCCGAGGACCTCCGCCCCCAGCCGCTCCAGCGGAAAGGCGACGAGGTTGAGCGCCGTGATCGGCCGCCCGCCCATCGCGTACACGTCGGAGAGCGCGTTGGCCGCCGCGATCCGCCCGAAGTCGTAGGGGTCGTCGACGATCGGCGTGAAGAAGTCGACGGTCTGCACGAGCGCGAGGTCGTCGCTCAGGCGGTAGACGCCCGCGTCGTCGGCGGTCGCCGTGCCGACAAGCAGGTTCGGATCGTCTTGACTCGGCAGGCCGCGCACGATCGGCAGGAGATCCCGAGGGCCCAGCTTACAGCCGCAGCCCGCGCCATGCGCGAGCGAGGTGAGGGCAACGGTCGCCATGCGACGCCGAGTCTACGATCCGGCGCGATGCCGCAGGACGCGGCGGTCGTCGGGCAGCCGCAGCGTCACCCGCGCCGCGTCGAGGTGCTCGAGCAGGGCCAGCCCGGGATCGAGCGCGACGACGGGACCGGGCAGCTCCAGCAGCGGCAGCGCTCCGCCGCCAACGCGGCCGGCCGCCTCGACCACCGCTCCGCCCGCGGCGGCCGCGAGCCGCTCGGCGCGCGGCCTCAGCTTCGCGTCGCCGGCCGGCAGCATCGCGAGCACGGGCAGCTCGCGCCGGGCGAGCGCCGGGTCGCGGTACAGCGCCAGCGTGGCCTCGAGCGCCGCCAGCGAAAGCTTGTCGATGCGCACCGCGCGCGCGAGCGGATGGCGCCGGCAGGCCGCCACCGCCGCCCGCGTGCCGACGAGGATCCCCGCCTGCGGACCGCCGAGCAGCTTGTCGCCCGAGAACGCCACGAGCGCCGCGCCCGCGCGCACCGAGCGCCGGACGGGCGGCTCGCCGGCCAGCGCCTCGAGGTTCGAGTAGCCCCGCGCCGCCCCTGCCACTGCCGCCCGGGCGGCGGGCGCCAGCGGCGCCCGGCCGAGGTTGGTGCGGACGATGACCCCGGTGGCGTTCAAGACGGGGCGCAGCGACGACCTCAGCCGATCACGTGCGCGTGCGACGAGATCGACCTCCTCCTCGGATCCCGCACGGAGCTCGGCCCGGCGGTCGGCCAGCTCCGCCCGTGCCACCGCCGTGGCGAGCCGGTCGACCGACGGAAGCGCGCGCAGGCGATCGGCCACCTCCGCAGCGTAGCCCGCATCCGTCGGGAGCGGTGGCTAGCCTGCGGCGCCCCTTGCCGGACCTGATGCGCGCAACGAACGCCTTCCGCTCGACCCCGCCGGCCTGGCCGCCCGGCCGGCCCCTGCGCGCCTGGCAGCAGGCGGCCGCCGCCGCCGTGTTCTCCCATCGTGGCGACGCGTTCCTCGCCTCCGCCACGCCCGCTGCCGGGAAGACGACGTTCGGGCTGCACGTCGCGCACCGGATGCTCGCCGAGGGGCGCGTCGCGCGGGTCGCGGTGGTGGCGCCGACGACGCACATCGCCCGCCAGTGGGCGGCGGACGCCGCGCGCTACGGGCTCGACCTCGAGCCGAACCGCCCCAACGCCGCGGGCGGCGAGCCGCGCGACCGCCACGGCGTCGCCGTCACCTACCAGACGGTCGCCGCCGGGCCGGCGGTGCACGGTCGGCGCTGCGCGGCGGCGCCGACCCTGCTGATCGCGGACGAGCCACACCACATGGGCGAGCAGGCCGCGTGGGGGCGCAGCACGGTGGCGGCGTTCGGCGGCGCGCGCTTCCGGCTG
>Ga0136616_10001891_pt1 | contig 11066 bp, 13 predicted proteins | sample AntDrymUQ2992106_2_FD_106648 | JGI IMG/M metagenome (GOLD analysis project Ga0136616, IMG submission 106648) | Polar desert sand microbial communities from Dry Valleys, Antarctica - metaG UQ299 (21.06) | ecosystem: Environmental > Terrestrial > Soil > Desert | place: Antarctica: Dry Valley... | reverse complement strand
CTGGGCCCTGGAGCACTGATCCAAGCTTTACGCCCACCGAAGGCGCGTCTGGACTCGCAAACCGAGGCAATGGAAGCGGCATAGCGGGCTGCTCTGGCATCGTCTTTCAAAATCCCTCGCTGATTCGGCCAAAAAATACCAATCAATGCGATCGGCAATAGGGGCTTCATTACACTGGCGACGACCTTTACCAGGAAGCCCCAGATTTCTCTTGGTTTTTACACAACCTCGGCCAGGACCTGTGCGACCGCATCGTTCCCGGATCCCCGGTCCCAACCGTATTTATTCAATATAGCTATATAAAAATACAAATATATTCTTTTGAAGAATATTCCTTCCGCGCTACAGTGATCGCAATGGCAGCAGCCGTGTGAACCGACGACCGCATCACATTACTTTGGACCAGAGAGATCTCTACCATGCAAGGCAATCGCGATAATGTCCCCCTGGGGACCGGTCAAACCCCGTCTCTCTCAGTCGAGGACATCCGTTTGGCGCTTCAGGGGCTTCACTACGGCGCCTTGGAGATCACCGTCCACAACGGACAAATCGTGCAGATCGAGCGCAAGGAAAAGCTCCGTGCTTTCTCCGTCCTTGCAAGACAGTAAAACGGAACTGACCAGACCGGCCTATTAGCCCCACCAGTCCACTGGAGGTAAAGCCAAATGTCATTTAACCTGGAGCTGACCGGGCCACCGGAGGTTCTCATGAAAATAGGAAATTATTTCTATGAGAAACTCCACGCTCATACTCACCCTCCTGGGCGGGCTCGCCACCGGTTGCCACGCGTCGCTTTCAGCGGAGGAAGTCATTCCGCCCGCGGTGCAGCAGCGCATCGACGAGCTCGACCTCAAGGTGCGGACGCTCGAGCGGCGGCTCGAGGTCGATCAGGAAACCAAGCTTGCCGAGAAGGCCAAGCAGACCGCCACGGTGTCCGCGGGCGCCGACGGCTTTGCTCTCAAATCCAATGACGGCGCGTTTCAGTTGAAGCTGCGCGGCTTGCTGCATGCCGACAGCCGCTGGTTCTTCGACAGCAACAATCCGACGGGCGACGACACCTTCACCTTGCGACGCGCCCGCCCGTTCATCGAAGGCACGGTCTTCAATCTCTTCGATTTCCGGTTCATGCCGGACTTCGCGGGCGGCAGGACGGTCATCCAGGACGCCTACGTCGACGCGCGCTTCCTGCCGTGGTTGCAGGTCAAGGGCGGAAAGTTCAAGACGCCGTTCGGGATCGAGCGCCTGCAGTCTGCCTCCGCCATCCGTTTCGTCGAGCGGGCGCTTCCCAATAACCTCGTCCCGAACCGCGATATCGGCGGGGAGCTGCACGGTGAGCTCGGCGGGGGGGCCTTCAGTTATTCGCTGGCCGGGCTGAACGGGGTCAACGATGGCCGTTCGAGCGACGACATCGGAGACATCGACAACAACGTCGACAAGGACTTCGCGGGGCGCATCTTCGCCCATCCCTTCCTGAACATGAGCATCGTGCCCCTGCAGGGTCTCGGGTTCGGCTTTGCCGCGAGCTATGTCGATGCGGGAGGCAGTCCCGACGGCCCCAATCTGCCCAACTACCGGACCTCGGGGCAGCAGCGTTTCTTCGCTTATCGCGGTACGACCTTCTCCAACGGCGAGCGGCTCAGGCTTTCTCCGCAGGGATATTACTACTACGGCCCCTTCGGGCTGCTGTGGGAATACGTCAACGTCGCCCAGGATGTCGCGCGCGACATCGACGGTGTGACCCGTTCCGACGATCTCAGTCACGATGCCTGGCAGATAGCGGCATCCTATGTCCTCACGGGTGAGGAATCCACCTACAAGGGCGTCAAACCCAATCGCCCCTTCTCGTTCCAGAGCGGCACCTTTGGGGCCTTCGAGTTGAAGGCGCGCTATAGCGAGCTCAGCCTCGACGAAGACACCTTCGCCGGCGGTGACGACTCCTTCGCGGATCCCACGAGCGCCGCCCAACAAGCCCGGGCCTTCGCCGTCGGGCTCAACTGGTATCTCAATTAGAACGTGAAGCTGGTCTTCGACTATGAACAAACGACCTTTGACGGGGGCGGTACGGCCGAGGCACCCCGTGACCTCGACGACGAGGAAGTCGTTCTCGGTCGGTTGCAGCTCTACTTTTAACCCCGCCTAATTTCAAAGGAGAGGATCTATGTTCACGAAAAAAGTCTTACTGGGATTGACGATGCTGACCATGCTGCTGTCGCTCGTCAACCCGATTACCGGCTGGACCGCGGAGGTCACGCTGCTCAATGTCTCCTATGATCCGACGCGCGAGCTGTACCAAGAGTACAACGCCGTGTTCGCGAAACACTGGCAGGAAAAGACCGGCGATACCGTGACCGTACGGCAGTCGCACGGCGGCTCGGGCAAGCAGGCGCGCGCCGTCATCGACGGTCTCGAGGCGGATGTGGTGACCCTGGCGCTCGCCTACGACATCGATGCCATCGCCGAGAAATCGGGCCTCATCCGCAAGAACTGGCAATCCGATTTGGACGGCTCGAGTTCCCCCTACACCTCCACGATCGCCTTTCTGGTGCGCAAGGGTAACCCCAAGGGGATTAAGGACTGGAACGACCTCGTTAAGCCCGGCGTCTCGGTGATCACACCGAATCCCAAGACCTCCGGAGCCGCCCGCTGGAACTACCTCGGCGCCTGGGGTTACGCCTTGCTGAAATCGAATCGTGACGAAGCCAAGGCCAAAGACTTTATCGCCAAGCTCTATAAGAACGTACCGGTGCTCGATACCGCGGCGCGCGGCGCGACCACCACCTTTGTCCAACGTGGCATCGGAGATGTGCTTATCAACTGGGAGAATGAGATTCTGCTGGCCGGTAGGGAGTTAGGCCCGGATAAGTTCGACATTGTCGTGCCACCAAGCAGCATACTAGCCCAGCCTACGGTCGCCGTGGTCGAAAAGGTCGCGGACAAGCACGGCACGATCGAGGCCGCGCGCGCCTACCTCGAGTATCTGTACACCAAAGAAGGCCAAGAGATCGTCGCCAAGCACTTTTACCGGCCGGTGGATGCGGAGGTCGCAGCCAAATACGCCTCCCAGTTCCCGAAGCTGACGCTGTTTACGCTCGCGGAAATAGTGGGCGATTGGAAGAAAACCAATCAGGTCCACTTTGCCGATGGCGGGGTGTTCGACCAGGTCCACGGACAGTGAGCAAAGCAATAGAGGGCTCCAACCATTAACCCATCCTAAACAGAGGAAGAATTCTCATGACTAATTTCATATGGGGCTTTATTTTGGGTCTGCTCGTCAGCAGCTTCGGCGTCTTTCTCACGCTGGCCCTAGCGTACGTCGGCGCGCGTGCGGATGCAGACGACTTGGCCGATTGGCGCAGGCTGGGCGCAGAGGACGATTGGATATGGATCGGTTAGAGGTGCTCAACCGCGATGCGGTGCGGCCAGATCATTGTTCTCTGCCGCTACCACTTCCCCGATCCGCTCGGATCGGGGTCTTTTAAAGCACTACGAGAGCTATGGGAATCGCCGTCGCGCGGATGCCGAGATCGGCCGCGAGCATTCTCGGGGTGCTGGGAGGCGCCGCGGAAGCAAGCGGCGGACAGCTCGTGGAGACGAGCATCAGGACGCGGTTGCACGATAAGTGCTGCCGCGTGAGTTTAACTTAGATAACAGAGGAATATACCATGACCATTAAAGCGATCAATGTACGCAATCAGTTTCGCGGAAAGATCAAGGAGATCGTCGCAGGACCCGTGCTCTCGGAGGTGGATGTCGAAACGCCGTCCGGAATAGTGACCTCCGTGATCACCTCACGCTCGATCGACGAGCTCGATCTCAAGGTGGGCTCGGAGGTGCTGGCGCTGGTGAAATCGACCGAGGTGGCACTGGCGAAACTATAGGATTAATCCCAAGTGTAGCGGGCCGGCAGTCGCCGGCCCGCTCGTATCCATGAGCGGACTTCACGAACGCGACACATTAGTACCGTGTCCCGCAATGATTTTTCATATGCGGTAGGAGGAGCGACATGCCGGTCAGTCAGATCATCGATTATTTCAATGACCAGATGCGGGTCGCGCCTATGCGCTTCCTGCCCGAGGGTCCGATTCGTTTGCGCTACGGGGCGGTCGACGGATATTTCGGACCGCTGCGGCTGACGAGCGTGTTTCAGCCCCTCGTCGCGATCGCCTCCAGCGGGCACCTCGTCGTCGGCCATCAAGCCTATGTGCGCGCGCTCGGTGCGAACCACGCGGCGCTACCGGCGCCCGAGGTCTTTGCGAGCGCCCGCGAAGCGGCGGCGATCGTATATCTGGATCGGCTGTGCCGCACGGTGCATATGCTCAATTTTCTACGCCAAGCGAACGAGGATGACTGCTTATTTCTACACGTGCACGCCCGCCATATCCTGGCGGTCCCGCATGATCATGGCGAGTACTTCGAAGGTCTCTTGCATCGCTGCGGCTTGACCCCGGAGCGCATCGTGATCCAGGTCGGTCCGCCGAGCATGGGGAACGCCGATGAACGCCGTCGAACGCAAGCCGCGCTAAGAAACTACCGGCGGCGCGGCTATCGCCTGGCTATGGACGTCATCTCCGGGGTCCACAGGGAAAATATTCTCGAACACGTCTCGGAGCTGCAACCGGATTACGTGCGACTCGACCGCACTTGCCCGGCGATTGGGGACAATCAGGTCGCGTTGGCCCGGGCTATGACCTTGTTCGCTCTTCTCCACGAATCAGGAGCCCAGGTCATTGTCCACCGCCTTGAGACGACGGCGCAGGTTCGTGCCGCCACTGAATACGGGGTGGAATTGGCTGCGGGAGATCACTTCGGCCGACCGAGCCCTGATCTCAGCAATGGTATCCCCGTCCCGGTGGACGGCAGTCGTCGATTCGGCCGCAAAGCGGCCGGTAAGGGGCCGGTTCGGGAGAGTGATGGTTGCTTACGTTATGCATAATAGTTATTTATTAATTTAGGATAGATTATTTATGGCAATAAGCAATCGTCTGTTAGATTACAGAACATGGCGCCGTTCCCGAGTTTCTTTTCGCTGAATCTTCGCACCCCTGGCGGCCAAGCACTGTTTCCGGCCGCTGCACGCGGACCCAGCTTCCCTGAAGCGCTTTCAGGAGGTTCAGCCCGTCACCGCGGACGAGCCGTTCGGCGGATGGACGCAGGCCGCGAATTTCGGCGCAGGCGGCGTGTTTGACCAGTACTACGGCGCGAGTAGGACCCCTCCAATGACCCGCCATATCGTCCGCTAGATCGCGTGGGAGCAACTGGCTATGGACCTGTTCTTGCCCTGATCAGCCCTGGGCGATGCGCCCATACGTGCCGTCCTCAATTTGCCGAAAGAGAGTGCCTCGATGCCATCAATTATCAAGATGCGCCCGTCTCCCAGCCGTTCCCCGATCCCGGGGTTCGGACTGACGCTGGGCTACACGATGATCTACCTCAGCCTGATCGTCCTGGTCCCGCTCGCTGGGGTATTTGTCAAGGCGGCCGGGCTCGGTCTTGAGGGCCTCTTGCCGATTCTCGGTTCGCCTCGTGTACTGTCGGCGCTGAAGCTTTCCTTCGGAACGGCGCTGATCGCGGCGGCCATCAACCTGATCTTCGGCATGCTCGTGGCCTGGGTATTCGTGCGCTACGAGTTTCCGGGCAAGCGGCTGTTCGATGCGACGATTGATTTGCCTTTCGCGCTGCCGACCGCGGTCGCCGGCATCGCCCTGACTGCGCTCTACGCGGGCAACGGCTGGATCGGCCAGTTTCTGGAACCTCTGGGCATCAAGGTGGCCTACGCGCCGCTCGGCATCGTCGTCGCGCTGACCTTCGTCGGCCTGCCGTTCGTGGTGCGCACGGTGGAGCCGGTGCTGAGGGACGCCGAGAAAGAACTGGAGGAGGCTGCCGCCTCGCTCGGCGCAACGCGCTGGCAGACGGTGAGCCGGGTTGTCTTTCCGGCCATCCTGCCCGCGCTCCTGACCGGCTTCACGCTGGCGTTCGCGCGCGGCGTCGGTGAATACGGATCGGTGATCTTCATCGCCGGCAATCTGCCGCATGTGTCCGAGATCGCGCCGCTGCTCATTGTCATCAAGCTGGAGGAGTATAGCTATGCGGGCGCCACCGCGGTGGCGGCGGCCATGCTGGTCATTTCCTTCGCCATGTTGCTGGTCATCAACGCGCTGCAGGCGTGGACCAACCGCCACCGGACGCAGCGCCATGTCGAACCCGCTCTGCCTCATCCTGTGCTTCAGGGAGCCGGCGCATGAGTCCCCGGATCGACCACTCACTGCTCGATCCGATCCGGCTCCCGTTCGAGCCGCTGATACAGCGCAATGCAGTGATCACCGAGCAGCCTTGGGTCCGCTGGATTCTGACGGCCGGCGCGCTCGCGTTTCTGATGGCGTTTCTTCTGCTTCCCCTGGTTGCTGTCTTTACGGAGGCCTTGCGCGGCGGCTTCAGGCTGTACTGGGAGTCATTGAAAGCACCCGACGCGCTGGTGGCCATCAGGCTGACCCTCACCGTCGCCGCCATCGCGGTGCCGCTGAATCTCGTCTTCGGCGTGGCCGCGGCCTGGGCGGTTACCAAGTTCGAGTTCCGCGGCAAGTTCTTCCTTATCACGCTTATAGACCTGCCATTTTCGGTGTCGCCGGTGGTCTCCGGCCTGATCTACGTGCTGATGTTCGGCGCGCAGGGATGGTTCGGTCCTTGGCTGGCCGCGCACGACATCCACATCATCTTCGCCGTGCCGGGTATTGTGTTGGCCACGGTGTTCGTGACCTTTCCCTTCATCGCGCGCGAGCTGATACCGCTGATGCAGGAGCAGGGCACGGACGACGAGCAGGCGGCGCTGTCCCTGGGCGCGAATGGCTGGCAGGCCTTCTGGTATGTCACGGTGCCGAACATTAAATGGGGCCTGCTTTACGGCGTGCTGCTGTGCAACGCCCGCGCAATGGGCGAGTTCGGTGCGGTTTCCGTTGTCAGCGGCCACATCCGCGGCGAGACCAATACCATGCCGCTGCACGTGGAAATCCTCTACAACGAGTATAACTTCGCCGCGGCCTTCGCCGTGGCCTCGCTCTTAGCCGGGCTGGCCCTGGTCACGCTCGCGCTGAAGTCCTTCCTCGAAGCACGGCACGGCGCCGAGCTTTCGGCCTCGCATCGTCATTGACGGAGCTTCTCATGGACATTCGAATCCGCCACATCCACAAGAGCTTCACCGGCTTTCCCGCGCTGGTGGACGTTAATCTCGACATCCGATCGGGCGAGCTGATCGCGCTCTTGGGTCCGTCCGGCTCCGGCAAGACGACGCTGCTGCGCGTCATCGCCGGGCTTGAATTTCCGGACTACGGGGAGATTTTGTTCGGCGCCGAGAACATGGCACGCAAGCCCGTGCGTCAGCGCCGCGTCGGCTTCGTGTTCCAGCACTACGCGCTGTTCAAGCACATGAGCGTGTTGGACAACATCGCCTTCGGTCTGCGCGTACAGCCCAGGTCCTCGCGGCCCGGTGACGCCCAGATCCGCCGCAAGACCATCGAGCTGCTGGACCTGGTGCAGTTGGGTGGCCTGGAGCGGCGCTACCCGCACCAGTTGTCCGGCGGTCAGAAACAGCGGGTGGCCCTGGCCCGCGCCCTGGCGATCGAACCGCGCGTGCTGCTGCTGGACGAACCGTTCGGCGCGCTCGACGCCAAGGTACGCAAGGACCTGCGCCGCTGGCTGCGCGAGCTGCACGACCGGACCGGCTACACGACCGTGTTCGTCACCCACGACCAGGAAGAGGCACTGGAATTGGCCGACCGGGTGGTGATCATGAACCGTGGGTGCCTCGAGCAGGTCGGCACGGTGGACGAAGTGTACGAGCACCCGCGCACGCCGTTCGTCTTCGACTTCCTGGGCGACACCAACGTGCTCGACGCCGAAGTGCGCGGACGCAAGGTGTTCCTGCGCGGCGCCGAGCAGCCGCTGGTGACCGACATCATCCATCCCGATGGCCCCGCCGATCTCTACGTGCGCCCCGGCGACCTGCGTCTTGCGGACCCGGGCTGGCACGGCATCGAGGTGCGCGTAAGCACTGTTCAACGCACCGGTCCTATCGTGCGCGCCAGCGCCGAAATATTGGCCAACGGCACCAGCGTCAGCGTCGAACTGCCTCATCTGCACCATGACGCAGCCAGGTTCCAGGCGGGCGCTGCGCTCCGGCTGAGGATGATGCAGTTCTGCGTTTACCCCCGAGCCGTTGCGGCGCATGCGCACCCGATTACGGATGCTCCGGAACCAACCTCCGCCGAATCGCGAGAGCGCACCCGCGCCTAGTGACGCCTTCGGAGCGCTCGACGATCCCCACGACATCCGTGACGCCGCGGCGCAGACGGAATTATGATGACCCTCCGAACGCGAATGCCTTGCCTACGCTGAACCTGATCATCCGTAACGATCAGCGGGAAATCGCGAGCGTCATGGAACGCTTTGACGACTTCGCCACTCGAAATGGAATGTCCTCGGAGGTACGCGCCGTCTTCGACATCGCATTCGATGAAATGCTGAGCAACATCATCTACTACGCTTATCCGGATGCGGACACCCATGCGATCGAAATCCGCGTCGACTTTGATGGTCAGCGGGTGATCGCAGTGATCGATGACGATGGGGTTCCTTTCAACCCGTTTGCGCACCCCGCACAGAACACGGATCGGCCGCTTGCCGAACGGGACGTCGGTGGCTGCGGGATCCATCTAGTGCGAACCATGTTGGATGACGTTTCGTATCAGAGACACCTCGATCGAAATATAATCACGCTGGTTAAACGCGTGCACGTTTGATTGTACCGGTATGGCCCAAGACATAAGGGGGATTAATCATGCAGATCAATACGCGCGAGTCCTATGAAGTGTTGGTCGTGGATATCGAGGGCCGGTTGGATACGAATACGTCCGGCTATGGCTATGACGAGATGGTGCGTATTGCCAAAGGCGGGAACAAGAAGATCCTGGTCAACCTTAAGGGGCTGGAATACGTCAGCAGCGCGGGGCTGCGCGTGCTGCTCACCGCGGCGAAGTTGGTAAAGGCCTCCGGTGGGCAGTTCAAGTTCTGCGAGCCGACCGACCTGGTAAAACAGGCGCTCGAAATATCCGGCTTCAACAGCTTGCTCAGCGTGTACGGCAGCGAGGGCGAGGCCATTAAGTCGTTTTGAGGGGCGCTCCGTCCTCCGGGAGGTAGCGGCGAAAACCGCTCCGATCGTCCATACTTCTTGAAGGTACCGGTCGGTGTACCGCAGTGCTTGAGAACCATGAGGACAAGTAGCCGCCGCGGCGTGTGACCTAGCGCGGATCCCGCACCTGCCTCCGGCGAGTGTTCCAGATTAGCCCGAACGCTGCGCCGCGATCATCGTGATGTCATCGTATTGCGGGGCCGAGCCTTGGTAGTCAGTCACGGCTTTCAGCAACCCATCGCACATCGCTTGAGCGGGCACACCCCTGTGCGCACGCAGCGCCGCTTGCAATCGATCGACGCCGAACGCGTGCTCGTGCGCATCCACCGTGTCGGTGATGCCGTCGGTGTAGAGTAACAGGGTACCGCTTCGGGGAATGATCATCGTTGCCTCATCAAATCGTGGATCCTCGATGATCCCCAGGGGTTGCCCGGGACCTTGGAGCATGAGCTCGGCCTTGCCCGCCGCATCGACGAGGATCGGTAGCTCGTGCCCGGCGCGGGCGTAGTCGAAGCGCCCGCTATGGATATCCAGCACTCCGTAGAGGACCGTGACGAAGAGCCCCGTGTCACTCATCTCCAGCAGATGACGGTTGACCCGGCGCAGAGTCTCGCCGGGCGCCTCGAATCGGCTCGCCTCGGCGCGCCAGAGAGCGCGCGCCTGGGCCATGAATATCGCCGCCGGCACCCCCTTGCCGGTCACATCGCCCACGACGACACCCATCGCCTGGTCGCTCAAGGCGATGAAGTCGAGGAAATCGCCGCCCACCGCACGGGCCGGCACCATGCGCATTCCGAAATTGAACGCCGGGAAGCGCGGCACCGCCTTGGGCAGAATGCCTATCTGGATCTCGTACGCGAGCTGGAGCTCGCGCTCTAATTTCTCCTTCTCGATGATTTGGCTTTGCGCGGCTTTCAGACTTTCGTAAGCCTCGGCGAGGCGGCGGTTCTTTTCCTGCAGGTCGTGGATCGCGGCGGCGTGCGAGGCGGTCAGGCGCTCGCTCAGCACCCGCACCATTTCGTAGGCCAGCAACGGCTGTCGGCGCAGCAACGCGTCAAAGTCGCCGCGGCTCATGCGTAACATCCGCACCTGCTCCACCGCGCGCACCGTGGCCATGTGGCGTCCGTCGCGGTTGAAGAGGCTCAGTTCGCCCAGGAACTCACCCGCTCCGCGTACGCCAATCACCTGCGCCTCCTCCGTGCCCATGGCCTTGATCACTTCCGTCCGGCCCGCAACCACGATATAAAAATGATCGCCCACGCCGCCTTCGCGAAAGAGAATCGTACCGGGCGATACTTCAACGGGCTGAAGCGTGTCCTCCAAGTGCTCTATTTCTTTCCGGGGCAGAGAACCAAAAAGCGGCACCCTTGCTAGGACCGATGCTTTCACAGAATACCCATCTCCGTTTAGCGCTTACTGGATGGATTTTACGTCTGCTTTTGGGTATCAATACAGCGGATCGCCGTTATTGCTGGACGGTGGCCGTCAGCATCAGGCCCATGAGTCCGTCGAGAAAACCTGCGGATGATTGCTTAGCTTGAAGGCGTGGGTCTTAACCTTCACACGGATGCAAATTGGGGTCGCAAGCCTTTGTCGAGGTTTTTTCTAACCGTGGCCGCCGCCTCTTTCTTGGTGATTACACCGTCATGATTGAAGTCGAGCCCCGCGTTCTGAATATAGCGCCTGGGATGCTGCGGATCGCCCTTAGCGAATAAAACGTAGTCGTCGGGCTTCCCGATCGCCGCCGGCCATAAAATGGCCATGTACACCCTAGCGTTGCATAAATCTCGGTTGATGGCGATCTCACGCAGCTTTCAAAGCCGCCAGGTAATGCAACAGTTCCTCCTGGACCGCTTGATTGGCTGACAGAGTGAGGGTGAGCTGT
>Ga0136616_10001890_pt1 | contig 11071 bp, 9 predicted proteins | sample AntDrymUQ2992106_2_FD_106648 | JGI IMG/M metagenome (GOLD analysis project Ga0136616, IMG submission 106648) | Polar desert sand microbial communities from Dry Valleys, Antarctica - metaG UQ299 (21.06) | ecosystem: Environmental > Terrestrial > Soil > Desert | place: Antarctica: Dry Valley... | reverse complement strand
CCTTGCCCTGTGGACCATCCACTTTCTCGCCTTGTATCGTGCTCTCCGCGGGACGAGCCCTGCGCCCGCGCTGTTCGGGAGCGCGCTGGGCATCATGGGTCTCGGCGTGCTCGCGGCCGGAGCTCTTCCGCAGGTCGCGAGGACCCCAATCTCCGACCTCTATCATGCTCCTGGGGCGAGCCCCGAGGATCAGGCGACACTCGTCCTCTTGTGGCAGGCGACCCAGGGCATATTCGATGCGTTGCTCGTCGTAGGGCTCCTCCTAGTGCCCATAGGTGTCATTGCCCTCGGGGTGGCCATGCTCGGGGCTCCGGCCTTTGGCAAGGGCTTTGGCTGGATGAGCCTGGTGGTTGGGGTATTGGGGGTCGCAGCAGGGGTTGTCCTGTTGATCGATCCTGTCTCTCCAATCGCTATCGTCAGCATTCTGTCACTCATCGTCTTTCATATCGCCTTGGGATGGAAGGTCTACAGTCTGTCGAGGGCCCCTAGTCTGTCGAGGGCCCGTAGGCGGTCTTGAAGACCTCGGCCCTTCCTCTTTAGCCCTTATTCACCCGAGTGCGTGGAAGGCTAATTCTTCGAAGTTGAACTTCCGCCTTACGGAGTTCTGAGAAGTTCGTAGCATATGCAACGTCCCACGGCTATTCGTTATGGCCAACGCTGCAGTTCGATGGTTATCCTCACGACATCGTCCTGTCGGTGCCAACCATAGCGTAGGCCCAGGTTCTCCATTATCGGCTCGTAGGTGTCCCATATCTGGTCGCAGTCGTCCCGATCGAGTGGCAAGAAGCCCATCAGTTCTACGTCCGGCCAGCCTTCGACGAGCAGCTCAGCACGCTCGTCTTCGCTAGATAGCGAGCGTATCGAAGCCCCCACCGACAGCGCGTTCAGCGCTACCAGCTGCGCGACCTCCTCGACCGGTCGACCGCGCAACCAATCCCAGCCCGGCGCGAAGTTTCGTCCGTGGTAGGCCACGCAGTCCTCTACCGCCGAGCCACGCTCCTTCAGGTACGCGATCATGGTCAGGATCCATGCCGCTGCATTGCCTTGGGCTTGGGCGCAGATATCATCGGGCGGGAACAGCGGTGTGTCGGCGGCTTCGGACACGAAGGGTCTCCTTTCATCAGTGTACGCTTCAACATAGCAAGCGGACGTGCACACAGGCATCCCCCAAACGAGCGATCTTTGTGGCCGGTTGACCTTTGTAAGCGGATCGCTAGATGGCATAGCCAGCTTATTCACCCTAGTGCGTGGAAGGTAAATTCCGGGAAGTTGGCATGCAGTATCTTGGATAGATCGACGCCCGAGTGACCCGCGGGGCGTGCTATTGGACTCCGTGTGGCTACGTGCCGAACACAAGATGTTGTGGTGTCGGATAAAGATGCGGAACAGTACATGGTATCCGGGGAGACACTGTGCAAGAGAGAACCCAACCACGAGCAGATTTCTGCCGAGCCAACTCTCGCTGTGGGTCGCGGGGTTTGCGATGAGGTCTCTTCCGTAGGTCTACAGCGCAGTTGTGAGGTTCTCCAACGGGGAATATAATGACGCGTGTTACATGGGTTACGTAAGGCCGAGGAGGACCAGATGATGGAGACGGATCTTGCCGGCCAGCTCGAAAGTCTCTTTCACGAGGTCGGTGAAGCCCACCATCAGCCCTACATCGAAACGGACGGCGCCGACCCCGAGTGGCCGCTGTGGTAAGCGGACTATCTGCGGGAAAGGCTCAGTGCGCTCCTCGACGCCAGCTTCACCAAGAGCGAGCTCGTCCACATGCTCGTCCTGGTCGCCAACGAGCAGCCGTTCAGAGCCCCAGGAGCTAACTGGGCCCGTTACTACGCCAGGTTCTTCATTCGGCTTCTACGCATAACGCAACCTGGTCGGTGTGGCCAACGATCCCTCTCGCTCCGCTATATTCGATTACGGCTCCCTCTTGTTCAGACCTTGCAGGATCGTGCCGACCACGGCCTCGGGCCAGTCGTTGGGGAAGGGATCGCCCGAAAGATACTGGGCGTAATAAGACCCGACGAGCATGTTGACGGCGGCCTCGGTATCCGCCCCTACTCTCAGCTCGCCGCGCTCTCGCGCGTGCTCGAGCACCTCGCGTAGCTCGTCGCGCCGTGGTTCGACTACGCGCTCGCGAAAGAGCATGAGAAGTTCCGGCGTTGCGTGCTCCTCGGCGAGGACGCTGCCGATCATAGCCATGCCGAACGGCCGCTCCACGCCCCGCCTGAAGTGCCTCAGGCGGGCGACGAGGTCCGCGCGCGTTTCACCGCTCTCGGCAGGCCTCCCCCTGTCCCTGTGAGATGCGAGCGCCGCAGTGGCAATCTCGGCCTTGCCAGGATAGCGCAAGTAAATCGTCGGCCTGCTCACCCCGGCCTCGGCGGCGACCTCCTCGATGGACATGCCCGCATACCCACTCCGCGCCATTACTCTCATGGCGGCACGGAGGATCCTCCTGCCTACCTCGGGTGAACGGGGCCGCCCCCGCTCTTTCTTCCGCTTCATGCGCACACGGAACTCAGAACTCCAGCTTGGACGGATAACACAGTGTACATCGCTCCTCCCAGAATCATTTACTTGACAACACTGTATAGTATTAAGAAGAGCGACGGGTTGGAAGAGGCAGTTTAGGGAGCAGCGGTTGTCGGCAAAGAGATTGCGGGGCTAGTGACCGGGGCCTGTGCACCAGAAGGCCAAGCGGGAACCGAAGGAAACTCGGTATCGCAAGGAGGGATTGTAGTGAGAATAGGGATCATCGGCTCCGGCAGGATCGGCGGCAACGCCGGTAAGTTGTTCGCGAAGGCGGGCCACGAAGTTCTCTTCAGCTTCTCCCGCGATCGAGCGAAGTTGGAGGCGCTCGCGGACGAGGCGGGAAACGGTGCCAGCGCGGGCACGCCGCGCGAGGCGGCGGAGTTCGGTGAGGTGGTTGTGCTCTCTGTGCCGTGGGCGCTGGTGGACGAGGCGCTGTCGGCGGCTGGCCCCCTGGACGGCAAGGTCCTCATCGATACCACCAACCAGTTTGGGAGAGACGAGGCTGGGAACTTCGGCGTCCTCGATCCGCCCGATGGACTGAGCGCCGCTGCGTTCAACGCCCGTCGGGCTAGGGGCGCCAGGCTCGTCAAGGCGTACAACACCATGACCTCCGGCTTCCAGGCCGAAGCCGCAGGGAGGGTGGGGCCGGATCGCGTCGTGATGTTCTATTCGGGCGACGACGAAGAAGCGAACCGCACCGTCGCCGGTCTCATAGAAGCTTCCGGCTTCGACCCTGTTTACGTGGGCTCCCTGACCGGCGACGTCGTGTGGATGGAGCCTCCTCGCCGCGAGGGAGCATTGTACGGTGAGGAGTTTCATCTGCAGGAGGCACGTGAGACCGTCGCCAGGCTCACGGGCCACTAGAGGTTTGGAGCGTGAAAGATCTCGGGGAGCCTGAGGGTCTACGGGCCCGCCTGCTACGCCCACAGGTACTGCGCGATCCCTCCGAAGATAATCGTACCTCGACCTGGCTCGAGCTGTTCTTCGACCTCTGCTTCGTCGTCGCTGTCGCGGCGCTTGCGAAGGGCCTGCACGATGACCCAACGTTGGGCGGAGCGTTGCGATTCGCAGCCTTTTTCGTGCCCGTGTGGTGGGCGTGGATGGGCTTTACCTGGTACGCGACCGCCTTCGACAACGACGACGTTGCTTACCGGATCGCGTTGCTGGCGGCGATGCTCTGCATACTCTGGCTGGCCGCGTCCGTCTACGGCCTTTACAAAGGAGAGACCACGAGCTTCGTGCTCGCCTACGTGGCGATGAAGCTGCTGCTGGTGGGGCTCTACGTCAGGGCCTGGCGCGACGCGACGAACATTCGTCTCTTCACCGGCCTGTACGCTGTGGGGAACGCGGTCGGGGCGATGATCTGGCTCTCTTCGTTGCTCGTGCCCGTCCCTGGAAGGTACGGCATCTGGGCGCTGGCACTCATCGTAGAGATCGTTACGCCCATGCTTGCGGTGGGCGTAGCCTATCGGGGGACGTCCTACGCGCCAAGGGTTTTCCATCCCGAACACATCCCCGAGCGCTACGGGCTGTTCACCCTGATCGTGCTCGGCGAATCGGTCCTCGCCGTGGCCGTGGGGACGGCAGGGACAGGATGGTATCCTGCCGTCGTTGCGACCGCGGTCTTCGGGTTCGTGATCGCCGCCTGCATCTGGTGGCTCTACTTCGACTACGTCGGGTCTTCTGGACTCCAGATCAGCCCACGCGCCTCATTCTTCTGGGGCTACGGGCACCTCCCGATCTACGCCGGCATCGCCGCCTCTGGCGTTGGGATCCTACTCGCCATCGAGGGAGCCGCCGAAACGTCGGCGCATGGAGACCTCGGCGGCCTGGCGATCCTGGGCGGCGGTCTGGCGATCTACCTGCTGGCCGTAAGCTTTATCCACTGGGTGAACCGGGGTTCGCTGGATGACCGCGCGCTCTTCGCGCGGCTCGCAACCGCTGCGCTTCTGATCCTCCTCGTACCGCTCGGTTCTTTCATTTCCCCGCTCGTCTTCGCAGCCCTCACCGCCCTCGCTCTGCTCGCCCTGACGATCTTCGAGACGCTCAGCGTGGACGTGCCAGGGGATCCTCCAGCAGGATAGGGCATTAGACTTGCCGGGCGCTGCGTGGCGGTTCTAGTCAGGCTTGTGCCTGACCCACCAGAGCCTGAAAAGGTAGGCGAGTAGCGCGAGCGCCACGAGGGCGACGACGCCGTAGCCGAGGGACCTCACGATGGCGAGCAGCTCCTCCCAGTACTGGCCGAAGATGTAGCCGACCAGCGAGTAGGCCACGGCCCACACTACCGCAGCCGCCAAGTTGTAGGGGAGAAACCTGTAGTATTTCATCCTGGTTACCCCGGCGAAGAGTGGGGTCATACTGCGCAGGCCGGGTCCGAAGCGTCCGACGAAGACGGCCTTCCCACCGTGCGCGTCGAAGTAGCGTTCCACCCTGTCGAGGCTCTTCTCGCTGACCAGGAGGTGGAGGAAACGCATCTTGAGGATGCGGTAGACCATCGGCCTGCCGCCGATGCGTCCGATCCAATACACGGAGTTGTCGGAGATGAAGGCCCCAGCGAAGCCGCTCAGCATCACCAGCGGGAGCGCGAGCTCTCCGCCGTTGGCGAACAACCCGCCTGCCAGTAGAACGATGTCTCCCGAAGCAGGGAGACCGAAGTTGTCCAGGGCCGCCCCGAAAAGAATGACCAGGTAGCCGTGGGCTACGAGCAAGTCCGTCACAAAACCCAGTACATCACTGGGGGAGTTCGGGATGGATCTGATGAAGTCCAGAAGGCTTTCCATGCGCCGCACGGGTTATACCACGCGGGATGGGGAAGGGTCTGACCCTTCCCCATCCCACGCGGTCAGCACTTCAGCCAGTCAGCACTTCAGCATTTCAGCCAGTCAGCACTTCAGCATTTCAGCTTTATTGGGGAGCGGCTCGCCGCGGTGGATAAAGCCCCATTTCATACAGAGCCCGGTTGCGCGTAAGAGCCGCGCTAGCCAACGCACTTGCTGAAGTGCTGACAAGCGGAAGCCGAAAGCTGGAGCGTGCTGACCTGCTGCTATGTTGACGCACGCCGGCGGCCCGGCTATGCTGCCCTCAGAAAAACAGGGGTGAAGGGGCCCAGGAAGCCGGTGCGAGTCCGGCACGGTCCCGCCACTGTAACCGGGGAGCGAACCCCAAGACGCCGCCGCCGCCGAGAGCCGCTGGAAGGCCGGGTTAGCAGAGAGCCGGGAGTCAGGAGACTGGCCTTTCACCCGTGACCCCGAACCGGGGCGAGGACCCCGAGAAGGAGGCATCTATGGAGAAGACCCTCGGGCGGAGAGACCATTCGGCCCTGCCTTTGTGGAGCTTGCTCGCTATCGCTTTGTTGCTCCTTGCGCTGTTCGTGCTCCTCTCAGCAAGCGGGGCCCTGCTCGCACCGCTCCTGGGGCAGGCCGCGGGTCCCTTCGATTACCTGCACGAGTTCGCCCACGACGGGCGGCACCTGCTCGGCGTTCCCTGCCACTAGAGTCGCCCGTGGTCTCAGCCTACCTGCGCCGCGGCATGGCCGCCGGGCTGCTCGCCGGCCTCCTTGCCGGACTCTTCGCCTTCCTCGTCGGGGAGCCCATCCTCGACCGGGCGATAGCGCTGGAGGAATCGGCCCATGTGCATGCTCATGGGGGCGGAGATCACGCGCACGGCGGAGGAGGTGGCGAAGAGAACTTCTCCCGCCCGACCCAGAAGGTCGGCCTGTTTTTCGCCACGGGGCTCTTCGGGGTGACGGTGGGCGGGGTGTTCGGTATCGTCTACGCCTTCTTCCGCGAACGTCTGGCCGCTGGCAGCGATCTCAAGCGCAGCATCTCACTGGCCGGCGCTATCTTCTTGGGAGCGTTCCTGATCCCCTTCCTCAAATATCCGGCCAACCCGCCGTCCGTCGGCGACCCTTCCACCATAAGGGAGCGCACGGCGGCCTACTTCACGCTCGTCGCCCTCTCGCTCCTGGCCACGCTCATCGCCTGGATATCCGCCAGGTCGCTCGAGGCCCGCGGTGTCGGCGCCTCGCGACGCCGCCTGACGGTCGGCGCTGGTCTGGTCGTCGTCGTTGGCGTGCTATTCTTCCTCTTGCCCGCCGCGCCATCCGCTGGTGGGTTCCCGTCAGGGACGCTGTGGGCTTTCAGGCTCTCATCGCTCGGTACCCAGGTGGCCTTCTGGGCCGGTCTCGGACTCCTCTTCGGGGTACTGTGCGAGCGTGCAAGGAAGGAGGGCGTGACGGCTTGAGCGGAGCTCTCCTCGTCGCAGGGACCCACTCCGATGCCGGGAAGAGCGTCGTCGTGGCCGGCATCTGCCGCTGGCTCGCGCGTGAGGGCGTGAGCGTCGCGCCGTTCAAGGCCCAAAACATGGCACTCAACTCCTTCGTGACCAGGGAGGGGGCGGAGATCGGACGCGCCCAGGCGGCCCAGGCCGCAGCCGCGATGGTCGAGCCCGAGGTGGCCATGAACCCGATCCTGCTCAAGCCATCGGCCGAACGGACCACGCAGGTCGTCGTGCGCGGCAAGCCCCGCGCGATGGCGAACGCCATGAGCTACGGCGGGATGAAGAAGGCACTGATGCCCATTGTGCTGGAGTCGCTCGAAGAGTTACGTCGGCGTTTCGACATTGTCGTCTGCGAAGGGGCTGGGAGCCCGGCGGAGATCAACCTGCGGGAGAACGACCTTGCGAACATGGGCCTCGCGCGCGCCGCGGACCTGCCGGTCCTCCTCGTCGGAGACATCGACCGCGGCGGTCTCTTCGCGAGCCTCTACGGGACGCTCGCGCTCCTCTCGGCGGAGGACCAGGCGCTCCTCGCCGGCTTCCTCGTCAACAAGTTCAGGGGGGATCCCGCGGTCCTTGCCCCCGGCCTTGAACGGATGACCTCTCTGACGGGCCGTCCCTTCCTCGGGACGCTGCCCTGGATCCCCGGTCTCGGCCTCGACGGGGAAGACTCCCTGGCCCTCGATGCTCCGCGCCCCATCAATACTCCACTGGGCCGCGACGTGCTAAGAGTCGCCGTCGCACGCCTCGGTCGCATCAGCAACTTCACAGATTTCGACGCCCTCGCCCACGAGCCTGGCGTCTCCGTGCGCTTCACCGAATCGGCGGAAGAGATACTCGACGCCGACCTCGCCGTCCTCCCCGGAACGAAAGCGACGGTCGAGGACCTGAAACTACTCCGATCACGCGGCCTCGACCGCACGTTCGCCGATAGGGCAGAGCATGGCCTGCCCACACTCGGTATCTGCGGCGGTTACCAGATGCTCGGCGGGCGCATCGAAGACGGCGTGGAGAGCGCCGAGCCAGTAGCCGTAGGGCTCGGGCTCCTGCCCGTCGAGACTTTCTTCGAGGAGGAGAAGGTCCTGGGGCATCCTTCTGGACGGGCTTCCGGTTTCGGGGACGAGGAGGTATCGGGGTATGAGATCCACCACGGGAGAGTCATGCGAGTCGGAGGCAGCCCGCTCTTCAGGACCGGCGACGACACAGAAGGCTGCATCACGGGGGCTACGCTCGGTACCTCCTGGCACGGTATTCTGGAGTCAGACGGCTTCCGTCGTGCCCTGTTGCTATGGGTAGCCGGAGAACGCGGCCTCGACTGGAGCCCTGGTGGGGTATCCTTCGCCGCCGCCCGCGAGGCGCAACTGGAGAAGCTCGGGGATCTTGTAGCGGATCATGTGGACCGTGAAGCGTTGTTGAAGTTGATCTACTCGAGTACTCCCCGCAGCCTTCCTGTCGTCAGGCATCAGGCATCAGGAATCAGGCCCCGAGAGGGGAATGGCGACGGTTCGCTGACCGGGGCCGCAGAATCTCCAAATTGGCTCGCGGACGCACCAGCAAACCTGAAAGCTGAAACCTGATGCCTGATGCCTCGAAAACAGCGAAGCTGATTCTCGTCACGACCGCCGACACCGAGATCCTGGCCGCAGCCAGGGCCTCGGAACATATGCCCGAGGGTTTTCCGAAGCTCGTGTGCGCCAACCCTGCTGCGCTGGATGACCCTGCAGCGTTCTTCGAGAAGGAACTGCCCGGGGCCAGGGCCGTGCTGGTGCGGCTGCTCGGTGGACGGAGGGCATGGCCAGAGAGGCTCGAGGAGTTGCGTCGGCGTTGCGGGCGGCTGAGAGTTCCTCTGCTCGCCTTCGGTGGTGAGGCCGAACCGGACGCGGAGCTTGCGGCGTTGTCGACCGTGCCATCGGGGACCGTGCTCGAGGCTTTCGAGTATCTGCGTCACGGCGGCGTCCGCAATACGGAGAACCTGCTCCGTTTCGTGGCCGACACAGTCCTTATGGAAGGCTACGGCTTCGAGCCTGCGTCGGCGCTGCCCGAGGCCGGCGTCTACCACCCGCGGTTGTCTGAGGACTCTTCGGTCGATGAACTGGTCGCGCGGCATGACCCGGCGCGGCCAACGGTCGGTGTAGTCTTCTACCGCGCGCACTGGATGAGCGGGAACACAGCCTTCGTAGACGATCTCGTCGACGCACTGGAGGAGGCCGGGGCGGACACCCTGCCTGTGTACTGCTATTCGTTGCGAGCAGGTCCTGACGGGAGGGTAACTGCCCTGGAGATGCTGAAAAACAGAGTAGACTGTCTCGTCACCACCGTCCTCGCTGGTGGTGGGTCCAACGCGGCGGACGCCAGGAGATCCGGCGCCCCCGAGGGCTGGCTGGAGTGGGACGTCCCTGCCCTCGAAGGGCTCGGCGTACCCGCGATCCAGGGCATCTGCACGACTTCGACGCGCGAGGCCTGGCTCGCCTCCGACGCTGGTCTCTCCCCGCTGGATACGGCGTGGCAGGTGGCGATCCCCGAGTTCGACGGGCGCATTATCGGGGTCCCCTTCTCATTCAAGGAATGCCTGGGCGTTGACTCGCCCGTCGGCGCACCGCTAACCCTCTACAGAGCCGACCCCGAACGCACCGCCCGCCTCGCCGGCCTCGCGGTGCGCTTCGCCGGCCTCGGGCGCTCCCCGAACTCAGAGAAGAGAGTCGCCATCTTGCTCTCCAACTACCCGACCAAACACTCTCGGGTAGGGAACGCCGTGGGGCTGGATACCCCGGTGAGCGCCATCAGGTTGCTCGGCGCGCTGCGCCTGGCCGGCTACCCGGTAGAAGGCGCGCCTGAAGAAGGGGATGATCTCATCCATTCACTTATCGCCGCTGGGGGCCATGACCTGGAGTTCCTGACCGCGGACCAGCTCGGGGACGCCGCCGGACGTCTGGATGCGAGACGCTACGCAGAATGGTTCGGCAGGCTTCCCGAGGATCTGCGAAGCGGGGTCGAGGAGCACTGGGGACCACCGCCGGGTGATCTATACGTGGACGATGGAGACTTTGTGGTGGCTGGACTCTCGTTCGGGAACGTCTTTGTGGGCATCCAGCCGCCGCGGGGATTCGGGGAGAACCCGATCGCGATCTACCACGACCCCGACCTCCCGCCGACGCACCACTACCTCGCCGCTTACTGGTGGATGATCGAGGAGTTCGGTGCTGACGCGATTGTCCACCTCGGCAAGCACGGTACGCTGGAGTGGCTGCCCGGCAAATCTCTGGGCCTCTCGCCCTCGTGCACCCCCGATGCTGCCCTGCGCGACGTGCCTCTCTTCTATCCCTTCGTCGTCAACGACCCTGGCGAGGGGACGCAGGCCAAAAGGAGGGCGCACGCGACCGTGGTTGACCACCTGATCCCACCCATGACCCGCGCCGAGACTTACGACGAGCTGGCGAAGCTAGAGCAACTCCTCGACGAGTACTACCAGGTAGAGACGCTCGACCCTTCGAAGCTGCCAGCGATAAGGGTCAGGATCTGGGAGACCCTGCGCGAGGCTGAACTCCACCGCGACCTCGGCGTCGAGGAGCAGCCCGAGGAGTTCTCGGATTTCCTCACCCACGTCGACGGATACCTCTGTGAGATAAAGGATCTCCCCATCCGCGGAGGACTCCACATCCTCGGCGAGACGCCCGAGGGCGAGCCCCTGCGCCACCTCCTCGCCTCGATCCTGCGCCTCGGTGCCGGTGAGGTCCCCGGGTTGCGCCGCGCCGCCGGCGCCTCCTTCGGCCTCGACGAGAAGCTCCTTGCGGAGCACGGCGGTACGAAGGTCGAGGCCCCGCCAGGGCTCGCCGAACGCTTCCCCGGAACAGTGGTAACGGCCTCGGATCTCCTCGACAGGCTGGAGGAGGCGCAGCAGGCACTGCTTCTCGCACTGGAAGAGCGTGGCTGGGACGCGGACTCTGCAGCCGCGGTGTGCGAGGAGACGCTCGGTGTCGCCGACGCTGGCGTAGTGCTGTCGTTGCGCTTTGCGGCCGATGAGGTCGTTCCGCGCCTGATGCGTACGCCGGAGGAGATGGGGAACCTCCTCTCTGGCCTCGGGGGCGGATACGTGCCCGCGGGACCCTCGGGCTCTCCTACGCGGGGGCTGGTGAACGTGCTCCCGACGGGGCGCAACTTCTACTCCGTAGACCCGAAGGCGCTGCCTAGTGCCCTCTCGTGGGAGGTCGGAAAGGGGCTCGCGGACGGTCTGCTGCGGCGCTATCTGGAAGAAGAGGGCTGCTAT
>Ga0136616_10001889_pt1 | contig 11072 bp, 15 predicted proteins | sample AntDrymUQ2992106_2_FD_106648 | JGI IMG/M metagenome (GOLD analysis project Ga0136616, IMG submission 106648) | Polar desert sand microbial communities from Dry Valleys, Antarctica - metaG UQ299 (21.06) | ecosystem: Environmental > Terrestrial > Soil > Desert | place: Antarctica: Dry Valley... | reverse complement strand
TGAACTGGAGCACCTGGAACGCCTCGCCGCCCGTCACGGCAAAAGAGCCCGCGTCGCTTTGCGCGTCAACCCCGACGTGGACGCCGGGACCCACGATCACGTCGCCACGGGCCGCGCCTTCGACAAGTTCGGCATCCCGGTGGACGAGGCGCTCGCGCTGGCCGAAAGGATGGGAGAGTACCGGTGCGTGGACCTGATCGGGGTCCACCAGCATATCGGATCCCAGATCACCAAGCTCGACCCGTTCGTCGAGTCCGTCGAAAAGACCGCTGGCCTCGTCGAGGAACTGAAGCGCCGCGGCTTCGACATCCAATATTTCAACATCGGCGGCGGCCTCGGCATCCGCTACAACGACGAGGAGACGCCCACGCCGAAGGAACTGGTTGACGCCATCCGTCCGGCGCTCGAAGCCACGGGGACGAAGGTCCTGTGCGAGATGGGCCGCTACATTTCGGGGAACGCGGGCGCGCTCCTCACCGGCGTCGTCTACCGCAAGAAGAGCGGGGAGAAGGACTTCATCGTCGCCGACGCGGGCATGAACGACCTCCTCAGGCCCAGCCTCTACGACGCCCACCACGAGGTGCGTTCCGTGAACGAGGACGGCTCGGTGGCGAACGCCGACCTCGTCGGCCCGGTGTGCGAGTCCGGCGACTACCTCGCCCGCGACCGCGAGCTTCCCGACGCCCACGAGGGAGACCTGCTCGCCGTGATGAGCGCCGGGGCGTACGGTTTCTCGATGGCCTCCAACTACAACTCCCGCCGCCGTCCCGCCGAAGTCCTCGTCCGGGGCGACCGGTGGGCCGTCATCCGCGAGCGCGAACACATGGCCGACCTCGTCAAGGGCGAGTTGATCCCGGCTTTTTTGTAGCCTCCGACCGTGCTTCGAGGTGAGAAGGTAACTCTGCGCGCCGTCGCCCGTGACGACCTGCCGCGCCTGCGTGAGTTCCGCAACGACCTGGAGGTCGAGCTGGCGGGAGGTGGGGATCCACCATCGCCCGTTCCTCTCGAACGCCTCCAGAGAGACTTCGACAAGGAAATATCCGATCCTCCGCGTGACAAGACCGAGTTTGCCATCGAAGCCGATGGCGAGTGCATAGGCTCGTGCGGGCTTTTCAACGTGGACGAGAGTTCCCGTCAAGCCGAACTCGGCATCACCATCGGCGACAAGGACTACTGGGGAAGCGGCTACGGACGCGAGGCCGTGAGCCTGCTGCTCGACTACGCCTTCCGGCTGCGGAACCTCCGCCGCGTATGGCTGGAAGTACACTCCGAGAACGAACGCGCCATCCGCGCGTACAGCGCCAGCGGCTTCGTGGAGGAAGGACGCATGCGCGAGCACATGTGGCTCGCCGGACGCTACGTGGACAACGTGCTGATGGGAGTATTGCGCCGGGACTGGCGGAAGGGAGGATAAATGTCGCGGGGGACGCATGAGGCGGTGCCGGACGAGCGCAACGACGAGGTGCTCGTCTACGTCAACGGCGAGTTCCATCCTCGGGAGGAGGCCAGGATATCGGTGTTCGACTCCGGGTTCCTGGTTGGCGATGGCGTGTGGGAGGGCATCCGGCTGCACGGGGGCGAGTTCGCGTTCCTCGACCTTCACCTCGACCGGCTCTTCGAGGGGGCGAAGGCGATAGACCTCGATATGGGGATGACGCGGCGGGAAGTCATTGCCGCGCTCCGCGAGACCGTCCGACGCAACGGCATGGAGGACTCTTCCAGTGTCCATGTCCGTCTGATGGTTACTCGCGGCGACAAGAAGACCCCTTCGCAGGACCCGCGCCTCGTGGTGGGCGGGCCGAACGTGGTGATCATCGCGGAGCACAAGGCCGCTGACCCCGAAGTGAAGGAGCGCGGCGTCCGGCTCTTTACCTCGACCGTGCGGCGCCCGCCGCCGGACACCCTGGATCAGAAGCTCAACTGCCACAGCAAGCTCCACGAGGTCGTCGCCCTGATACAGGCCCTCAAGGCTGGGGCCGACGAGGCGCTAATGCTCGACCCCACCGGCGCGGTCGCCACCTGCAACGCCACCAACTTCTTCGTCGTGCGCGGCGGCGAGGTATGGACCTCCACGGGTCAGTATTGCCTGAACGGCATCACCCGGCGCATCGTGATCGAACTGTGCAAAACCGACGGCATCCCCGTCTCGGAGCGACCCTTCTCCCTGACCGACATGTACGGCGCCGACGAGGCTTTCGTCACGGGGACCTTCGGCAGCCTCACACCGGTAGTGGAGGTGGATGGGCGCATGATCGGGAGCGGAGAGCGTGGCGAGATGACCGCTCGCCTCTCGGAACTTTACGCGGAGGCGGTCGTCCGGGCTACGGCGTGATGGCCGGCTGTCTAAAGTTCAGCGTGTGGTCGGGGCCGCGCAACGTCTCGACGGCGCTGATGTATTCGTTCCGGCAGCGATCCGACACCGTGGTGGTGGATGAGCCTCTCTACGGTCACTACATCGCCTTCGCCGGGCCGGGACATCCCGGAGAGCGGGAGGTACTGAAGACGATGGAACGTGACGGCGGGCGCGTCGTCCGGGAGGTCATCCTCGGTCCCTGCGAGCGTCCGGTCCACTTCTTCAAGAACATGGCCCACCACCTGACCGGCCTGGACCGGGGCTTCCTGGAGAGCGTCACGAACGCGCTCCTTATCCGGGACCCAGAAGAGATGCTCCCCTCCCTGGCGAAACAACTCCCGAACCCCACCCTGCGCGACACCGGACTCGCCGAACAGGCCGAGGTCCTCGAAATCATGCTCGAAAGCGTCGAACAGCCCGTGGTGCTCGACGCGAAGGAACTACTGCTCGACCCGCCGGGCGTCCTGGGCCGGGTCTGTGGCGCGCTCGGCATATCCTTCGAGGAGACGATGCTCTCCTGGCCTGCCGGTCCCAAGCCCGAGGACGGCGTGTGGGCGGAGCACTGGTACGAAAACGTCCACGCCTCGACCGGCTTCGATTCCTATATGCCCAAGACCGGACCCTTTCCGGAAAAGTTGAAGCCTCTATTGGAGGAGTGCCGGCCTCTATATGAGCGACTGCGCGGGCATGCTATCGTTGGCGGGTCCGCTCGCTAGAGTTTCGTTTGCGGCCGGGGAAGTTCGCGGAGGACTTTTTCGCCTCGGGGCTGAGCAGTATCGTCAAGGAGAGAAGCGCGATCAGGACGTTAATCGTCAGGAACTCCGGGGGGCCGAGGCCGGTGCCGAAGCGGACGCCACCCTGGGAGAGCAGGATCACGACGCTCAAACCAATGCTGCCCACGGCGGCCAGGTTCGTGAAGAGGCCCAGGACCAGCGCTATCCCCAAAGCCAGCTCTCCGACGCGCATGAGCTGCGCGAACAACTCGGCGTCTGGTATTACCGTGTTCTGCATGAAGGACCGGAAAAAGGGCGGTGCCTGCGAGACGAAACCCCCGGCCTCCAGGCTGGCGGCGAACTGCCGGGGGAACCCTGGGTTGAGGATTTTCTCCAGGGCACCGTTGAGCCAGACCGCCCCGACCACGATGCGTACCCACGCCATGCCATTCACCACAACGCTCCTCTCTTCAGTTTGGCGTCATACTACTCCATGTATACGCACGGTCGAAACGCCAGGCCGACACAACCGCAACCCGGCGGCCCGCGTATAAAGCTGCGTAACATACAGGCCTGCGAGCGATCAATGAGGAGAGCGTCTTGAAAGAGAAGATCTCGCGCGAGAGGTTCATCCGCCTCGGGAGCGCCGTGGGCGTGAGCGTCGCGGGAGCCTCCGTGATCTCCGCCTGCGGTGGAGGGTCCGGAAGCAGCGGCAGCGCGTCCGGCAGTGCCTCCAGCAGCGCCGCATCGAGTAGCGCATCCACCAGCAGCGCGTCGAGCAGTGAAAGCACTTCCAGCGACGCATCCAGCAGCAGTGCGTCCGACGTCGCCACTCAGGAGGCTTCCGGCGGGGAGCAGGCGATAGCCCGGGAGTCCGACGTCGCGCCTGGGTCGGCCACCAAGTTCGAGGACTCGGGGAACCCCGCGATACTGGTCCACCTCGACAGCGGGGAGTTCGCGGCCTACTCGGCGATCTGCACCCACCAGCAGTGTACGGTCGCCTACAGGGGCGGACAGTTGGCCTGCCCGTGTCACGGCTCCATCTACGATCCGGCGAACGGGGCGCAAGTCGTGAGCGGCCCGGCGCCGCGGCCCCTGCCGGAGATACCCGTCGAGGTGCGCGGCGGCGAGGTTTTCCGCGCCTGATACATGGTGCTTCTTTCAAGTAAAATGCCTTCATGGACACGGGGGAGGAGCGCATCGGGCTCGGGGCCGCCGCGGCCATCCTGGGCCGCCCGCAAGGCGTGGTTCGGCGCTACGTCGAGGACGGACGCCTGGGCGCCGAGCCGGCGTCCGATGGCACTTACAGCTTCGTCCTCTCCGACGTGGAGGGCTTCGCTAGAGAATTGAGCGCCGAAGACGCCGAGGAAGAGGTCTTCGAGGGCGAGGTGATGGGGGATGAGGGCGAGTCCGGCTCGCGTCTGCCGGCGGTCCCCTTCGAGCGTTACGAGCGCCTGCTGCAGAGGGGCCAGGATTACAAGACCCGCCTCGAAGAACGCAACCGGCAGGTAGAGGAGATCCGGGCCGAACGCGACGCCGCCCGCGTCGAGATGGACCGCCTCTGGTCCGAGATAGAACGCCTCAACCTGGTGGAGTTCCAGCGCGAGTTGCAGGAACGCACGATCTCCACCCTCGAAGAAGAGAAGGCCAGGATCCAGGCCGAGCGTGATAGGCTCGACCAGCAGCACCAGAAGCTCGTCGAAGAGAAGTCCTCACTCGCCGAAGAACGCACCCGCCTCGAAGCCGAACTCAAGATCCTCAAGAACCGCGGCTTCTTCGCCCGCCTCTTCGGCGGGTAGACTACGCTTCCATCCACGGATCACCCCGAATACTTCATGTTTTCATTAATTTCAGTAAATATTGAAAATAATGAAAAAAGGGTGTAGGATGTGCGTCATGAACCTCATGAACCGGGACAAGCTGGAGTACGTCGAGGAGTTCGGGGTTTTCTTCGAGGGTTTCGGGGGATCGCGGATGCTGGGACGGGTGTTGGGGGCGCTTTTGGTCTCTGAGCCGCCCGAGCTTTCGGCGGAGGAGCTTGCGAAGGAGTTGAAGGCCAGCCGGGGTTCCATAAGTCAGGCGACACGGACGCTGGAGCGGATGGGGATGGTCAGGCGGTTGAGCAAGCCCGGCGAGCGGCGCGATTATTTCCGGGTGAAGGATGACGCCTGGGAGGAGACCACCCGGCAGGCGGTGTCCGGTATCGGCGCGGCCCGCAAGATGGCGGAGAAGGGTCTGAGCCTCCTCGACCCCGAGACCCCGGACGCCAGGGCCAGCCTCGAACAGATGCGCGACTTCTACGACTACTGGCAGAGGGTTATCCCGGAGTTCCTGGATCGTTGGGACCAGGAGAAGAAAGGCGGGTGAACGGCGCGTTCGCCGTCGCCGGAAGGGAACAAGATCGTGGAGCTGCTGCAAGACTTCTTCGCGTGGGCCTGGCCGAGGCACCTCAACCCCCTGAGCTGGTGCATCCGGCCCCTCTTCTTCCTGCCGCTCGCGTACTGCTCGTATCGGCGTAGCTGGAAGGGAGTCGCCGTGACGCTCGTCGCGCTCTTGACCAGCTTCTTCTGGTTCCCGGCTCCCGAGAGCGTTGACCCGAGGATTCAAGGCGTTCTCGAGATGGAGCAGAAGTACGTTGGCAACCTCACGCCCTTGCGTGCCCTGTTCCTGCTGACGGCCCGCTCACGCTTGCCACCTTCTGCGCGGTCTTCTGGTGGCGGTCTTTGGGGTGGGGGCTCGTCGTGGTGAACGCGGCGGTGCTCGGTAAGATCCTCTGGGCGATAGTCAATGCCGGCGCCGACGGCTTCGCCACCCTCGTCCCCGTCGGCGGCGGCTTGCTTGTTATAGACGCGATCGTCCTGTTCGCCGCCCGCTGGTTCGGGATCCCCGTCTCGTTGCGTGGCGGTAGCCCGCTGAAGCGACGGACGGAGTGCGCATGAGGTCTGAGTCGCCGTGGAGAGCACGAGTAGAGGAGGAGACATGAGCGTGGCGATAGAGACCGAGGGACTCACCAAGCGATACGGGCGTAAGGCCCGCGGTATCGAGGACGTGAACCTGGTCGTCGCTCCGGGCGAGGTCTTCGGGTTCCTGGGGCCGAACGGTGCGGGGAAGACCACCACCATCCGCATGCTGCTTGGTTTCTTGAGGCCCACCGGCGGACATGCCCGGGTATTTGGGCTCGACGTTCGCCGGAAGAGCGTGGAGATCCGGACGCGAGTGGGGAACCTGCCCGGCGAGTTCGCGTTGGAGGACCGGATGACCGGGGAAGGTTTATTGAGGTTCTTCGCCCGGCTGCGGGGGGTGGGGGACCTGGGTTACGCCCACGAGCTCGCCGAGAGGCTCGGGGCAGATCTGCGGCGTCCGATGCGGCGACTCTCGCGGGGGAACAAGCAGAAGATCGGGCTGGTGCAGGCCATGTTCCACCGGCCGCCGCTACTCATCCTGGACGAGCCGACCGGCGGTCTCGACCCACTGGTGCAGGAAGAGTTCCTCGACATCGTGGAAGAGACAAAGGCCGAGGGCCGCACCGTGTTCTTCTCCTCCCACGTGCTCTCCGAGGTGGAGCGGGTGTGCGACCGGGTTGGGATCATCCGCGACGGACAACTGATGACCGTCGAGCCGACCCATGCCCTCGTGGATAAAGCCTTCCGGCACGTGATCCTGACATTCGACGGACCCGTGGACCGCGAGCCCTTCGAGAAGCTGCGGGGCGTGGAGAACCTCAAGGTCGAGGGGCCGAGGGTTTCGCTCACGCTCCACGAGACGCCGGACGAGATGGTCAAGCTCGCCGCGCGTCACAGGCTCGTGAGCCTGGAATACGAACGGCCGACCCTGGAGGAGATCTTCTTGACCTACTACGGGAAGACCGAAGTGAAGGAGGAAAATAATGAGTGAGGCGGCCCTTCGGAAGCCAACCGGGACCTTCCTGGTGCTCGTGTCGCACACGATGCGGCTTCAACTAAAGAGCGTCGTGATCTGGGGCGGAGTTCTGGGGTTGTACGCCGCCGCCATCGTCGCCTCGTACCTGTCCTTCGGGGACCCGGAGCAGATGGAGCAGATCATGTCGGCCTACCCGGAAGGCATGCTCGAAGCGTTCGGGATCACCGACATGAGCACCATCGAGGGCTACCTCGCCGGGCAGGTCTTCAATTTGATCCCACTGGCTATAGCCTTCTTCCCGATCCTCGTACTCTCAAGCGCGATAGCCGGCTCCGAGGAGCGCGGCACGATAGATATCCTGCTCGGCAACCCCATTCCACGCTGGCAGCTCGTCGTCGGAAGCTTCGTCGCTACCGCGGCCTCGCTACTCCTCATCGTCGCCATAATGGGCGGACTCATGTACGGGACGGCGATCCTCACGGACATAGACCTCGACTTCGTAGCTAGCGTCGAGTCGGTGGTAAACCTGTGGCCTATCTCGATCTTCTTCGGAGGGCTCGCGCTTCTTTGCTCGGCCATCTTCCATCGGAGGGCGCTCGCGATAGCTCTTCCCGGTTTCGTGCTGCTCGCAATGTATCTGGCGGACACCCTGGGCCGTGTCTCGGAGGACTTCGAGAACTACAGGGACTTCTCGGTCTTCTACTACTACGCCTCGGATGGTTCGGCCATAACGGACGGCATAGACTGGGCCGGGTTCTTCGAGGTGTCCGGCGCTGCCCTCCTGTTCGCGCTGCTTGCCATCGTCGTCTTCCGGCGCCGGGACATCTATACGTAGCTCGTCAGCCTGTCAGCTTGTCAGCTTGTCAGCAAAGGTGTTACTGGCGCACGCTTCTCAAGAGACGGGACTTTACCCTGGCGAAGGCTGGATTCACCACCCCGCGCCGTCGCTCCTCGCGCAGCCGGCAAGCGCCACGGGGCGTGGAAATGCAGACAGGCTAAATGCGGATTCGCTTTGATGCTAGAGTTTCGTCCCGTATGGAGAATGGGGCGTCAGGCAGGCTGCTGTTGAGGGTACGAGGGCTCGCGGTGTTGCGTGGAGTGCTGGAGTCCCCTATGGCGCGGGATCTCCTGTCGCTGCTGGAGATCCTGGACCGGAGACAGCCGGACCCGGCGGCGGTGTCGGACGTATTCGGGCGGTTGTGGGAGGGCCTGGCGCTGGAGCCCGACCGGCTGCTCCCGGACGCCTGGCAGTCGCACCTGGTGGGCAGGCTCCTCGACGACGAGAACCCGTTCTCCCTGAGCGCCGAGCGAAGGACCATGAGCCCCACGCTCCTGGAGCAGAGCCGGCGCGACCTGCGCACGCTGCGTGCTCTCTTCGACCTCGATGCTCCGAAACTGCTGGCAGCGGTCGAGGACGCCGTGCCAGGGCTCTCTGATCTCTGGGTCCCCTGGACGGACCCGGATTCCGGCGCGGAGTCGCCGCGCCACGCCATCGCCCGCAAGCTGGCGGCGGTCGAGGGCTGGGAGGGTTGCGCGGAGCTTCTGGCCGGGTATCATGCGCGGCACGGCGCGGGGGTGTTCGGGCGCGAAAGGGCTTTCCGCTGGCAGGGAGGGCGTCTCCTGCCGGTATCATGCCCCGACCCGGCGCGCCTCTCCGGCCTCGTTGGCTACGAGCGGGAACGGGGACCTTTGATCCGGAACACCGAACGCTTCCTCGCCGGTCTTCCGGCCCATCACGCCCTGCTCTACGGCCTACCGGGAACAGGTAAGTCATCCACCGTCAAGGCCATCCTGAACGAGTACGCCGAACAAGGGCTCCGCCTCGTCGAGATAACCAAGGAAGACCTGGGGGAGTTGCCTCGCGTGCTGGATGTTCTGCGGCGGCGCGGGCCACGGTTCATCCTGTTCGTGGATGACCTCTCATTCGAGGAGCACGAGGTCGAGTACAAAGCCCTCAAGGCGCTTCTGGAAGGCAGCGTCTCGGAGCCGCCGGAGAACGTGCGGGTCTACGCCACCTCCAACAGGCGCAACATCGTCCGCGAGAGCTTCTCCGACCGCGAAGGAGGCCCGGACGACGACATCCACGCCCGCGACACCATGCAGGAGAAACTCTCGCTGGTCGCCCGCTTCGGGCTTCGGCTGACCTTCCCCCCTCCGGACAGGAGACTCTACATGGAGATCGTCGCCGGCCTCGCCCGGGAGCGCGGGCTGGAGATATCCGGATCCGAACTGGCTGAAAGAGCCGCCCGGTGGGACCAGTGGCATGCCGGACGCTCCGGGCGCACCGCCAGGCAGTTCGTGGACGACCTCGAAGCAGAACTAACCGGCCCCGGCTGATCCGGAATCCGGGTAAAGTGTTCGCTACTTCGGGAGGCGTCTTTCTTTTCCCGACTCCCGCACAGGATAAGACGCGAAGTAATCAACCGGATTCCGCATGAACGTCTCCCGGCCTCTTCGTGTCTCTAGTTCACCATCTCCGGCAACTCGTTGAGCATCAGCCAGTAGAGTTTGATCTGCTCGACTGCCTGGACGAATCGGGCGAAGTCCACGGGCTTCTGGACGTAGCTATTGGCGCCTAGCCCGTACCCGTCTATCATGTCCTGCTGCTCCCTGGACGAGGTGAGTATGACCACGGGCACAAGCCGCGTGCGCTCGTCGGCTCGCATCCGGCGAAGTACCTCCAGGCCATCCATCCGTGGCAGCTTGAGGTCAAGGAGCATGAGCTGGGGTATGGCACGGGGGTCTCGGCCCGCGTGGGAGCCCGTGGCGAAGAGGTAGTCGAGCGCCTCGACCCCGTCGCGGGCCAACACGACTTGGTCGAGGACATTGCTCTTCCTGAACGCCCGCAGGGTCAGGGCCGCGTCGTCGGGGTTGTCCTCCACGAGCAGTATTACCTTGTCCGTTGTTTGAATGCCGGTCTGCACCGCAGGCTCCGCCGGCCGCCGGGCCCGAAGTAGACCCGACGGCCGTTCGGGGTTGCTAGACGACCCTCCGCGAGCCGCCGTCCAGCTTGTCGGCGATGTACGGGTAGCGGAAGTCCTCGCCCTGGCTGACCTTGTAGGCTCCGTAGCAGCCATGTGCGATGGGAATCAGCGCGAGCACGGGCAGCAGGAAGAACATGAAGATCCCGATCACCACCAGCGACAGTATGGTGCTCAGGATGGTGTAGGCGATGATGATCAGGACCCACGCTAGCTGATACCAGAGCGCCTGCGCGGCATGGAAGCGCACCCGAGGAGACTTGTCCTTGTAGATCAACCAGACCACCAGCGCCCCGAGCGGCGCGAGGCCGATGAGGGCCACCAGCACGCTCAGGTGCGCCACGATGGACCAGGTCTTCTCGTCTCCAGGGCTCATCGCGCCCGTTGGGGTATGTCCCCCGTCTACGTTCTGTCCTTGCATTGCCTCTCCTTTCGTTCCACGGTTTCCATGGCCGCCATGCTGGCGGTCAGCGACACCAGCATATCCTTCGGGGAGCGCCGGCCGCATCCCCCAAATGAGTGATTTTTCGAAAGTTTCTTGCGGGAGCCGGTACCGGTATAATCCAGAGCGGTTACGTTATCCGGCTCGAAGCGGTTAAGTGGGAGGGAGGTCCAGGTGAGCGTGCCGATCAGGGTATTGCTGGTCGAGGACTCCGAAGACGATGTGTTGATACTCTTGAGGGCGCTCCGTCGCGGGGGCTACGAGCCTTCCCACGAGCGGGTGGATACCGCAGCTGGCATGGAGGCTGCTCTGGACCGGCGGGAGTGGGACATCGTGATCTCCGACCATTCCATGCCGGCCTTCAACTCCTCGGCGGCGCTCGCGATGCTCAGAGGCAAGGGCTTCGTGGACCTGCCCTTCATTATCGTGAGCGGCAAGATCGGGGAGGACACCGCCGTCGTGTCCATGAAGGCCGGGGCCAACGACTACATCATGAAGGACAACCTGGCCCGGCTGAACACGGCCATCGGCCGGGATTGCGCGACGCGGAGGTACGGCGGCAGCGGCGGCGGGCGGAGCAGGACCTCGCCATCTCGGAGACCCGCTTCCGTCTGATGATCGAACAGTCTCCTTTGAGCGTGCAGATCTTCTCGCCCGATGGGCGGACGCTCAGGGTCAACCGGGCCTGGGAAGAACTATGGGGC
>Ga0136616_10001884_pt1 | contig 11092 bp, 11 predicted proteins | sample AntDrymUQ2992106_2_FD_106648 | JGI IMG/M metagenome (GOLD analysis project Ga0136616, IMG submission 106648) | Polar desert sand microbial communities from Dry Valleys, Antarctica - metaG UQ299 (21.06) | ecosystem: Environmental > Terrestrial > Soil > Desert | place: Antarctica: Dry Valley... | reverse complement strand
TTGACTCGGGCAACGACCAGTGGTGTAGTGCAGGATGCTCCTCACCGCTGTCTGTCTGAGTCTGAGCTTGTTGTGTCCGGTCACGGTTCCGCACAGCGCGGCGCCACAGAACGATGTGGGCCGGTCGGCGTATGAAAGACACTCCTGCGCGGCGGCGACCCAGCGCTGCGACGGGACGATCCAGGTGCCGCTGAACTGGAGCGACCCGGCGTCGGAGCGGATCACCGTGGCGTTCGCCTGGCTGCCGCGGACCGACATGTCCCGACCGGCGACCGGGACCGTGCTCGCCAACCCGGGTGGTCCCGCCGAGGCGATCAGCTCGGTGCCGCTGTTCAAGGTGGCGCTCGGACCGGTACGCGAGCGGCAGAACCTCCTGGTGGTCGATCCGCGTGGACTCGGCAGATCGGCACCGCTGACGTGTCCCGGCCTCGACCTCGACAAGGTCGCGACCATCGGTCAATGCGCGAATTACCTCGGTAGCCGGATCAGATACTTCACCGGCGACCAGTCGGCACACGATTTGAATGCGGTTCGCCAGGCGCTCGGGGTACCGAAAGTCACCTTCTACGGGAATTCATACGGCACCGCGTTCGCGCAGGCTTTCGTCACGCGATTCCCGCAATATGTCGGCGCGGTTTTCCTGGACAGCGTCGTTTATACCGGGCCGGACGGTTACGGCACCGGTTGGGGTCTCGAGTCCCCGATCCGCAACGGGATGCGCGCGCTCGACGAGGTCTGCGAACCGTCCCAGCCCTGCCGCACGTTGCCGGGCGCGGCGCCGGACCGCTGGACGCAATTGGTCCATCTCCTGCGCCTCCGTCCCGATCCGCGGATTCCCTGGCTGCAAATGCTGCAGATCAACGCATTCTCAGCAGATGCCGTACTCGGTCGGGAGACGAACGCAGCAGCGGTCGCGTATCTGGGCGGGGACAGCGCACCGTTGTACCGGCTCGTCGACGACCTGCTGGCGGCATTCCCGCCGGACGACGGCGAGCCGACGTCTCCCGAGCTCGCCGGGATGCTGGCTTACGTCTGTGCCGAGTCGAAGTTCCCGTTCGACCGGGAGGCGTCGACCTCCGTACGGCGCCAGCAGCTCGGTGCCTTCTACGCTGGCGGCGGCCTGGCGCCGTACTCCCCAGCCGACGCGGTCGGCGCGCTGGGTGGCGGCTGGAACGAGTGGTGCCTCCCCTGGCCGGCACCCCGGCCGAGTCCGCTGGTGCCGCCGAACGCGACATACCCCGACGTCCCGGTGCTGGTCGTCAACGGGCAGCTCGACACCACCACCCCGCCGGTCGGCGCCGCCGCCGTGGCTGCTCGGTTCCCGCGAGCGACGATGATCGAGGTGCCGTTCGGCGACCACGCCAGCGCCTTCGGTCTGTGGGGTCCCTACAGCCAGTGCGTTCGCGACCTGATGCGGCGCTTCCTCACGTCGTTCGACACGCGCGACCCCGGCTGCAGCGCGGAGAACTACCGCGCGCTCGGCACGTTCCCGCGCGTCACCCGTGACGTCCCGCCGGCTCTCGGCGTCGGCGTGCGCGGCGGCCAGGAAGGCCGCCTCGTCGCCGCCGCGTTCGGCACCGCCGTCGACGCCTTGGCAAGGCGGAACCCGTACGCCAGCCTGGAGGCCGGCCTGGTCGAGGAGCCCGGGCTTCGAGGCGGACAAATCCGCTTCGACGACACCAACGGCAAGGTGGTGCTCACCGGCGTCCGGTACGTCAGCGACCTCGCGGTCACCGGTCACGTCTCCTACGGTGCCGGACCCGCAACTGCCGTACTGCAAGTCGGTGGCCACGAGCTGCGACTGACCTGGCAACCCTTCCGCGCCGAATCCGCCACTACCGTCACGGGGACCCTCGACGGCCGTCGCTTCGTCGTCCGCGTCCCGGCGACCTGATAAATCGCTCGCGTCCGGCGACCTAGCTAACGTAGCCGAGGTGCGAGTGTGGAAATGGATCGGCGTCGCCGGGATAGCCGGAGTCGCCGCGACCGGCGTGATTCTGGCTAGGGACGAGCGCGCCCGCCGCGCGTATACCCCGGACGAGGTACGGACCCGGCTGCACGAACGAGCCGCCCAACTGGCCGCCGAGCCGGAACCGCCCGATGCCGCCGCTGGGGCGTTGTCCGGACTGCGCGAACAGCTTGGCCGACGATTGCGCCAGCTACGTCACTAGGCCGCACTTCCCCGGTCCATATTGGTGATCTTGACCTTATGGTGGTGACACGCCGAGAAATGCGCCTTGAAACCGCAACAAAGTCAAGATCACCGGGAAATCAGGGTGGCTTGAGTGGAATGGGTGGTCGGCATTGCGGTCTACCGGCCCCGCTACAGCACCGAGGCGAGGCGGCGCGCACCCTCGCGTAGCTGCTCGGGGTTCGAGGCGGCGTAGGTCAGCCGCAGATGCGCGGCAGGTGGTTCGGTGACGAAGTACGGACTGCCGGCCTCCACGACGACGTCGGCCCGGCGGGCCCGTGCGGCGATCTCTACGTCGTCGTACTCGTCGGGAAGGCGCACCCATACGTGTAGTCCGCCTTTGGGTATCCGGGTGATCGCAGCATTGGGGAGAAATTCGTGCACGGCGGCTAACAGGGCGTCGCGTCGGGTCCGCAACGCGGCGCACAACGAGGTCAGGTGCCGTGGCCAGGCGGGTGAGCCGAGTAGCTCCACCGCCACCTCCTGGAGCGGCCGCGGGACGAACAGGTCATCGACCATCCGTAGTGCGGCGAGTCGGGCCGCGGCGGGCCCGCGACCCACCAGGGCACCGATCCGAAGGCTCGGCGCCGCTGGCTTGGTCAGCGAGGTGAGGTAGACGACGTGCCCGTCGCTGTCGTCCCGGATGAGCGGGGGCGGCGCCGCCCCGTCGATGCTCAGGTGGCGGGCCCAGTCGTCCTCGATCAGAAACGCGCCGGCAGTCCGTACGACCTCGAGCACGGCAGTACGGCGGTCAGCTGCCAGCACGCAGCCGGTGGGGTTGGCGAAGGTGGGCTGGGCGTAGAGCACCCGGGAGCCGGTACGCGCGAAGGCCTCGGCGAGGAGATCCGGGCGCAGCCCGTCGCCATCGGTCGGCACTGGAACCGGGTGCAGGCCCGCACCACGAGCTGCGGCGATCGCTCCGATGTAGGTCGGCACCTCCACCAGGACCGGGTCGCCAGCGGCGGCGAGAGCGCGAAAGGCGGCGGAGAGTCCGGCCTGTGCGCCGGGGATCACCAGCACATCGGAGACGTCGACGCCCGAGGCCGCCGCGAAGCTGGCCCGCAACTCGGGCAGCCCGGCCGGCGGTACCCGTCCCCACGCCCCTGGGCGCCGGGCGGCCCGGCCGGCAGCGGCGACCAAGGCTCGGGTCGGTTGCAGGTCGTCCGAGAGATAGCCCGAGGACAGGATCGATGCGGCTGGATCCGGGAGGGCGAGCAGTCCCGCAAGATCCGCGCTGTCGACCCGCGCCGGTCCCAGGGCGACGGTCTGCCAGCCGACATCTGGTCGATGGTTGCCACGTCTGGGTGCCACGAACGTCCCCCGGCCCGGTTCGGTCAGTAGCACTCCCTCGGCGACGAGCTTGGCCAGCGCGCGGGTGAGGGTCACCGGGCTGACGTTCAGCTCGGCGACAAGTGTCCGGGTTGCGGGTAGCTGGTCCCCCGGCTGGCGTTCCGCGGCCATGTGCCGAAGCCGTCCAGCCAGCGTGTCACTACTGCTACCGTTTGTCATGACGGTCAACGGTAGCGCTACTCGACTGAAGGGGCGGCCGATACTCGGCCCCGGGGTCGGTTGGGGAGCCCTCGGCGTCGTCGCGTTCAGCCTCACCTTTCCGGCCACCCGGGCGGCGCTGCCGGCATTCGGTCCGGTGACAGTGGGCCTCGGCCGGGCGGTACTGGCGGCAGTTCTCGCGGCCGCATGTCTTGCGCTGACCCGATCCCGACTGCCAACGGCAGGACAGGTCCGGCGGCTGGGTTTGGTCAGCATCGGCGTGGTGGTCGGCTTCCCGATCTGCTCCTCGTTGGCGCTGCGCGACGCCACGGCCGCTCACGCGGCTGTGCTGACCGGGCTGCTGCCAGCGGCCACGGCGGTGGTTGCGGTCCTCCGCGCCGGTGAACGACCGCCGCGAATGTTCTGGGGGGCATGCGCTCTGGGAGTCGTGACAGTTGTGGTGTTCGCCGCGGTTCAGGGGGGCGGACAACTCCGGGTCGAGGACCTGTGGTTGCTGGCCGCCGTAGCCCTCGGTGCTCTGGGGTACGCCGAGGGTGGCGCGCTGGCCCGTGAACTGGGTGGATGGCGGGTCATCTCCTGGGCGCTGGTGCTATCCCTTCCCGTGCTGCTGCCCGTGGCGCTAGCCGGGCTGGTGAGCCACCCGCCGCAGTCCCCGACGGCTGGCGCCTGGGTCGGTCTGCTCTACGTCAGCGCGATCAGCATGTTCGCCGGTTTCTACGCCTGGTACCGCGGCCTGGCCGAGGGCGGCATCGCGAAGATCTCCCAGCTCCAACTCGCCCAGCCCGTACTGACCCTGGGCTGGTCGGCGCTACTGCTCGGCGAACAGGTGGACGCCGGCACGATCCTGGCCGGGCTTGCCGTGGTCGCCGCCGTCGGCCTCACCCAACGCACCCGACGGAGCGCGACCCCGTTGCCGTCCGGGGCCATCAGCGAGCCGACCTGAACGCGAGCTGCCTCGTACCCCCGTCTGCAACGGATCGCAGACGAACGTGAAGTGCAGGAGTACGGCGAGACGGTCGGCGAACTGCTTGGTCGACCAGTGACAGTCGACCAGCAGGCTCTTGATCAGGCTGGAGGACATCAACGCCCAGATCATGTCGGCGGCGGTTCGTACGGTCCATGGCTGGGCGAGCCGGTTCTCGGTCGCGAGCCAGTCGGCTAGCCGGCGGCAGGCGGCGCGCTGGTCGCGGATGACGATCTGCCGATGAGTCTCGGCGTCGGGGTCGGCTTGGCGGACGCGTTCGGCGGCCAGGTCGATGGCCAGGATCCGCGGATGGTATCGAGCGAGGTGCCGCGCCCATTGCTCGAGCGCTGCTTCGGCGTCGGGGGCAGCCCAGACCGGGCGCAGTGAGTCAGCCAGGTGCTCGGCGTCGCTGACGTAGTCGAACAGGGCGGTCATCAGCTCAGGCCGGGAGCCGAAGTGCAGATAGACCGCGCGGCGGGAGACGCCGGCGCGGTCGGCTACTGCAGCCATCGTGGCGGCCTCGAAGCCGGCCTCTTCGATCAGCTGGCGGGTGGCTGCCAGCAGCGCTGCCCGGGTTCGTCGGCTGCGGGCGTTCTCCGGCTCGGTGATCTTCATGGCGACCCTCCAGGAATAAACGTGACGCAGTGTGCAGTTCCCGTATATGCACAGCATGTGTAGTTAATCGGTATTCCAACGAGGAGGACAGCGTGATCGAGCCAGTCAACACCGCGGTGATCTATTACAGCTCCACCGGCAATGTGCATGCCCTGGCCCAGGCCGCCGTCGAGGGCGCGGAAAAGGCCGGGGCCGCGGTGCGGCTGCGCAAAGTACGTGAACTCGCCCCGGCCGCCGCGATCGAGAGCAATCCAGGTTGGGCGGCCCACGCCGCGGCGACCAGCGACATCACCGAAGCCAGTCCGGACGACCTGGCCTGGGCTGACGTAGTGATCTTCGGGACGCCCACCCGCTACGGTTCGCCGGCGAGCCAGCTCAAGGCATTCATCGACAGCACCGGACCGCTGTGGCAGCAGGGCAAGCTCGCCGACAAGGTCTACACCGCGTTCACCTCGACGGTCACCGCCCATGGCGGACTGGAGAGCACCCTGCTGGCGCTGGGAAACGTCTTCTACCACTGGGGCGGCATCATCGTCCCGCCCGGCTACACCGATCCCATCCAGTTCCAGACCGGCAATCCGTACGGCACCGCACACTTCGGCGGCGACGGCAACGGTCCCGGCCCCCTCGATCTGGACGCCGCCCGCTACCAGGCCCGCCGCGCGGTCGAGACCGCTGCCGCCCTGGCCAGGGGACGAGCGGCCTGAGTGGCACGCCGTCGGTCGGGCCGGTAGGAGGGGCGTGACAAGCGTGACTGATCCCGTACAGGAACTACCACAGCATCGCGGCGATCCCGCCGGCGCCCGGAGCGGGGCTTGCGCTCTGGCCTTGTTATGCGGTGTCCAGCTGATGTTGGTGCTGGACTTCTCGATCGTCAACGTCGCCTTGCCCGAGATTGCCCAAGGGCTCGGCTTCAGCCGATCCGGTCTGTCCTGGGTGCTCAGTGCGTACGCGCTGGCCTTCGGTGGCCTGCTGCTGCTCGGTGGCCGGCTGGCCGACCTGGCCGGACGGCGGCGGATGTTCCTGATCGGCCTGGCTATCTTCGGCATTGGGTCACTTCTGGGTGGCCTGTCGGTCGATCCGGCGATGCTTGTGGCGATGCGGGCGATGCAGGGCGCCGGTGGCGCGTTGACCGCCCCGGCTGTGCTGTCCTTGATCACCACCACGTTTCCGGAGGGCCCGGAGCGCGGCCGGGCGCTGGGGTGGTTCTCGGCCGCTGGGGCCAGCGGATTCGCGGTCGGGGTGCTGGCCGGTGGACTGCTGACCCAGTTCGCTGGCTGGCGGGCGGTGCTGTTCGTCAACGTTCCCTTGGTCGCGGCCGCCATCGTGCTGGGGTGGCGGTTGCTCCCCGAGGCTTCGGGACCCGCCGTCAGTCGGCACTACGATCCTGCCGGTGCGCTGTGCGGCACGGTGGGCCTGAGCGCATTGATCTTCGGCCTTGCGCAGATCGGAGCGCCCGGCTCGACTGCGGCTGTGCCGATCGTGTCGCTGGCCGGCGGGGCGGCGCTGCTCGGCGGATTCGTTGCGATCGAGGCACGGGTTGCCTCGCCGCTGTTGCCGCTGCGCCTGTTCGGGTCCCGGTCGTTGAGCGTCGCCAATGGGCTGAGCGCGCTCACCTTCATCACTGCCGGCGCCATGCCGCTCTTGCTTTCACTGCAACTCCAAGAGGTCATGGGATTCGATCCGCTGACGACCGGGCTGGCCTTTCTGCCTTCCGCTGTGGTGGTAGCGCTTGCCGCGCAGGCCGCGCCGCGCCTGGCCGTCCGGGTCGGAGCCAAGCCGGTGCTGGTCACCGCGACCGCGCTGGTAGCCACCGGCGCCGCACTGCTGGCCCGGGTCTCGCCCGACAGCGGGTACGCCTCGCTGATTCTCCCCGCGACGATCGTGTTCGGTCTCGGACTCGGCGCGGTCATCACGGCCACGACCATCGCGGCCACCGATTCAGTGCCGGCCGGTGACCAGGGCGTAGCCTCCGGGCTGCTGACCACCAGCCAGCAGGTCGGTGCCGCCCTAGGAGTGGCGATCCTGGCCACCCTGGCCAGCGCACACACGCAGAGCCTTGGCGAACTCAGCTCAGCCACCATCGCGGCCGGGATCCGGTTCGCCTATCTGGTGGGTGCCGGTGTCGCTGCGGTTTCCATGCTGACTGCGCTACTCGCGCTGCCTCCCGGCCGAAATCGACCGTGACCCCCCGCCACGCCCAGCCATCAAACCCTGTATCTGAGAGGAAACGATCATGTCCCTGACCTTTGGACGCGCCCCATTCGCCGCGCAGCGTGGCTCCTTCGATTTCCCCGTACCTGACCACGTCCGCTACTGGGAGCCGTGGCCGCGGCGAATGCGAGCGATCCTGGGCGGCGCAACGGTGCTCGACAGCCGACGCGGAGTCGTGCTGCACGAGACGGGTCGTCTCCTGAGCACTACTACCCCGTTGACGACCTCGATCCGGATCTGCTCAGTCCCGCCGAGCCGACCGAGGCTGGCGCCGCCCGGTGGGACGTGGGAGTCGCTGGCCGAATCGCCGCTGCTGCGGTCACCGCCTACGCCGATCTCTCCGGCGCGGACGGCGGGCTGACGCTGAACGATTTCGTGGCCGTCGACTTCGCTGCGCTGGTTCGACGAGGACGACCCGGTGTACGGCCATCTCCGCGATCCGTACCACCGGGTCGACGTCCGGGCCTCGTCTCGGCGGATCGTCGTCCGGCATCAGGGTCAGATCGTGGCCGAGTCGAGTCGGCCCAAACTGCTGTTCGAGACCAGAAACCCGATTCGCTACTACCTGCCCTTCGCGATGTGGACCTGGGCCGACTCGAACTCAGTGACACCGTCTCCGAATGCCCCTACAAGGGCGACGGGCTGCACTGGCACCTCACCGTCGACGGCGAACACATCACCGACTGACCAGGCACGCCAGCCACCGCCACCACCGACCGTGCCCACCCGACAGATCAGGAGAAGACCGTTATGACCACAGATCTTAACAACGCGGTATTCACCGCAGCCGAACTCGACTATCTCGGCACTCAGCCTCTCGGCCGGCTCGTGACCCTCGGCCGCGACGGCGCCCCGCAGGTGCGCCCGGTCGGCTTTCGCGTCTCAGCCGGAGTCATCCACATCGGCGGCTACGACCTTGCGGCCACGCAGAAGTTCCGCAACATCGATCGTGATCCCCGGGCCGCCTTTCTCGTCGACGACCTTGCCTCAGTCGAACCCTGGCAGGTGCGCGGCGTCGAGGTCCGCGGCACCGGGCAGGCCATCCCGGCAACCGACGGAGTCGAGGCCGTCATTCGGATCCACCCGTGGCGCATCATCACTTGGGGCCTCGACAATGGCGGCCGCCCCAGCGCTCGGAAAATCGACCCGGCCGCGACCGGTTGATTGCGGCCGCGAGCTTGGTTGTCGGGGACCTAGCCAGTTCGGGGATCAACGGGCAAGCCGGGCCGCGACGGTGTACCAGGCCAAGGGCAGGACGAGGGCGGCGATGACAGCGGCGCCGGTGGCGAGCAGTCCATAACCCCCGATGACCATCAACGGCCCCGCGGCCGCCCCGCCCCCAGCAGCGGCGACGCCCATGCCGACCTCACCCCAGCCCTCGCGGCGGGGCCGCTGCGCCGGCGCCACGCCGGCGGTCAGCAGGGTGCTGCCCGAGAGCAGACCGAGATTCCACCCGAGGCCCAGCGCCACCATGGCCACGGCCAGGCTCGCCAGTGACTCGGCGCCGGCGGCCAGCCAGGACGCGGCGATCAGGAGCCCACCAGCACCGGCCGCGGTGCTTGCGGCGCCGACGCGGTCGGTCAGCCAACCGCTGATTGGAGAGGGCGCGAACATGGCAGTGATGTGCAGGCTGACGACCAGCCCGATCATGGCCAGTCCGCTGCCGATGTGGTGCAGCTGCACCGGTGCCATCGTCATCACCGCGACCATGACCAGGTTGGCCAGGCTGAGCACGCCGAGCCCGGCAAGGCCGCGCCGGCCCAGCTTGGTCGTAGCTATTGCCGGACGGGCCGCCGATGCAGCCGTCGGCCCACCGATCTCAGCCGCGCTGGACGGCATCCGGCGCAATCGCGGCCCCACTGTGAGCGTGGCGGACGCGGCGGTGAAGCCGATGGCTGCCACGAGGTACGGCCCGGCCAGTGCCGGTAGGCCGAGGCTGGCCGCGAGGCCGCTGGCCGGTGCCAGCAGGTTCGGCCCGGCGACCGCCCCGATCGTGGCGGCCACCAACACCGAGGCCATTCTCGCGCTCCGCGACGCTTCGGGGCCGAGGTCGGCGGCGGCGTACCGGCCGAGCATGACGGCGGTGGTACCGGCACCCAACAGCAGGCTGCCGAGCAGAATCAACGGCAGACTGGCGAGCACTGCTCCGGCTGTCACGACGACGCAGCCGGCCACTGCCACAGCTGCGCCGGTGCTCAGCGCCGCGTTGCGACCGCGGTGCAGGGTCAGTCGAGACAAGATCAGCGCCGACAGCGCCGCCCCGGCCACCAACGCAGCCTGCGGCAGACCCGCCACGGACTCCGAGCCGCCGACCTGCCTGGCCAGCAATGCACCTGCCGTACCGGCCAGCGACTGCCCGAAGCCACCCAGGACACTCGCCGCCCAGAGCGCGTGCAGGGACCTGCGCGAGGAGGTCGCAGCTCGTCCGGTCGGACGTCCGGCGCCAACCGTAGCCCGGTTGCCAGGAACTGATCGCATGCGTCCACGCTAGGAAACCCAGTGGCGGAGATGAAGAGACGATGGGAGGGTTGCAGGCGTTGCGACCTTCCTCTTGCAAGGAGATACCCGGTGGCGGCTTTGCGACCAATGGAACCGGACGAACTGGACTGGCGGCTGCTGGCCGAGCTCCAGGCAGACGCGCGGCTTTCCTACAATGAGCTCGCCCGCCGGGTTCACTTGTCCTCGCCAGCCGTCGCCGAGCGGGTACGGCGAATGGAGCAGGCCGGAATCATCACCGGATACTCCGCCCGGGTGGACCCCGCACGCGCCGGCCAGCCGCTGTTAGCCTTCATCCAGTTGCGCTGCAGCCTGGGCACATGTCTGCTCAAGACCACCCGGGCACAGGACTACCCGGAACTGGCCGAGGTCCACAAACTGTCCGGCGAGCACTGCACACTGCTCAAGGTCCGGGCCAGTTCCCTCGCCCACCTCGAAGGCCTGATCGAACGACTCGGAACCCACGGCGAGATGCGCACCCACATCGTGCTGTCCACGCAATACGACGGACGACCGGTGGAGCAGCCGCTGCCGGGTCGCCCGGTCACGGCATCAGCAGGGTGGACGTGACACCCGCTCGCGCGGCGGTTGACCTCTAGCGGACTTGAAGTTGTTTGATCGTAGAGATGACAGACAACGACGTGCTGGACGAGACCTACGATCGGCTGCACCGCACCGGCCCGGAGTTCGAGGGCTGGCTGAGCAATCACGGTCCGATGGCTGCCGACGCCCTGATCCGCCTCGGTCGGGCCGGACAGGTCGAGGGCTGGGTCGATCAGTACGCGCAGCGGCTCGAAGAGGCACCCCGACCGCGCTGGTCGATCGGTGCGCTCGAGTGGCGTGACCCCCTGGGCGACCCCTCCCGGCTCGGGGATTGGTGTGCGCTGTTCGCCCAACAGGTGCACGCTGAGCCATGGCAGGAGCTGCTCGCCCGCTGGTGGCCCAGGCTGCTGCCTGGCGCGATCGCGTCGGCCACACACGGACTGATCCGTACCGGCCATGCCGTACGGGCGCTGCGCGAGCAGGAGACCACCCAGCGCCTGGATGAACTCGGCCAGGCGCTCGGCTATTGGGCCGCCCGCTGGCAACCGCTCCCAGGGTCG
>Ga0136616_10001883_pt1 | contig 11095 bp, 9 predicted proteins | sample AntDrymUQ2992106_2_FD_106648 | JGI IMG/M metagenome (GOLD analysis project Ga0136616, IMG submission 106648) | Polar desert sand microbial communities from Dry Valleys, Antarctica - metaG UQ299 (21.06) | ecosystem: Environmental > Terrestrial > Soil > Desert | place: Antarctica: Dry Valley... | reverse complement strand
CTGAGAGCATGCGCTCGACCTCGGCGCGGATCGCCGTGTAGCTGCGGGTCGCTCCCTGGGAGGCGTTGCCGGCGATCAGGCTGCCGTCGAGTGCGACCAGGCCGACCGAAACGAGCCCGGCCTTCGCGCAGAGCGCCGAGACCTGCTCGAAGGTGTCGGCCAGCGCCTGATCGTGGCGGGCGCGAAAGCGGGCGATCGTCGCGTGGTCTGGGACCTGGTTAGCGCAGCGGACGCGGAAGGCGACATCCTCGCGGCAGCGTCGTTCGATGCCGCGGGAGGAGCGTTCGCCGACCGCGTAGGCGTAGAGCAGGAGCGAGACCACCACCTTCGGCTCGAAGGCGGCCCGGCCCCAGCCGTCGCAGCGATAGGCGCCGTAGAAGGCCGCGAGGTCGATCTCCTCGACGGCGTCGGCGACGAACCAAGCGAGGTGATCGGCGGCCAGCCACTCGCGGAGGCTGGGCGGCAACAAGAGCTCCTGCTCGCGGTCGCACTCGATGAAGTTCTGGGGCATCGCCGACCTCCGCGCTCGAGGGAAAGCGCAATGGTCGTGCGGACCTCGGACGCGAAAACCCCGGGCGAATCGGGGTTTGTGCGACAGCCGCTGCGCAGGGGCTTTACCTGAGTAGGGGCGACGGGGATCGAACCCGTGACCTCCGGCTTGAAAGGCCGGCGTCCTTACCACTAGACCACGCCCCCGCAAAGGGGATTCTAGGCGTGCAGAACGCGCCCGCACCGCCGCCGCGAACGGTAGCCTCCACCGCATGGCCCAAGAAGACCTCAACCCGAAGACCGACGCCGACCCCGCGGGCGGCTCGAACACCGAGAAGGACCCGAGCGACTGGGTCACCGGCGAGGAGCCCATGACCGGCGCCCAGGCCTCCTACCTTAAGACGCTCTCCGAGGAGGCCGGCGAGTCGTTCGACGCGGGGATGACCAAGGCTCAGGCCTCGCAGCGGATCGACGAGCTGCGCGAACGTTCGGGGCGCGCCGGGCGCTGAGCTCTGAGGCCCCGCGACCTATGATCGGTCGCCCGGCCCCCGTAGCTCAGTTGGTTAGAGCGGCGGACTTTTAATCCGCGCGGCGAAGGTTCGAGTCCTTCCGGGGGCATGCCGCCCTCAGCCCTGCCTCAGTGACGGAAGTGCCGCCTCGAGGTGAGCACCATCGCCACGCCCGCGCTATCGCACGCCTCGATGACCTCTTCGTCGCGTTGCGATCCGCCCGGCTGGATGACGCAGCGGACGCCCGCCTCGATCGCGACCTCGGGGCCGTCGGCGAAGGGGAAGAACGCGTCGGAGGCCATCGACACGCCGTCGAGGTTCGCCCCGGCCTTGTCGACGGCGATCCCCACCGAGTCGACGCGGCTCATCTGTCCGGCGCCGATCCCCACCGTGGCGAGGTCGCGCGCGAGCACGATCGCGTTCGAGCGGACGTGCTTGCAGACCTTCCAGGCAAACAGCAGGTCGCCCCATTCCGCCTCGCTCGGCCGGCGCTCGGTGACGACCTCCATCTCGTCCCGCAGCTCGAGCGCCTGGTCTCGATCCTGCAGGAGCATTCCACCGCGCACGCGCCGGAAGTCGTGCTCGGTCTCGGGCCAGGTGCGCCGCTCGGCGTCGCGCATGATGCGCAGATTCTCCTTGCGCTGGAGGATCTCGCAAGCGTCGTCGTCGTAGTCGGGCGCGAATATCATCTCGACGAACATCGAGCTGAGCCGCTCGGCCAGGGCCGCGTCGACGGATCGATTGAGGCAGATCACCCCGCCGAAGGCGCTCGTCGGATCGGTGGCTAGGGCGAGTTCGAAGGCCTCGCCCACGGTCTGGGCCAGCGCACAGCCGCACGGGTTGTTGTGCTTGACGATCGCCGCGGCCGGGACCTCGAACTCGACGATCAGGCGCCGCACAGCGTCGAGGTCGAGCAGGTTGTTGAACGAAAGCTCGCGTCCGTGGACCTTCGACACCATCGACAGCAGGTGGGTGCGGGCGCCGGTCTGGGCGTAGAAGGCGGCGCGCTGGTGGGGGTTCTCGCCATAGGAGAGATCCAGGATCTTCTCGTAGGCGCGCACGTAGAGGGCGGGGAAGTCCTCCTCCCGCTCGGAGAACCACCGGGCGACGGCGGCGTCGTAGCGAGCGGTGAGCGAGAAGCTCTCGAGGGCGAGGGCGGCGCGGGTCTGGGCGGAGATCCGGCAGCCGAGGTTGTGGAGCTCCTCGAGCACCGCGTCGTAGCTCTCGGGCTTGACCACCGACGCGACGAAGGCGTGGTTCTTCGCGGCGGCGCGAATGAGAGTCGGCCCACCGATGTCGATGTTTTCGATCACCTCGGCGTCGCTGGCGCCACGGCGGTTCGCGGTCCGCTCGAACGGATACAGGTTCACGCACACGAGGTCGATCGGCTCGATCTCGTGCTCGTCGAGGGTGGCCGAGTGCTCGGGATCGGAGCGCACGGCGAGGAGGCCGGCGTGGATGCGCGGGTTGAGGGTCTTGACGCGACCGTCGAGAATCTCGGGGAACCCGGTCAGCTCCTCGACCGCGCGGCTCTCGATGCCCGCGTCGGCCAGCTCGCGAGCCGTGCCGCCGGTCGAGATGAGCTCGACCCCGAGGTCTGCGAGGCCACGGGCGAAGTCGACGAGCCCGCGCTTGTCGGAGACGCTCAAGAGGGCACGGCGGACGCGTACCTCGGCGGGCGGGTTGAGCGGACGAGCGCCGGCGCCGGGGTCGAGATCCGCCGCTCGGGCCTCTGATTCAGCGCTCGCCACTGGGGTCCCCCTCTAGGGTCACCCGGCGCCGGGCGCCGGGCTCAGCCGGCTCGATTCGCACCCCGCCGCGGGCGATCAGCCGGATCGCCTCGGGAAGAAGCCGGTGCTCCACCGCATGGACCCTCTCCTCAACACGTGCGATGTCGGGAGCATACGAAAGCTCGACCGCCTCCTGCACCACGATCGGCCCCGTGTCGACCCCCTCGTCGACGAAGTGGACGGTCACGCCGGTCACCCGCACGCCGTAGTCGACCGCCTGCTCGATCGCCCGCAGTCCCGGAAAGGCGGGAAGCAGCGAAGGATGGACGTTGATCACGCGCCCGGCAAAGCGACGTACGAAGGCAGGATCGAGCAGCTCCAAGAAGCCCGCGAGCACGACGAGGTCGACCCGGTGACCGGCGAGGAACTCGGCGAGGGCCTCGTCGCGGGCGGCCCGGGTCGCGTACTCGGAGGCGGGGAAGACGGCAGCCTCGACGCCCGCCGCCTCGGCCCGCGCGAGGCCTCCCGCCTCGGCGCGGTTGGCGGCGACGCAAACGACCTCGATCCCGTCCTCCCCGTGTACGGAGTCGAGGATGGCCTGGAGGTTCGTGCCCGCCCCCGACACGAGCACTCCGAGCCGGAAGGGCCTCACCCCGCCCGGACGAGCGGCGCCTTGAGCACGGGGTAGGCACCGCCGCTCGTCGCCAGCCTGCCCTCGTCGATCAGCTCGTCGATGCGGGCGAGGATGTCGGCCCGGCGGCGGCGCGCCGAGGTCGCATAGCCCGGCAGCCCGTCGTAGGAGTTGCGCTCGATCTTCTTGGTCCGCGCGCCGTGGAGGATCTCGGCGCAGGTCGTGCGTCCCACGGCCGGCTTCGCCGCCCGCGCGACCGAGAGGATGGCATCGTCGAGGTCGCCGACCTCGACGGGGTCCGGCGCCGCGGCAATCGGGACGAGCCCGGCGTCGCAACCGTCGCAGCAGTCACCCTCGGCCGTTGGCTGGGCGAGGTCGCCGAAGTGGCGAAGGATGGCCGCCCGCCGGCACGATCCCGTCTCGACATAGCCCCAGATCTCGCGGTACTGGCGCCAGCGCGCGCGCGTTCCCTCCGCGGCGAGGGCGTGGCACTGAGCGGCAGCGCGACGGTCGAAGGGTCGGGCGATCCGCCCGGCCACGCGATCGGGCGGAGAGGGCGCGGGCTCGATCACCCCGGCGCGAGCCAGGTGTCCGAGTAGCGCCCGCAGCCCGTCGCCCTTCACCCCGAGGCTGCGCGCGAGCTCGTCCGCCGTAGCGCTGTAGCGCCCCTCCAGGTCGACCGCGGCGTCGGTCAGTAGCCCCGCGAGCCGTCCCGGCAACTTCTCGTCGAGCTCGTCGCGACGGATGAAGTGGACGTGCAGGGCCTTGTCGCGATTCTCGGCGAGCAGGAGCGCACGGGAGAGCCACCCGTCGCGCCCCGCGCGCCCGGCCTCCTGGTAGTAGGCCTCGAGCGAGGCGGGCACGCTCGCGTGGATCACCGTGCGCACGTTCGGCTTGTCCACGCCCATGCCAAACGCGTTGGTGGCCACGACGACGCGGACCTCGTCGGCGAGGAAGCTCCGCTGGACAGCGGCGCGCCGCTCGCGCTCGAGGCCGGCGTGGTAGGGCAGGACCTTTTCGCCGAGCGCCCCGGCGAGCTCCTGCGCCAGCTCCTCGCACCCCGCGCGCGTGCCGGCGTAGACGATCGCCGGCAGCGCCTCCTCGCGCGAGAGCTCGGCGATGATCATCCGGGACTTCTCATGACCTCCGGGCCGCGCCACCGCGAACGACAGGTTGGGCCGGTCGAAGCCGGTGGCCACGCGCACGGCCTCACGCAAGCCGAGCCGCGCCTCGATGTCGACCGCGACCCGCGCGGTGGCCGTCGCCGTCGAGGCCAGGATCGACCGGGCGCCAAGGTAGCGCGCCGCGTCGGCGAGGCGGAAGTAGTCCGGGCGGAAGTCGTGACCCCACTGGGAGACGCAGTGGGCCTCGTCGACGACGAACAGGCCGACACTCGCCTCGCCGATGCCCGCGACGAAGCGCGGCGAGGAGAAGCGCTCGGGGGCGACGTAGAGGAGCCGGAGCCGGCCGGCGACGGCGCGGGCGAGCGCGGACTCGTTCGCGCCCGCATCCTGCTGTGAGTTGATCAGCGCGACCTGCTCACCGAAGCCGCGCGCAGCGAGCGCCTCGACCTGGTCCTGCATTAGGGAAACGAGCGGCGAGACGACGATCGTCAGATCCTCGCCCATTAGACCGGGGAGCTGGTAGCAGAGCGACTTCCCCGAGCCCGTGGGCATGACCACGAGCGCGTCGCGCCCGGCGACGGCGGCCTCGCAGGCCTCGCGCTGGCCGGCGCGAAAGCCCGAGAAGCCGAAGTTCTGGTGCAGGGCGGCGTCGAGGTCCATGGTCGCCACACTACCTTCGCGGGCGGCGGCCGGAGAGCGCTTTCGCGTTCTCGTCGCGCTCGTTACGAGGTTGTCGCGGCTGGTCTGATTGCGGAGCCGGCTTCAGGCTGCGGTCACCCGCGACTCATGCCGCGGACGAGTAGTCCTCGACCCATCTGTGCCTCGGACCGCCGCCACGGCGCTCCCGACCCTCACTCACGCCGGCGTGACCGCCAGCTCTTCGAGCGCGTACTTGCCGTTGGCCGCATCTGTGCGAGCGAGCGGGTAGTCGCCGGTGAAGCACGCGTCGCAGTGGGTCTCGCGGCCGATGCCGACGGCCTCGTAGACGCCCTCGAGCGACAGGTAGGCGAGCGAGTCGCAGCCGAGCTCGGCGGCCACCTCCTCGGCGGTGCGCTCGTGGGCGATCATCTCCTGCGGCGTCGACATGTCGATGCCGTAATGGCAGGGGTGGCGGATCGCCGGGGCGGAGATCCGCAGGTGGACCTCGGTCGCGCCCGCCCCGCGCAGCATTCCCACGATCTGGCGCGTCGTGTTGCCGCGCACGATCGAGTCGTCGACGACTACGACCCGCTTACCGCCGACCACCTCCGGCAGGGGGTTGAACTTCATCCGCAGGCCGTGCTTGCGCAACTCCTGGCCGGGCTGGATGAACGTGCGGGCCACGTAGCGGTTCTTGATCAACCCGTCGTCGCGCGGGATGCCGGAGGCCAGCGAGTAGCCCGCGGCGGCCGGGTTTCCCGAGTCGGGCACAGCCACGACGACGTCGGCCTCGACCGGCGCCTCGCGCGCGAGGACCTCCCCCATGCGCCGGCGGGCGACCTGGGTGCGCACGCCCTCGAGTACGGAGTCGGGCCGGGCGAAGTAGATGTGCTCGAAGACGCAGAAGGCGCGGCGGTCGGAGTGGGCGATCTGGCGGCTCTCGAGGCCACGGTCCGACAGCGAGACCATCTCGCCCGGCGCGACCTCGCGCAGGAGCTCTGCGCCGATGATGTCGAAGGCACAGCTCTCGGAGGCCACGCAGAAGCGGTGGCCGAGGCGACCGAGCGACAGCGGGCGCAGGCCGAGTGGATCGCGGAAGGCGACGATGGCGTCGCGGGTCATGACCACGGTGGATAGCGCTCCCTCGAGCCGCGGCACGACGTCGGCCACCGCGTCCTCGACGGTGTCGGCGTCATGGGTCGAGATCAGCGCGGCGATCAGCTCGGAGTCGGATGTCGAGCGCAGCTGCACGCCCTTCTCGCGCAGCTCGTCGCGCAGCTCGACGGCGTTGATCAGATTGCCGTTGTGGGCGAGCGCGAGCTCGCGATGGTCGGAGCGGTAGATCGGTTGGGCGTTCTCCCACGCCGACGAGCCCGTGGTCGAGTAGCGCACGTGGCCGAGGGCCATGTCGCCGCCCAGCGCGCGCAGCTTCGACTCGTCGAAGACCTGGGATACGAGGCCGAGATCGCGCAGCGTCATGATGTGCCGGGACTCGCAGGTGGCGATCCCGGCCGACTCCTGGCCGCGGTGCTGGAGCGCGTACAGGGCGAAGTAGGCGAGGCGCGCCACGTCGGACCCGGGCGCGTGTATGCCGAAGACGCCGCACTCGTCGCGCGGCCCGTCCCGCTCGGGAATCGGATCCTCGGGGCTCATGAGAAGTGGTCGGCGACGCCGTGCTCGAAAGCCTCTCGGGCGGCGGCGACCTCAAGCGCGAGTCTAGCGGTGGCGCCGGTCTCGATCACCAGGCGCTCCCCGCCGGTCTCGCCGAGGATCACCGCCGTGTCGGTCGATAGGCCGGCGATGAGTTGCTCGACGACGTCGTGCGGTCCAGCGACCACGATGCCGCCCGGACTTTCGCCGAAGAGGGCGGCGTCGAGCTCATCCGCCTCGTCCTCGCGCTGGCCGAGGCGGGCGACGAGCTCGTCCACGTCGACGCGCGCGCCGACCCCGTGGACGAGGCACGACTCGGCGAGTGCGCACCCGAGGCCGCCGTCGGAAACGTCGTGGGCGGTGGCGAGTGCGCCGGCGCGGACGGCCGCGCGCGCCGCTTCGAGCGCCCGCGCGTGCGCACCGAGGTCGACCTCCGGGAGACCAGGAGCCATCTTCCCGCGCCGAGCCTCGAGCTCCGACCCGGCGAGCGCGGGACGAAACGGCCCGAGCAGGGCGATGGCGTGGCCGTCCTCTACGAAGCCAGCCTCGGGCAGCGAGGCCGGATCGGGGACCCGCCCGACCATGCCGACGACCGGCGTCGGGTAGATCGGCCCGCCGCCTCCCTCGTTGTAGAGCGACACGTTGCCGCCCACCACGGGCACGCGGATGGCACGGCAGCCGTCGGCGAGTCCGTCGACCGCCTGCTCGAGCTGCCAGGCGATGTGCGGCTTCTCCGGGTTGCCGAAGTTGAGGCAGTTGGTGAGACCGAGCGGCTCGGCCCCAACACAGGCCAGGTTGCGAGCGCACTCGAGCACGGCCTCGACAGCGCCGACGTAAGGATCGCAGGCCACGCGCCGCCCGTTGCCGTCGATCGACACGGCTATGGCGCCGCTCGCGCCGTCGTGGCCGAGGTGCAGGACGGCGGCGTCGGCGGCGCCCGGGCGGCGCACCGTGCGCGAGCCGACCAGCCCGTCGTACTGCTCGAAGGCCCAGCGCTTCGAGGCGATGTTCTCTGAGCGCAGCAGGTCGAGCAGCGTCTCGGCGAGGTCAGCTCCGGCCTCGAGGCGAGCCCGCGGCGCCGCGTAGACCGGCTCGCTCGGGCGCTCGGGCGCCAGGTCGTAGAGCGGGCAGTCGTCCACAAGCGCCTCGACCGGCATGTCGCCGACCGGCTCGCCCTCCTCGAGCACGCGCAGCCGGCCCGTGTCGGTGACCGCGCCGACCGCCGTGCAGCGGACGTCCCATTCGTCGCAGACCGCGCGGACCGCGTCGAGGCGCCCGGGCTCGACCACGCAGAGCATCCGCTCCTGCGACTCGGAGACCATTACCTCGAAGGCCTCCATCCCCGGCTCACGTCGCGGCACGCGCGCGACATCGAGATCGATCCCGACGCCACCCTTCGAAGCCATCTCCGATGCGCTGGAGGAGAGTCCGGCGGCGCCCAGGTCCTGCAGCGATTCGAGGAGTCCGTGCTCGAGCAGCTCGAGGCAGCACTCAAGCAGCTTCTTCTCCTCGAACGGATCGCCGATCTGGACACTCGGGCGCTTCGACGCGCTGTCTGCGCCGAGCTCGGCGCTCGCGAGGACCGACGCCCCGCCGATCCCGTCGCGGCCGGTCAACGCGCCGAGCAGCACCACCAGATTGCCCGCCCCGGCGGCGGCGCTGCGGACGAGCCTCTCCCGCGACGCTATCCCGACGCACATCGCGTTCACGAGGCAGTTGCTCTCATAAGGCTCGCCGAACAGGATCTCTCCCCCCACCGTGGCCACCCCGATGGAGTTCCCGTAGTGGCCGATCCCCGCCACCGCCCCGTTCATCAGGTACCGCGAGCGCTTCGAGTCGAGCTCCCCGAACCGCAGCGAGTCTAGGACGGCGATCGGCCGCGCTCCGATCGCGAACACGTCGCGCAGGATCCCGCCGACGCCCGTGGCCGCACCCTGGAACGGCTCGACCGCGCTCGGGTGGTTGTGGGACTCGACCTTGAACGCGACCACGAGCCCGTCGCCGACGTCGACCGCGCCCGCGTTCTCCCCGGGCCCCATGACCACGTGCTCGCCCTGGGTCGGCAGCCGCCCGAGCAGTCTGCGCGAGTGCTTGTAGCCGCAGTGCTCTGACCACATGAGCGAGAACACGGCCAGCTCGACGTCGTTGGGCTCGCCCCCGAGCCGGTCGACGATGAGGTCGTACTCGGCGTCGGTGAGCCCGAGCTCCCGATGGCGGGCGGGGGCTGCGACCTCGCTCACGCCGCCACGGCAGCGCGCTCGACCGCGTGCTCCACTACCGAGCCGAACAGCTTCCCGCCGTCGGTCGATCCGGTCAACCCGTCAGTGGCGTGCTCGGGGTGGGGCATCAGACCGAGCACGTTGCCCGCCTCGTTGCTAACTCCCGCCGCGTCGCGCACCGAGCCGTTGGGGTTGTGGCCCTCGGCGTAGCGGAGCGCGATCTGCCCGTTGGCCTCGAGCTCGTCGAGCGCGCCGTCCGGCGCGTAGAACCGGCCGGCGCCGTGCTTGACCGGCAGCGACAACCGTTCGTCCCGGGCACACGCGCGCGTGAACGGCGTGTCCGGGTTGGCCACACGCACGTCGACCTGGCGACACAGAAACCTCAAACCGGTGTTCGGAAGCAGAGCGCCGGGCAGCAGACCCGCCTCACACAGGACCTGGAACCCATTGCAGATGCCGAGCACGGGGCCACCCGAGCGGGCGAAGTCGGTCACCGCCTCCATGACCGGCGAGAACCGCGCGATCGCGCCCACGCGCAAGTAGTCCCCGTAGGAGAAGCCCCCGGGAAGAATCACCGCGTCGACGGCGTGCAGGTCGCGCTCGCGGTGCCAGACGACCTCCGCGTCGCCGAAGCGCCGGCACGCGAGCAGCGCGTCGACCTCATCGCACGATCCCGGAAAGCGAACGACGCCGAACCTCACGCCGCGGCGCCGTCCTCGACCTGCACCTCGTAGTCCTCGACGAGCGGGTTGGTGAGCAGCTGCTCGCACATCTCTCCGACGCGACCGGGGTCGGCGACCTCGAGCTCGACCAGCCTCCCGACGTGCACGGACTCGACGCCCTCGAAGCCGAGGGCGGGAAGCGCCCGCTCGACCGCCTGGCCCTGCGGGTCGAGGATTCCCTCCTTCGGCCGGATGAGCACGCGAACCTTCACTCGCGCGAGGGCAGCGGAGAATCGGGAGCAGGAGCCGACACCGCAGTCACTACGCGGTCCGCTCGATCCACGCCGCAAACGGCTCGCCCGTGATCCGCTCGTACGCCTCGATGTAACGCCTCCGCGTTCCCCCGCACACGTCTTCGGGGAGCGGCGGTGCAGGTGGCGTGCGGTCCCAGCCCGCGTTCGTCACCCAATCGCGAACGAACTGCTTGTCGAAGGAGCGCTGGCCGCGGCCGGGGGCGTACTCGTCGGCGGGCCAGAAGCGCGAGGAGTCGGGGGTGAAGACCTCGTCGCCGAGGACGATCCGCCCGTGGGCGTCGCGGCCGAACTCGAGCTTGGTGTCGGCGAGGATGATCCCGCGCTGGCGCGCGTGGTCGGCGGCGAAGCGATACAGCTCGAGCGACAGCCGGCGCAGCTCATCGAGCAGCCGGCGGTCGCCGACGATCTCCGCAGCGCGATCGAAGGAGACATTCTGGTCGTGGTCGCCGACGTCGGCCTTGGTCGCCGGCGTGAAGATCGGCTCGGGAAGCTCGGCCGACTCGTCAAGCCCGGCGGGCAGCTCGATCCCACACACCGCACCGGTCTCGAGGTAGTCCTTCCACCCGGATCCGGTGAGGTAGCCGCGCACGACGCACTCGACGGGGAGCATCCCGAGCTCCTCGACGAGCAGCCCGCGCCCGCGAGCATCGTCGGGGACATCGCTGTAGGAGATCAGGTGGTTGGGGCAGATGTCGGCCGTCCGCTCGAACCAGAACGCCGACAGCCCCGCGAGCACCTTGCCCTTGTCGGGCACGGGGGTCGGGTGGACGACGTCGTAGGTCGAGACCCGGTCCGAGGCGACCATGAGCAGCCGTCCGTCCACGCGGTACATCTCGCGCACCTTGCCGCTCGCGACGAGCTCGAGCTGCTCCAAGGTCGACCCGGCCACCGAGCCGAGGTTAACAGTGCCCGCCGTCGACCCGGAGGTGCGTGCGCTCGCCTCCGCGAGGAGGCGGGTCGGTTTCGCGGCGTGCACAACGGGCGTGAGAGCGGCAACTATTGGGATTGTGCGTACCCGGTCAGCTCCAAGTGGTCCGTCAGGCCGCCTGCTCGATGATGTCTCGGTAGCTGACCGGGTCGTGTGCGAGCCCGAGCCCGAGGAGCGTCTGGAAGCCGGCCATGGGGGTG
>Ga0136616_10001881_pt1 | contig 11102 bp, 11 predicted proteins | sample AntDrymUQ2992106_2_FD_106648 | JGI IMG/M metagenome (GOLD analysis project Ga0136616, IMG submission 106648) | Polar desert sand microbial communities from Dry Valleys, Antarctica - metaG UQ299 (21.06) | ecosystem: Environmental > Terrestrial > Soil > Desert | place: Antarctica: Dry Valley... | reverse complement strand
GTCGCCGACTACCCCGGCGGCGGCGAGCTGATCGACCGCGTGCTGGCCGACCTGCACGGCCACACCGGGCCCGACGCCGAGCAGGAGGACGACATCACGATGGTCACGCTGCAGCGCTCGCCCGGCGCGGCGCACATGCGCAACGGGGCGGTTCCCGACACGCTGCTGGCCGAGTTCGAGGTCGAGAGCGCCGAGGGCAACGAGCGCGTCGCGATCGCACGCGTGAGCGAGGCCGTTGCCCCGCTGCACGTGCCCGGCGATCGCCTCGACCGCCTGAAGACCGCGGTCGGCGAGGCGACTATGAACGCGATGGAGCACGGCAGCCAGTACCGCGCCGACCGGCCGGTCAGCGTGCGCGTGCTGACCAGCGGCGGCTCCGTGCGCGTGCAGATCACCGACCTCGGCGGCGCTCCGTCCGGGCGTGAGCGTGAGGTGCCGGACCTGGAGGCCAAGCTCGAAGGCCTCCAGCGCCCGCGCGGGTGGGGCCTGTTCCTGATCGAGAGCATGGTGGACGAGATGCGCGAGACGAGCGAGGACGGGCGCCACACGCTCGAGCTCGCCCTGCGCCTGGAGGGGGGCGACGATGGCGACAAGTGAGAGTCCGGCGGTGCGCCGGCGCGACGGGGTGGCGGTGATCGACCTCGCCGGGGACGTCAACCGCGACGCCGAGGCGACGCTCGAGTCCGCCTGGGTGCAGGCGACGGCCGAGCGGCCCGACGCCGTCGTCCTGAACTTCGAGGGCGCGGGCTACATCAACTCCACCGGCATCGCGCTGATCGTAGGCCTGCTGGCGCGCGCGCGGGCCGCCGGCCTCGAGGTGCGCGCCTACGGCCTCACCCCCCACTACCGCGAGATCTTCGAGATCACCCGGCTCGCCGACTTCCTGGCGATCAACCCCGACGAGGAGAGCGCCGTGCGCGGCGCGGAAGGGAGCACCCATGGCTGAGGCGACCGCGACGTTCGAGGTCCGCCGTCACGGCCCCGCGAGCATCGTCGACATCCGCGGCGACGTCACGTCCGGCTCCGAGACGGTGCTGATGGGCGCCTACGAGGAGACGGGCGATGCCCGCGCGATCGTCTTGAACTTCACCGACCTCGCGTACATGAACAGTGGTGGGATCGGCCTGCTCGTGACGCTGCTCGTGCGTGCCAACCGGCACTCGCAGCAGCTGCTCGCGTTCGGCCTCTCAGACCACTACCGCCAGATCTTCGAGCTGACGCGCCTCGACGAGGCGGTCGGGATCCACGACACCGAGTCCGACGCGCTCGCCGCGGCGGGCGTTGCATAGGAGAGCGCCATGAGCGAGGTCAACGAGAAGGCTGCGGCGCGCGACGCCACGAACTGGGCCAAGAAGGTCTCGACACTCAACGTGTCCGAGGTGCCCGAGGGCGCGATCAACATCAACGTCGAGGGCAAGCGCCTCGCCGGCCCGATCCAGGGCTTCGGGAAGATGTGGCAGAAGACCTACCAGGTGCGCCTGCCGGGCGAGCGCGTGTCCGCGACCGAGCTGATCGCGACCTGGAAGCAGCGCTTTCCGGAGTTCTGGCCCGAGGGCAACGCCTTCTACGGCCCGCTGACGGGCATCGCGCCGGGCGAGGTGGCGCTGCTGAACATGACGCTGCCGGGCAAGATGAAGCTCTCGACCGGCGTGATGGTGCTCTACGCCGACGAGGAGTCGTTCACGCTGATGACCCCGCAGGGCCACATGTTCGCCGGCTGGATCACGTTCAGCGCGATCGAGCGCGACGGCGAGACCGTCGCCCAGGCCCAGGTGCTGATGCGCGCGTCGGACCCGATCTTCGAGCTCGGGCTGACGCTGGGCGGCCACAAGCAGGAGGACCGCTTCTGGGATCAGACGCTCACGCGCCTCGCTACCCATTTCGGCGAGCCTGACCGCGAGGTCGACACCCAGGTCGTGTGCGTCGACAAGAAGCGCCAGTGGTCGAAGTGGAGCAACGTCTGGCACTCCTCGGCGATCCGCTCGACGCTCTACATGCTCGGGGCGCCGGTGCGCGGGATCAAGGGGCTCGCCCGCTCTTCGTAGGCGTGATGAAGCTCATGGTGGTCAAGCCGCAGCGGGCGCCGCAAGCGCGTCAGCACGCGCACCACGACCGTCGAGCACGGCCAGGAAGGCCGTGACCACCGCGGGATCGAACTGCGATCCCGCGCACAAACGGAGCTCCTCACGGGCTCGCTCGACCGACCGCTCCGCGGCAAAGGGCCTGGCCTCGGTCATGGCGCAGAAGGCGTCGGCGACGAAGATGATCCGCGCGCCGAGTGGGATGTCCGCGCCGGCCAGGTGATCGGGGTAACCGGCGCCGTCCCAGCGCTCATGCGACGAGCGCACCAGCGACGCCGCGCGCTGCAGCGAGGGGATCCCGGCGAGGATCCGCTCGCCGATGATGCTGTGGCGCCGCATGAAGTCCCATTCGTCGACACTGAGCCCCTCCCGCTTGGTCAGGATCCCGCTGGGATGCCGACCTTGCCGATGTCGTGCAGCTCTGCTGCCCTTTCCACGCGCCGGACGTCGTCCCCGGCGAGCCCGAGCGTCTCAGCGCGAGATCCCGTCGGCTCCGTCGCGCGTTGCTACGGCTGCCCACACCGCAAGCGCTCCAAGCGCCGCGACCGCAAGCGACATGCCGGCGACGGCGATCCGCGAAAGCAGTCGCGGTGGTGACACCGGGTGGCGCGACAGCGGCATTCACCTGTTATCGGCAGCTCGAGCAGCCAAACGACAGCCCTCGCGCTCGCGGCTACGGATCCCCTCGGGCGCTGCGACTCCGGCTCAGCCAGTACGCGAACACCAGCGCCAGCAGCGGCGGCCCGACGATCGCGTAGGCCGGCAGATCCAGCCCTGCCTTGGATCCGACCCCGAGCGCCGAAGCGAGCATCGCGCAGCCGAGCGCCGGACGCAGGCCCGCGGCGGGTACGCTGCGGGCGAGCCGCTCTCCGATCACCACGCCCGGCACCGATCCGAGCAGGATGTTGCCCATCAGGCCGTAGTCGACGTTGCCCGCGATCACATGCGCCAGCCCTGCCGCCCAGAGCAGCACGGCGGCATGGAACACGTCGGTGCCGACGACGCGATGCGGTGTGAGCCTGAAGATCAAGATCAGCGCCAGCCCGATCAGCGCGCCGCTGCCCACGGACGTCACGCCGAGCACGAAGCCGAGCACGAGGCCGAGGCCGACCGCCGTGCGTTTCGCACGGGCCGTCAGCGGAACGCGCTCGCGCTCGCGCTCGTGCACTTTCGGCACGAACAGCGCGCGCCCGAGCGTCACGAGCGCCGTGAACGCGAGCGCCGCCGCAACGCCCCAGAGCAGCGCCTCGTCGGGTGGCGAGGGCAGCACCTCGACCAGCACGACTCCGCCGAGCGAGCCGGGCACGCTGCCGATCGCGAGCCACTTGGAGACGCCGAGGTCGACGGTGCCGCTGCGCAGGTGCTGCCAGCCGCCGACGGTCTTCGTCAGCGCGCCGTAGGCGATGTCGGTGCCGATCGCCACCACGGGCTGGGTGCCGACCACGATCAGCAGTAACGGCGTCATGAGCGAGCCGCCGCCGATCCCGGTGAGGCCGACCAGGATTCCCACGCCCAGGCCGAACACGACGATCAGCGGGTCCATCGTCGTCGTTCTAGCGCCTGGGCCGGTCGAGACCGGCCGCCGCGACCCGCGCTGAGACGCCGTTCACATGCGGCTGGGTGGGCTGGGTAGGCTGGCGGCTTCATCCCGAGGAAGGCCGATCGCCCATGCTCTCACGTCGCCAGTTCCTGAGCCGCTCGGGCGCCGCCGGCGCGGTGGTGCTCTCGCCGCAGGCGCTGCTGCCCCAGTTCGCGAGCGCGCGCAAGGCGCCGCGGCTGCGGTCCGCGACGTTCGCCGAGGGCGTCGCCTCCGGCGACCCGGCGCCGCACGCGGTGACCTTGTGGACGCGGATCGCCGACCTGGACCGCAACGGCAGCGTCTGCCTCGAGGTGGCGCGCGACAAGGCGTTCCGGCGCCTCGTCGCCTCCGAGACGATCGGCACCGGTCCGGCTCGCGGCGGCAGCGTGAAAGCCCGCGTCAGCGGGCTGGCGGCCTACGAGCAGTACTTCTTCCGCTTCGAGACGGCGACGACCCACAGCGAGGTCGGTCGCTTTCGGACCGCGCCCCCGGCGGACTCCCGCCAGCCGCTGACGTTCGCATTCTTCTCCTGCCAGGACTTCACGCACGGCTTCTACAACGCCCACGATGTGATGGCCGACGAGGACCTCGACTTCGTCGTCTGCCTCGGCGACTACATCTACGCGGAGACCTACCACACGCTCGCCGGCGGAACAGCGGTGCGCGAGGACGCGATCGGGTCGCCCGGCTACGACGACATCCCGCTGATGGCGACGACGCTCGAGCACTACCGCGAGAAGTACGCGCTCTACCGCGGCGACAAGTCGCTGCGCAGGGTGCACGCGAAGGCGCCGATGATCGTCGTCCCCGACGACCACGAGGTCCAGGACAACTACGCCGGCGCGGCGCCCGGCGGCGGCCTCCCCGCCGAGCAGCGCTACAGCCGCGCGCGCGAGCGCGCAGGCCGGCGCGCATGGCTCGAAGCGATGCCCACATACACGGGGCGCCGCAACGCGACCTACCGGCGACTGCGTTTCGGCAGGACGATGGACCTGATGATGCTCGACCAGCGCAGCTTCCGCGACGACCAGCCCTGCGGGGACGCCACGGTCCCGCCCTGCCCCGAGCTGCCGCAGCCGCGTGACCTGCTCGGAACCAAGCAGATGGCCTGGGCCAAACGCCGGCTGGACTCCTCGAAGGCTGCCTGGAAGGTGATCGGCAACGAGGTCATGATGATGCCGGCCAAGGTGACCGGCGGCGCCTACGCCGAGTATGACTCCTGGCAGGGCTATCCGACCGAGCGCGAGGAGCTGCTGGGGCACATCAAGCGCAAGCGGATCAAGGACGTCGTCTTCATCACCGGCGACATCCACACGTTCATCGCGGGCGACGTCAGGACCGAGAACGGCGAAGGCGAGACCGTTGCACTGGAGTTCGTCGGCGGCAGCGTGACCTCGGAGAACTTCGGCGAGACCGACCTGCCGATCGGCGGCGGCGAGATCCTGCTGGGCAACGACGCCGACCCCAAGACCGACCAGGGGATCATCGACGCGCTCCGCGCGATCAACAGTTGGGTCGACCAGGCCGACTTCGACCACCATGGATTCGGGCTCGTCAACGTGTCGCCCAAGGAATTCGACGTGCGGTTCAAGCGCGTCTCGACGATCAAGTCGAGAACGCGGGCGACCGAGCCCGATGCGCCGTTCCACTACCAGGTCGAGCGCGGGCAGAAGTCCGTCAAGGGCGTGCACGGCCCGGCCGTGTAGGCGATCCCGGGCGGCGTTTCACAGCGTGATCTCCTGAGCGCCCACGCGCCCGGCGCGCCACGCTGCATGCGCGGCGATCGCGATCGCGAGGTCCTGGATCGCCAGGCCGGTGCTGTCGAACAGCGTCACGGCGCCTGCATCCGCACGTCCGGGCGCGGCACCCGCGAGCACGGCGCCGAGGTCGGTGACAGCTTCGCGGCCGACGGCGCCGGCAGCGATCGCGCCGGTCAGCTCGCCGCCGTGGGAAGCCTGCTCCCACTCGTCGCAGAAGAGCGCGCAGCGCGCGACCGCATCGATGCTCGCCTCCGCCTTTCCCGGCCCGTCGGCGCCGAGCATGTTCAGGTGCATGCCCGGTCGCAGGTCGGCGGCCTGCACTACGGGCTCGTGGCCCGGCGTGACGCAGCAGACGACGTCGCACGCGAGCGCCGCCGCGCGCTCGCCGACCTCCCAGCCGAGCTCGTCCGCCAGCGCCGCCGCGGCCTCGGCTCGTGGATCCGCGCAGACCCCGGGCCCGTAGCCTGCGGCGGCCAGGCAGCGGGCGGCCCATGCGCCGTGCAGGCCGCAGCCGATCACGCCGACCGACGCCGCGCCCGGGCGGGCCAGCGCCTGCGCCGCGACGGCGGCGACGGCGCCGGTGCGCAGGGCGGTGACCGCGCGAGCGTCGAGCAGCATGCGCGACTCGCTGGTCGCCGCATCCGACAGGCAGACGACGCCCATCACGGTCGGCAGCCCGTGTGCTGCCGGGTTGCCAGGGAACGAGGAGATCCACTTGAGCATCGCGAAGCCACCGCCCAGCGCCGGCATCGCGCGGAAGTCGCCGTGCGGCGGCGCCTGCAGATAGACCTTGGACGGCATCGTCCACTCGCCCGCGTGGTGGGCGGCGAACGCGCCGCGCACCTGCTCGATCGCCTGCGCCGGCGATACGGCGCCGAGCACGGCGTCGTGCCCGAGGACGGGGACTACCACGGATCCCAGCCCACCGCGGCATCGACCGGGTGCCCGACGGCCTCTAGCCGTGCCGCGCGCAGCCAGGGGTTCGGCGCGGGCTCTCGCGGCGCGGCTTGCGGCCGTGTGTCGCGCCTGAACTGCTCGACCGCCGCGATCACCGCAGCAGCCTCTTCGCGCGAAGCGGACGAACCGCGGAGGACGAGCTGCGGGCGCCGGTTCACGCCCGCAACGCTACCTCAGCGTCAGACCGCGCACTCGCCTTCGCCGCGGATGACCTGGAACGGCACGTTGCGGTTCCAGTCGATGAAGTGCGTCATCGTGTCGAGCCCGAACTCGACCGGCAGCGCGAGATCGCGCACCCTGTCCTCGAACGCCTTGGTGCCGACGCGCTGCGCGTAGGCGTTGAAGACCTCGCCGTCCTCGCGCTCGTCCTCGTAGGCGCGAATCCAGCGCTCGACCGCCTCAGGCACGCGCTTGGCGGGCAGGCGCACCTTCAGGCGCGCGCCGTAGATGATCTCCCCGCCCTCGTAGTTGCCACCGATGTGTGCCACGTAGGCGGGGATCGTGTGCTCGCCGACCTTGATCGACGCGCCGTAGAACCCGATGTTGCCGATGTGGTGCTGGCTGCAGCCGTTCGGGCAGCCCGACATCTTGATGTGGATGGCGCGCGTCAGGGGATCGGTGATGTCCATCGACTCGATCCGGTCCTGGACCGCTCGATTGAGCCCCATCGAGCTCGTGATCCCGAGCTTGCAGGAGTCGGTTCCGGGGCAGGAAACGACATCGTTGATCTCGTCTGAGCCTGCGTCGCCGAGGCCCAGCTCGGCCAGCCGCCGCCAGACGTCGTAGACGGCCTCGTCGCGGACCCAGCGCAGCAGCAGGTTCTGGTGCACGGTGGTGCGCGCGTAGCCGCCGGAGTGGTCGCGCATGATCGCTGCCAGCCCGCGGAACTGCGCAGGGGTGAGGTCGCCGCGAACGACCTTCACCTGGACGGCCGAGAAGCCGGCCTGGCGCTGGGACTCGACGTTGGCCTCGACGAAGCGCGCGAACTCCGAGCCGTCGCCGTTCGGCGAGCCATACGCCGGCCGGGGCGCCGGCGCGTTGGCCTCCTCGTCGTGGACGAACAGGCGATGGTCGATCGAGAAGTCGCGCTCGCCGACCCAATCGCCCCGCAGCTCCTCGTCGACCAGCTCGCGCACGGCCTCGATCCCGACCTTGTCGACCAGCACCTTGATGCGGGCGCGGGCACGGTTGACCCGCAGCCAGTCCTGGCGGTCGAAGATGCGGAAGACGGCCTCGGCCCACTTGAGGTACCCGCCGTCCTCGGCGGTCACGAAGTCGACCAGCGTCGGCGCGATGCGCGGCATGATCGACGTCCCGCCGCCGATCCGGATCTCGAAGCCCCGGACGCCGTCGCGCTCGCGGGCGATGAAGGCTATGTCGTGGATGCCCGTCAGCGCGCGGTCCGTGTCCGAGCCCGTGAAGGCCGTCTTGACCTTGCGCGGCATCAGCTGCGTCGTCGGATGGCGCACGAAGTAGCGCACGTAGGCGCCGACGTAGGGCGTCGGGTCCCACAACTCGTCATGGCAGACCCCTGCCCACGGGTCGGCTGTGACGTTGCGCACGGTGTTGCCACAGCCCTCGCGGCTCGAGAGCCCGACGGACGAGATCTCGCGGATCAGCGCCGCCATGTCGCGCAGCGGGACGTGATGGATCTGGATGTTCTGGCGCGTCGTGATGTGTGCTTTGTCCAGCGGCGCCCAGCGCTCCACCACGTCGGCGAACATGTCCATCTGCTCAGGGTTGATGCCGCCCCAGGGAAGCTTGACGCGGCACATCTGCACGTCGGCCTGGCGCTGCCCGTAGACGCCCTGCTTGAGCCGGAAGCCGATGAAATCCGCCTCCTCGGTCTCACCGGCGAGGAACTTCTCGGCCTCGTTGTCGAAGTCGTCGAACTCGCGCTGGAGGATCGGGATCACGTGACCTGGAACGTCCTCGTGGACCTCCGGGTTCTCGATCGATCCCTTGCGGCCGGTGGTCGTCGAAGGCTCCATCCACCTAAGTTAGCAATGAATGACGAATCCCGCCCCGGTTTAAACAGTTAAATCTCGATCGGGTTTGATACTTTCGGTTCGGATGACGCTCTCACGCCCTGAAGCGGTGCTTCTCGAAGCGGTCGACCGCTTCGGCGAGGAGCGCTTGGCACTGGCCGCCTCCTGGCAGAAGGAGACCGCAGTGCTGGTCGATCTCGTGTTGCGCCACGCGCCGCGCGCTCGCATCTTCACGCTCGACACCGGCGTCCTGTTCGAGCAGACCTACGCGACCTGGCGCGCGGTCGAGCAGCGCTACGGCATCACGGTCGAGTCCTACCGCGGCGACTGGGAGCACGGTCTCTGGGCGGCGGAACCTGACCGTTGCTGTGCGATGCGCAAGGTGGAGCCGCTACGGCGCGCGCTAGAGGACGCCGACTGCTGGATATCGGGCGTGCGCCGCGACCAGTCGCCCGACCGCGCCCGCACCGAGGAGCTCGACTGGGACGAGGGGCACGGCCTCTGGAAGGCGAACCCGCTCGCGACCTGGTCAGAGCGCGACGTCTGGGCCTACGTCAATCGCCACCAGCTCCCCTACAACCCGCTGCACGACCAAGGCTACTCCTCGATCGGCTGCACGCACTGCACGCTTCCCGGGGTCGGGCGCGAGGGCCGCTGGGCCGGCCTCGCGAAGAGCGAGTGCGGGATCAACGCGCCGGTCTAGAGCCTTTGGAGCTCGCGCGAATGCTCCATGCGCGAGCGCACGCCGAGCTTGCCGAAGATGTTGCGCAGGTGCGCCTCGATCGTGCGCGGGCTGAGGACGAGCTGCTCTGCGACCTCGCGGTTCGTGCGCCCGTCGGCGATCAACTCGGCGATCTCGCGCTCGCGAGCAGTGAGCGCGGCGAGTGGGCCGAGCGGGCCGGGGCTCGCGTCGTGCGCGGGGCGCAGGACGCGATGGCCGAGGCGCCGCAGCTCGCGGGCCGCCTCGCTGCGCCGTCGCAGCGCGCCGAACGCGTCGAGCGCGGACTCCGCCTCCAGGAGCGCCGCACGGGCGGCCTGACGGTCCCCCGCGGCTGGCCAGCGCCCGCCCCTCCGCAAGCTGAGCGCGGGCGCGAGTGAGCGGTGCAGCCTGCGCCGCGCCGGCTCGTGGCCGCCGAGCCACCACTCCTGGTTGGCCAGCGCGACCGTGAGCGCGAGGCGCTCGCCGGAGCCGGCGGTCGCGAGCGCCTCGCGCAGGGTCGCGCTCGCCGCGAGCGGGTCGCCGGCAGCCGCCTGGGCTTCGGCGAGCAGCGCCTGCATCCGTGTCCGCCGCAAACGCTGGTCAGGCCTTTCGTGCAACAGCCGCAACGCAGCGGAGTGGAAGCGCGCCGCGGTGCGGGCGCGGGTGACTGCAGCTCCCGCGCGGCACTGCCGAGCACCTCGACCGCCTGCGCGTCACCGGGCTGCGCGGCGTGCTCGACGTGGTGCGCCCGCGCCACCGGCCCGGCGCCGCGCTGCTCGAGCGCGCGTGCGGCCCTGGCGTGGGCGCCCAGCCGCCAGCCGCCGGGCAGCGCCACGTAGCGCGAACTAGCACCCGTGGCGTGCGAGCGGCCCCGACCGGGGGCGCTCGCGGTTCCGGCGTCGCTATGGTCGAGGCGTGAAGTCGCCCGACACCCGCTGGCACGACGGTGCCGTCACCGCTCAGGACCGAGCCGGGGCGCTGGGGTTCGAGGGCGCCACCGTCTGGCTGACCGGGCTGCCCGCCTCGGGCAAGTCGACGTTGGCCGTCGAGGTCGAGGCGCTCCTGGTGGGCGCCGGCCGGCCGGCCCTGCGACTCGACGGCGACAACCTGCGCCACGGGCTCAACGGCGACCTCGGGTTCAGCGCGCTCGACCGCGCCGAGAACGTGCGCCGCACCGCCCACGCCGCGGCGCTGCTCGCCGAGGCGGGTGTGGTCGCGCTGGTCGCACTCGTCTCGCCCTACGCCACCGACCGCGCGACGGCACGCGCGATCCACGCCGACGCGGGCGTCCGGTTCCTCGAGGTCTGGATCGCGACCCCGCTCGCGGAGTGCGAGCGACGCGACCCCAAGGGTCTTTACGCACGTGCGCGCGCCGGCGAGCTACCAGGCCTGACAGGCGTCGGAGACGTCTACGAGGAGCCTGCTTCACCCGAACTTGCGATCGGGGACGCCGAGCCGATACCGGCAGCGGCCGCGCGCGTACTCGCCCAACTCGCGTAGTGTCAGGCCACTAGGCCCACGCAAGGCGCAGCCGCCGCAACCCCTCGTCGATCTCATCCGGGGGATGCGTCGTGAACGAGAGGCGCAGCGATGCCGCGTCCGGCCGCCCGGCGAAGAACGGGAAGCCGGGCACGAACGCGACCTCGTGCGCGAGTGCGCGCTCGAGCAGCGCAGCGGCGTCCCAGCCGTCGGGCAAGCGCGCCCAGACGAACATGCCGCCGTCGGGGCGGTTGTGGGTGGAGCCGAGCGGCAGGGCTGCATTCAGGCCGGCCAGCAGCGCGTCGCGCCGCGCGCCGTAGGCGCGACGCAGCGCGCCGATGCGCTCGTCCAGGTCGACGGTCGCCAACCACCGGGCGGCGGCCGCCTGGTCGACCGTCGAGGAGTGCAGATCCGCTGCCTGCTTGGCGATCGTCAGTGGGCGACGCAGCGCCTCGGGCGCGCGCACCCAGCCGATCCGCAGCCCGGGCGCCGCGATCTTCGACAGCGTCGACAGCGACAGCACGCGACCGTCCAGCGCCGCGAGCGCCGGCAGACCCG
>Ga0136616_10001880_pt1 | contig 11102 bp, 8 predicted proteins | sample AntDrymUQ2992106_2_FD_106648 | JGI IMG/M metagenome (GOLD analysis project Ga0136616, IMG submission 106648) | Polar desert sand microbial communities from Dry Valleys, Antarctica - metaG UQ299 (21.06) | ecosystem: Environmental > Terrestrial > Soil > Desert | place: Antarctica: Dry Valley... | reverse complement strand
GGGCATCGAGCAGGTGTCGATGGAGTCGATCGCGCGCGCGGCCGGCGTCGGCAAGGGGACGCTCTACCGCCGCTTCGGCGATCGCGGCGGGGTCGCGCTGGCCCTGCTCGACGAGCACGAGCGCAAACTGCAGGAGGCCGTTGTCCGAGGGCGGCCGCCGCTCGGGCCCGGAGCCGCCCCACTCGTGCGGCTGCAGGCGTTCCTCGAGGCGCTCGTCGGCCTCGTCGAGCGCCACACGGATCTGATCGTCGCCTCCGAGACCGCGAACGCCGGGCGGCGCTTCGGGAGCCCCGTGTACGGAGCCTGGCACCAGCACGTGCGCCTCCTCCTCGAGCAGGCTGCTCCCGAAGTCGACGCCGACCTGTACGCCCACGCGCTCCTTTCGCTCGCGGGCGGCGAGCTCTACCGGCACCTGCGCCGAGACCGCCGCATCGCCCGCCGGCGGATCACCGCAGCCCTCGAAGCGCTCGCCTCGGCCGCGAGCCGTTGACCATCAGGCCTGCGAGCGCTCGAAGAGCTCCTCCCAGCGCTCGAGCAGCGCACGCAGGTCGTCGCGCGCCTGCCTGTGCGCTGAGATCGCGTCGACGTCCGTCCAGTCCTCCGCGAGGCGCCCTTCGAGCTCGGTGATGCTCGCCTCCCGGCCGGCGATCTCGGCCTCGAGGCGCTCGAGCTCGGACGGCCGGGGGGGCTTGGGGCGCTCCGGATGCGGCTTGCTCTCGCGCTTCGGCGGCGGCTCGGGCGCAGGCGGCGGAGCCTCCCGCTCGGCCCGGGCGCGCACGTAGTCCGCCCAGCCGCCGGAGTACGAGCGCAGCCTGCCGTCCTCGAGCGCGAGCGTGCGCTCGGCGACCGCGTCGAGGAGCGCGCGGTCGTGCGAGACGAGCAGCACCGTTCCGGGAAAGGCCTCGAGCGCCGCCTCGAGCGCCTCGCGGCTCTCGAGGTCGAGGTGGTTGGTCGGCTCGTCGAGGACGAGGAAGTTCGCGCCCGAGGCGACGACGAGTGCAAGGGCGAGCCGCCGCCGCTCACCGCCCGAGAGCGCGGCGACCGACTTCTCGTGCTCGTCCCAGCCGGAGAAGAGGAAGCGTCCGAGGAGCTGCTGCGCCTGCGGGCGCTGCAGACCCGTGGCCGCCTGCGTCGCTCCGAGCACCGAGTTCCGCTCGTCGAGCTCGACCTCGTGCTGCGAGAAGTACGCGGCCTCGACCCCGTAGCCGAGCCGAGCCGCGCCCCCCTGCGCCGGCCTTCGGCCGAGCACCGTCTCGAGGAGCGTCGTCTTGCCGCTGCCGTTCGGGCCGACGAGCGCGACGTGCTCACCACGCTCGAGCGCGAAGGAGGCGTCGGCGAGCAGGGTTCGCCTCCCGATCCCGAGCCCCATCTCCTCCACCTCCAGCACCGTCCGTCCGCTTCGCGCCGGCTTCAGGAACTCGAAGCCGAGCGTCCGCCGCCCATTCGTGGGCGCGTGGACGCGGACACGCTCGATCCGCTCGATCTGCTTGAGCTTCGACTGCGCCTGACGCGACTTCGTCCCGTAGCGGAAGCGCGCCACGAACCGCTCGAGCCGCGCGAGATCCTCGGCCTGCCGCTCGGCGGTCTTCGCGGCGGCGATCGCGCGCGCCTCCTTCTCCTGGCGCCACGCGTGCCACGGCCCGGGGAAGTACGTGGAGCGCCCCGCCTCGAGCTCGAGCACGGCCGTGCAGGTCGCCTCGAGGAACCAGCGGTCGTGCGCGACGATCACGATCGCCGCGTCGAGCGTCTGCAGCTCGCCCTCGAGCCACTCGAGGCTCTCGACGTCGAGGTGGTTCGTGGGCTCGTCGAGGAGGAGCAGATCGGGATCGGCGCCGAGTGCCCGCGCCAGGGAGGCCCGCGTGAGCTCGCCGCCCGAGAAGGACTCGAGCGGCCGGTCGAGGTGCTCGTCCGCGAAGCCGAGCCCGCGCAGGACGGCGCCGTGCCGCTCGCGCCAGTCGTACCCACCCCCGTGCTCCAGGCGCTCCTGCGCGCGGGAGTAGCGCTTGAGCGTGGCCGGGTCGTGGGCGCCGCCCGCCATCGCCTCCTCGAGCCGAAGCAGCTCCTCCTCGAGACCGACGAGATGCGAGGCGCCGCCGAAGACGTACTCGCGGAGCGACAGCTCCCGGTCGAGTGGCGGACGCTGGTCGTGCAGGGCGACCCGCGTCCCCTTCGCGTAGGCGAGCTCTCCTCCGTGCAGCTCGGTCTCGCCCGAGAGCACGCGCAGGAGTGTCGTCTTGCCGGCGCCGTTCGCGCCCGAGAGCGAGAGGCGGTCGCGTCGCTCGACCTTGAACGAGACGCCGTCGAACAGCGGCTCGCCGGAGAGCTCCTTGCGGAGGCTGGAGGCGATCAGAACGGCCACAGGCGTAGGGTAGAGGCCCATGGCTCGCGTGCTTGCGCTCGACGTCGGCACCACCAACGTGCGGGCCTCGGTCTTTGCTGACACCGGTCGCCCAGAGCCGGGAGAGGCCAAGCGGAGGCACGAGGGAAGCGACGATCCCGAGGAGCTCGCGGAGGCGGTGGAGGAGGTCGTGGAGGAGGCCCGACGGGAGGCCGGGGAGATCGACGCCGTGGGCGCCTCGTGCTTCTGGCACAGCCTGCTCGCCCTCGACCGCCGGGGCAGGCCGCTCACCTCCGTGCTGCTCTGGAGCGACCTCCGCTCGACGGAGGACGCAGAACGGCTTGCCGCGCGGCTCGATCCCGACGCCGTCCACGGACGAACCGGCTGCGTCCTGCACCCGAGCTACTGGCCGGCGAAGCTCGCCTGGCTGCGGAGCGCGGACCCCGAGCTCTTCGGGCGAGCCGCTCGCTTCGTCTCGTTCTCGGAGTACGTCTACGGGCGGTTGGTGGGCGAAGCTCCGACGAGCCTCTCGATGGCCTCTGGCACGGGGCTCCTCGATCTCGCGCGCCGGGACTGGGACGAGGAGCTGCTTCGCGAGCTGGGGCTCGACCCCGGGCAGCTGCCGTCGATCTCGGACGAGCCTGTCGGGGAGGCCGAGCCCTGGTACCCGGCGCTCGGGGACGGCGCCTGCTCGAACCTGGGTGTCGGTGCGGTGAGCCTGGAGCGGGCTGCCCTGACCGTCGGTACCTCGGGAGCATTCCGTACCGCCTACGCCGCCGCGGAGGCCCGCCCGCGCAAGGGTCTCTTTCTGTACCGCCTCGACGGCGAGCGGTGGGTGGAGGGCGGCTCGCTCTCCGACGGGGGCAACCTCCTGCACTGGCTCAGCCGCACGCTGCAGCTTCCCGAGGGAGACGAGCTCGCGGCCCGGGATCCCGATGCACACGGCCTCACGTTTCTGCCTTTCCTCGGCGGCGAGCGCAGCCCGGGCTGGAACGCCCGCGCGCGCGGAGCCATCGCCGGTCTCAGCTTCGACACGGAGCCGCTCGACCTCCTGCACGCTGCGCTCGAGGGCATGGCGTTCCGCTTCGCCGAGGTGGCGGAGCTGATGCCCGAGGTCGAGGAGGTCGTCGCGACGGGTGGGGCGCTCGTCCGGAACGTGGACCGGATGCAGATCCTGGCCGACATCCTGGAGTTGCCGGTGGTCACCTCGGAGGTGGAGGAGGGCTCGGCACGCGGCGCCGCAGTCGCCGTCCTCGAGCGGCTCGGCGAGACTCCCGAACCGGCACCGCTCGGTCGCGTGTTCGAACCCAGGTCAGATCGGGGAGACGCGTATCGTGAAGCGCGAGAACGGCAGCGCAGCCTCTACTCGGACCTGAATGGGGAGTGACGTGAGCGACACCGACATCCGTGACCTGTCGATCAACTCGATCCGCACGCTGGCGATGGATGCGGTGCAGACAGCCAACGCCGGCCATCCGGGCACGGCGATGGCGCTCGCGCCGCTCGCCTACACCCTCTACACGAAGTTCCTGCGCCACAACCCGACCCAGCCCGACTGGCCGAACCGCGACCGCTTCGTGCTCTCGGCCGGGCACGCCTGCATCCTCCAGTACGCGACCCTGCACCTCACGGGCTACAACCTCGCGCTCGAGGAGCTCAAGCGCTTCAGGAAGTGGGGCTCGATCACCCCGGGCCACCCGGAACACTTCCTCACGCCCGGCATCGAGACGACGACCGGGCCGCTCGGGCAGGGGTGCGGCAACTCGGTCGGCTTTGCGATCGCCGAGCGCTTCCTGGCCGAGCGCTACAACCGTCCGCACCACAAGATCGTCGATTTCGACACCTATGTGATCTGCTCGGACGGCGACCTGATGGAGGGCGTCTCCGCCGAGGCGGCGTCCATCGCCGGCCAGCTCGGGCTCGGGAAGCTGATCTGGTGCTACGACGACAACCGGATCACGATCGACGGCAGCACCTCGATCTCGTTCGACGCCGAGAACCAGGAGGCGCGCTTCGAGGCCTACGGCTGGCACGTGCAGCGCGTGGAGGACGTGAACGACCTCGACGCTCTCGAAGGGGCTCTCGAGGCCGCCCGCGCCGAGACCGGGCGCCCGTCCTTCATCTCGATCCGCAGCCATATCGCCTACGGCGCTCCGAACGCGATCGACACCGCCAAGTCGCACGGCTCCCCGCTCGGGGAGGACGAGGTGCGCGCGACGAAGGAGGCGCTCGGCTGGGATCCCGACCGGCACTTCGACGTCCCGGACGAGGTGGTCGAGCACATGCGGATGATCGAGCGCGGGATCGAGCTCCAGCAGGCGTGGAAGGACCGGTTCGAGCGCTGGAGCGTCGCCTTTCCCAAGCTCCGCGAGGACTGGGATCAGGCCCAGACCGGGAAGCCACGGGTCGGGCTCGCGGAAGCGCTGCCGGAGTTCCCGGCCGGCACCGATATGGCCACGCGGGACGCGGGTAAGGCCGTGATGCAGGCGTTCAAGCGCTTCACCCCGACGATGATCGGGGGCGCCGCCGACCTCGTCGAGTCGACGAAGACGGAGTTCGAGGGCGGCGGTGTCTTCTCGCGCACGCACGCGGGGCGGAATATCGCCTTCGGGATCCGCGAGCACGCGATGGGCTCGATCGTGAACGGGATCGCGCTGACGGAGGGGATGATGAAGCCGTACGGCTCGACGTTCCTCATCTTCTCGGACTACATGCGGCCCGCCGTGCGGCTTTCGGCGCTCATGTCGTTGCCGGTCGTGTGGGTGTGGACCCACGACTCGGTCGCCCTCGGCGAGGACGGTCCGACGCACCAGCCGGTCGAGCACTACATGGCGCTGCGGGCGATCCCGAACCTGTGGTTCGTGCGCCCGGCGGACGCGAACGAGACCTCGTACGCGTGGAAGGTCGCGCTCGAGCGCGAGGACGGGCCGGTGGCGCTCTCGCTGACGCGGCAGAAGGTGCCGACGCTCGACCGCTCTGAGCTCGCTCCCGCGTCCGGGGTCGAGCGTGGTGCGTACGTCCTGTGGGAGGCGGAGGGCGCCAACGGCGTGCCCGACGTGATCCTGATCGCGACGGGCTCGGAGGTCTGGCTCGCACTCGAGGCGGCCAAGCGGCTCGTCGCCGACGAGGGTGCCCGCCCGCGCGTCGTCTCGATGCCGTGCTGGGAGCTCTTCTCCAAGCAGAGCTCGGACTACCGTGACGAGGTTCTACCGCCCGAGGTGAAGGCGCGGCTCTCGCTCGAGTCGGGGGTCACGTTCGGCTGGGAGCGCTGGGTCGGCGATGCGGGCGACGCCATCGGCGTCGATCGCTTCGGCAGCTCGGCGCCGGGCACCGAGGTGCTCGAGCGCTACGGGTTCACCGTCGACAGGATTGTCCACCACGCCTCCGCGTTTCTCGCGCGCGTCTCGTGAAGGTCGCCGTCGCGTTCGACCACCGCGGGGTGAAGCTGCGCGAGCGCGTGCTCGAGGAGCTCGGAGCCCTCGGGCACGAGGCGGTCGACCTCGGGACGGACACCGACGCAGAGCGCATCGACTATCCCGACAAGGCGCGCGAGATCGGCGCGGCCGTGACCGGCGGCGAGGCTGAGCGCGGCGTGCTCGTCTGCGGCTCGGGCGTGGGTGCGGCCGTGGCCGCCTGCAAGGTGCCGGGAATCCGTGCCGCCATCTGCCACGACACCTACTCGGCGCACCAGGGCGTCGAGCACGACGACATGAACGTCCTCTGCCTCGGCTCGGGCGTCGTCGGCTCCGACCTCGCCGCGGAGCTCGTCCGCGCCTTCCTGGGCGCCGCGTTCGACGGCGGTGAGCGCTACGTCCGCCGACTGGAGAAGCTCGAGCAAATGGAAAGGAACACGACACATGCCTGAATCACGACTCCACCAGCTCTCGAAGGTCGGCCAGAGCGTCTGGGTCGACGTCCTCTCGCGGAAGCTGATCCGCAAGGGAGGGCTCGAGACCATGGTCCGCGAGGACGCCGTCGTCGGCGTCACCTCCAACCCCACCATCTTCCAGAAGGCGATCGCCGACGGCGACGCCTACGACGAGCAGTTCGCCGAGATCCTGGAGGAGGAGACCGACCCGAAGGAGATCTTTCTCCGCCTCGCGGTGGTCGACATCCAGGAGGCCTGCGACCTCCTCCGTTCCGTCTGGGACGGAGGGAAGGGGCAGGACGGCTACGTCTCGCTCGAGGTCGATCCGCGGCTCGCCTACGAGCGCGAGGAGACCTGGGAGGAGGCGATGCGCCTGCACGAGTGGGTCGACCGCCCCAACCTGCTCGTCAAGATCCCGGCCACGAAGCCCGGCCTCGGCGCGATCGAGGATTGCATCGCGAAGGGCAAGTCGATCAACATCACCCTCATCTTCTCGCTGGAGCGGTATCGGGAGGTCGTCGAGGCCTACATCCGCGGGCTCGAGCGGCTCGTGGCCGGCGGCGGGGATCCCACCACGGTCGCCTCCGTCGCGAGCTTCTTCGTCTCGCGCGTCGACACGGAGGCCGACAAGCGCCTCGAGGCGATCGGCAGCGAGGAGGCGCTTGCCCTCCGCGGCAAGCTCGCCGTCGCGAACGCGAAGCTCGCCTACGAGCACTTCGAGGAGGCGTTCTCGGGCGAGCGCTGGGACTACCTCGCCGGCAAGGGCGCGACGAAGCAGCGCTGCCTCTGGGCCTCGACCTCGACCAAGAACCCCGACTACCGGGACGTCCTCTACGTCGAGGAGCTGATCGGCCCGCTGACGGTGAACACGATGCCGCAGGAGACGATCCAGGCGTTTCAGGATCACGGCGAGGTCGCGATCACGCTCTCGGAGGGACTCGAAGAAGCGCGTGCGGTTCTCGCCGATCTCGAGCGCGTCGGCGTCGACTACGACGACGTGACCGACACGCTCGAGGAGGAGGGCGTCCAGAAGTTCGCCGACTCCTTCGACGAGCTGCTGGACGGTGTACGCTCGAAGCGCGGCGAGCTGGTGTCGGCGTGAGCGCTCCCGCCAGAAATACCGTCGGCCCGGACGACCGGAAAGCGGCGCCTGCGCGCGTCCTCGGTCGGGCCCGTACCCTCCGGGTACGAACCCTCCCTGCGTCCTTCGCAGACGGCCGTTCCCGGCCGCCCAACCGTGACGGAATTTCTGGCGGCGAGCGCTGAGCGCTACGAGACCGTCGTGAACGTGCCGATCGCCTCCGCCAAGACCTCGCCGTCGTGCTGAACGACCTCCGCGCCGATCACGGTGAACCGCTTGCCGCGCTTCCGGACCTCGGCGGTCGCGGTCAGCGTGCCGGGTCGCCCCGGTTCGAGGTAGTTGACCTTGATCTCGATCGTGACGGGCTTCTCGTCGCCGTCCGAGGTCGAGGCGACCGCCTCGCCCATCGACACGTCGACGAGGGTTGCGATGGCGCCGCCGTGCACGGTGCCGTGCGGGTTGAGGTGCCGATGCCCGGCGTCCAGCGAGACCCGGGCGAAACCGTCCTTCGCCTCCTCGAGGTGGAGCCCGATCAGCTCGCGGAAACCGTCCATGCCTCTGCCCCTGCCCGCTTCCACGTACCGCGAACCGCGTGAGCCCACCGGGGCACCTCGTCGAGCGCATCTGGGCCCACGACGCCTCCGTCTGGACGGGCGGTGACGAGGCGCAGTGGCTGGGTTGGCTCGACGAGCCGTGGCGGATGCGTGAGCGGGTCGACGACCTGCTCATGTTCGCGCAGGCCGCGCTCGAATCCCACGACCGCGTCGTACTTCTCGGCATGGGGGGCTCCAGCCTCGCCCCCGAGGTTCTGAAGCGGAGCTTCGGCGCGGAGCACGTCCACGTCCTCGACACGACCCACCCGGCCGCCGTCCGCGCACTGGAGACGCAGCTCGACCTCGAGCGGACACTCTTCATCGCCGCTTCCAAGTCGGGTTCGACCCTCGAGACGCGCTCCCACCTCGACCTCTTCTGGCAGCGCACCGGAGAGCGCGGGGAGGGGTTTGCCGCCGTGACCGACCCGGGCTCGGAGCTCGAGCGCCTCGCCGGCGAGCGCGGCTTCCGCGCCACCTTCGCCGGCGAGCCGACGATCGGGGGGCGCTACTCGGCACTCTCGGCCTTCGGCCTGGTGCCGGCCGCGCTGATGGGGATCGACCTCCGCCGCTTGCTCGAGCGCGCCGAGGAGATGCGAGAGGCCTGCCGCCTCGAGGAGGGCAATCCGGGCCTCGAGCTCGGGTTGGCGCTCGGGGAGGGCTGGCGCGGGGGTCGGGACAAGATCTGTCTCAACCCGACGCCTGGCGGCTTCGGGCTCTGGGCCGAGCAGCTCCTCGCCGAGTCGACGGGGAAGGAGGGCAAGGGGCTCGTTCCCGCGCCGGGGGAGAGTCCTGACGGGTCGGATCGCCAGGCCGCCGAGGTGCGAGTGCCCGACCCCTACGAGCTCGGGCAGGAGTTCTACCGCTGGGAGTTCGCAACCGCGGTGGCCGGCTCCATCCTCGAAATCAATCCCTTCGACCAGCCGAACGTGCAGGAGGCGAAGGATCGGACCGCCGCGATCCTCGAGCGCGGCGAGGAGATCCGCCTCGAGTCCGACGGGTCGCTGGACGAGCTGCTCGGCGGCGCGGAGCCGCCGGACTACGTCGCGATCCTGGCCTTCATCGACCCCGCCCGCGAGGCCGAGCTCGAGCCGCTCGTGGCACGCGCCCGCGAGACCGGCTGCGTCGTCACGACCGGACTCGGCCCGCGCTACCTGCACTCCACCGGGCAGCTGCACAAGGGCGGGCCGAACTCGGGCGTCTTCGTCCAGGTCGTTGACGAGCCCGGGGAGGAGCTTCCGATTCCGGGCAAGGAGTTCGGCTTCCGGCAGCTCATCCAGGCCCAGGCCGCAGGAGACTACGAAGCACTCAAAGAACGAGGTCGCCGCGTCGCGCGAATCAGACTGGAGGAGCTATGAAACTCGGAATGATCGGCCTCGGCCGCATGGGCTCGGGGATGGTGGAGCGCCTGCGGCGCGACGGGCACGAGATCGCGACCTACGACCCGAGGGTCGAGTCGACCGCCGGCACGCTGACCGAGCTCGTCGAGCAGCTCGAGCGGCCGAGGGCGCTCTGGATCATGGTGCCCTCCGGCGAGCCCACCGAGGAGACGTTCGACGAGCTCCTCCGCCTGGTCGAGAGTGACGACGTGATCGTCGACGGCGGCAACTCGAACTTCGAGGACTCGCAGCGACGCTACGCCGACGCCCGCGAGCGCGGGGTGCACTTCATCGACGTCGGGGTCTCGGGCGGTGTCTGGGGCCTCGAGGTCGGCTTCTGCCTGATGGCCGGCGGCGACGACGAGCCGTGCGCGCGCCTCGACCCGATCCTTCGCTGCCTCGCACCCGCGGACGGCTACGCGCACGTCGGCCCCTCCGGCGCGGGCCACTACTGCAAGATGATCCACAACGGAATCGAGTACGGGATGATGCAGGCGTACGCGGAGGGCTTCGAGATCATGCAGCGATCCGAGTTCCCGTTCGACCTCCAGGAGGTCGCCGGCATCTGGCGCTACGGCTCGGTCGTCCGCTCGTGGCTGCTCGAGCTCCTCCACGCGGCCTTCGAGAAGGACGGGCACCACCTCGAGCGGATCGCGCCCTACGTCGAGGACTCGGGCGAGGGCCGCTGGACGCTCGCCGAGGCGGTGAAGCTGAACACACCAGCGCCCGTCCTCAGCGCGGCGCTCTTCGCCCGCTTCGCCTCCCGCCAGGATTTCTCGTTCGCCGCGAAGGTGAACGCGGCGCTCCGGAACCAGTTCGGTGGCCACGCGATCCGCGCCGTCGAGCAGGCGATGGAGGGCTCGGACCCCCGCTAGATGGCCGTCGCGGAACAGGAGAACCCGCTCCTCGAGGGGCTCGAGCTCCGGCGGACGCCGGAGCCTTGCGCGCTCGTCATCTTCGGCGCCTCGGGCGACCTGACGAAGCGCAAGCTGATGCCGGCGCTCTACTCGCTCGCTCTGCGGCGGCTGCTGCCCGAGCGATTCGGGGTCGTCGGCGTCGCCCGCAGCGCGGAGTCGAACGAGGAGTTCGTCGCTCGGATGGAGGGGGCCGTGCGCGAGTTCGGCCGCGACGAGTTCCACCAGGACGTCTGGGACTCGCTGGCCGGGGGGATGCGCTACGTCTCGACCGACTTCGCCGACGACGAGGGCGAGAACCTCGTCGCGGCCTCACTCCGCGAGCTCGACGAGGAACGGGGCACGGAAGGCAACCGCCTCAACTACCTCGCGGTGCCGCCGGACGCCATCGCGACGCTCGTGCAGGAGATTGGCGAGCGACGAGGCTCGGGGAGTTGGAGCCGCCTGATCGTCGAGAAGCCCTTCGGCCGCGACCTCGCCTCGGCCCGGGCGTTGAACGAGCAGATCAGCGAGCATTTCGACGAGCGCGAGGTCTTCCGGATCGACCACTACCTCGGCAAGGAGACGGTGCAGAACACCCTGGCGCTGCGCTTTGCGAACGGCATCTTCGAGCCGATCTGGAACCGGCAGTTCGTCGACCACGTCCAGATCACGGTCGGGGAGTCGATCGGCATCGAAGGGCGCGCCGCCTTCTACGAGCAGTCGGGCGCGATCCGCGACATCTTCCAGAACCACCTGCTCCAGCTCGTCGCGATCACGGCGATGGAGCCGCCGATCGATTTCACCGCCGACTCGGTGCGGAACGAGAAGGTGAAGGTGCTGCGGGCGCTGCACACGCGCGGGCCGAAGAACGTCGTCCGGGGTCAGTACGGGCGGGGGTTCGTCGAGGGCGAGGACGTGCCCGGCTACCGCGAGGAGGATGGCATCGCGTC
>Ga0136616_10001877_pt1 | contig 11108 bp, 5 predicted proteins | sample AntDrymUQ2992106_2_FD_106648 | JGI IMG/M metagenome (GOLD analysis project Ga0136616, IMG submission 106648) | Polar desert sand microbial communities from Dry Valleys, Antarctica - metaG UQ299 (21.06) | ecosystem: Environmental > Terrestrial > Soil > Desert | place: Antarctica: Dry Valley... | reverse complement strand
CGCCCGACCGGATTATCCGCCAGAGCCGTCACGATTGCCGTGCGTTGACCAAAACAACGTCGCAAGCCCCGTACGACGTTATACTCGCCGCCGCCTTCCCACACCCTAAACGCGCGCGCGGTGTGAATCCGCACATCTCCCGGATCGAGTCGCAGCATGACCTCGCCTAAGCTGACACAGTCCCAACGGCATTCCTCTTTTGTTTTGATTTTCAGCTTATCTGTACTTGCGGCCTTCATTACCGCTTGCCCTCAACTGCGTGACCTATAAACTCACGTTACGGGGTGTTTGATTTCAGCCCGCGAGAGCGGGCGACAGCATAAAGCCCCGTGCGTGAGCGCGGGGGTAAGACCGCGCATAGAATCCCAAGCCCGCGTGAGCGGGCGACAGACGTTTGATAATAAGCCGCTGTCGCTCTCTTCGAGAGCTTTGACATTTATTCATCAACTCTAACCCCGCGCTCACGCACGGGGCTTTATGCTGCCGCCGTCTTCGACGGCTAAAACATTACATCGCATAACATGAGTTATAAAGTTACTGTTCGCGGGATGCAAACGGACTTCACTCTTCGCTCATCGCCGCAGCCGCATCTCCCACGTTGGCCGTCTCCAGGCGCGGCACAAGCAGGTGAATCACCAGGAGCGCCACCAAATAAGCCGAAGCCGCAAAAGCGAACAACGGCACGTAACTCCCCGTCCATTCCAACAAGTAACCGGCGACTTTGGCGATCAACATCCCGCCGATGGCTCCCGCCATGCCGCCGATACCGACCACCGAACCGACGGCGCGACGGGGAAACATGTCCGAAGTCAACGTAAAAAGATTAGCCGACCAGCCTTGATGCGCGGCTGTCGCCAGTCCGGTCAAAACGACCGCGACCCACAAGTTTGCCGCCTTTGCCGCGAATACAATCGGCACGACGCTCAAGGCGCAAATCAGCACTAGGCTAGTTCTGTTGCTGACAAACGCGGGTGTTCCTCCGGACGGCGATACAGCAGGAGCCAGAAGATGAGCCAGATAAAACCGAGGGCGCCCGTTGCGATGAACGCCGTGCGCCAACCGTAAGTCACCGTGATCCTTGCTGTAATCAATCTCGCTCCAACGCAACTCACCCTGCAGAGTCTGCTTGAGCAGCCCGAGCACTTGCCTGTCAACGTAATTGATCGTTGTCGCGAAGAAGAGTGGCGCGCAAATCAACCACCGGTAGTGGCCGACGCGCCCGGCGGTCTTGCGCTCACCGGCGGAAGCAAGGCCAACAACTCCGACTCTCCGTTCGTCTGATTGCGGCATGAAGCTGCCCTTCTCTTTAATAGCTACTAACCGACGTTGCTTAGGAATTGACGCCCGACCCGAGAAATCCCCCGTCAACTGCAATCGTTTGTCCGGTGATAAAACTCGCCGCGTCAGAGGAGAGGAAAACAGCGGCCCCGATCAGTTCTTCAGGACGACCAAACCTGCGCATCGGCGTGCGCATCAACAATTCACGACCCCGCTCGGTCCCGTCGAGAAGCTTCTCGTTAAGTTCAGTTGGAAACACTCCCGGCACAATCGCGTTGACATTGATCCCATCAGGCGCCCATTCCGCACCCAAACTTCTCGTCAAGGCGAGCACCCCTGCTTTGGACGCGCCGTAAGCAGCCACTTCATGAAAGGCGACAAAGGAAGCGAGTGAGGCGATGTTGATGATGCGAGCGCGGCGGCTCGCTTTCAGCGTTTTGTAAAACGACTGGCAAGCGCGCAACATGCCGGTCAAGTTCGTATCGATTATCGCGGTCCAATCCTCTTCATCAACTTCGGCGGTCGCCTTGCGCGCCGTGCGTCCTGCTGCGTTTACGAGGATGTCCACTCGCCCGAAATGGTCAACAACGGCGTCGAGCAGGTGATCGATAGACGGCCGCTCCGTTATGTCAACTGGGCAACGCACTGTGTCACGCCTTAGATGCTCTATCTCGTTGCAAACTTCCGAGACGAGCTCTGTGCGACGACCGGTTGGCACGACGTGCGCCCCGGCGCGGGCCAGACCAACCGCTATCGCGCGCCCCAGACCGGATGTTCCACCGACGACAACTGCGACACGATCACTGATGTCAACGAAGTTTTCTGTCACGTGTGATTTATGTGCCCCTATTACCGCCCGGGCTACTGCCGGCGACCATTGCCCCGAGCTACCGCCCCCGTAACCCAGAATTCCTCCGCCCCACCAGCAGTCGATCAGACCGTAACCTGTTCCAACGGGTACTCCGTCATTCCAACAGACTGTTTAAAATTTCCTGCGAACAGCCGTGCGACATCACGCTCAATCTCCACGCGCGTAACGCGACGCCCGTCAGTCAGAAGACGTTCGTAGCTCTCGTATAGCGACTCAGCAATAACGCTCCGCGCGTGCGCCCACTTGTAGAGAAGTTGTTCGAGCACCCGCGCGTCCGAATGCTGCGGGATAAAACTGGGACCCAACAGTTCCAGACGCTCGCGCGTTATCTCGGAGACAATTGAATGGTTATTCAGAAACCACCAGCAGCCAAAAGGCATGAGATTGGCGAACTTGCGCGCCGCCACGCAGAGGTCGTGTTGATTTTCACGCGAGAGCATCGTCACAAGAAAATTCACATCAGGGTTTTCCGCGCAGATGCGCTCAACAGCGCGCACGTCCGCACGACCGGCACCGTCTCCCGCCAAGCGTAACGCCGGATTGACGCTGCGTCTGACGCCAATCATCAAGGCGAATGGCAAACGATGCTCGCGACTCGTAGTCAGCACGACATCGCGAATGATGCGGTCGCGCACATCCTGATCCGGGTATTGGAAGTCATCCGGCAGCGACACTGCCATGTAGAGCGGATTCATGCGCGCGATCCACTTGTCCAGAAATCTGCGCGCCTCGCTTGCCGTCTTGCCGCGCGCTTCGCTCGTGACGCCGTAACCCTGCGACGTCAGCTTCTCGACCGTGTTCGTCCAGTCGTTCAACAGACGGTCCATACGCAAGGCCGCATGGAACCGTGGATCAATTTCGACCCCGCTCTCCCAGATGCGCTGCTCCTCGGGATCGAAAGGATCATTGGTCATCACAACATCGCTTACGCAGGAGACATCTATGACGCGATCGATCTGCTCTTCAATATCCTGGGTACGGAAGAATTCGCGCGCCTCCCTGAGGTCGGGCGAGTGGGGGTCAAGATCAAAAGTCTTCAGCACGTGGATCACGCCGCGCGTGGCTTCGGACAGCGGCGTGTTGCGCACAAACAGTGTGGTCCAAACGAGATCGGCCTGTTCAGTTTTGCTTAATCGCCAAAAGTTTTCGGGCGACACATTGCTTGAGCGAAAGGTTTCCGCGACCAGATAATGATAGGTCAGCAGTTCGTCAATGCCGGAAAGATTCAGCTCCCGGAACTGTGGAGCAAACAGATGAGTGTGCATGTCTATTATCGGCGTGCGTTCGACCACCTCCGCCACCTGACGCCGGAGTTTCACTAGATCCTTTTCAGGGTCGTGATTATCTCGAGGTTCGTTGCTCATCGATTCCTTCCATTTCCTGTCCGAGGTCTACAAGCGAATATTGTCAGGCCTTCGTGCATCGTTCTCGTCGGCCCAACGATTGTTAGGGATGACGGGCGTCCAGCCCGGTCGGAGCGGGTCTTGATCGTATGGGTAACCGCCGAGACGCTTATAGAGTTCGCTGTACTCGGCGACTTTGTCTTTGTTCAGCTTCACGCCCAGACCAGGTCCGCTCGGGACTGCGATTGAGCCACCTTCGTACTTAAACTTCCCGCCTTCGATAATGTCGTCTACCAGATGATGGTAGTGCGCGTCTGCAGCGAAAGTGAGATTCGGAATCACGGCGCCCAGGTGCAGCATTGTAGCCAGTTGAATCCCCAGCTCGCCCGACGAATGGACCGCAACGCCTAACTGAAACGTTTCACAAACGCCCGCAGCCTTGACACACTGGCGGATGCCGCCCCAGAAGGTAGTGTCGAGCAGTATCACGTCGACCGCCGTCTCGAGTACGTTCGCTGCAAGCTGCTCGAAGTTGACGACGACCGTATTAGTCGCCAGCGGCATGCGAACTTTCTGTCGGGTGCGGCGCATTCCATTCAGACCGTAGACAGGATCTTCGAGGTAGTCATTCCTAACGTTTTCAATCTGTTGCCCAAACCAGATGGCCTGTTCGGTTGACCAAACGGCATTCGGATCGAAGCGAAAGCGATCTCCATCAAGCGCAGCGGCGAGCGCCAGGTAGCACTCAAGTTCAAACTCGGGGCGGAAAACTCCACCCTTTAGTTTGTGTGACGTAAAGCCGTACCTCGACTTCAATTCGCGCGCATGAGCGACGAGTTGTTCAACGGTTCGCACTTCGCCGGCGCCGGTTTCCGGATGCGGATAGCGAAAGAAGAGGTAGGAGGCAAACGGAACGCACTCCTGCAAACGGCCGCCCAGAATTTCAGAAACAGGCACGCCCCACTTTTGGCCGAGAATGTCCAGGCAGGCGAACTCGATGGCGGCAAGAAACTGCGTACGATTGTTGTATAGCGACGCCGTTGGATTTGCAATGAGGTAACGCATCTCCTCGAGCCTGGCCGGGTTGTGCCCGACAAGGTAGTTCTTCATCGCGCGGAAAACAGCCTCCCCCGATTCGCCTCCCCCGCCCATCTCGCCCACGCCGGTGATGCCTTCGTCAGTGTCGACTTCTACGATCGTGCGCACGAACCGTCCCCAGTGGCAGCCGTTCGCATGTCTCAGCGGCGCTTCGAGCGGAACAGTCACTGTGGTGGCTTTAATATCCGTAATCTTCATCTTGGCATCGTCTGCGATTGACCGAGCGGCAACCTTCTCCAAATACTCTGGCGCTGATATGAGTTTCACATTGGGCGGAATGACTGCTGCTACGTGATCGACTTATGGCAGCAACGCCGGATCGCCGCCCTGCGGAATCTCTTTCGCCACCAGCGGGATGCGCCGCGCCGCCGCATCCTTGGCGAACTTCCAATAGCGAATAATCAAATCCATAGCCGCGCGCTCGGTGTCTTCCGAGGTCGCGCCGCTGATCACGAGCCAGTCGCCGTGTTGCGCGTTGCTCCCAACGCGTGTGACGAATCGCGGCGCACTCCTGGCCTCCGGCGACGACTCTTTCATCGCCGCGGCGACGAGCTCGTTAGTCTTCATCATGCCGACGAGAATCAGCGTGCCGCCCTGTTTCAGGTCTGCGGGCAAGTCGGGCAAATGGTAGATCGCCACAGGTCTGCCCGTCGCGCTCTCAAGTGTGTTGACAAGCGCAGACGCCGTCTCCAAGTCGAGGATCGGAGCGTCGTCTCCATAGACGACTGCGAGCGGACGATTGAAGTTGAATGACAGGGCGTCAGCGTCATAGAGCACGTTTGAGTTCGGCACGGCGTTCAGTGACTGATCAAGACGGGGCGCACCCGCGAGGCGTGCTTCCGTCCAGCCATAACGCAGCAGTCCATCGTCGCCTTCGAGCCGCAAAAAGATGTGATAGAAACCCGGCAGCGCTTTCGCGTCTGCGCTCGGCTGCGTCGCCAGCACAGCGACACGGACGGGCACGACGGCGGAAGCATTCGGCGCAAGGCGAATCGTTTTCCGTGCGTCGTCGAATTGCGCGACGATGTTCGCCGGAACTTCAAGCGAGGCGCGCAAGTTGAGCGGGCGGCGACTTCTGTTCGTGATGCGGAAGCTGACCGTGCCCCGCCCCTGTCTATCCAGTTCGACGACGCTGCGCTCAACGTCTACGAGGCTCACGGGATTTGACGGCAGCGAGTATTCACGAATCAGACGCATCAGCTCCAGCGCTTCCGGTTTCGGGCGACGACTGAACCAGAGCGGCTCGTAATGACGTATGCCTTTCAAGGTCAACGGGTCCATCGCGAGGGATTCATTAAATTGAAACTGATAAATCTCCGGCACGGATCGAGTCTTGAGCACATTTTCAAAGATTGGGGGATAAACTTTCGCACGCGCCTCAGGCGTCAGGCGTGACAGCCCGCGCCAGTTCCATTCGGTGATAATCGATGGCTTGCGGACTTTCCTGCCGTAGTTTGCCGCCGCGAGTGAAAACCCGCGAGAACTCGGAATAGCGTGGAGCGAGTCCATGTAGGCGTGTTGCCCGATGCGGTCGAATTTAACACCGAGGCGTGACAGGCGCGTGAACGCTCCGCTGTTCGTGTGCCCCGTCAGATGTACGGGGATGCGCGCATCAATCTGCTTAACCGCATCGTACACCGCGTTCCAATACTTTTCCCGCCCGTCGTTGATGCCGAAAATCAAGACTTCGTTCTCTATCTCAACTCCGTCAATCACATCACGATAACGCCGCACGATCTCGCCGATTTCACCCGCCTGCATCTGTGCGTCGAGGAGCGCACGCAACTTCAGATGGCGCATTTCCCCAAAGAAAAAATCCAGATACTCTCGTTTGACCTTCTTCTCAAGGGGCGCGATCAATTCGAGGTGGTGCAGGCGGATCAACTCAAAGCCCATCGTTTTGGCGACGCGCAGGTCGCGGCGGATGTCGTCGGCGAAGAGTCGCCACTGTGTGACTGTGTCCGCGGCGAGGGGCCAATAGGCGGCGCGATCCATGCCGGGCATTTTCTGCAAGGTGAAGTTTTCGCCTAGCGTCGAATAAGGAAAGTAGTTCGTGCCGAAGCGCACGCCGGGAACGCCGATGGAGACTTCTGTGCCCTGCGCGCTCCGGCGCTGTTCGCTATAACCGACGTAGGCGATGAACTCTTCGTCGGCACGCCCGTCGGTCACGGGCGCGTCCGCGAAGACGAGCCTTGAAGAGAAGGTGAGCGGCTCGCCGGCTGGCGGTAGCACGTTCGGCACGAAGCGTTCGAGATAGTAGCGCGTATTGGAGCGCGCGATTTCCGTAATCGAATAGAAGTTGCCGTCCGCGGTTTGCGCTTCCTGTCCGAGCTGCGGGCTGTTCGCTCCGGTGTAACGACCGGGGCGCTTGTCGGTCGCATCTTGATGCACTGTGAAGGAGGGCGCGAAATCGTTGAGCCACAATACGCCCGCGCCGGCGGCCAGTGTCGTGTTGATCCAATCAACGCCGCGCTGGATAAACATGTGGCGGGAATCGCCCGTGCCGCTCTCATCCGTACCGCGAAAGGGCGACCACCCGGCATCACTTAAAGGCGCGATTTCATTGTTGTAATTAAGCGAGCGGGAACTTACTTGCGGCTGTTGCCATCTGCAAACGGCGGCGGCATAAACGTTCGTCGTGCTTGCCGAAACGTTTTCGATTTGCGTGTTGAGGTCGAGGAAGCCCACATGGTAAGCCTGTAACTCGACAAGCAACTTCAAGCCGTTTTTCGTTCCTTCGGCGCGCCATACATCGAAGACCGCGCCGCTTGCGCTTTTCTCGAAAGAGAGCGAGATGGTCGCGAACTGGCTGGCGAAATCCGTGCGCGTCATCGCGCGCGACTCTTTTCTCGCGGCGGGCTGCGCGTCGCGCAGCACAACATCCCAGGACAAGCGCCCGGCATCTTTGCCTTTATACCGCAGCTCAACACCATTCGCGGCGGGCAGCAAAGTGAGGGAGGCAGGCTCGCTTGCGCTCTGGCTGTGACGAAACGCGAGGCGTTCGTTTGAGGAAGCGTTAAGCTCAGCGATGAAAACCGCATCATCCCCGACTTGCTGCACAGGTCGTCCAACGCTCGTCGCCCACATGCCCACACCCAGCTTCTGCTCGCGGATACGCATTGGCATCCGCACCCGAAACGGTTGATTGTTGACGAGCACGATAATAGGTGGCGCAATTTTGTGGTTGGCAACAATTCCGCAAACCGCGCACAGCATCATTAGAGCAGCGCACAACCCTGCCCGGAGTCTATGTTCCACGCTCCTCTTTTTGCTGCTTTTCATTAATTGATTTCATGCTCGCCAACTAAGGCCTCTGCTTAAAAAGTCAATTTGAGACCAAAGCGTATTGAGCGTGCACCGAACGTGGTTCGTGATTCACCGAACGTGCTCGAGGTGAAATCGCCGCTCGGATTACGGAAGTGCGGCGTATTCGTCACGTTGAACGCAGTGGCTTGGAACTGCAATTTGAACTGCTCGGTCAACGAGAAAGTGCGCGACAACGTCGCGTTATAGTTAAAGAAGCTCGGGCCGCGCAGAGAATTGCGCCCGGCATTACCAGTTTGTCCTGGCAACGGGTCTCTAAATACGCTGGTGTCGAAGAACAGTTGTCCCGGCCCAAGCCCTCCGAGAATACGCGGCGTGCCGGTAACGTTCGGGCGCGCCGTTGCGCCCAGAGGTCTATTGCTACGACCGGTAGCCGGGTCAGTAATCAAATTTACATTGCCGATGTCAGCGGGCGTTCCAGACCGTGCGGTGAATACGCCGCTCAAGGTGAAGCCACCCAATAATCCTTTCCATCTAAGCCCGTTTGAATCAAACAACTTTTCGCCGCGACCGAATGGCAGGCGGGCGACGTGGCTAACGACAAGATTGTGCTTGCGGTCAAAGATGGACGGGCCGCGATTGTTGTCAATGTTTAGGTCATCATCCAAACTAAAAGCGTCTGCGTAATCGAGCGATTTACTGAGCGTATAAGCAGCCGTAATCCTGCCGTAGCGCCTGAACCTGCGGTCAACTCTGGCCTGCAGTGAGTGGTAGGAATTGCTCAGCATGAAGTCGGAGACGAACACGTCGGCGGTGCGCCCGTAAAGTCTGGCGAGCGGGCGTTCATTCGTTAACGAGCCGGGAGGGGCGGCATTGATATTGAGCGTGCCGGGCAAGCGTGTGCCGCGCGATCCGACATAGCCGACGGATGAAACGAACCCGTAGATGTCGCGTTCCACCGTAAAGTTATACGATTGCACGTAACCGCGTTTCTGGTTTGGATTGACGACGCCGAGCGTCACGTTTCCCGGCGGCGTGACGATGCCGCTCGAAGTATCAATCCCCGTCACTGAAGGGATTCCGGTGCTGATCGTGATGACATTGCCGGCAGCGCGCGGAGGCGACTGAGCATTGCTGCCTGTAAACGTCACGTCAGTTTGTCCGCCAAAATTTTGGGTGGCGAGAGTGTTAATACTCAAAGGGATATAACTGATGCCGTATCCGGTGCGGATCACCGTCTTGTCGTCGAGACGATAGGCTACCCCCAGGCGCGGCGCAAATCTGGTAAAATCTGTTTTGACGCCGAGCCGTTCGTCAACGGGGCCAAAACCCGCAATCAGCACTTGATTTGTCGCCGGATCATAACGCGATTGGTCGCCGGGGTTGGCTGGCAATGAATAAGGATAGATTTCATAGCGCAAGCCGTAGTTGAGTGTCAGCTTGGGATTTACCTGCCAGCGGTCCTGGGCAAAGAAGAAATACTGATGCAAGCGGTAGCCGCCAAGTTGAGTGACCGTCGTACGGCTCACCGTCTGTGGCAGTCCAAGCAGAAACGCGGCGAAAGCATTGGCCGAGGTGCCCGTAGTCCGCGACGTGAGACCGGATGAGAAAGTAAAGTCGCCGCGAGGGTTGCTTCCGCCCGCCTGGAATTTATTGAGAATCAATCTTCTGATGTCGCCGCCGAAGCGAATCGTGTGATTACCCTTCGTCTTCGTCCAGTTGTTAACGATGTTGAAGCTCGTTTCGGCGATTTTGAATGGAACGGTCGTCGCAATGCCGAGGTTGGTGTATCCGCTAATGCGGATGAACGGTAATCCGCCGGTAAAGAAGTCGCCGTTGTTAATGCCGGGAATGCCGAGTTGCGTGGCAAGGTCTTCCTCAGTCGGCGAGGTAGCGGAAATTAAAACGCGCACGAAGCCGAGGCGGAACTCTGTCACAAGGCTAGGGGAGAGAGTGTGCGTCAGGTTAATCGTCCCGCTCTGGTTTCTTGACGGCCCGACTGCCGCTGTTGCGACGCCGCCCGTACTTGGCCCACCCAATTCATCGAATGCAGGCACGTCGGAAGTATTCGCCTTGAAGAAACTGTAACGAACAAACGCATTCGTGTTATCACCGAATATGTGATTGATTTTCACATCGAACTGGTCGCGGTCTTGAATGAATGTGCCGGCGGCTTCATAGTTATTCGTCGCCCCCGGAAGATTCGGTAGAGGCAAGCGAGCCAAAATTCCTCTCGCAACCGGGCTGATGCGAGCAGTCGGAATCATGTTATTTGCAAACGGCTGGCGACTCGCCGCGGCAATCGTTCCCGTCGGGCCGGGATCAAAAATAGCACCAGCACCGCGAAAGTCGCCGTTGCGGAAGGCTTCGGTCGGAACGCTCAGCAGCGTGGATTGCCCGCGACGGTCGCGCCCGCCTTGATAATCGCCGAAGAAGAAAGTCTTGTCACGAATGATCGGGCCCCCGAACGCAAACCCGAATTGCGTCAATTTCGTTTGCGGCTTGTCTAATGTTGAGAGCGTGTTGCGCGCGCTCAAGGCACTGTTTGTGTTAAAGATGTAAGCGCTGCCGTGGAAGTCGTTTGTCCCCGATTTAATCTGCACGTTGACGACTCCGCCCGCCGCGCGTCCCTGCTCGGCATCGTAAGCGTTGGTCGAAACGTCAACAACTTGAATCGCCTCCGGCGAAGGAACGATGTTGCTTTGCGAAATAACGTTTGTTTGGTTGTTGATCGTGCCGTCAAGCTGGAAATTGTTATAGCGTTCATTCTGTCCGTTGATACGATTGGTCAGCGATCCGTTTGGATTACCGAAAGAGGAGCCAACGGTCTGCGCTTCGGTCACGCCGGGCGAGATGTCGAGGATGCTTTGGTAATTGCGGTCTGGGGAGAGCGGTAGTTCTTCAACCTGCTCTCTAGTAATCTGCTGGCTGACATCAGCGCGATCGGTTTTCAACTGCACGGCCTCGCCGCTAATCTCAACCGTTTCCTCCACGCCGCCCGGTTCTAACTGCACATCGGCGCGCACGGTCGTATTGATCGCTACCTCGACGCGCTCGCGGATGGATTTTTTGAAGTTCGCTTGCTCGATCTCGACCCGGTACACGCCGGGATCGACGCTATCGATGGAAAAGTTGCCCTCTTCATTAGTGACGGCATCGCGTTTCGTGCCGCGATCAACGTCCGTGACGACGATGCGAGCGCCGGGAATCGCGCCACCGTTGACATCTTCGATATGCCCCACGAGCGATCCCGT
>Ga0136616_10001876_pt1 | contig 11111 bp, 10 predicted proteins | sample AntDrymUQ2992106_2_FD_106648 | JGI IMG/M metagenome (GOLD analysis project Ga0136616, IMG submission 106648) | Polar desert sand microbial communities from Dry Valleys, Antarctica - metaG UQ299 (21.06) | ecosystem: Environmental > Terrestrial > Soil > Desert | place: Antarctica: Dry Valley... | reverse complement strand
CCAGCGGCAATGGTCCCCCTCGGCGGTCTCTTCGCGCTCCTCGGCCGGCAGCTCGGCAGGATCCTCAACGTCGCTTTCGCGTGGGCGACGACTGCCTTGTTCGGACGCGTGCCCAAGGACAAGGCGCTGCTGCTGTCAGGGATGGCGCTGTGCTCGCTCCTTTGGCCCATCGTCCTGGTGAGCGTCATCTGGCCGAGCGTTGCCGCGTTCCTGCTGGCGTTCGTGACGTTTCCGGAGTGGGTCGAGCCGTGGATCCGTCCGGCGATGGCCGTTCTCGCGCTCGTGCTCCCACTTGTCGTCGGGCTGCTCGGATCGAGGCTCGAGTCGCCGCCGGTGCGTGGCGGCGCGCTCGCCGGCGCGGCGCTACGCGGCTACCCGACGGCGATCGGGCTCTTCATCGTGCTCCTCTGGATGCTCGTCATCGCTCCCATGTCGCGCCTCGTCGCGATCGCGCGGCGCCGCGAGTCCGCACATCTGGCGATCGCCGTGAAGCCCGGCAAGTACGAAACGGTCGTCGCCGACCTGCGCTCGGCGCTCGAGCGTGCCGGCATCCACGCGAGCGAGCGTCGCGCCCATTGGGCCTTCGAGGTCCCGGGCCGCGTGCTCGGGGTCTTCGGCGGCCCCCGCGTGCGCCGTTTCGTCCCGCAGCGACTGACCGTGCTGCACGCGCCCGATATGGATGTGGTCGTCCACCCGATGGATCTCTCGCTGCAGGCGAGGCGTGAGCCGCTCGCGCGGGCGCAGGCGGCGATCACGCGTGAGCTCACCTTTACCGAAGCCAATCAGACCTGGTCCAAAGAGGTGCAGGAGCTCGAGGATGCGCTCGCACGCGCGGCGCGCGACGAGGAGGACCTCGACGACATCGCGCGGCGCATCGAGTCAGCGGCGCTCGACCACGAAGAGTGGGAGATCCTGTACCGCCTGCTGCTGCAGGTGCGCCTCCGTCGGACCCCGCTCGCCTCGGACGCGATCGTGGCCGACCGTCAGCCGCTGCGCGCGCGCCTCTCGGCGGTGGTGCACGCGTTGCGATCGCTGTGGCCGGCCGAGGATCCGGCCGACCGGCGCCGACGGGCCTAGTGGCGTGTCCCGGAAACGGCTTGCTGTTTCATCGGCCCGGCACGGCCGATCTCTGCGTCGCCTTCGTCCGCGCGCTCGGTCGAGCATCTGCGGATGCACTCCCTCGCGTGCTCCTCGGCTCCTTGACCTCGGCCGCCCGTGTCGCGAAACGGCGAAGCCATTCCGGGACACGCCACTAGTCTCCCGCGCCGGAACGGTTGTCGTGACGCTACACGACGCTCACGCGGACCGGCTGGGCGGCCGTGTTCGAATAGCCGAGGGGGTTGACCACCTGCTCGAGCGGCTGGCGCTCGCCGCGGTGGGTCACGGCCCGTGCGATGAGGATCCGCCGGCCGGGTCGGGCGTCCCACTCGTGGGTCCACTCCCGCCATGCGAACGGTGAGAGCGGCTCGGCCAGCCGCGCAGCGGCCCAGGTGGTGCCGCGATCGGTGCTGAGCTCGACGCCCGCGATCGGATCGCGTGCGCACCAAGCGTACCCACGCACCCGTGTCGGGCCGGCGCGGAGCTCAGCGTTGTCGGCGGGCTCGACGATGACCGCGCGCGGCTCGATGGCGCCCAGCGGCGCGCCGTCGATGACGTAGCGATCACGTTGAAAGAAGCCGGGGAACGGATCCGCGACCGCGGTCACCTCCGCGAGCCACTTGACCGAGGCCATCCCGTAGCTGCCAGGCACGACGAGCCGTACCGGCGCCCCGTGCTCGGCCACGAGCGGCTCGCCGTTCATCGCGTACGCGAGCAGCGCCTCGCCGCCGAGCGCGTCGGGCACCGGCAGGGAGCGCTCGTACGCGATCTCTCGAACGAGTCCGTTCGGTACTCCGGCGTCAGCCCCGCGGAACACGAGCTCGCGCGCGGCCGGGAGCGGGGCTGCGCGTGCGACGAGCGTCGCGAGCGGCACGCCGGTCCACTCCGCCGTCCCGACGGCGCCGAGCCGCCACTGCTCGCCCGGCGCGGGCGGATCCAGGAACGACCGGCCGTTCCCCGCGCACTCGAGCGTGACCGCGAGGGTCCGCGCGGGCAGCGCGCGCAGCTCGTCCGGTGTGATCCGGAACGGCGCCGCGAGAAGGCCCGAGAACGCAATGTGCGCCGGTGGAGGCGGAGCGCTGAAGTGGCTGCGGACGTAGTGCCGCCCCACCGGCGTGATCGGACCGACTTGCCGATCGAGCGGTGTTTCCGCATTCAACGGCTCCCTCGTCAGCACCACCCGCTCGTCCATGTCGCCGACCATACTGACCGCTAGAGATGCGGCGCGTGCTCGTTGCGGTCGGGCTCCTCGCGCTCGTGATCGTCGGTGTGCTCGTGGGTTCGCGGTCGTTCGGTCCCGGAACGCAAGCGGCTCCGGGGTCGCGCCTGTATGTCGCGATCTCCCGCAGCGACGACGAGACCGCCGCGCGCGAGATCGAGGTCATCGACACAATCTCCGGCGAGCGGTCCCTCTTCGACATCGGCGCTCGGATCTCGGCGCTCACGCTCTCGCCCGACCGCAAGACGCTGTACGTCGGTCTCGACGACGGGATGCTCCTCCTCGTGGACCCGACGAGCGGCGTCCGGTACGGTGAGATCCGGTCGCGACGCGCGAGCTGGATCCTGCCGCTCGGCCCGGCGGAGGTCCTGCTCGTCGGCACGAGCCCCACAGGCGGTGCGATCACGAAGGTCGATGTTCAGGCGAGGCGCGAGGTCGCCATCTCGGAGCTGGACGCCCTTCCCGGGCAGCCCGTCGTGCGTGGCGGCGAGCTGCTCGTGCCGATCGCGGCTCGCAACGAGACTTCCCGGGATGCGGCGAGTGTCAACTCGCTCGCGGCATACAGCACGAACACGCTCGCGCGGCTGGACACCCGCGTCGTCGCGCGGCTGACCGGGCGCGTCACGCTCGGCCAGCCCATCGCGTACCTGACCCCCGGCAACGAGGTGGCCTACCTCGCTCAGTGGGACAGCAGCCCGGCCGCGGCGCGGCTGCTCGTCGGGGTGGCGGGCGAGGCGAAGCCCCGCGAGGTGCTCATCGGTGTGACCAGCCCCGGGACCGACCGCCCGCTGCGCGGGCTCGCGGCAGTGCAAAGCTCGCTCGCGAGCGCGCCGGACGGTGCGCTGCACGCGTGCACCGGAAGCACCGACCTCGCCGCACGCTTCGTCGTCGCCGACGGCGTGCGGCAGGTCGGCGCGGAGTGCGGACAATTCGCTCGGGTTGGCGAGCGCATGTACCTCGCCGTGCGCGGCAAGCCGCGTGTCGCTCTGATCGACCCGGGCGGTCGCGCGGTCCGCGATCTCCCGCTGCCCGGGATCCCGGTGCTCGTTGCCGGGTCGATCTAGGGCGGTCCCGGAACCAGCAGACCATTCTTGGGACACGCCACTAGCGATCCGCGACGAAGAGCACACCCCCGGGCTCCTCGGGATCCGTGATCGCGCGCACGGACCGGAAGTGGACCCCCAGCCTCTTCCCGCCATTGGCGCGATCAAGCCGGTCACCCTCCGCGGGCCGCGCCCGCGTGTACACGAGGAGTCGGCCATCCGGCGCGAGCACGCGGCGTATCTCGAGCAGGAGCGCGTCGATGCCGCCGGCGTCGTTGAGCATGCGGATCGTGTACGCGGTGCCGAACGATCCGTCGGCGAATGGCAGCGCGTGCGCGTCAGCGACGGCGACGAGGCGGGAGCGCTCGCGTGCCGCGAGCACGCGCCCGGCGTCGAGATCGATGCCCGCGTCACCGCGCTGGAGGTGACCGCCCGTACCGCAGCCGACGTCGAGCCGGCGTCCCGATCCAAGCGTGCGCAGCTGGTCGCCAAGCCAGCGGCCCCGGTCGTGCACTCCACGTAGCATCGCGCGATCACGACACGGAGGAGGCTCACATGCCCGGCAAGATGCCGCGCAACCAGGAAGGCCAGAAACCTACGAGCAGCTCGAAGGAGACCAAGAAGCGTCTCGAGGAGAAGGCGAACGCCCAGAAGGGCGGGTCCAACAAGCGCAGGACCGAGGAGAAGGCGCGCCGCGCGTGACGGCAGCCAAATACCATGGGGTCGAGTGAGGATCGGTAGGGACGCCCAGCCCCACCTGCGCGCGCACCGGAGTGCAGGCCGCTCGACGGCCGACCAGTTGCGCGCGCTCCGCATCGCGCTGCTGGCCGGCGCCTTCATCGCCGGCTCCATCGGCCTCTCGGGCCTCTGGAGCGGAATGGCGCTCCCGGCGCTGCACGGATCGACGCGGGCGCTCGAGGCAACACGGCCGAGCACCACCGCGGTCGAGGCCGAGGTCGCCGAGGGGCAATCAGCGCCAGGCGGGGACACCGCAGCGGCGGTCGCGGCCGCCGGCGCCAAGACGCAGCCAGGGGACCCCCCCGGCTGGGTCCGGATCCCCAAGCCGGCGATCTCCGGACCGCGCAAGGTCGGCATCCAGGCCGGCCACTGGCGCACGAGCGAGGCGCCGCCGGAGCTCCGACAGCTCATCGATCAGACCGGCACGAGCTGGGCCGGCTACACGGAGTGGGAGACCAATCTCGATATCGCGGAGCGCGTCGCGGCGATCCTACGAGCAAAGGGCATCTCCGCCGAAGTGCTGCCGACGGTCATCCCGCCCGGGTACGTCGCGGATGCGTTCGTGGCGCTCCACTCGGACGGCGATGGCACCGGCGACAAGAGCGGATTCAAGCTCGCGCACAGCTCGCGGCGCACGCCGCATGAGGACGCGCTGCAGCGTCACCTCACCGAGGTGTATGCGGCCGCGACCGGCCTCGCCTACGACGCGGCCGGGATCTCCGGCGGGATGCGCGGCTACTACGCGCACAGCTGGAGCCGGGTGCGCAACTCCACGTCACCGTTCACCCCGTCGGTCATCCTCGAGATGGGCTTCCTCTCGAACGACAACGATCGCGGCCTCATCGTCGACGAGCCGGATCGCCTCGCGCGCGCGATCGCGGCCGGCATCCTGAACTTCCTCGAGGCTACGCCGCGGGACGCGCTCTTCGGCCAGGACCTGGTGGTCCCGCCGGCGCCGCCGCGCCGTAGCCCTACCCCGACGCCTGGCACGTAAAGCGATCCCATGCACGGTCGCTCGCGCGCAGTGCCGACCAGCCCTTCCTGATGCCCCCGGGCCCGGACGTGCCGTTCCCGCCGCAGGAGGCGCTGCTGGTGGAGTCGCTGCCGGCCGGTGACCGCTGGCAATACGAGCCGAAGTGGGACGGGTTCCGCGGGGTGCTGGAGAACGACGGCGGGGAGCTCGCGCTCTGGAGTCGGAACGGCCGGCCGCTGCTGCGCTACTTCCCGGAGCTGCGCGCGCTCGGCGACCTGCTGCCGCCGCGCTCGGCGCTCGATGGCGAGATCGTCATCCAGCAGGACGGCAAGCTCGAGTTCGACCTGATGCAGCTCCGCCTGCACCCTGCGGAGAGCCGCATCAGGCGGCTCGCCGCGGAGACGCCGGCGACGTTCATCGTCTTCGACGTGCTGCTGTGGGGCGGCGACGCCGTCCACCGGCGGCCGCTCGCGGAGCGCCGTCCCGAGCTAGAGCGCGTCGCGAACGGCTTCACGCTTTCCCCGTACAGCCGTGACCGGGACGTGGCCGGGCACTGGCTCCAGCGGCTCGAGTCGATCGGACTCGATGGTGTCATCGCGAAGAAGCTCGACCTGCCGTACCTCCCCGGGTCGCGCGACGCCGTGGTGAAGGTGAAGCACCACCGCACGGCCGACTGCGTGATCATCGGCTTCCGCACGAGCGGGACGCGCATCGCGACGCTCCTGCTGGGGATGTACCGCGACGATGGGACCCTCGACTTCGTCGGGCACACCAGCGGCATCCCTGCCACGCTGCAGAAGCAGCTGCAGGAGCTGCTGCCGCCGCTCGCCGAGAGTGGCCACCTGACCGGCGATCGTGTGCCGGGTTCGCTGAGCCGCTGGTCGCAGGGCAAGGATCTGCCGTGGGTCGAGGTCCGACCGGCCCTTGTCTGCGAAGTGCGCTTCGACAAGATGGAGGCTGATCGCTTCCGGCACGGGACGCGATTTCTCCGGTTCCGGCAGGACAAGGAGCCGCGGCAATGCACGTGGGATCAGGTCACCGGCGCGGCCCGCCAGGGCGATCCCACGCTCGAGGGCTTGCTCCGAGGCTAGCCGCGCTCTGCCTGCTCCTTCTTCGCGGCGTACTCCCTTCTCCAATCGCGCGGCGGCCCGGTGCGCGTTCGCGGTTTTGGCCCCTCGCCCGGGGGCCGGAGCCCGACGCGCTCGAACAGGGGGACGAGGCTCGTGCGGTGGTCCCACAGATCGGCGGTGAGGTCGCCGACGCGACGGACGCGCTCGCGCATCGTGTCGATGGTGAAATCCGCCGGCTCCACGTCGACGACCTCGTCCCAGCGCAGCGGGGCCGACACACGCGCGTCCGGTACCGGGCGGACGGAGTACGCGGATGCGATCGTGCGGTCGCGGGCGTTCTGCCCGTAGTCCACGAATACGCCGCTGCGATCGGCGACCTTCCACGTGGTCGTCGCGATCGTGGGCACCTTCGCCTCGATGAGCTGCGCGATCTTCTTGGCGAGCCGGCGCACCTCAGGGAACTCCAGCTCCACCTCGATCGGTGTGAGGATGTGCAGACCCGTCGCTCCGGACGTCTTCGGATAGGTCGGCAGGCCCAGACCGCTCATGACGTCGCGCACGGCGAGCGCGATCTCGCGTACGTGCGCCCAGGGGTTGCCCTCGCTCGGATCGAGGTCGATGAGCAGGTAGTCGGGCCGCTCGATGTCCGAGACGCGCGAGTGCCAGGTGTGGAGCTCGATGCAGCCGAGGTTCGCGATCCACGCGAGTCCCGCGGCCTCGCTCATGACCGGGAAGTCCGCATTGCGGCCGCTCGGGAACTCGATGCGTACGGTCTCGAGCCAGTCGGGATGGGGCACCGGTACCCGCTTCTGGTAGAAGAAGTCCGCGTCGACGCCGTTCGGGTAGCGCTTCATCTGCATCGGCCGGCGCTCCACGTGGTTCAGCACGGCACTCGCGAGATCCACGTAGTACCGCACGAGGTCGCCCTTCGTATGCCCCGTCCGGGGGAAGAAGACCTTGTCCTGGTTCGTGAGCGCGAGCTCGCGTCCGGCGATCAGCACACCACGCAGTCTGCCCCGAGTACATTCGCGCTGCGCGCGAGGCGGTGCCTGCAGGAGGTATGACGATGATCCGGCGGCTTGTGAACGGCATCCTTGACCGCCAGGAATGGGCCGACGGGGTCGGCGAGCTCCTTCAGAAGATCTACCTCGCGGTACTGCGCCCGGTCCCGCCGGTGAAGGACCTCCTCCATGGCACCTGGCTCGGTCACGCGCTCCATCCGGTGGTCACCGACCTGCCGGTCGGCGCATTCTCGGCCGCGCTGTTCCTCGACCTCATCGACCAGGTCGATGGTGCCAACTGGGCGACGCTCCTCGGCTTCGTGGGGATGCTGGCCGCGGCGGCCACCGGTATCGCGGACTACACGGGCACGGATGGCAAGACGCGCCGCTACGCGACGATCCACTCCCTCCTGATGTTCTTCTCGACGATCTTCTACCTGGCCTCGGTGCTGGTCCGCTTCGAGATCGTCGCCGGGACCAACGACCACGCCATGATCGCGGCGATCGTCGGCTACGTGCTGCTCGTGGTCGGTGCCTACATCGGTGGTGAGGTCGTCTTCGGCCTGGGCTACATGGTCGATCGCCACGCCTGGCGCGGCGGCGGCGGGAAGTGGTCGGCGCTCGAGCCGGCCAGCTTCCCCGAGGACGCGCCGGCGAAGGCGAAAGCAGGCGCGCAGTCGATCGTCGTCGTGAAGCGTGGCGACACGGTCTACGCGCTGCACGACACCTGCGCGCATGCCGGCTGCTCGCTCGCGGAGCACGGCAAGCTCGTGGGCGACAAGATCGAATGCCAATGCCACGGCTCGCGCTTCGACCTCCGGACCGGCCGCGTCGCGCGCGGGCCGGCGACCTTCGACCAGCCTGCCTATGAGGTCCGCCGCGGCGACGCGGGCATCGAGGTGCGTCGAGCCCCGCACGGATGACGCCGACGCTCGTCACTGTCTTCGCGCATCCGGACGATGAGACCTTCGCTGCCGGCGGCAGCGTCGCCTCCGCCGTCGACGCCGGCGCACGGGTCGTGGCCATCTGCGCGACACGCGGCGAGGCGGGCGAGATCGCTGATCCGTCGCTCGCGACGCCGGAGACCCTCGGCGAAGTCCGTGAGGCCGAGCTGCGCGCCGCCTGCGCCGAGCTGGGCGTGCACGACGTGCGGTTCCTCGGGTACCGCGACAGCGGGATGGAAGGGTCGGCGGGCAACGCGGACCCTCGGTCGTTCGCGACGGCGCGCGACGATGAGGTGGTCGAGCGGATCGCCGCACATTTCGCCGAGCTGCGGCCCGATGTCGTCGTCACCTTCGAGCCAGGCGGCGTGTACGGGCATCCCGACCACCGCAAGATCAGCCGCTGCGCGACCGCGGCGTTCGACCGCGTCCCGGGCGTCCGGCTGTACTACGCGGGCCCGTCGCGGAGCGCGTTCATGACCTTGCTTTCCGAGATGAGAGCTGCGGGTGTCGAGCAGCCGTTCCCGTTCGAGGACAGCGGGACGCTCGGGATGCCCGACGAGGACGTCACGACGCTCGTCGACGTGCGTCCGCAGCTCGCGCGCAAGAAGCGCGCGCTCGCGGCGCACCGGACACAGATCGATCCGTGGCTCGCCTCACTCCCGGACGAATGGCTCGATCGCCTGCTTGCGGAGGAGGAGTTCGGCCAGGTGCGCGGCGAGCGGGCGGCCTCCATCGGGCACGGTCTGCTTGAAGGGCTCACCGTCAGCACGCGCTGACCGGTGCCTCCTTCCAGGACACGCGAGGCTGCCGCCGACGCCAGATCCGCGCTACATGAGGGCGGCCGCGACCTCGCGCAGGACCGGGAGCGGATCGTCGCTCAGCACCTGGACGCACACGTGATCGGCGCCGCCGTTGAGATGCGCCCGCACGCGTGCGACCAAAGCTGCCACCTCGCCGTGCGCGACGATCGCGTCAACGAGGCCGTCGCTCGGTCCGGCGATGTCCGAGTCGGACCAGGCCATCCGGCGCAGCGAGTTTGCGTAGTTCTCGAGCCGCAGGTAGCCCGCCATGTGCGCGCGCGCGGCCGCGCGAGCGCGCTGCACGTCTGTTTCGAGCAGTACCGCCTGCTCAACGGCAAGGAGTGGCGCCGGTCCGAGGATCTTTCGCGCGTACGGCGTGTGCTCGACGGGGACGAAGTAGGGGTGCGCTCCGGCCGTGCGCTCGGCCGCGAGGGCCAGCATCCGGGGGCCGAGCGCCGCCAGGACGCGCGCCGCGGGCTCGGCCGGCTCCGGGCCGGCGTAGCGCGCGCGATCCATCGAGGCCAGGTACTCGCGCATGCGTTCGAGCGGCCGTTCGTACGTGCCGCCGCGCCGCTTGACGGCCGGCTCATGACTCACCCCGAGGCCCAGCAGGAACCGTCCGGGGTACGCCTCAGCGAGGGCGCGCTCGCCGTTGCGCATCGCCACCGGATCGCGCGCCCAGATATTGGCGATGCCCGTCGCGACGACCAGGCGCTCGGTCGCGCCGAGCAACAGCGCGGCGTGCGCGTAGACGTCCTTGCTGACCGCGGTCTCCGGGATCCAGAGCGCGCGGTAGCCGAGACGCTCGACCTCCCGCGCGAACGCTGCGCCGCGCTTCGCGGGCCACGCGTCGAGCAGCGTGGTCCAGACGCCCACCTGTCCGAGACGCATGGCGATCGCCCGGGGGTCCGTCACGCCGCAAGGGTACTGGCCCGCGCGCTCGCGACATTAGGAAACGGCCAGTCCGGCGGCGACGCTCCGGTACAGGTCAGTGTTGCGGACGCGCGCCTGAGGGAAGGTGCGCTCGAGAAGGGCGCGGGCCGCCGGGATCGCACTCGAGCCTCCCGTGCAGACGACCTCGACGACGGCGCCGTGCCGGACATCTGCGCGCTCGAGCACCGTGCCGAGCAGTGCCGCGACCCGGTCCAGGAGCGGCGCGATGCGCATCTCGAAGCGGCGTCGTGTCACGAGTGCGTCGACGTCTACCAGGCCGCGGTGGAACGTGACCAGGGCCGAAGGCTGTTCCGACAGGTCGCACTTCGCGGCGTCGGCCACCGCGAAGATCTCGTACCCGAGCTGGAGCTCGATCGCGCTCCGCAGGGCCAAGAGCTCCCGGCGCGGAGCGCCGGCCCGGATGAGGTCGTCGAGCGCGTCGAGGAGCCCCTTCTCGTTCAGCGCTGACAGCGCGCGCCAGTCGCCGATCGCGTTCGTGACGAAACGGGGGAGCACCAGCCGCTTCGGTCCCCACTCCGCGTCCGCACCGAGCCGCGGCGCGACCGTCTCGTCGATGACGAGCTGGGTCATGCGATCGCCGCCGATATCCGCTCCGGCGGTCGCCAGGATCTCGATACGTTCCTTCTCGCGGCGTGTGACGCACAGATCGAGCGTGCCGCCACCGAAGTCGAACACGACCGCGGTGCCGGCTGGCACGTCCGCGGCGCGTGCCGCCGCGATCGGCTCGAGCTCGAATCGCACGCCGCTGAAGCCAGCGAGCCGGGCGGCCTCCTCCAAGCGCGCCACCGCGCGCGCCTCGGCCTCGGGCCCGCCGATGAACTCGACCGGCCGGCCGAGCGTCACATCCGCGGGCCAGATCCCCACGAGCTCGTGCGCCCGCCGGCGGACGTGCTCCAGGACGATCGCGATGAGGTCCTGCAGGCCCTTCGCATCGCCGAACACGTTCGTGGGCTGGAGCAGGGGATCGCCCAGGAACGTCTTCAGCGACTGGAAGAAGCGGCCGGGAGACGCGAGGTCGGTGTAGATGTGAGCCTCGACCGTCGGCTGCTCCGGGTCGCTCGAGGGGACGCGCACGCCGAGCAGCTTGAACTCGCGTGTGACCGGCCCGCGCGTGGCATTGTCCGCAAGGAAGGCGTCGACCGCGCCGTGGCCGACCCGGGCGCTGCCGTCGCGCCGGATGTAGAGGACGGAGGGCATGGTGGCACCCACGTCGGGATCGAGCGGCAGGACGCGGACGACCGCATCGTCGGCGACGGCGAGCGTCGTGTTGG
>Ga0136616_10001875_pt1 | contig 11112 bp, 9 predicted proteins | sample AntDrymUQ2992106_2_FD_106648 | JGI IMG/M metagenome (GOLD analysis project Ga0136616, IMG submission 106648) | Polar desert sand microbial communities from Dry Valleys, Antarctica - metaG UQ299 (21.06) | ecosystem: Environmental > Terrestrial > Soil > Desert | place: Antarctica: Dry Valley... | reverse complement strand
TTACCTGCTGCAGCACGCCGTCCAGCGGGGGATCCGGTGCCTCGGCATCGAACCCTCGGTCAACGTCGGGCAGGCTGCCCGCGAGGTCGGCGTGCCGACCCGGACGGCGTTCCTCTCCCCCGAGCTCGGCCACGACGTCCGCAACGAGCACGGACCCGCCGACCTGGTGGTGGCGAACAACGTCTACGCCCACATCCCGGACGTGGTCGGGTTCACCCAGGGACTGCGGGCGCTGGTCGCCGACGACGGCTGGGTCTCGATCGAGGTGCAGCACCTGCTGACCCTGATGCGCCACAACCAGTTCGACACCGTCTACCACGAGCACTTCCAGTACTACACCGTCGGCAGCGCGCAGCGCGCACTCGCCTCCGGGGGCCTCACCCTCGTCGACATCGAAACCCTGCCCACCCACGGCGGCTCGATCCGGCTCTGGGCCCGGCCCGCGGAGACGGCAGGAGCGCCGTCCACAGCGGTCGTGGATCTGCTGGCACAGGAGCGAGCCGCCGGCCTCGACGCCGTCGAGGGGCATGCCGGCTTTGCCACCGCGGTCGACGGGTGCGCGCCGGCCTGCTGCGGTTCCTGCTCGAGGCGGTCGCCGAGGGCAAGACCGTGGTCGGCTACGGCGCACCCGGCAAGGGCAACACGCTGCTCAACTACTGCGGCATCCGCCCGGACCCTCTGCAGTACACAGTGGACCGGAACCCCTACAAGCACGGCCGCTTCACACCTGGCACGCGGATCCCGATCCACCCGCCGGAGCGGATCGATATGGACCGCCCGGACTACGTCCTCGTACTCCCCTGGAACCTGCGCGCCGAGCTCACCGGAGCAGCTCCCTCACATCTCCTCGTGGGGTGGCCGGCTAGTCTTCCCGATCCCCGCCCTGGAGGTGGTTGCGCCATGAAGGTCGTTCTGTTCTGCGGCGGCTACGGGATGCGGATGCGCGACGGCGTATCCGACCTCCCCAAGCCGATGTCGAAGGTCGGCCCCCGCCCGCTCATCTGGCATGTCATGCGCTACTACGCGCACCGCGCTGGTCCTCAGCGGTGGCGGCACGGAGCGGGAGGCGGAAGAGCGCAAGGCGCTCGATGCGTTCTGCCCCGGCGCCGACCTGGAGCTCAGGGTGCTGGATATCCCGGACGGCAGGCTGCCGGTGCACTGGGAGCGGGCGAAGGAGGCGCTGGAGGCACAGCGGCGCCGCTGCGACCCCGACCTGGTGCTGGCTCCGCCTGTGCACGACGCGCATCAGGACCACCGCGGTCTCGCCGCGCTGGTGCCGACCGCATTCCGTGATCACCTCGTGCTGGGCTACGAGATTCTCACATGGGAGGGTGACCTCGCCCAGCCGCAGGCGTACCTGCCGGTACCGGAGTCGCTGATGCGGGAGAAGTGGGAGTTGCTCTACGAGCACTACCCGTCGCAGCGCGGCCGCAGCTGGTTCGACGCCGAGACGTTCCACGGCCTCGCCAGGGTACGGGGTGTGCAGTGCCAGGTTCGCTACGCCGAGGCGTTCCATGTGACGAAGTTCGTACTCGGTGGCACCGCAGCACGAAAGGGATGATGTGCTGCGGCTCCTACTGACCGGACACCAGGGCTACCTCGGAACCGTGATGGCCCCGGTGCGCGCTACCGGCGGCCACGAGGTGGTCGGCCTGGCCTCCTGCCTGTTGCCGACTGCGTGCTCGGTCCCCCGCCGCAGGACCCGCCGGGTCTCACGATCTGCGCGGCGTGGAACCCGAGCACCTCTCCGGGCTCGATGCCGTGGTGCACCCGCGGTGCTGTCCAACGACCTGCTCGGTTCGCTGGCGCCGCAGATCACCTGTGACATTAACCAGCACGCGTCCACGCGACTGTGGCCCGGCTTGCGAAGGCGGCAGGGGTCAAGCGCTTCCTCTACGCTTACACCTGCTCGGTGTATGGCGCGTTGGTCGGCGAGGGCGCGCCCCCGGCCGGTGACCTCGTACGCGGAGTCCAAAATCCGCGTCGAGGAGAAGATCTTCGCGCTGGCCGACACTGACTTCTGCCCGGGGTCGCTACGCAACGCGACCGCGTTCGGCTCCTCACCGCGGCTGCGCGCCGACATCGTGCTCAACAATCTGGTCGGATGCGCGCCCTTCCCGGGGGTTCGGACCCTCCACCAGTCAGCGGTTCATAGGGGTTCAGGTGGCCTCCAAGTCGCCGTCGCGGCCTGTTTCCCCGAGTCTCAGCATCCGGACCGCCGCCCGGAGTTCCGTCACGGAGGCAGGTGCGATCGCGTACAGCGTCCCGGCGTAGATCGCCAGAAAGCAGAGACCCTCGCAGAGCACGATCGCGAGGCCGAGCGCGATGCCGCGCTGATCGGCATGGATCACCAGGTGTTCAAGCAGGCCGATGCTGACGGATGCAAGCACGGCGGCCAGAAGTGGCGGGACCAGTCGATCAGCAAGCTCGCGTAGCGATACGTCCACGAGCCCCCTGGCGAGCAGCAAGCCCAAGAAGCCTGAGAGGAAGGATTCGATCGACAATGCCAACCCGACTCCCACGAGGCCCAGCGGCAGCAGGGCCAGGAGCAAGGCGACACCCAGCACCGTCGCGAATCCGGTCACCCAGTTGAGCAGGCTCGTGCGACCGTATCCCTTGATCGCCTCGAAGCCTACGGCGGCCATCGCGACTCCCCGGCCCGGTGCCCGCGAGGGCTGCGAACATGACACCGGCGTCTCGCCACGGATCCCCGAGCAGCAGCACGACTAGCGGCGCTCCTATCGCCACGATGAGCCCGGCCACCGGGGCAGCCATGATCCATAGGGCGCGCAGGGCACGCAGAAAGGCTGACTTGAATCATGCCGGGTCTCGAGCCATCCGGGAGAACGCGGGGAAGAGCACATACGAACCGATCTCGATCACCACGGTCCCCGGTAGCTTTCCGAGCCTGCGGCCGTAGCGGTAGTTCCCGAGAGCGGCCGCGCCCAGCGCACTCCCGACGACCACGGTCTCGAAGACGTCCCTGCCCTTGTCCACGAAGGATCCCAGCACCAGCGGGACACCGAACCCCGCCATCTCGCGCCACACTTGCACCGAGGCCTGACCTCGACGAGGCCTCCACCGGGCGAGGATCCACGACGTTACGGCGACCCAGACCAGCAACGAGACGTAGGACGCGATGACCATGCCCCAGACGCTGAAGCCCATGGAGCAGAGGATCACCGAGACCACGGCGAAGGAGACGGTGACGCTCGGCTGCACGAACATGCGCTGGCGGAAGTCGAAGCGCCGCTGCATGAGTGAGTCGGGCACATTGGTCAACGCGTGCAGCACGATCGTGCCCGCCGATACAGCGGCGATGAGCCCGGCGGTCGAACTGTCGAACGCCCAGCCCACCAGGGGTGCGGCCGCCGCAGCCGCGACCGCCCACAGCAGTCCCGCGCCAAGGCTGGCCCAGAACACTGTGTTCGCCGCCTCCTCAAGACCATGCTGCCGTTGTACCAACGCGTTCCGCAGGCCGCCCTCGGAGAAGGTCAAGAGGGAGCTCAACAGCACAGTCCCGGCGTAGAAGATTCCGACCTCGGCTGGTGACAGGATGCGCGCGAGAGCCAAGGTCTGAGCGAGAGTCACCAGCTGGACGAAGATCAGGGCGCCGGCCGAGACGATGGCTCCGCGGCGGAGCGTGGGTGCGAGGTTCTCAGCCGGATCAGTGCTGGCACGGCCGTCCACGGCCGCTTCCGGCGCGTCTCCGCCCGCGGTACGGTACGTCCCGCTTCCGGTCACCGTCGGCTCATGCCGATGTGGTCACCGACGAGGTCGGCCGGTGCGATGGTCGGTAGTGGCACCTCGTCACGACTCCGGGCGACCCGTCACGGTCGGGTCACACCCGAACAACGCCTGCCAGGCCTTGGCGACAACTTCCCAACGGTAGTACTGGTGCAGGAGAGCGTTGGCCTGACCACGGATAGCCCGCCTGTGCGCCTCGTCGGACAGGAGTTCCAGGACCGCCGATCCGAAGGCCGCAGCATCGGTCGCACCCACGTAGTGCGCGCCATCTCGGACCGCAGGCAGAGCCTCCATCCCCAGCGGCGTCGAGACGACCGCAAGCCCCAGACCGAATGCCTCGAGCACCTTGTTCTTGAGCCCGCTTCCCGTGCGCATCGGGTTGACCATGATTGGGTAGGGCGTCACCACGGCGCGGAGGTCCGCGACGAAGCCCGTCACCACGACACGCGGCTCCCTCGCTGCGAGCTCGGTGAGCCAGGACGGCGCATCGGCGCCAACAATGCAAAGCTCCACATCGGCGCTACGCAGGATGGGCAGGTAGACCTCGTGCACGAAGAACCACAGCGCCTCGATGTTGGGACCGAACCCGAGATTGCCCCAAAACACCACACCCCGGCGCAGTCCTGGGTCCGGCAAGGGACCGACGAACGACTCGTCCACGCCGTTGGGGATCGTGTGCACATTGGTGGATGAACCGTGCAGCTCTACGACTTCGCGGGAATCCTGTGCGCTGATCGTCGTGACATGACGGAATCGCCCCGGGAATCGTGCCTCGGTCGACCTCGACCGGTGCAGGGCGAGTCGGCCCTGCCAGCGACGGAGCCCCGTGGGGGAGTGGGCGAACCATTCGAGCTCTCGGCGCACCGTCAGCGACGTGCTGTCGCAGACGTCGAGGAGCATGTCGGGGCGGTCGAGTGTGGAGGCTAGTTCGGCGAGGTTGCCGCCGAAGACGACGACCTGGGTGATCTCGCGCTCCCGAACGATCGCGCGCAGCCGGGCTCGGGCGGCGGCGAATGCAGCCGGACACGTGCGTTCCAGGAAATGACTGTCGGAGAATCGCAGATGCCGCCGCACCGACTTGCGGTCGACGAGCAAGGCGGGCAACTTCTCGACGCTGTCGAAGATCGCGTCCACGGTGATGGTCGGCTGCGGCTCGATCACCGGCAGCAGTGGCGCGATCACCAGATGCGCCTCACCGGGAAGGTAAGCACACAGGTTCGCGACCCTCAAGTCGTATCCGCTGTACCGTGACTGTATCGGCCGCGACGTCAGGACCAGGAACCTCATGGCGTCTTGACGCGTCGAGCCCGGCAGAGCCGCTGGGTCTTCCAGCCCGTCAGCAGGGCATCTTCCAGCCGGGTCTGAACGTGCTGCTTGATCGGATGCAGCCGGGCCAGCAGTCGAGGCGACACTCGCAGCGCCAGCAGGATCGCGCCGCTGCGCGCCGTCCGTTGCAGCGCGAACGCACCGCTTACCTGCCGGCGTGCCTCATCCACGTGGCCGGCCCCGATGGCGATCCTGGCCCGCCGAATGGCCTGCTCGTACCGGAGACGCCGGAGCACACGGCCGAGCGCGGCCATGTCGGCCGGGTCGGCGGACAGCTCGGCGGCCCGGCACAGGGCCCGTTCGCGTTGTTCCTCGAACGTCTCGATCCGGTCGGTCTCGGTGGGACGGCTTTCCGATCCGGCCTCGATCCGGAACAAGCCCAGCCGGTCGGGGAGCATCCGGACGTCGTATCCGGCCACCAAGATGCGGAGCCAGAAGTCGAGATCGCCGACGATATCGGTCATCATGCCGCCCATCGCCTCCCACACGTCACGCCGGATCGCCGCGGAGTAGTAGGGGCAGGGGCCGTCGATCACATCGGCCACCCGTAGCCGACAGCCGACATCGGGCGGCCGCCGCATGCCCGCCGTCTCCAGGTAGCTCCGCGCGAGGTGCCGCCCGCCGGGGTGGACGAAGAGATGAGCGTCGCACGTCACGGCCGCAATGCCAGGATCGGACTCCAGAACCTGGCTTGTCCGCGCGCAGAACTCCGGCGCGATCGCGTCGTCGGAGGTCACCACGGTCAGATACCGTCCGACGGCCACGGCCGCTGCTGCCATCACACCGCCGGTGGGTCCCCGGTTCTCCTGTCGGATAAGCCGGATGCGCGGGTCGCTCAGGTAAGGCGAGACGGTCTGCACGATAGCTTCGGAGTACCCGTTGTCGACGACAATCAGTTCCCAGTCCCCGCGGGTCTGCGTCCGCACGGCCTCGATCGTGCGCGGGAGGGTTTGCTCGGTGCGGTACGCGGTCATCAGGAAACTGAACGCTGGCCTGTCAGCCTCTGACGGCTCCCGGCGAAGGTCCATCAGGTGCGCTCCATCCTCGACGGTCCGGGCAGTAGGTTCATTCCGATCCATCGCCCTGAGTGCGTCGGCTGTTACAAACCCTTGCTACCTCGCGCTTTGACCGAGACCGTCCGACGCAGCGGCACGGCCAAGTTGCTGTCGCGGCTGGCTGGGGCGGTGGCGAGGGCCGTTGGCGGTGCACGACCCGGGCAAGATCGTGCTCGACCTCGCCCGCGCGTTTGCCCCGGGTGGGACGCTGCGGCTGACGTCGCGGTGCTGCGGGCCCAGCCGGGAGTGTTCGGGTGGTGGCCTCGGACCCGACGGTGTCCCGGTTGATCGCACGGTTGGCCACCGATGCCGATGCTGCGCTGGCCACGCTCGCTGGCGCCCGGGCCGCTGCAGGATCGAGTATGGGGCTTGGCCGAGGCACGGGTGCAGGACGGGCAGCTGGTTCTCGATCTGGGACGCGACCGTGCTTACCGCGCACTCGGAGAAACAAGACACGACGCGGATCTGGCTGGAGGACCTTCGGGTGCCACCCGCTGCTCGGGATAGTCAATCACGGCACCGGTGGTCGCGGGGGCCGGTGGCCGAGCTGCTGCGCCCGGGCAACGCCGGATCGAACACCGCCGCCGACCACGTTGCCGCGCACGACGCGGCACTCGGGCCGCTCCCGGTCGGGCTGCGGGCCTCCACGAGCAGGCAAGGTAGCGGTGCTGGTGCGCACCGACGCTGCCGGGGGCCACCACGCCTCTGCCGCCCACCTGCCTGAGCGACCACCGCCCGCCCGCACGACCCAGAGCCCGGAGCCACCGGGCCGCCACGGCAGGGCGGGGACCGCTCGCCCAACACGTCCGCCAGAAAGAAAATGCAGGGCCGCCCAGTCTGATGCCGCGCTGGCCCGTCCTCCTTGTCCAACACCACAACACTGGCACTCGGGACGCCTCTCTCCACCAAGCTCTACCATCGCCCTCCCCACGATACCGGCCCCACCACGCAGTAATCGAAGATCACGACACTCCCTTCGATGTGCCAGCCGAATGGTCGATCGGCACAGCCTGCCAGAACCCAGCCGCGCACACCTCCGGGACTGCGGCGGTCCTACTGGAAGAGGTCGACCTGCTCGGCACGCAGCTGGTCGATGAGCCGTCCCTCGGGCAACACGACGTCATCGTAGGTCAGGACGTGGTCCTTGGTCACGTCGTGAAGTAGCCGACAACCCTCGGCGACGCCCATCGGAAGCAGCCGCTCGGAAGCAGTTACGTCTGCGCGTTCGGCCTGTCCGTACGTGTCGCAACCGCCGAGACCATCGAGAACCCGACCGCCGGCAAGGTCGGTCTTGGCGGTGGCGACGACCTCGACCGTCGGGCCGGCGAGGGGCTGGATGACGGGGTCGGCGAAGAGAACGGCACGCGCAACCGACAGCGGCACCTCGAAGTGACAGAGATGATAGGGCGTGTAGAAGCTGTAGAGCGGCCCGGTGCCCAGCTTGTAGAGCTCGAGGTAGTGCCGCTGCTTCGGGTCGTCGTGCGCGCCGAGGACGAAGATGCCGGGTCCAGGCTTGGCGCCGACGACATAGTCCACGACGCCACCCAGCGAGCGGAGTTCGTCGACGTCGAACCGCTCGGTGAGCTCGTCGATGTGCCCCGTGTGGTCAGCGCCGATCATCCCTCGCTTAGCCACGGGCTCGGCGGGGCTGTGCAGCGACAGGCCCGCCCCGCAACCGGGCCACCCGGCTACGTCCTACCGCCGCTCGCCTGCGATCTCCCAACGGATTCGGGCACGGTCCGGCGGCGGCCGACCAGGTCGCGGGATCATTGCTCGGTGCGATGTTCATTCGGTCCCTCCCGTCGGCCCGCCGCGCCCCCGGCGCTTGAGCGGGTCCTCCTATCCCTTAAGTCGGGGGACGAGGTGGTGACGTTACGAGCGCCAGGGTCCGCGGTTGGACCGAGGTACGGTGCCGGAGTTAGTGGTGCAGCTGGGTTGTGATCGGGGACGACCGCACCGGTTTCGGCGTGCTGGCGGCAACGGGTGAGAAGAGACCGGAGGCCGGATCGCAGGATGCCGATGCGGTCGGGTGCGACCACGCAGATCGACGCGAGGTAGACCAGTGCGAACGCGACGGACTCCGCGGCGAGCAGGCCGAGAGCGGCAGGAATCGGGCGTTGGTCGGAGTGCACCAACCGGTGCTCCAACGGTCCGACGACCGACAGTGCGACCAGCGCGGACCCGACCGGCGGGACCAGTTCGCGGGCGATCTCCCGCACCGTCACGCCGACCACCGGGCGCGCGAGCCATAGCCCGGTGCCGCCGACGAGCACGGAGGTCACCGTCACCGCCAGGCCGACGCCGACGAGCCCGAGCGGGAGCAGCAAGAGCAGCAGGCCGAGGCCGAGCACGAAGTTGGCCGCGGTCATCCAGTTGAGCCGGTCCGAGCGACCTGCGCCCTTCATCGCCTCCGCGCTGACCGAGTTCATCGCCTCGCCGAGGCCGTAACCCGCCATGGCCACGAGCAGCACCCCGGCCGCCCGCCAGCGCTCGCCGAGCAGCACGACCACGATCGGCTCGCCGAGCGCCACCAGGAGGAAGGCGGCCGGCACCGAGGCGAACCAGATCCAGCCCAGCGCCCGCAGGAACGCGCGGCGCAACCGGTCCGGGTCACCCGCGATCCGGGAGAACGCCGGGAAGAGCACGTAGGAGCAGATCTCCACGATCGCGACACCGGGCAGCATCGCGATGCGCCTGCCGTAGCGGTACTGGCCGAGCGCGGCCGTGCTGAGCCCGCGGCCGACGATCACGGTCTCGAACACCTCGCGAATCCGCGCCACGAACCCGTCGAGCACCATCGGGAACGCGAAGCGGGCCAGCCGCCGCCACAGTCGGTAGCTCGGCCGGGCGCCGCCGGGACGCCAGCGGGCCAGGCCCCAGGTGGTCGCGATCCAGACGACGTGCGAGGCATAGGTCGCGATCACCAGACCCCAGATGCCGTATCCGGACGAACACAGCACCACCGAGGTGCCCGCGAAGCTGATCGCGACTCCGGGGTCCACGATCAGCCTGCGACGGAAGTCGAACCGTCGCTGCATGAGCGAGTCGGGCACGTTGGTGAACGCATGCAGCAGCAGCGTCCCCGAGGTGATCGCCGCGATGAGCCCCGCCGTCTCGCTGTCGAAGACCATCGCCACGAACGGCGACGCCGCCAGCATCAGGGCGCTCATCAGCGCACCGGTGACGATCGTCGCCCAGAAGACTGTGTTCGCGACCTCCTCGACGTCCCCGTCGTGCTGGATCAGCGCGTGCCGAAGGCCGCCCTCCGAGAAGGTGATGAGGAATGAGGTCAGCACGGTGCCCGCGGCGAAGATGCCGATCTCGGCGGGGCTGAGCAGGCGGGCGATCACCAACGTCTGCAGGAACGAAACGGTCTGCACGATGACCAGTGCGACGGCGGAGAGCACCGCGCCACGCCGGAGGGTCAAGCCCAGCGAGCCCGTCTCGGGGAGCCCCGGTGTGACGTTGTCGGTCATCGCATGCAGTCAGCTGGCACGGCGGACCACGCTGGCAAGCCTGCCCAGGTTGCGCGACATGCGCGTACTCGTCGGCGCGAGTGAAGCTTGCGGCACCGGTGGCGCCATCCGGGACAGGATGCGACCGGCCATTGTCTGCAGCCACTGCTTGACCGGATGCATCCGTCGGAGCAGCCCGGGTGCCACAGTGAGTCCACCGACGACCATCGCGCTCCGCACAGTCCGTCGCGCGCCGAAGGCGCGGCGCGCCTCGTCCCTCGATGTCGTGACGTCACCGTCCAGAAACGCCCACCGCGCCCGCCGCAGCGCCCGGTGATAGCGCAGAAGGCTGAGCCTGTAGCGCAAGGCCTCGCAGTCTTCCGGCCGACCCGATGACTGCGCGGCGAGCGCCAGAGCACGCTCGGTATTGTGCCCGAACGATTCCACGCTGTCCGGGTCACGCGAGACGGAGTCACCCCGGACGCGGAAGCGCCCCAGCCGGTCAGGAACTGCGCGCACGTCGAACCCAGCGGCGATCAACCTCACCCAGAGACTCAGATCCTCGACCTTCGGTGTCTCGGTGACATACCCGCACACCGCGTCCCAGGCCTCCCTGCGGACGGCGCCGGAGTAGTAGGGCTGCTGGCCACCGATCACGTCGGCGACGGTGAGCCGTTCCCGGATATCGAGGGGGCGTCGCGCGCCGACGGTGTACATGAACGAGTGCTTCAGCTCGATGCCGTCCTCATCCGAGAACAGCACAGCATCGCACCCCACGGCGTCGACCTCGGGGTGTTCGTCGAGCACGGCACTGAGCCGCAGGCAGTACTCCGGCAGCACCTGGTCATCCGAGTTCAGCACCACCAGGTACCGGCCCTGCGCCGCCGCCGCCGCGGCGTTCACCCCACCCGAGATCCCCCGGTTCTCCTGACGGACCAGCCGGACCCGCGTATCGGTGTCGCTGTAGGACCGCACGATCCGCACGATCTCCTCCGACATCCCGTTGTCGACGACCACCAGCTCCCAGTCACCGCGGGTCTGCGCCTGCACCGACTCGATCGTATCCGCGAGATACGCCTCGGTCCGGTACGCCGTGCACAGGAAACTGAACGTCGGCGCTTGCCGGGCGTCACCAGCCGATGCCGACATAATCTTCCGTCCCTCGGTGCGGATCGGCGGCGTCCATGCGCACCAGGTCGATGACGAGCCGCCCGTCGCCGGCGACCTCCACAGCGGCCACGATCGCGGGTTCCTTCGAGCCCACGACGCACACCTCGGCGTGCGCGAGTACCTCGTCGAGGTCGTCGGTGAGCAGCTGCCCGATGTGTGGCAGCCGCTCGGCGAGGTAGGACCGGTTCGCCCCGATCAGCCTCGACAGCGCCACGTTCGCATCGTAGATCCTCAGATCGTAGCCCTTGCCGAGCAACCGCTCCGCGAGTTCGACGAGCGGACTCTCCCGCAGGTCGTCAGTACCCGGCTTGAACGACAGCCCGAAGATCCCCACCTTACGCCGCCCGGACCCAATCACC
>Ga0136616_10001873_pt1 | contig 11114 bp, 9 predicted proteins | sample AntDrymUQ2992106_2_FD_106648 | JGI IMG/M metagenome (GOLD analysis project Ga0136616, IMG submission 106648) | Polar desert sand microbial communities from Dry Valleys, Antarctica - metaG UQ299 (21.06) | ecosystem: Environmental > Terrestrial > Soil > Desert | place: Antarctica: Dry Valley... | reverse complement strand
GTGCTGGAGTCGGCCTGCGACCAGGTGACCGAGGCTTCACCTGACGATGCAGTGGACGGTGTGCAGCCCGCGTTTGTGGCCTGGGCCGAGTCCACCGAGCAGGTCTCCGAGGTCATGTGCGCCGCCGCCGCTCACGGCATGACCGTGGTGGCCCGGGGGAGCGGCACCAAGATGAGCTGGGGCCGGCCGCCGTCCCGGGCCGACCTGGTAGTCGACCTCTCGCGGATGGACGCCGTCCTCGAGCACGCCGCAGGCGATCTCATCGTCGACACTCAGGCCGGGGTACGGCTTGCCGACCTGCAGGTGGTCGTCTCCGGAGCGGGTCAGCGGCTGTCCGTCGACGAGACCGTGCCGGGCGCGAGCATCGGCGGTTCCATCGCGACCTCGACCAGCGGCCCCGGCCGGGTTGCCGCCGGCACGGTGCGCGACCTGCTGATCGGGGTGACGGTGGTCCGGGCTGACGGCGTCGTGGCCAAGGCAGGCGGCCGGGTCGTCAAGAACGTCGCAGGTTATGACCTCGGCAAGCTCGTTACCGGATCGTTCGGCACGCTCGCGGTCATCACGCAGGCCGTGTTCCGGCTGCACCCGCTGCCGGCGGCTCGGCGGGTGGTGAGCGTCGAAGTGGCCGATCCGGCGCAGGCGCAGCGGCTCGTCCAATCGGCGATCCACGCGCAGGTCGTACCGGCCGCCGTCGAGATCGACTGGCACGCCGGAGGATCGGGCACACTCACCGTCCTGATCGAGGGCACCGGGCCGGGAGTCGACGGTCGTACGGCCACGGCGGTCGGCCTGCTCGGCCAGGGATCGACGGTCGCCGAAGAACTGCCCGCCGATTGGACTTCCTACCCATGGGCGGGCCAGGAGCGGGCTACCGCGCTCAAGGCGACATTCGCGATCTCCGGACTGGAGCGGTTCCTGCGTGACGCGGACGCGGCTGCTACGGAGCTGGCGAGCGGCATCGGCCTGCGGCTCAAGGGTTCTGCAGGTGCCGGTGTTCTATACGGATCGGTGGCCACCGACGCCGATGCCGCTGCGGTCGCGGCACTCGTGGACCGGCTTCGCCGTACGAGCACCGAACTCGGCGGAGCGCTGGTAGTGCTGGACGCGGCGCCGGAGGTCAAGGCCGCGGTCGGTAGCTGGGGGCCGGTGAACGCGCTCGACCTGATGCGGCAGGTCAAGGCCGAGTTCGATCCGGAGCATCGGCTGGCGCCGGGCCGCTTCGTCGGAGGCATCTGATGGACGGCGCACGCCAACCGGCCGCACCGGAGCCAGCGGCCTTGCCCGACGCGCCGGTCACGCTCGGGCTGCCGTCGGTCTTCGGTGCCTTCGACGACCACCACCCGCCGTCAGCAGCGCTGGTCGGCGACTGCGTGCACTGCGGGTTCTGCCTGACCACCTGCCCGACCTACGTGCTGTGGGGCGAGGAGATGGACTCACCGCGCGGCCGCATCTACCTGATGAAGTCCGGGCTCGAGGGAGAGCCGATGACCGACTCCATGGTGGAGCACATCGACGCCTGCCTGGGCTGCATGGCCTGCGTCACGGCGTGCCCGTCCGGGGTGCAGTACGACAAGTTGATCGAGGCGACCCGAGCGCAGGTCGAGCGACGGCACCGCCGCAGCCCGCGCGACCGCGCCCTGCGGGCGGCGATCTTCGCGCTCTTCCCGCACAAGCGGCGGCTGCGCGCCGTACGCGGGCCGTTGCGCCTCTACCAGCGCAGCGGTCTGCAGCGACTCGTCCGCCGTACCGGTCTACTGGAGCGGTTCGTCCCACGGCTGGCCGCGATGGAACGGCTCGCCCCACAGCTCGGCAAGCCCGAGCGGGTACCGGATCGGGTGCCACCGGTCGGGCAGCGGCGGGCCGTCGTCGGCATGCTGACCGGCTGCGTGCAGGGCGAGTTCTTCCCCGGCGTCAACGCCGCAACTGCACGGGTCCTCGCGGCCGAAGGCTGCGAGGTCGTCGTGCCCAAGGGCCAGGGCTGCTGCGGCGCGCTCAGTGTGCACAACGGGCGCGAACCCGAGGCACAGCGATTCGCCCGCGCGGTGATCGACTCCTTCGACCGGGCCGATGTCGAATACGTCGTGGTCAACGCTGCCGGCTGTGGGTCGGTGATGAAGGAGTACGCGGAACTGCTGGCTGGCGAACCCGCCTACGCCGAGCGGGCCAAGACGTTCGCGGGCCGGGTGCGCGACATCTCCGAGATCCTGGTCGAGCTGGGACCCGTAGCTCCGCGGCACCCGCTGCCGATGGTCGCGGCCTATCACGACGCCTGTCACCTGGCTCATGCCCAGGGTGTGCGCAGCCAGCCGCGACAGCTGCTGGCGGGCATCCCCGGACTGGAGGTCCGGGAGATCGCCGATCCGATGATCTGCTGTGGCTCGGCCGGCATCTACAACGTGTTGTACCCGGAACCGGCTCGCGAGCTCGGCGACCGCAAGGCCGCGGCCGTGCTCGCGACCGGGGCCGAGCTACTGATCACCGCGAACCCCGGTTGCCTCATGCAGGTCGCCTCGTCCATCCAGCGCCAGGGCGGGGCAATCGCCATGGCCCACACGACCGAAGTCCTCGATGCCTCGATTCGGGGAGTGGCCCTCGTCAGATCACCCAAAAGAAGGAGATTGGTCGATCATGTCCGAGCCATCAGCAAGCGCGGAAGGCAGCTCGAACGTCGCGACGGAGATTCCGAGTAAGCACGTCGCCCCGGTCGAGTATGCCGACCTGCCCGAACCGCTCCCGCTCAAGAAGGTCCTCGGCCCGAGCGTGCTGCTGCTGGCCGGGGCCATCGGATCCGGTGAGTTCGTGCTGTGGCCCTACATCACCTCCCAGGTCGGGCTGACCCTGGTCTGGCTGACCCTGCTCGGCGTCCTGACGCAGTACTTCCTGAACATGGAGATCGAGCGCTACACCCTGGCCACCGGGGAGACCGCGGTCACCGGTTTCACCCGGCTCTGGAAGCCGTGGGGGCTGCTGTTCGTGGTCATGACGATCGTGCCGTGGGCCTGGCCGGGGTGGGCAACCGGCGGCACCACGACATTGAGCTTCGCGCTCGGATTCTCCGAGGACCTCATCCCCTACATCACGATCGGCGTGCTGGTGCTGATCGGCGTCGTGCTGACCATGTCGCCGGTGGTCTATCGGACCGTGGAGAAGGTCCAGTTCTTCATGGTCGGACTGATCGTGGTATTCGTCGTCTACGCGATGCTCTTCCTGCTCGGGTTCGACGGATACCTCGCACTCGGTGAGGGGTTCCTCGCTGTCGACGAGATCCCGGAAGGGATCTCGACGATCGGAGCCGCGACCCTGCTCGGCGCGATTGCCTTCGCTGGAGCCGGCGGAGCACTGAACCTGGTGCAGTCCAACTGGGTACGCGACAAGGGGCTCGGGATGGGTTCCCGGCTGCCGAAGATCGTCTCCCCGTTCACCGGCCAGGAGATGGCGGCGCCGACGACGGGCTACTTCTTCCGGCGCGACGAAGCGAACATGCGCCGCTGGAGGGGCTGGTGGAAGGTCGCCGAACGCGAGCAGTTCACCACGTTCTTCGTCATCGGCGCGATCACCCTCTTCGTGTTCATGACCCTGACTTTTGTCACGGTCGGCACGGGCGGCGCAGCCGCGAGCTTCGACTTCATCCAGCTACAGGGTGACGCACTCGCGGACACGAAGGGCGCGTGGCTGGGGACGACGTTCTGGCTGATCGGCACGGTCGTGCTGTTCTCGACGAACCTGGCCGTTCTCGACATGGTCGGCCGGGTCACCGCTGACGTGCTCAGGACCGGCCCGCTGCGCAACAGCCAGAGGTGGACCGAGAGCCGGCTCTACTTCGTCACCGTCTGGCTGGAGATCGTCTTCGGATCGGTGATCCTGCTCTCCGGTGTCACCCAGCCGATCGTGCTGCTGGTCATCGCCTCCTCGCTGAACGGGCTGGTCATGTTCGTGTACTCGATCCTGCTGATCCAGCTCAACCGCGGGGTGCTGCCGCGCGAGATCGGGCTGCGCGGAGGTCGGCTGGTCGCCCTCGGCTGGGCGGTGCTGTTCTACGGCGGGTTCTCCGTCATCCTGCTGATCGACCAGGCAAAGACGCTGTTTGGCTAGCTGCGAGCCCGGAGCCTGATGCGCAGGACCGGGCAGACCCTCGTCTTCGACGCCGACGACACGCTGTGGGAGAACAACGTGCTCTTCGAGCGGGTGATCGACGACTTCCTGGAGTGGCTCGCCCACCCGACCCTCGACCATGCCTCGATCCGCTCGGTGTTCAACGACATCGAGGCGGCCAACACCGTGGCGCACGGCTACGGCAGCCAGGTCTTCCTGCGCAGCCTCGGGGAGTGCTTCGCCCGACTTCAGGAGCGGCCGGCCACCGCGGCCGAGCGCCGCGAGATCGATGCCCTGGCCGTCGCCTTGGTGGAGCACCGGGTGGAGTTGGTACCCGGCGTCGCAGCGACTCTGGTCGACCTCGGCAGTCGCCACGAACTGCTGCTGCTCACCAAAGGCGACCAGGTCGAACAACAGAACAAGGTGGACGTCTCCGGACTCGGACACCACTTCCGCAGCATCCACATCGTGGCCGAGAAGAACGTCGAAACCTATCGGCGGCTGGTACGGGAGGAGTCGCTGACCCCGTCCGAGACCTGGATGATCGGCAACTCGCCGAAATCCGACATCAATCCGGCGCGCAGGGCGGGTCTGAACGCGGTGTTCCTGCCCAACGACAACACCTGGATCCTCGAGCACGACGACATCGACCCCGCCGACGACGGCGTGTTACGACTCGAGCGGTTCCTGGAACTGCTCGACCACTTCTGAGCCCGCGGCTCAGCGCTTGCGCTGATCGAGTTCCGCGTCATGCTTCGAGGTGTCGAAGCCGGCCCGGTCCACCCGCCGATGAAAGCGCATGCCGGTAAGGCCGCCGAGGATCGCGCCGATCAGCGTCACGACGAGAACCATCGCCAGGCCGATGAGTCCACCTGCAGTCAGATCGTCCGAGTTGACCGGGAGGGAAGGAAGGTTGACCTGACTGGTGATGTCGGTCTGCTGACCGGCAATGACGCCGGCGATCGTCAGGATGATGGCAATCACGACTGCCCAGAGCCAGACGGCAAACCCCTGGCGAGCGCCGTTGAACCGGGCCATCCGGCCTGCGACGTAGCCGCCGACGAAGTAGGCAACGAACAGGATGACCAGCAGCGCGACCGCCACGCCGATACCTACCCCGCGCAGGTCCTGGCTGGAAACGCTGGTGTCGATCCCGATGCCGGCTGCGACCGCCGAGACGATCGCGACAAGCAGGATCGTTGCGCCGATCGTCGTCAACCACCCGAAGAAGGCTGAGCCGACCTTGATCCCGCCAAATGCCTCCTTCTCGCGCGCACGCACGCTGTCCTGGTCAGAACCAGTCGCTCGAAGGTCAGTGGCGCCGTGCGGGCCAGGTGAGGACCGCTGCACGTCAGCTGTGTCGTACCGCGCGGTAGGCGGCGGGTTGTCTCGGTCGCCGCTGGCTCGTCCCTGGTCAGCCGGTGCGTATCCGTCCTGCGCCGACCGCTGTGGGTCGCCGGCCGGCGTGCGCTCGGGATCGTTCGGGTGTGACGACATGGGCTTCAGTCCTTACTCGAGTTTTGCAGAGTTGACAACATGCTGGAAGCCGACACCGGGTCGGTGCCAGCTTCCAGCATGCTCCTAGTGGCGGCTTGAGCCGTCGGTCACCGTCTCAGCGGATTCATTGGCGAACTGCTTGGGATCCTCCTTCGCCCGCTGTACGGCGCTGACTGTCTGTTCTCTCATCCTCGGAGCCTCGCCCTCGACCTTGGCCAAAGCGTTCTCCCAACGGCTGCGCATGGGGGTGATACCGCCGCCGCCGACGGCGATGATGACGATGCCGACGATGGCAGCGAGGCTGGCATACAGAACCGCGTTGACGACGTTCTCGGCGATCTGCAGCTGGTTGAGAGCCGCGATGATGCCCAGTGCCAGGATGAGGATCGAGGCGGCGTTAGCCAATACCGAACCGTAGGACAGGCCACCCATGGTGTTCTGGATGAGGCCCTTGACTCCGGCCGCGACCGCCGCGGCGATGACGATGATCAAGACTGCCACGAACACCTTGGGCAGATAGCGCCTTCTTGATCCCGCCGCGCTCCACTGCCCGGTCGAAGCCGACCTTCTGCAGCACTTTGGTCAGGATCTTCTCCAACGCCTTCGCGATGAAGTAGCCGATGATCAGGATGAGCAGGAAGCCGACGAGCTTCGGTAGGAACAGGACCACAGTGTCCACCAGGTTGGTGAAGGACTGCTTGATATCCATGAACAACTCTCTTCTGTGGATGTCGAAGGGTTACATCTGATTGGCTGAGGGCCAGCGCGTCGTGCTAGCCGCCTCGCCGCTCGCCCCGATCCGCGTCGACGTCGATCTGCTCTGCGCGGACGTCCTCTGAGACCTGCGCGGTGTCGGTCACAACGTCCTTGTCCAACCGGACCCGCTCGACCGGCACGGTCTCCTTCTGCACGACCGGGCGCTCCTCGGTCAGGGTGACCTCGTGCTCTTCCTCTGACAGATCAGCACCGCTCATCGCCGCATCACGATTCGCTTCGGTGATCGGTTCGCGCTCGACCCGGACCTCCTCGCGGGAGACCGGCACCTGCACCGATTCGGTACTGGTCGTGACGTACTTGCGCAGCTTTGCGCGACCGGTCTCCACCTGCTCCGTGCCGACATCGAGGCGCTCCTCCGAGCGCGTCATCGCCTCATCGGTGTTCGGCCCGGACACGTCGTGGCCGGCCGTGCCGCTGGGCTCATCGCCATGGGCCTCGTGGCCGACGTCGGTGCCCTGGCTCAGGCCGTAGTAGCGGTAAAGCTCGGCCTCTTCCCCGGGTTCGAGGTGACCGTCACCTTCTACCTGCGGGGCATCCTGGACCTGGTCCTTGGTTACCGGGACAGACAGACGGCCATTGCTGAAGGTGGCCTGCTCCAGCGGCACGAAGCTCTCTTTGGTACCGAACAGACCGGTGCTGACGGCCGCCCACGTGGCCTGGCCACTCTGGTCATCGAGATAGATCTGTCCGACCTTTCCGATCTTGTCGCCGGAGCTGTCCTGCACGGTGGCACCCATCAGTTCCTCCACGTTCTGCTGCTCCAACACGTTGTTTCCGGGGCACCAATGACCAGCGGGACGCGGCTAGCCGCGAGCGTCCGGTCCCGCGAGCCGATGCTGTCGTGAGCCGGGAGCGCATCCTCGACGCCGCGGCAGCGCTGTCCGGCGACCGGCGGGTGAGCATGATCGAGGTGGCGGCGGCGGCGGGTGTGGGCCGCTCCACGCTGTACCGCCACTTTCCCACTCGACAAGCGCTCGAGGAGGCGCGGCAGAAGCGGGGAAATGACGTCTCCCCTCTGCCGGCCATCTCGCGGCCGGCGTGGCAGGTGGCCACCCTGCCTTACCGGGCGCCGGGGCAGCTCGGCCGCGAGAGCCCCCTCGCGCTGGAGGTGACCCACGTTCTGGACGAGGTGCCACCACATCTCGTCCCCGATCAGCTGGTGGCCGAGGCGCGCCGCGCCGCCGGCGTGGCCGTTGCCCTCTACGTCGTCGACATAGCCGGCTCGTATCTCGTTCGACTCGCCGGCTCGGAAGACTTCCCAGCCGAACTCGAGGCGCCGCCGGCACTGGGTCCGGAGATCGTGCCCGAGGGCATGCCTGCCTTCCAGGCGCGGCTACGTCAGCAGCTCCCCGGATGCGTGACCCAACCACTGTGGCTCAGAGGGCGGATCACCGGTCTGCTGCTCTGTGTCGGCACACCGGTCTCGCCGCTGGACGACATCGCCAAGCAGGGAGCTGCCGCGCTCGAACTCGCGAACGACTACACCGACGTGATCGAGGCCGCGCGTCGGCGAAAACCGCCGACCCCGGCGGCTGAGATCCAGCAGAACCTGTTCCCGCCGCGGATCGCCCGGATCTCCGGCGCCCAGCTCGCCGGCGGCATTCTCCCTGCCTACGAGGTCGGTGGCGACTGGTTCGACTTCGTCGAGAACCGTGACGGCGCTTGGCTGGCCATCGCCGACGCGGCGGGAAACGGCCCCACTGCAGCCGGGCTCGGTGCGGCCGCTCTCGGTGCCCTGCGCGCTTCACGCAGGAGCGGCCATGACCTCGAGCAGGCGCTGGTGGCAACGCACGAGACGGTGCGTCGGCTAGGGAATCCCGAGTTCTATGTCACCGCGCTCATCGCCCGGTGGCGCGCTGCGACCAGCACGTTCACCTGGGTGAACTGCGGTCATCCGCACGCGTACCTGGCCGACGCCGACGGCAATGTCAGCGAACTCGAGGGGCCGATCCACATGCCGTTGGGCACCGGACCGGACGGGCCGTCCTTCGCATTGACCGATCGCCAACTGGCATCGCAGGAGCGCGTGATCCTGGTGACGGACGGGATCACGCAGCGACGGGTCGAGGGAGGCGGGCGGTTCGGGATCGACGGCATCCGACGCGCCGTCGCTGGTGTGCAGAACTCTACGGCTGCTGGCACCGCGATGGCGATCCTGCAGGCCGTCACCGACTCATGGAAGGAGCCCCTGGAGGACGACGGCACGGTCGTCGTACTGTGCGTGTCCTAATTCGCCGGGCCGCCTGCGGGAAGCGCGGACAGTTGCGCCCTCTCGAAAGCTCTGCTGACATGAACCGCTCAGGGCATAGCTTCCGTATACCTTGGGTGGCGGCAGAGCTTTCGATCAGCGGCAGAGGCCTGTCGATCCGAGGCGTCAGCGCCCTGCTCGGCATACCGGCTCCGACGATCCGCTCCTGGGAGCGCCGGTACGGCCTTGCCCAAACCGCCCGTACCAGCGGCGGTCACCGGCGCTACACGGCGCCGGAAATTGCCGATCTCCGCCTGATGCGTGACGAGATCAGCAGAGGCCGGCGTACTTCGGAGGCGGCGGTGCTGGTCCGCGACGCCGCGAGCTCAGCCGAGCCGTACCGCTCGCTCATCCAGGGTTTTCTCGACGTGGCTGAAACCATGAACTCTCGCCAGATGGACATCCTGCTGGACCATTGCCGCAACGCATTCGGGCTGGACGAGGCCATCTGCCGCGTGGTGCTGCCGGGAATGCGACTGATCGGGGTGGCCTGGCAGACCGGTCGGTGTGACATCTCCCAGGAGCATCTGGTCACCCATGCGACGCGCGGCTGGCTGCAGAAGGTCTTGTCCTCCGGACCGGTCCCCTGGCGGCCACAGACGATTGTGTTGAGCTGCGGGCCCGGCGACCTGCACACCGTCGGACTGGAGGCGATGGAGGTCCTCCTCGCCCAACGTGGCTGGGAATGTCACCTGCTGGGCGAGCGCATCCCACCAGCGGACCTGACCGCCGCCATCAACCGAACCCGAGCCTCGGCCACCATCGTGGTCTCGCACATCTCCTCGCACCGCCGCGCGACCGTCGCCTCGTTGCAGGCGGCCGCTGCTACGAGCACGCAGTTGTTCTACGCCGGTAACGCCTTCTTGACGTCGCCGGGACGCAAGGGCGTACCAGGCACCTATCTCGGCGAGGATCTGACCTCAGCTGTGGAAACCGTGTCCGCCGCACTGCAGAAGGCGTAGTGCTTTTGCTGTCAACGATGGCACGATCGGGTCGGGGCGGTGCCCCGTACTGACCTGAGGGGTGGCACATGATCCAACCGGTTCTCTCCCGACGTAGTGCCCTCGGCGTGCTGGGCCTTGCCGGCCTTGCCGCCGCTGCGGGATGTGGCAGCAGCGTGGGCGGTGGTGGTGGCGGTGGCGGCGGTGGCGGCTCCGGCTCCTCGGGCGGCGGTGGCGCGATCAAGGTCGGCCTGGTCATTCCGCAGGACGGCGTCTACACCCCGCTCGGTGTCGACATGAAGAACGGCTGGGACCTCTTTCTCGAGCGCAACGACGGAAAGCTCGGCGGGTACGACGTCGAGACCGTGATCGCCGACGAGGGTGAGGGGCCTGACACCGGCGTCCCCGCGATCCAGGGTCTGATAACCCGGGACAACGTGGACGTACTGGTCGGCATCGTGAACTCCGCGTCAGCGCTCGGCTCGGCCGAGGCGATCGCGGCGGCCAAGAAGGTGCTGGTGATCTCCAACGCCGGCGCGATCGCGGTGACCGGTGATGCCCGCAATCCCTACATCTGGCGTGCTTCGTTCACCAACGCCCAGGCCGCCTTCGCGATGGGGGAGTACCTCGCCGCGCAGCAACCAGCGGGCGGGGTGTTTCTGATGGCGCCGGACTATGCGGCCGGTCAGGAGACCTTCGTGGCGTTCAAGGAGTCCTACGAGGGCGGCGGGGGCACGATCGCCGGCGAAGCGCTGACCCCCTTCGGTACGACCCAGGACTTCCAGCCGTTCCTGTCCGCGATTCCAGGGTCTGGCGCCGGAGCGACCTTCGTCTTCTACTCCGGTGGCGAGGCGGTCAGCTTCGTCCAGCAGTACGCGAGTTTCGGGCTGAAGGAAACCGTGCCGCTGTACGGGTCGGGCTTCCTCACCGAGGGCAGCGTGCTCGAGGCGCAGGGTGAGGCAGCTGTCGGGATCCAGACCGCCCTGCACTACTCGACCGAGATCGACAACCCAGCCAATACCGAGTTCGTCGAGGCCTATCAGGAGGCCTACGACGTGCTGCCGACCTGCTTCGCCGTACAGACCTGGGACGCCGCGCTGGTCCTCGACCTCGCGCTGGCCGAGAGCGAGGACCTGTCCGGGGATGCGGTCTCCGAGGCACTCGGCGGACTCGGTGAGATCAGCGACAGTCCGCGTGGACCATGGACCTTCGACGGCCAGTCGCCCAAGCACATCGAGTACCTCCGCGAGGTGCAGGAGGGTGAGGGTGGCCTGATCAATGTGGTCGTCGAGGAGCTGGGCGAGTACGGCCAGTAGGGCGGAGCGGCCGGGCGAAGCCGCGCCGAACGTTGGCTGGGGTGAGACGGCCGGGCGAAGCCGCACCGCAGGTGGCTGGGGTAAATCGGCCCACTTGGAGCAGTAAGGTGCGGCCCTCATGACTGAGTGGTTCGCCGACAACTTCGTCTCGATCCTCAACGGGCTGGCCATCGGCTCCTTGCTGTTCATCCTGGCCGTGGGGCTGTCGCTGGTCTTCGGGATGATGGACGTGCTCAACCTGGG
>Ga0136616_10001872_pt1 | contig 11122 bp, 9 predicted proteins | sample AntDrymUQ2992106_2_FD_106648 | JGI IMG/M metagenome (GOLD analysis project Ga0136616, IMG submission 106648) | Polar desert sand microbial communities from Dry Valleys, Antarctica - metaG UQ299 (21.06) | ecosystem: Environmental > Terrestrial > Soil > Desert | place: Antarctica: Dry Valley... | reverse complement strand
TCCGAGCGGGGCAGCTCGTAGATGTCCTTGTCGACCGGGTCGGGCGGCTCGATCTTGTTGCGGACGCCGTCGATGCCGGCCATGAGCATGGCGGAGAAGGCCAGGTAGGGGTTGCAGGAGGGGTCGGGCACGCGGAACTCCACGCGCTTGGCCTTGGGGGAGCGCGAGATCAGCGGGATACGGCAGGCCGCGGAGCGGTTGCGCTGGGAGTAGACGAGGTTGACCGGGGCCTCGTAGCCGGGCACCAGGCGCCGGTAGGAGTTCGTGGTGGGGTTGGTGAAGGCCAGCAGCGCCGGCGCGTGGGCCAGCAGCCCGCCGATGTAGTACCGCGCCAGGTCCGACAGCTGGGCGTAGCCCTGCTCGTCGAAGAACAGCGGCTCACCCGCGTTCCACAGCGACTGGTGGGTGTGCATCCCAGAGCCGTTGTCGGCGAACACCGGCTTGGGCATGAAGGTCGCGGTCTTGCCGTACTTGCGCGACACGCTCTTCACGATGTACTTGAACAGCATCAGGTTGTCGGCGGTCTGCAGCAGCGTGCCGAAGCGGATGTCGATCTCGGCCTGCCCGGCGGTACCGACCTCGTGGTGCTGCAGCTCGACCTCGACGCCGGCCTTTTCCAACTCGATGACCATCTCCGAGCGCAGGTCGGTGAGGTGGTCCATCGGCGGCACCGGGAAGTAGCCTTGCTTGTAGCGCGGCTTGTAGCCGAGGTTGGGGCCCTCCTCGCGGCCGGTGTTCCACGCGGCCTCGACGGAGTCGATGTAGTAGTAGCTGGAGTGCTGGTTCGTGTCGTAGCGGACGTCGTCGAGGATGAAGAACTCCGCCTCCGGCCCGAAGTAGGCCGTGTCGGCGATGCCCGTGCCCTTTAGGTACTCTTCGGCCTTGCGCGCCACGTAGCGCGGGTCGCGGCTGTAGCTCTCGCCCGTCAGCGGGTCGCGCACGAAGCAGTTGAGATTCAGGGTGGGGTGCTGGCGGAAGGGGTCCACCACCGCGGTGTCCGGGTCCGGCACCAGCATCATGTCGGATTCCTGGATCTCCTGGAACCCGCGGATCGACGAGCCGTCGAAGCCGAGGCCGTCGTCGAAGACCTCGGCCTCCAACTCGTGGGCCGGCAGCGTGTAGTGCTGCATGAGTCCCGGCACGTCGCAGAACCGGAAGTCGACGAACTGGATGCCCTGGTCGCTGATCAGCGACAGGACGTCATCGGGGGTGGCCAACGCTGCTCCTCTCGGCGTGCGGGGAAAAGCGACGGTAGGTCGGAGCGGTGTCCGTCCCGTTGCCCTTACGTTTCCGTGCCGTTACGTGCGCGACCCGGGCCGTGACGCGGGTCCCCACTTGCCCGTGCCGACCGGCTGGGGCGGTGGGTCGTCGCGCATCAGCACGGTGCGCTGATCGGGGATCTCGATGCCGTAACGGGCGAACGCGTCGAGCAGCCGGGCGCGGATCTCGCGGTTCACGTTCCACTGGCTGCCCGGCTCCACCTTGACCACGAGGCGGATCACCACGCCGTTGGGCCCGAAGTCCTCGATGCCCCACAGCTCGGGCTGCTCCAGGATGCGCGACGACCAGCGCTCGTCCTTCCACACCTCGTCGGCGACCTGGGCGATGACGCGGCGTGCGGCGGCGATGTCGGACTCGTAGGCGACGGCGACGTCGATGAGGGCGCGGGCCCATAGCTGGCTCTTGTTGCCCACCCGGCGGATCTCACCGTTGGGCACGTGCCAGACGGTGCCGTAGACGTCGCGCAGGCGGGTGGTCCGCAGCGAGATGCCCTCGACCACGCCGTTCGCCTCGCCGACGTCGATGATGTCGCCCACGCCGTACTGGTCCTCCAGCAGCATGAACACGCCGGACAGGAAGTCGCGCACGAGGTTCTGCGAGCCGAAGCCCAGCGCCACGCCGACGATGCCGGCCCCGGCCACCAGCGGGCCGAGGTCGATGCCGAACACGCCGAGCACCAGTGCGAACGCCACGGCGACGATCGCGAAGGTGGTGATGTGGCGCAGGACCCCGCCGATGGTCTCCGTGCGCGTGGTGGCCCTCTGCAGATTGATCGGGCTGGTGGCGGCAAGCGGTCCGCTGCCCTGCAGCGCGCCGAGCCTCTCGATCCCCGCCTCGCGGACCTTGGCCACGAAGCGCTTGATGCCGCGCTTGGCCAGCCGGTTGGCGAAGAAGGCCACGACCACGATGAGCAGGATCTCCAGCAGCCCCCCGGCCAGGTTGGCCACGATCTGCTGGATCGTGCCGGGTCCAAGCTGCTCCAGGACGAACGAGCAGACGGGGTTCGCGCCCTCGCCGATGGCGTCCGCGCCGCAGGACACCGCGATCTGGGCGGGGTCCAGCGTCGGGGCCGGCGCGGGCGCCGGGGCCGGGGCCGGGGCCGGGGCGAACATGATCGTGACGTCGGGTGAGACCGGGTGTCAGCCGGTCGCGCTGGCGACGTGGACCGGCCGCGACCACACGCCCGCGTCGGTGGCCTGGCGGCCCGCGCGGTAGGAGGAGCGCGTCAGCGGACCGGACTCGACGTGGTCGAAGCCGAGCTGCGCACCGATCGCCGCGTGGCGCGCGAACTCCTCGGGCGGCGCGAAGCGCTGCAGCGCGAGGTGGGTGTGCGTGGGCTGCAGGTACTGCCCGATGGTCAGGATCGAGACCCCCACGGCGCGCAGGTCGTGCATGGCCTCCACCACCTCTTCCTCTGTCTCACCCATCCCCAGGATGAGGTTCGACTTCGTGGCACAGTCGGCGGGCAGCGCCTCGCGGGCCTGCGCGAGCATGCGCAGCGACCCGTCGTAGGAAAAGGCGGGCCGGGTGTGGCGGAAGATGCGCCGCACGGTCTCCAGGTTGTGCGACAGCACCTCGGGCTGGGACTCGATCACGACGCGCAGGGACCCGGGCTTGCCGCCGAAGTCGGGGACCAGCAGCTCCACCCCGCAGCGGGGGAGCCGGGCGCGGATCTGGCGGCAGGTCTCGGCGTACAGCCAGGCGCCGCCGTCGGGCAGGTCGTCGCGGGCGACGCCGGTGACCACCGCGAAGTTCAGGCCCATCGCCTCGACGGCCTCAGCCACGCGGCGCGGCTCGTCGATGTCGTAGCCCTTCGGCTTCCCGGTGGCGATGTTGCAGAAGCCGCAGCGCCGCGTGCAGTCCTCGCCGCCGATGAGGAAGCTGGCCTCGCGGTCCTCCCAGCACTCGTGGATGTTGGGGCAGCGGGCCTGTTCGCAGACGGTGTTCAGCGACAGGCCCCGCATGGTCTCCTTCAGCTCGCGGTAGTTCGGGCCGGCGAGCGGCGCGGCGTGCTTCAGCCACGACGGCTTGCGCTGGGCGATCTGCGGTGCTCCCACGACCGTCAGGCGGGTCGCGCCCTCGGGGATGATCGAGCTCAACGGTGCTCCTCGCTGGTGGCGGCGGAGCCCGCAGTGTAGTGCCCCGCGGCCGATGGCCACGGGGCACGAACGGGTGCTGCGAACGCTGCGGATCAGCTCCCGGCGGGGCGCCCGAACTGCCCGGTCGGCGGGTAGTAGCTGGAGCGGACCACCAAGGTGTTGGCCACCTTGTCGTGCCAGGTCTGATTGCGGGCGTCGAACAGCATCCACAGGTAGCCGATGAGGAGCACGGCACCCGAGAGCAGGCTGATGAGGTAGCGGATGAGCGACCGCGAGTATGGGATGGTCGCGCCGGTGCCGGCGTCCACCACGCGGATACCCACCAGACGGTTGCCGAGCGACTGCCCGGTGGCGCTGGCGTGGAGGTAGGTGAAGTAGATGCCGGCGATCAGGTACTGCACCGCCTGGTTGGCGTTGAGGAGGAAGGCGGCGCCGCCACCGCCGAAATCGCGTCCGAACCCGGAACCGAGCCCCAGGAGACCGGCGATGAGACCGGCGACTACTGAGGTCAGGATGCCGTCGACGAGCGCGGCGCCGAAGCGGATCCAGAAGCCGGCGAGCGCCCCGGGCGGCGGGCCTCCGGCGCCAACTCCGGGCGCCGGCGCGGAGTAGGAGTACCCGGCCCCGGGGGGCGGGGGCGGCGGCGGGGTCGAGTAGTCGGGATCCGGGGCCGATGCCGAAGAAGCACCGCCGAGGGGGGGCTGCGGCTGCGGATCTGGGGAGCCGGGGTCGGGGTGGTTGCTCATGGCCCAGAGTGAATCACACGGGCGGCCCGCTGTCGCTGTACCGGGGCACGATCCCCCGGTCAGGGGGTGGGCGCCGTTCAGCGGGTCTAGGAACCGGTCATGATCACCGGCGACGGCGTGCCCGCGCCGCACCCACCGCATCACCGGCGTGTCAGCGCACCGCCACGCCCCAACCCACGACTTTGCCGAGCCCTGGGGGGTGCTGGATACGAAGTCCTGCCGATGGGCACTGATGGGCTAGCGCAGCGCTGAACAGCCCGCGGACGGCGGCGGCGCCCCCGGCAGCGCTCATCCAGTGTCCCGTCACCTGGCGGTCTGCGGGTGGTCGTCCGCGGACAGGTGGCAGCCGGTGCTCACCATGAGCACGGTGTTGCGGGCGGCGCCGAACAGGCAGCCGCCGCCGTATGGATCGGTGGCCGTGATCTCGTGGTCCGCGGGGCGGTCCACCACCACCTCCGGCGCACCGAAGCCGTACTCGCCGGTGACCTCGGCGACGATCGCGACCGCACGGTCCCACCGCGTGTCGGGCAGGTTCCCCTCCGACGTCCATCTATCCAGGGTGAGGCTCTGCCCCCCGACGTTGGGGAAGTCGGCGCACCCCGCACCTCCGAGGTTCTGGTTGTTAACCCACCGTAGCGGCCCCACCTCAGCGGAGAGCCGGTCCCGCAGCCGGGACTGCATCTCCTCGTAGCTGGCCCTGACTTCCTCGATGGTGGGACGCTGCGCGAGCGTCACCAGCTTCTCGTCCATGTTCTCGCTCTCCGATCCGGTGCCGGCACACCCCGTCGCCAGGGCGGCGAGCACCAGTGCGGTCAGCAGTCGCCACGTCAGTAGGTCCCCGGGATCGGCCAGGAGCCGATGCCGCCGAGCCCACGACCGTCGTCGGTGACGATACGGCCATGCTGGCCGAGGTCGGCAGGGGAGGCGGTGGCGATCGTGCGCTGCAGGGTGTCGCCGAGGGCGGCGACCAGGCGCCGGCGGACCTGCTCGACATCGGTGTCGACGCCCAGCGAGGCCAGTGAGCAGACCCCGCCGTCGCGGATGCCGCAGGGGATCAGCCCGGCGAAGTCGTCGAGGTCGGTGGTGACGTTCAGCGCGAGCCCGTGCCGGGTCACCCCGCGCTCGATGCGCACGCCGACCGCCGCCAGCTTGTCGTCGCCCACCCACACGCCAGGACGCCGCGGGTCCGGCACGGCGTCCACACCGAGCGCGGCCGCGGTGCGCACCACAGCCTCCTCCAGCGCGCTGACGTACGGCCGCACCGCTTTGGAGCTGGCCAGGCGCAGGATCGGGTAGGCCACGAGCTGGCCGGGGCCGTGGTAGGTGACGTCGCCGCCACGGTCCGTGGGCACGAGGCGGATATCACGGGTCCCCAGCACGTTCGCGGCCACGTCGGCGCGGCGCGGCGCGGTGTAGACCCGATCGTGGGTGAGCGTCAGCAAGACGTCGTCGATGGCGTCGGCGGACCGCGCGGCTGCCAGGAGGAGCTGCCAGCGCAGCGCCTCCTCGTAGACGACCTCCCCGGCCCAGACCGAGAGCAGCAGCGGATCGGCCATCGCGGCTAGGCGCCGATCTCCTGTGCCCAGTCCCAGGTCTCGACCACATGGGCGACCTCGGTGACGAAACGCGCCGCGTCGGCGCCGTCCAGGAGGCGGTGGTCGTAGGTCAGGCACAGGTAGATCATGTCGCGCACCGAGATGGAGTCGCCGTTGTCGTCGGACACCACGACCGGTCGCTTCTTGATCGCGCCCGTGCCGAGGATGCCCACCTCCGGGTAGTTCAGGATCGGCGTGTCGATGAGCACGCCACGGCTACCGGTGTTCGTGACGGTGAAGGTGCCGCCCTCGAGGTCGACGATCTCCAGCTGTCCCTTGCTGCGCGCGCGGTTCGCCGCGTCGGCGATGTTTCGAGCGAGCGCTGGCAGCGTGAGGTCGTCGGCCAACTTGATGTTGGGCACGAGCAGGCCGCGCTCGGTGTCCACGGCGATGCCGAGGTTCACGTAGTCGTGGAACTTCACCTCGCCGGCGTCCCAGTCCGCCTGCGCGTTCACCGTCTGGAACTCGGGCCGGCGCAGGACCAGCACGGTCGCCCGGCACAGGAACGCGAAGGGCGACAGCGACACGCCCTCGCGAGCTTTGAACTCGTCCTTGGCCCGCGCGCGCAGTCGCATGATCCGCGTCATGTCGGCCTCCTGCACGGTCGTCAGCTGGGCCGACGACTGCTGGGACTCCATCATCTTCGCCGCGATGCGCTGGCGGACGCGCGACAGGCTCTCCAGGCGCTCGCGCTCGCCTGGCTCTAGCGACACCCGCCGCTCCGGCTGCGGGGACACCTTGGGCTTTGCCTGCTGGCCCTGCGTGCTGTCGGGGGTCTGGGGGCGCTGCCCCCGCTGCTCGCGCCGGGCGGGCGGCTCGGTCTCGGCCTGCTCCGGTCGCGCCTGGCCGCGGCCGGCGATGGCCGCCTCCACGTCCTCGCGGGTCACGCGTCCGCCCTCGCCCGAGGGCGCGATCGCGGAGATGTCGAGGTCGTTCTCGGCGACCATCCGGCGCACGATCGGTGACGCCAGCACACCCTCGCCGCGGCCGTTGCCCGAGCCGCCCGGGGCCGGGCTGCCGCTCTCCGTGCGCTCGGGACCGGCCTCGCCCTGGGAGCGTTCGGAGGTCCCAGTGGCCGCCGGCTGACCGCTCGGCTCCGTCCGCCCGCCGTCGGACGCCTGCTCGCCGCCGGCGTCGGCGTCCAACGTGTCCTCGTCGTCGGCGCTGTCCTCGCGGGCGACCTCCTCGCGGTCGTCGACCGTGCCCGCGGCCTCCGCGTCGCCACCGGAGTCCTCGGACTCGCCCGCAGCGTCGGCCTGCGGATCCGTCACGTCCGGCGCGCCGCCACCGTCGCCCGAGTCCGCGGCCTCCGCCTCGACGGGCGCCTCGGCGGGCGCGGAATCGCTGGCGGGGTCCGCGCCGTCGCCGGCCTCCTCGCCGCCGATCACCGCCACCACGGTGCCAACGTCGACGGTCTCGTCGACCTGCACCTTGATCTCGGTGAGGGTGCCGCTGGCCGGCGACGGCACCTCGGTGTCGATCTTGTCCGAGGACAGCTCGAACAGCGGCTGGTCGGCCTCGACCTGGTCACCCACCTCCGCGAGCCAGGCCGTGATGGTGCCCTCGGTGACGCTCTCACCGAGTTGGGGAAGGGTGACTTCGGTTGCCACGCGCGCGCCTTCTCTCTTCGGGGTGACCTGGCTGTCGGGAACCTGCTCGTCGCTGCCCCGGCGTCGTCGCCTCGGCGGCGCCTCGACCGGCCCGCCCGCCCGCCGTCGCCGGCCCGGGGTCTCGTCCGCCGCTGCGCCGCCGTCGGCGCCCTTACGCCGCCGCCGGTTCGTGTCCGCCATGGTGGTCCTCGGTCCTCGTGGTGTTCCCCCGTGGTTGAGGGACGATGCCCTAGCCGTGCAGCGGCTTGCCGGCCAGCGCCAGGTGTGCCTCGCCGATCGCCTCCGACAGGCTGGGGTGCGGGTGGATGAAGGAGGCGACGTCGCTGGGCAGCGCCTCCCAGTTGTAGATGAGCTGGCCCTCGGCGATGAGGTCGGTGGCGTGCGGGCCCACGATGTGCACCCCGAGCACCCGACCCCCTTCCTTGGCGCTGAGCACCTTCACGTGCCCGCTGGCCTTTTGCATCATGGCGCGCGCGTTGTGGCTGAGGGGAAACAGGTTCTTGTCAAAGCTGACCTTCTGCTCGGTCAGCTCCTGCTCCGTCCAGCCGACGCTGCCGATCTCGGGGTGGCAGTAGTACACGCGGGGCACACCGGCGTAGTCGATGGGGGTGACCCGCTGGCCGGCGACGTGCTCGGCCACCAGGAAGCCCTCCTGGAACGAGGCGTGCGCCAGGCCGAGGGTCGGGATGAGGTCGCCGATCGCGTACTGCGCCCCGCCGTCCCAGGTGGGCCCGGTGCGGCAGTACTCGTCGACTACCGCGTAGCCGTGGTCCAGGGTGACGCCGACGTCGTCGAAGCCCATGTCCTCGGAGACCGGGCGGCGCCCGATGGCGACCAGGAGGATGTCACCCTCGTAGCTGTCGCCCTGCTCGGTGGTGACCCGGACCCCGTCGGCGCCCTTCTCGACCCCGGTGACCATGGTGGAGGTCAGCACCTTCACGCCGGCCCTCTTCAGGTCCCGGGCCAGCGCCTCTTGCGCGTCGACGTCCTCGCGGGGCACCACGCTGTCCAGCGCCTCGATGAGGGTGACCTGCTCCGCGCCGAAGCCCCGGAACACCGACGTGAACTCGACGCCGACCGCGCTGGCGCCCAGCACGATCGGCCGCTGCGGGACCTTTTCCAGATGGATCGCGTGGTCGCTGGAGATGATGCGCTCGCCGTCGATCGCGGCGCCCTCCACCGGCAGCTCGCGGACCTTGGAGCCGGTCGCCAGGACCAGGGCCTTGCCCGCGGTCAGGGTGCGCTCGCCCTCGCCGGTGCTGACCACCAGCGTGCGGGCGTCCTTGAGCCGGCCGACCCCGTTGATCACGTCGACGCCGCGCGCCTTGAGGGACGCGGCGAGACCCTTGTAGTTCGCGTCGACGACGCCGTTCTTGAACTTCACGACCTGCGGCATGTCCACGCCGTCGAAGCTGGCGCGGACGCCGTAGCCGGCCGCGTCCCTGGCGTGCTCGGCGACCTCGGCGGCCTGGAGGAACGCCTTGGTCGGGATGCAGCCCCAGTGCAGGCAGGTGCCGCCGACCTTCTCCCGCTCCACCAGCGCGACGGACATTCCCAGGTCCGCGGCCCGGAAGGCGCAGGAGTAGCCACCGGTCCCGCCGCCGAGGATGATGACGTCGTAGGTGTCGGCCATGGCCTGGTGCTCCTGTCGTCTCGCGCGGACCGTCGTGAAGCCACATCTTAGTGACGCCTCCCTGCCTGGCCCGCACCGTCACGAGGAGATCCGCCATGGACGCCGCAACCCTGCGCCGCTCACCGCTCCACGCCCGCCACCGTGCCATCGGCGCCACCATGACCGCCTTCGCCGGCTGGGACATGCCGCTGGACTACGGCTCGGTGGTCGCCGAGCACACCGCGGTCCGCGAGGCCTGCGGGGTGTTCGACCTGTCCCACCTCGGCACCGTCCACGTCGCCGGTCCCGATGCCCTGCACGCCGTCCAGCACGCCTTCACCAACGACGCCGAGGCGCTGGCGGTCGGCCGTGCGCACTACACGCTGAGCCTGGACGAACAGGGCGGGATCGTCGACGACCTGCTGCTGTACCGCCTGGCCTCGGGTTGGTTCGTGGTGCCCAACGCCGCCAACGCCGCGGGCATCCTCGCCGCGCTGCAGGCCACTAGCGGCCCGTCCGGGGCGACCATCAGCGATGTGAAGGACCACCTGGCTTGTCTGGCCGTGCAGGGGCCCCGGTCCGAGGAGGTCGCCGCGCGCGCCGGGCTCGACGTGGGCGGCCTGCGCTACCTCGACCACCGGCCGCTGCTCGCCGACTCGGGCCGGGCGCCCGCGGTGCTGGCGCGCTCCGGCTACACCGGGGAGCGGGGCTACGAGGTCTTCGTGCCCGCCGCCGAGGCCGAGGACCTGTGGGGCCGCCTGGTGGACGCCGGCGCCCTGCCCGCCGGGCTCGGCGCCCGCGACACGCTGCGGCTGGAGATGGGCTATCCGCTGCACGGCAACGACATCTCGGCCGCCACCTCGCCGCTGGAGGCGGGACTGAACTGGGCGGTGAAGACCGGTACCGAGTTCGTGGGTCGCGACGCCTACCTGCGCGCCATCGAGGTGGGCGCCCGGCGGCGGCTGCGGGGGCTGCGTGCCCTGGCACGCGGCGTGCCGCGCGCCCACTGCGAGGTCCGCCGCGACGGCGCGCGCGTGGGGGAGACCACCAGCGGGGGCTTCTCGCCCACGCTGCGGGCCGGCGTGGCGCTGGCCTACCTGGACGCCGCGGTGGAGCTGGGCGACGAGGTCGAGGTGCACGTGCGCGGCCGCGCCCTGCGCGCCCGCGTCCAGCGCCCGCCCTTCGTCAACGCCGACCCCCGGGCCTGAGGCACTTTGGCCCGCCGGAGGCGGTCGGTGGGGCAGTACCTCGACGCGGGCTTCGAGCACGTTTGCCTCGTCCCCGTGGGCGACGACCAGGACGCCTTCTTCCGCTTCTGGCGCGACGAGCTGCAGTCGCGCCTGCGCAAGCTGTAGGCGTCAGGCGCCCGGCAGGACGAGCATCCGGTCCAGGGCGACCCGGGCGTGGTGCGCGGTGTCCGGGTCCACGGTGATGCGGTTGGGCGTGCGGTCCGCGACCAGCTCCTCCAGCGCCCACACCAGGTGGGGCAGGTCGATGCGGTTCATCGTCGCGCAGAAGCACACGGTCTCGTTGAGGAACGTGACGGTCTGCTCGGGGTGCTCCTGGGCCAGCCGGCCTACCAGGTTGAGCTCCGTGCCGATCGCCCAGCGCGATCCCGGCGGCGCCTCGCGTACCGTGCGGATGATGAACTCCGTGGACCCGACCAGGTCAGCCTCGGTGACCACCTCGTGGCGGCACTCGGGGTGCACGAGGATCTGCACGCCGGGGATGCGCTCGCGCGCGAGGTCGACGTGGGAGCGGGTGAAGGTGCCGTGCACCGAGCAGTGGCCCTTCCAAAGGATCACCTTCGCTGCCCGCAGCGCCTCGTGACTGACGCCTCCACCCGCGCGCTGCGGGTCGTAGACCACGCAGTCCTCCAGCGCCAGGCCGAGGTCGAGCAGCGCGGTGTTGCGGCCCAGGTGCTGGTCGGGCAGGAACAGGACCTGTGAGCCGCGCTCGAAGGCCCAGCGCATCGCGCGCTCGGCGTTGGAGGAGGTGCAGACCGCGCCACCGTGGCGTCCGGTGAAGGCCTTGATGGCCGCGGTGGAGTTCATGTAGGTCAGCGGTACCACCTGGTCGCAGCCGGCCTCGGCGAGGTCGGCCCAGGCCGCCTCCACCTGGCTGATCTCGGCCATGTCGGCCATGGAGCAGCCGGCGGCCAGGTCGGGCAGGACCACCG
>Ga0136616_10001871_pt1 | contig 11125 bp, 8 predicted proteins | sample AntDrymUQ2992106_2_FD_106648 | JGI IMG/M metagenome (GOLD analysis project Ga0136616, IMG submission 106648) | Polar desert sand microbial communities from Dry Valleys, Antarctica - metaG UQ299 (21.06) | ecosystem: Environmental > Terrestrial > Soil > Desert | place: Antarctica: Dry Valley... | reverse complement strand
CGGCAGAGAAGCTGCGACGGATGGAGGAGCTGGTGCGCGAGGTTCTCGCCTGCACCCTGCTGGTGGCCCGCCAGGCGTGGGCGCTGAGGGGTACCCCGCCTCCGCACGGCCTCGCACAGACCGCAGCCCTGGTCACGGCGGCGGTCGAGCCGATCACAGTCGACAGACCCTTGGGCGCAGACATCGAGCGGCTGATCGAGGTCCTCGAGGAGCTGGGCAGGGAGAGACCTCAGGGGCGATAGGGGAGAACGGTTCCGATCTCCAGCTGCTCGGCCCGCTCCAAGATGAGATGCGCGACCGCGAGGTCGGTCGTCGCCAGGCCTCGATGCCAGAAGAGGATCCTCTCCTCTCCTGACTCCCGGCCGGGAGCCGTTCCCGCCACGATGTCTCCGAGCTCGGCGTGGAGACTCTCCCGAGTGACGAGACCCCTGTCGATGTGCTCCCTTAGGGCGCCGAAGCGTCCCGCGTGCGCCTGCCCCCAATCGTCGACCACTACCTTGTCCATCACGTCGGTGAGCGAGAGCTCGACCGCGCTGACCGTTCCGTAGGGAACGACCAGGGAGCCCGGCATGACCCACTCGGTGCGGAGCAGCACCTCCGGTTCGACCAGGCGCGAGGCCTCGACCATGATGTCGGCACCCGCCATCGCCTCCTCCGGGGTGGCGACGGCTTGTACTTCCCTGCCGAGGGAGGTGCTCAGCTCGGCGGCGAAGCGTTCCCGTGACTCGGCTCGGGCGCTGGTGACCCTGATTTCCTCGAGGTCGAAGAGGTCGTCCAGCATCGCGATGTTCCACCACGCCGTTCCGCGCGCCCCGATGTGGCCGAGGACCTTGCTGTCCTTTCGCGCCAGATGGCGGGCGCCGAGAGCGGTCACGGCCCCCGTTCGTGCGGACGTCAAGTCGGTCGCATCGATGATGGCGAGCGGCGCGCCGGTGTCGGGGTCGTAGAGCGTCACGAGCCCGAGCTCCGAGGGAAGTCCTCGCAGGTAGTTCGTGACGAAGTCCCCCACCACCTTCACGCCGCTCATTCGTTGGGGGCCGAGATGCGCCCGCAAGATGTTGAAGTGGCCGGCGCCGTCGTTGGGCGGAACGAGGTGGGTCCGGGGCTCGAGGACCACCCTACCCTCGCCCTGGGCCCTCAGCGCGGACTCGACCGCGACGAAGATGTCGTGGCGGCTGAGCTCCAGCGAGTCGACGTCGTAGCCGGAGATGAAGCGAAGCTCGAGGGGCACAGTCCCGGCACTATAGCGACGGACCCTGGTGTCGGACCCCCTTCCTATACTGACCGGCCATGACCGAGGAAATCAGGCCCGGGGACAAGCCGGGCGAGCTGCTGGTGTTCGACCATGGTTTCGTGCGCCTTGACGAGGCCATGGCCGACGACCTCTCGGTAGTAAACGGGGCACGCGTCAGCTTCGCGGTGCGCAAGGAAGTCATGGACGCTCGCGACACGGGGCTCATCAAGTTCCTGATGCGCTCTCGCCACGGGAGCCCCTTCGAACACAACTCGTTTCGCTTCCACATCCGCTGCCCGATCTTCGTCGCCAGAGAATGGTTTCGCCATCGGGTTGGCTGCCTGACGGGCGACACTCGAATCAGCTTCGCGGACGTGACGGGTGCGGCGCCACGAGCGCTCAGCAAGTCCATGGACGAGCTCTGGGCCATGTGGATGGTTGGGGAGAAGAATGGTGGCGCACTCACGCGGCCTCAGGAGGACGAGATCTCCCGGCTCCTGAGCGAGGGACACAGTCTCAGAGCCGTCGCTCGGATGACTGGGTCGGGTCGGAACACCATTACGCGCTATCTGTCAGAGGGAACAACGTCCCACCGAAGCTCTCGTTGGCGACTCAGAAGGATGCGGCTTCGAGTGCTCGACGAGGACAGCAACGAGTTCACGACCGCACACATTAACGAGATGTTCGAATCCGGAGTGCAGCCCGTGTACAGAGTGACGCTCGCCGACGGCAAGCAGATAGAAGCGACACGAACACACAGGTTCCTCACCAACGCTGGCTGGCAGACCCTCGAGGAGGCTGTCGGACTCACGGGTGAGGGGATGGAGGCGAGAACGACTCGGTCGGCGTCTTTGGTGATCAATGGAGCGAAGGCTTACCAGGATCGAGTGTGGATGGAACAGCGTAGGGATCTTGGACGGAGCGTTCAGGAGATGGCAGACGACGCCGGCTGCAGCTACCACACGATCCGCAAGTGGCTGAGGAAGCATGACCTCCAGTTTTCCCAGCACGAAAGGGCATTTCAACCGGGGCATGTGCCTTGGAACAATGGCGTCAAGGGCTACAAGCTCGCCCGGCGCTGGACGCCCGAACAATTGGAGGCGATCAGGAAGTCGAGGTCCGGGCCCAAGAGCAACTTCTGGCGAGGCGGGGCGTCGTCGGAGAGGGCGTCGATCGCCCGCTGGACCACGGAGCATGCTCCCTTCGTGCACAAGAGGTACGACTACACATGCCAGGTTCGCTCGTGCCTCAAACGAGGAGGCAGGTTGCATGCCCACCACATCGTGCCTGTTTGGCTCGACAAGTCCCGCGCTCGTGACATAGGGAACTTGATCAGTGTTTGCGATGCCTGTCACAGGTGCATTCACCGAACCCAAGATGCAGAGATCGCCTTTGCCCGCGACTACGCTGCGTTTCAGGGCGCAGTCCCGGAGAGCCTACAGATGCCTCAGCGAAAGGGGTGCAAGCTCACAGGTAGGCTCGTTCCGGTAGATAGGGTGGAGTACGTGGGGCTCCGGCGCACGTATGACCTCAGCGTCGAGGCGCCTTGGCACAACTTCGTAGCCAATGGCATCGTCGTGCACAACTCTTTCAATGAGGAATCGGCCCGCTACCACAAGCTCGAAGGCGACTTCTACGTACCGAGTCCGCAGGCCGTGCGAAGCCAGGTGGGAAAGCCCGGCGCCTATACTTTCGAGCCCGCCGAGCAGACGGTCGCAGCAGAGACAATCGCCACCTTCGAGCGCGTCTACAAGCAGCTCTACGACGAGTACGAATCCCTGGTCGAAAAAGGTGTGGCCAAAGAGCTGGCGCGCAGCCTCCTCCCCTTCGGCATCTACACGCAGTTCTACTGGACCCTCAACGCCCGTTCGCTGATGAACTTCCTCTCGCTGCGCAATTCCACATCGGCTCAATATGAGATCAGGATCTATGCGCAGGCCGTGGAACAGCTGTTCGCCGAGAGGATGCCGGTTACACACGCCAGTTTCGAAGAGTTCGGCCGCAAGGTACCGTGATCGTCGCCGAGGCTTTCAAGCTCGGCATCGATCCACTGGCGTGGGAGATCCTGTCGCGCATCGAGCTCGGCCCCCTAGCGATCTCCCCTCACGGAGTTGGGATCGCGCTCGGCTACCTCCTGGGAGCGCGGGTGATGGTCAAACGCGCTCGTGTTGCGGGACAACCGGCCGAGGACGACATCTGGAATGCGCTGTTCTGGGCTTTGCTCGGCGCGCTGGTCGGCGCTCGCGTCGGCTACGTCTTGGGACACCTGTCTCAAGTAACCGACGCGGGACAGGACCCGCTCGGCGTGTTGAAAGTCTACGAGGGTGGCATCTCTCTGCTGGGCGGCATCACAGGCGGCATCCTGGCCGCGGTTCCCTACGTGAGGGCCCACCGGATGGGCTTTTGGCGAAGTCTCGACCTCGCCGTGGTGGGTCTGGCATTCGGGATCTTTCTGGGGCGTTTCGGCGACCTCGCCATCGGAGACCACCTCGGCAAGCCCACGAGCTTTCCGTTGGGGTGGCGCTGCCTCGGCGACGCTGCCGCAGGTCCGCCGCAGCCCGCCTCCGTCTACCTGCAAGCTTTCAGACAGGGGCAGCCTCCGTCTTTGGGGTGTTTCGATCTTGCCCTCCACCAGACCGCGTTGTACGACATGGTCTCGAGCCTGATCCTGTTCCTGGTGCTGGTGTGGCTGGGCCGGGGGGTACGCCGAACGGGCTTCTTGGCGCTGTTCTTCGGAGTTTGGTACGGCACAGCGCGGGTCGTGACCGACTTCCTGCGCGTCGACAAGCGTTACTTGGGGCTCACCGGGAGCCAGATCCTCGCCGCCGCGGTGGTGCTCATCGCTCTGTTTCTGCTGGCCCGCTACCGGGGAGTTCCGGCGTCGTGGGAGTTGTCCGAGACCGCACCGGCGCCCGCCGAAGACCCCTCGGCGACCTAGCTTCCCGGTTACTCTAAAGCGAACCAAGTGTTGCCAGGAGGTAGCGAGATGCTGTGCCCGGAATGCGGGGCGGACAACCGAAGCGGGCGCAAGTTCTGTCTCCAGTGCGGGACCGCCCTTCAGCTTGCCTGCCCGACTTGCGGCACCTCCAACGAGCCTTCGGCGATGTTCTGCGGCGAGTGTGGTTCTTCCCTCGGGGCCACCCCTCCACCCGAGGTCCGCCCGAGTGAACAGCCGGCCACCTCCCAGCAGGAGCGGCGGCTCGTCTCGGTCCTGTTCGCCGATCTCGTGGGCTTCACCCCGCTGTCCGAGAGCCGCGATGCGGAAGAGGTCAGGGACCTGCTCACCCGCTATTTCGACGACTGCCGCAGCGTGATCACTCGCTACGGTGGGGTGGTCGAGAAGTTCATCGGCGACGCGGTCATGGCCGTGTGGGGCACGCCGGTCGCCACCGAGAACGACGCCGAGCGTGCCGTAAGAGCGAGCTTGGAGCTGATCCAGGCGGTGGCGGCTTTGGGGGCCGAGGCCGGGGCCCCCGGACTCCAAGCGCGCGCCGGAGTGGTGACGGGCGAGGCCGCGGTCGACCTCTCCGCTCGCGGCCAGGGCATGGTCGCCGGCGATGTCGTCAACACCGCGGCCCGGCTCCAGACTGCGGCGGCACCCGGGGGGTGCTTCGTCGATGGGGCCACGTATCGCCTGAGCTCCGCGGCCATCGCCTACGAGGACGCGGGTGTCTTCGAGCTCAAGGGAAAGGCCGAGCCGGTACAGCTATACCGCGCCCTGCGGGTGGTTGCCAATCGAATGGGCATGCAACGGGCCGAGGGATTGGAGGCGCCGTTCGTGGGCCGTGACCGGGAGATGCGTCTGGTCAAGGACCTCTTCCACGGTTCCGCAGACGAGGGCCGCGCACACCTCGTGACGGTCGCCGGCGTGGCGGGCATCGGTAAGACGCGCTTGTCATGGGAGCTCGAGAAGTACATCGACGGCCTCTCGGACGACATCCTGTGGCACCGGGGTCGGTGCCTTCCCTACGGAGAGGGCGTCTCCTATTGGGCCCTGGCAGAGATGGTCAGACGCCGGGCCGACATTCTCGAGGAAGAGGAAACGGCTGTCGCCGCCCCCAAGCTCAGCGCGGCGGTCGCTCGCTATGTTGCGGACCCCGACGAGCGCAAGTGGATCGAACCCCGGCTCGCAAGTCTCTTGGGCCTCGAGACCAGGAGCGGCATCGAGAAGGAGGACCTCTTCTCGGGCTGGAGGCTGTTCTTCGAGCGCCTGTCGGATCATGCGCCCACCGTGCTGGTGTTCGAAGACCTCCAGTGGGCCGATCCTTCGCTGCTGGACTTCATCGAGTATCTGCTCGAGTGGTCGCGCCGGCATTCGTTGTTCGTCCTGATCCTGGCCCGGCCCGAGCTATTCGACAAACGTCCCAGCTGGAGCGTGGCCCGGCGGGACTCCACGACCGCCTACCTCGACCCCCTGCCCCCGGACGCCATGGATGAGCTCCTGTCGGGGTTGGTTCCGGGGCTGGCGCAGGACTTGCGAGTGCGCATCGCCGAGCGAGCCGAGGGCATCCCGCTCTATGCCGTGGAGACGGTGCGCATGCTGCTCGACCGCGGCCTTCTCAAGCGCTCCGGGGATCGCTACGAAGTCAGCGGGGCCGTGGACGCGCTCGAGGTGCCGGAGAGCTTGCAGGCACTGATTGCGGCTCGGCTCGACGCCCTGCCCGACGCCGAGCGGCATGTGCTCCAGGACGCCGCTGTGGCGGGCAAGACCGTTACCAAGAGTGCTCTGCTCGCCGTCACCGGGAGGACTGAAGACGAGCTCGATCTCCTTCTGACCTCACTGGCGCGCCGGGAGTTGCTCGCCATCCAGCAGGACCCGATGTCACCCGAGCGAGGTCAGTACGGCTTCGTGCAGGCGTTGGTCCAGAAGGTGGCCTACGAGACGATCTCGAAGAAGGATCGCAAGGCGCGCCACCTCGAGGTTGCCGACTACCTGGAACGAAGCTCGGGCTATGACCGCGACGAGATCGCGGAGGTCGTCTGCTCCCACCTCCTCCATGCCTACAGAGCCGCTCCCCAGGCTCCGGACGCCGCCGCTATCAAGAGGCGGGCGGCCGTCGCCTCCGAGCGCGCCGGCGAGCGCGCCGAGGCCCTCGCCGCCACCGACGAGGCGCGCCGCTACTTCGAGCAAGCCGCCGAGCTGCAGTCTGAGAACACCGCCCGAGCATCTCTCCTGGAGCGGGCCGGCCGCATGGCCTGGCGCGGCGCCGACAAGGTGAAAGCGAAGGAGTATTTCGGGGCGGCGGTGGATCTCTACGAACGCGAGGCGATGGCTCCCCAGGCGGCCCGCGTGAAGGCGGGCCTGGCCGAGGTGATGTGGGACGAGGGCAGGGGAGAAGAGGCGCTCGAGGGGCTCGAGCGGTCATTTGAAGTGCTCTCGGGCGAGAAGCCCGACGCAGATCTCGCGTTCGTCGCCCATACGCTGGGCCGGCTGGCCGCTGCTCTGGGCAGGCCCGAGGCCGCCCGCTACGTGGAGCTCGCCCTGGAGATCTCTGAGGACAAGGGGCTGGCGGAAGTTCTGTCGGGCGCGCTTCAAACCAAGGGCATCCTGTTGCTCGAGAAGGGCAGAAACGTCGAGGGTCTCGCCCTCGTAAGGCAGGCGCTCGAGGTGGCGCTCGAGAACGACCTCTCCGCGGGCACTCTTCGGGCCCACGCCAACATGTCCCACGTCTCGCTCCTGGCCGATCGCTACGAGGTCGCACTCAGGCACTGGTCGGAGGGTCTCGCCCTCGCTCGCACCCTCGGCGATCGCAAGTGGGAATGGTCGTTTCTTCTGGGACCGGGTTTTGTCCATTTCGTGGCCGGCTCGTGGGACGAGGCGATGGCCGTTCTGGCGGAGCTTCCCGCCTACGAAAGGCTCAACAACTTTTCCTTGGGAGAGCTGTCCGTCTTCGCCGTTATCGCCCTCAACCGCGGCGACAATGACACGGCTAAAGAGATTTTCGCTGCGAGCGCTGGACTCGAGCTGTCGGGCGATCTTCAGGACCGAGCGAGTTACGCGTTGGTGCGGGCGTCGATTTCGGTGGCGGAGGGACACCATGAACAAGCCTTGGAGATCACTCGCGAGGCGATCCGTATCGGACACGGTATCGGGCTCGACAGCGAGTTGGTGAAGGCCACCTTCGCTCAGGCCGGCGTGGCAGCCTTGGCGCTCGGCGACCGCGTGGCACTGGAGGAGCTGTTGGCGATTGCCGACGCCGACGAGCGCGTAATGCCCCCGTTCTTCCAGGCACACGCGGCCCGGTTCCGCGCTCGACTGGCCGCGATGGATCTCGACGACGCCGCCGCCGAGGCAAGCTTCTGGTGGGCTGCGGCGCGCTTCCGGGACATCGGAGCGCACTTCTTCGTGGCAGTGTCGCTCTTGGAGCACGGCGAGTGGCTTCTGAGCAAGGGCAGAAAGCGCGACGCGGATGATCTGATCAAACAGGCTCGTGCGACCTTTGAGGAGCTTGGGGCACTGCCGTGGCTCCAGCGGATCGACTCGCCGGCGGAGGCAGTGGGTGCCTAGAGACGCCGCAGGTTTGGTATGAGACCGCCCGTACAGGCCGTTTGACCCGGTCTCAGAGGCCCGCCCTCTTTGCCAGCGCCCGCAGGTCCTTGAGTGCAATGCGACGGCCCTCTATCTCGAGGTAGCCCCGTCGCTGAAAAGCATGGAGTATGTGGTTGACGCTCTGCCGGGAGCCGCCGACCATGGCGGCGAGGTCGCTTTGGGTCACCTGGAGATCGAGCAGGACCTCTTGACCCTCGCGGCGCCCCCGCTCCTCGGCGAGCGTCAGAAGCAGCTTGGCGACGCGTCCGTGAAGATCGAGAAAGACGAGATCCGCGGCTTGTTCCGTAAGTCTGCGAACCAGCCCTCCAAGCGAAGACAGCAACGCTTGCGCCAGGGTTGGATGACCCTGAAGGAGCTCGATCAGGGTGCCGCGCGACAATATGAGCGCGGTGGTGGGCTCGACGGCCTCTGCGGAGGCCGAGCGGAGGCCGCCGTCGATCAACGCGAGCTCTCCAAAAGTGTCCGGGGGCCGCAAGGTGACGAGCACCATGTCCTCGCCTTCTTCGGAGGTGACGAAGACCTTTACGAGGCCTTCGGAGATGATAAACAACGAGTCCCCGGGTTCGCCCTGAGCGAAAATGAGATGCCCTCGCCGGTAGCTGCGGACGGTCACGCTTCGGCCGAGCTGCTCCAGGACAGGGTGCTCGAGGTGCTTGAAAAGGTCGGTTGAACCCAGCAGACCGGCGGCAGCTTCGGCGCTCATGCCCTACAAGGTAGTACCTGGGGCGAAGCGGATATCAGAGCAGTGTCAGTTGCTGAGAGAGCGCTCGTTCTCCCGGAGTCGCTTGCAGACCTCCTCGAGCATCTTCACGGGCATGCTGGGGTGTTCCTTTAAAACGCTGCGAAAGTTCCACGAGGTAATGGCGAAGGTCCGGACCGGAGTCTCGGCGACGACCGAGGCGGAGCGCGGCCCTCCATCCAACAGCGCGATCTCGCCGAAGAAGGCACCCGGACCCAGCCGGCGCCGCGTGCGGCCGCCGACCAGAACCTTGACCTCGCCCTCGAGAATGATGTGAAGGCCCACGCCGGTCTCGCCCTCCTTGCAGATGACGCGCCCGGCCTCGAAGGAGACCTCCTTGCCGGATGTCGCCACACCCCTCAACTCCTTGGGCGTACACGCGGAGAAGATCGGGACTGCCTTGACGAAGGTCACGAGCTGCGAGTCGGTCTGAGTCTTTCTCGCCATGTGCTGCTCCCATTCCCCGGGGCGGTAGTGCCGCCGCTGCGTTGGCAGAAGGCTAGCGCACGGGGACCGTGCGCGCGTGGACCGGGGCATCCATCTCCTCAGAGAGAGCATTGCCGGAGTTAGGCTCGATCTCGTGCGCATCGTCCTGTGTGGGGTCCGCGGGTCGACCCCTTCCCCCGGCCCCCACTACGTGCGTTACGGCGGCAACACCTCGTGTGTGGCGTTGTCACACGGCCACGACGCGCCGACGCTGGTGCTGGATGCGGGAACGGGTCTGCAGCAGCTGACGCCTCTGCTCGAGGGGAAGGCCTTTCGGGGAACGATTCTCCTGACACACCTTCACTGGGACCACACTCATGGGTTGCCGTTCTTTTCGGGCGGCGATCGAGACGACGCGAGTGTGAAGCTGGTGATGCCCGCGCAGGGCGATCCCGTCACCTTGCTCGAACGCGTGATCTCCCCACCTCATTTTCCGATCACTCCCAGTCAGCTTCGAGGGGAGTGGAGCTTTGGCAGCATCGAGCCGGGGTACCACTCGATACAGGGGTTCTCGGTACAGGCTCTCGAGATACCGCACAAGGGTGGGAGGATGCTCGGCTATCGGGTGAGCGACAGTGAGGCTTCGCTGGCCTACCTGTGCGACCACAGCCCCATCGCTTTGGGGGCCGGTTCCCAGGGTTTCGGCGAATACCACCCGAACGCCTGCACCCTGGCGCAGGGGGTCGACCTCTTGATCCACGACGCCCAGCACACGGCCGAGGAGTTTCCCGCGGTGGCCTCGTTCGGTCATAGCGCGATCGATTACGCGGTCGGACTCGCGGAGAGCTGCGGGGTGCCTCGCCTCCTGCTGTTCCACCACTCACCGACGCGCACTGATGATGAGCTCGACCGCATAGAGGCATACTGGCAAGATCGGACTCTGCATATAGAGGCAGCACGCGAGCAGATGGTGATCGATCTGCCCACGCGGCCCGGAGGGGTGTCGGGAAGTTGACAGCTCACCTGTCGGGGGTCTGACAGACGAGGGCCGGAGAGGGTGCAAGGATGCTCATAGGATTCAGGAGGCGGCTCAAAGAGTCGTCCATAACGAAAGGGGATCGACATGGCGGAGGAGCGAGAGCGCCTCGAGGCCGAGGAGAAGGACGACGCCGAGGGCCACAAGTTCCGCAAGGAGGATCTGACGGGCCAAGAGAAGGACGACGCCGAGGGCCACAAGTTCCGCAAGGAAGACCTGACCGGCGACGACGTCGAAGGTCACAAGTATCGTGAAGACCAGACCGGCGACGACGTCGAGGGTCACAAGTACCGTTAGTCGATCAGTTTCCAAGGCCTTGGAAAGGGCCCGGCTCCCTCGGAGCCGGGCCCTTTCAGTTCCGTGTTCGTCCGGCCGAGCCTCGCTCCCCAGCCCTAGCCCAGCCTCTGTGATTTGATGGTTGCGCGATGCAGTGCCCCGCTTGCGGTCTCACCAACCCCCCAGGCTTTCGCTTCTGCGGCGCCTGCGGAGTGGCGCTGATCCGAACCTGTCCCTCTTGCGGCGCCGAGTCCCCGCCGGAGTTCAAGTTCTGTGGCAGTTGCGGAGCATCGATGGAGGTCACCGAGCCCCCTTCTCTTCCGACGAGCCCGGCCGTGGCGGTGCCACCTCCCGCCGAGGCTCGCAAGACCGTGACTGTCGTGTTCTCCGACGTGACCGGCTCCACAAGCCTGGGTGAGCAGCTCGATCCGGAGTCGTTGCGCCGGGTCATGTCTCGCTACTTCGACGAGATGAGAAGCGTCCTGGAACGACATGGCGGCACGGTCGAGAAATTCATCGGCGATGCCGTCATGGCGGTGTTCGGCATCCCCACGCTGCACGAAGACGACGCCCTACGGGCGGTGACTGCTGCGTCCGAAATGCGCTCCACGCTCGAGCACTTGAACGACGAGCTTGAAGGCGAGTGGGGCGTAAGGATCCGGGTCAGGACCGGAGTGAACACGGGAGAGGTAATAGCCGGGGACGCCTCGGCAGGCCAATCATTTGCCTCCGGCGACGCGGTCAACGTCGCAGCCCGCTTGGAGCAGGCGGCAAGCCCGGGGCAGATCCTCATTGGGGAGCAGACGTACTCTCTAGTCAGACATGCGGTCACGGCCGAGCGGGTCGATCCCCTGGACCTCAAGG
>Ga0136616_10001869_pt1 | contig 11131 bp, 10 predicted proteins | sample AntDrymUQ2992106_2_FD_106648 | JGI IMG/M metagenome (GOLD analysis project Ga0136616, IMG submission 106648) | Polar desert sand microbial communities from Dry Valleys, Antarctica - metaG UQ299 (21.06) | ecosystem: Environmental > Terrestrial > Soil > Desert | place: Antarctica: Dry Valley... | reverse complement strand
TGTCCGTGCTGCTGCGGGCGTTCGACGGCGAGCCGGCGAACAGCACCGGCAGCTCGGAGCCCACGTCCGGCGTCGACCGCCGCAAGTTCCTCGGCGCGGCCGCCGCGATCGGTGCGATCGGCGTGCTCGGCGCAGGGATCGCGTCCTTCGGCCGCCGAATGGTCGACATCAGCTCGTTCGCGATCCCGACCCCGACCGAGACCCTGCCCCCGATGCCGGCAGGCGTCGCGTTCACCGACATCGAGGGCCTGACCCCGTTCCTCACGCCGCTGGACGAGTTCTACCGCGTCGACACCGCGCTGTCGGTCCCGCAGGTGGACCCGACGACCTGGCAGCTGCGCATCCACGGCATGGTCGACAAGGAGATCACCCTCACCTACGACCAGCTGCTGGCCCGCGACCTGGTGGAGCGCGACATCACCCTGACCTGCGTGTCGAACGAGGTCGGCGGTCCCTACGTCGGCAATGCCCGCTGGACCGGTACGTCGATCCAGGCGCTGCTCGAGGAGGCCGGCGTCCAGGACGGTGCGGACGCGGTGCTCTCCACGTCGACCGACGGCATGACGATCGGAACGCCGATCGGGGCACTCACCGACGGTCGCGACGCAATCATCGCCGTCGGCATGAACGGACAGCCGCTCCCCGCGGATCGTGGTTTCCCGGCCCGAATGGTGGTCCCGGGACTGTATGGCTACGTGTCCGCGACCAAGTGGCTGGTGGACATGGAGATCACGCGCTTCGCCGACTTCGAGGCGTACTGGACACCGCGCGGATGGGCTGAGGAGGCCCCGATCAAGATCTCTTCGCGGATCGACGTCCCAGGCTCGTTCCAGAAGTACGACAAGGGCCAGATCGTGATCGCCGGCGTCGCCTGGGCGCAGAACACCGGGGTCGAGGGCGTCGAGGTCAGCATCGACGGCGGCGAGTGGCAGGCCGCAGAGCTGTCCGACGAGCTCTCCGTCGACACCTGGCGGCAGTGGCGCTACGCCTGGGATGGCTCAGGTGCGACGTCCGGCTCGCACGAGGCGAAGGTCCGCGCGATCGGCCAGGACGGCGAGACGCAGACCGAGGAGCAGGCCCCGCCACGCCCCAACGGTGCGTCCGGCTGGCACGGCATCGTCTTCGGCGTGAACTGATCCAGGCTCGCACGGATCGACATCCCCGTAGGCCAGCGCCGTACGGGGATGAACCATAATCAATCCGGCTTCTGGGGAATGGGTCCTAATTTTCTCGAGATCGGCAATCCAGGCCGCGGGCTGGTGCCGAATCACGGATGGAAATGGCCGGCGCACCGCCGGCCTCCAGCTCATCAAAGGAGAAATCAGCGATGCGAAGCATCCGACGCGGCGGCCTCGTAGCGGTCGCCCTGCTTGTTGCGGCCCTCGGCACTGCGTGCGGTGGCGACGACGACACGACCGACACAGGGACGGGCGTCACCGAGACGTCTGAGGAGGAGACCTCAGAGGAGGAGACCTCCGAGCCCGAGGAGGAAGAGACCACTGAGGAAGAGGCCACTGGCATGGAGGTCGTCGGTGCAGGTTGCGCCGGCTACGCCGAGGCAGTGCCGACCGGCGAGGGCTCGGTCGAGGGCATGGCCGACGACCCGGTCTCGGTCGCGGCCAGCAACAACCCGATCCTCACCACGCTGGTTGCAGCCGTTTCCGGTGGCATCAACCCGGGCGTGGACCTCGTGTCGACCATCGACGGTGGCGAGTTCACGATCTTCGCGCCGGTCGACGAGGCGTTCGCCAAGCTCGATGACGCCACGCTCGAGGCCCTCGCGGCCGACGACGGCACCCTGCTCTCGACGATCCTCACCTACCACGTCATCGAGGGTCGCCTGGCCCCCGAGGACCTGATCGGCACCCAGACCTCCGTGCAGTCCGAGACCGTGGAGATCGCCGGCGAGCCGGACGCTCTGACCGTCAACGGCAGCACGATGGTCATCTGCGGCAACGTGCAGACTGCCAACGCCACGGTCTACCTCATCGACACCGTGCTCACGCCGCCGTCGATGGCCTGATCCATCCGCACCACCCCGTACGACGCACGACCGCTCGAACCGAACGGCGCCTGGGTCACCGGGCGCCGTTCGGCGTGCGGCCCCGGATGCGGGAGGATCATCCACCCAGACTCCCGATCCGAGGGGCGGTCAGCCGAGCGCCGGACGGATCGTTCCGGTCACCTCGCCGAGCCCGAGCCTCGTGCCGTCAGCGCCGGGCGCGGTCCCGGTGATCGTCACCGTGTCACCGTCCTCGAGAAACGTCCGGGTGGAGCCGTCGGCGAGGCCGATCGGCTCGGTGCCGTTCCAGGACAGCTCGATGAGGGAGCCGCGCTGGTCGCGAGAGGGTCCGGACACCGTGCCAGACGCGAACAGGTCACCGGTCCGCAACGAAGCTCCGTTGACGGTCAGGTGGGCGAGCTGCTGCGCCGGCGTCCAGTACATCTGCCCGTACAGCGGGCGGGCGACGACCTGACCGTTCAGGCGCACCTCGAGGGCCAGGTCGAGTCCCCACTGCGCATCGGCGAGGTAGGGGAGCGGCTTCGGGTCCTGGTCGGGCGACTTGATCATCGCCGGCTCGAGGGCGTCGAGCGGGACCACCCAGGGCGAGATCGAGGTCTGGAACGACTTGCCGAGGAACGGGCCGAGCGGCACGTACTCCCACGCCTGGATCGCCCGAGCGCTCCAGTCGTTGACGAGCACAACGCCGAACACATGATCACGAACTGAGCCGGCGGGCACCGATGTGCCGATCGCGGTGGACGAGCCGACGACGAACCCGACCTCGGCCTCGATGTCGAGCTTGGTTTCCGGCCCGTACGAAGGACGCGCGTCGCTCGGCGCCTTGCGCTGACCGCTCGGCCGGACGACGTCGGTGCCGGACACCACCACCGTGCCGGCGCGGCCGTGGTAGCCGATCGGCAGGTGCTTCCAGTTCGGGGTGAGCGGCTCGCTGTCGGGACGGAAGATCCGTCCGATGTTCTGAGCGTGGTGGTGGGAGGAGTAGAAGTCGACGTAGTCGGCCACCTCGAAGGGCAGGTGCAGCACGACCTCGTCGAGTGGCAGCAGAATCGGCTCGACGACCTCGCGAGAGGCGGGGTCGCTCAGCAGCCGACCCAGGTTCGCCCGAACGGACTGCCACGCGGGGCGACCAGCGGCCAGGAACGGGTTGAGCGTCTCGCCCTCGAACCAGCCCGAGCCGGTGCCGGCGACAGCGCGTACCGGCAGGACGTGCGCGCCGATCGCCACTACCGGCTGGGGCTCGAGGCCCGCCGCGGCGTGCGAGGCGATGCCGTAGGGCAGGTTCGGCAGGCCGAACAGCGACCCGTTCGCGCCCGGCACCCACGAGGACGCAATCATCTCGACGCCGTCCCGGGGACCAGGCCGACGGTGACCAGGTCATCGATCGGCTCCCGGATGCTGCACGTGCCGACCGATCGCAACCAGCTCCGGATCTGCACGGCGCGATCGGTGCTCAGTCGCCGCGCGCGGTCGGCCACCGCCTGGGCGTCTCGGTCGGCGAGCTCGACCGCGACGAGCGCCCGATCCCCTCCAGCCAGCGCGACCGAGACCGCCAGCAGGAGGTTGACGAAGCCGTGCTGCTCGAAGCCGGTCTCGGCAGCGGTGCTGCGGACCGCCTTGTGCAGGCCGGCAGTGAGCTTGAAGGCGACCTCGCGGTCGAGGCAGGAGACCACGAATGCGGCGATCTCGTCCTCGGTCGGGTACGCGCTCGGGTCCGCGCCGCCGGTCCGGAGCTTGGCGGCGAGGTCGTACTCAGCGAGCACGTCGAGGGCGGCACCGGCTGACTCGCTGCGCGGCACCTCGACGAAGATCGTCGAGTGGTTCGGCGGGACGGCGTCGAGCACCGCCGCGGCGGCACGCCGAGCCGCCGCGCCCAGGTCGGGCTCGGCCCGCAGCGGGACCTCCAGGCCGCGGAGCTCGAGCCGGTCGTCGCCGGCCACCACCGCCACCGCGCCGGCCACGCCACCGGTGCCGGTGTCGACGACGACGACGAGGTCCAGGCTCGTCTCGTCGTCGAGCGCGTCCCGCAGCTCGTCGAGGCGGGACGCGGGGCACAGGAACGGGCCGACCAGGTCGGCGTCCGGGCTGCCGCGGTAGCCCAGATGGGCCGGTACGGCCCGAATCATCGCGGCGTTGCCGGGTGGGAACAGGGCCGCATCGTCGAAGAGCCCGACGAACAGGTGCCGGGCCGCGAACGGTCCCGCGGCGGCGGTTGACATGGCGGCGACAGTAGCGGATCGTCCGAAGTCGTACCCCGCTCACAGGACAGTGATGTCCGGTAGTCGGACGTACGTCAGACCGGCAGATGGACGGGTTGATTGATCGGGAGAGGACTGGCGATGGCCTACTACCGCGTGGTCGGCGAGGTCCCGCACAAGCGGCACACGCAGTTCCGCAAGCCCGACGGCAGCCTCTACGCCGAGGAGCTCATGGGCGTGGAGGGCTTCTCCAGCGACGCATCGCTGCTCTACCACCAGAACATCCCCACTGCGATCGTCGCCAGCGAGATCTTCTACGCACCGGCGTTCGCGCGTCAGGCGAACCACCCGCTCAAGCCGCGTCACTTCAAGACGCACAAGCTCGCTGGCGAGGACACCGATCCGGTGCTCGGCCGACAGCACCTCATGGTCAACAACGACGTCCGCCTGTCCTACTCGGTGGCGACGGCCCAGTCGCCGCTCTACCGCAACGCGGTCGGTGACGAGTGCGTGTACGTCGAGGCCGGCAGCGCGCGTTTCGAGTCGGTGTTCGGGGTCATCGAGGTGGGTCGCGGCGACTACGTCGTCGTCCCGACGTCGACGACGCACCGCTGGGTGCCGACCGGCGACGAGCCGCTCCGGACGCTGGTGACCGAGGCGTCCGGGCACATCGGTCCTCCGCGGCGCTACCTGTCCGCGAAGGGGCAGTTCCTCGAGCACGCTCCGTACTGTGAGCGCGACCTCCGCGGACCGAGTGAGCCGTTCCTCGTCGGCACCGACGAGGCCGGCCAGGACACCGAGGTGCTCGTGCAGCACCGCCAGGGCTGGACCAAGCTGACCTACGCGCACCACCCGTTCGACGTCGTGGGCTGGGACGGCTGCCTCTACCCCTACGCGTTCAACATCGCCGACTTCGAGCCGATCACCGGGCGCATCCACCAGCCGCCGCCGGTGCACCAGACGTTCGAGGGCCCGAACTTCGTGATCTGCTCGTTCGTGCCGCGCAAGTTCGACTACCACCCGCAGGGCATCCCGGCGCCGTACAACCACGCGAACGTCGACAGCGACGAGATGATCTTCTACTGCGGCGGCGACTTCATGAGCCGCAAGGGCGCCGGCATCGAGCTCGGCTCGATCTCGCTGCACCCCTCTGGCTTCACCCATGGCCCGCAGCCCGGGTCGGTCGAGGCGTCGATCGGGAAGGAGGCGACGGCGGAACTCGCCGTCATGGTCGACACTTTCCGCCCGCTCGACCTCTGCGGTCCGGCGCTGGCGTGCGAGGACACCTCCTACGCCTGGACCTGGTCCCAGCGTGAGCTGCTCCACGACGCCGGCCCGGAGTCGATCGCCTGAGGGCAGCCGCCGTGGCCTTCAACGCTGGTCGGATCGCTGACGGAGGACGAGGACGTAGGCGAGGAAGATCACCAGGCCGCTGGAGAGCACGGAGCCGACCAGGTCGCTGGGGTGGTGCATGCCGCGGTAGAGCCGCGACGCGGCAACCAGGACCGGGACCAGCAGCAGCAGTACCGCGACGACGACCTTGATCCACCGCGTAGGGATGCGGCGCACGGCGACCACAGCCAGCGTTGCGTACAGCGCGAGGGCCGCGCCGGTGTGGCCGGACGGGAAGCTCGAGGTCGCCGGCGCCTCGTCGAGCTTCGGCACCTCCGGCCGCGGCCGGTCGACGAGCATCGTCGTGGTGAGGAAGACCGCCCAGTGCCCGATGACCGCGGCCGCCAGGAACAGGCTCTCCCGCCACCGGTGCAGCACCCATCGCAGGAGCAGCCCGAGCACGAGCGCCGCGGGCGCGACCCAAGACGTGTCGCCGGCGAAGCTCAGCACCTCGCTGATCCCGTCCCAGGTCGGCGTCCGGCCGCCGACCAAGTCGCGGTTGACCTCGTCCTCGGACTCGAGCAGCGGGAGGTCGCTCCCGTACGAGGTGACCGCAAGCCCGGCCGCCGTCACCAACCCGAGCGTGACCGCCCAGCCGCCGACGAGGCCGAGCACCGTACGCACGCACGCGATCAGCGTGGCTCGGCTCACGACGGCTCCATCACTCGTGGACGACCGGCTCACCGACCAGGTCGACACCGGCCGCGCGAAGCTCCTCGACGGCTCGCTCCGTGGTCGGGATCGCAACGCCGGCGGTGAGGTCGAGCAGCACCCTGGTCTTGAGGCCCGCGCGCTGCGCGTCGAGCGCGGTCGCCCGGACGCAGTGGTCGGTCGCGATGCCGACGACGTCCACGGTGTCCACACCGCGTTCGCGCAACCAGTCCGCCAGGCCGATTCCCTCGGCGGTCACGCCCTCGAACCCGCTGTACGCGGCCTGGTGGGCACCCTTGAAGAAGATCGCCTCGATCTCGTCGGTCTCGAGCTGGGTGTGGAAGTCGGCACCCTCGGTGCCGACGACGCAGTGCACCGGCCACGAGTCGACGAAGTCCGGGTGCTCGGAGAAGTGCGCACCCGGGTCGACGTGGTGGTCCTTGGTCGCCACGATGTGCGCGTACGCGTCGCCCTGCGCCTCCACGTAGGCATTGATGCCGATCGCGATGTCGGCGCCGCCCACCACCGGCAGGTTGCCGCCCTCGCAGAAGTCGTTCTGCACGTCCACGATCACCAGCGCTCGGCTCACGGCGGCTCCTGATCTTCAGTTCGTCGGTGGGGGGATCGTTCGTAGCGGGTGGGGATGGCGGGCTCGCCGCGCGAGAGCTGGCGGGCCTCGGGTGGGAGCTCGGCCAGCGACGCGGCGTGCCGGGTGCGTGCGTCCTGGAGCGACTCACGGCCGACCAGCACACCGTCGGTGACGAGCCGGCGCATGAGCGGCCGGTCGTCACCGTCGTCGACCGGTTCGGTCTCCACGCCGATCACCTCGGCCTCGGCCACGCCAGCGCTCGACCGTCGCCGCAAGGCCCACTTCCGGCCGCCGAGCGTGGTCTTCGCGCTGGAGGCCTTGGCCACCTGGAGCATCGGCGCGCCTGGTTGGTCGGAGACCGCACGCGCCACCAGCTTGTAGACCAGGCCGGCGGTCGGCGCTCCGCTGCCGGTGACGAGGTTCGTGCCGACGCCGTACGCGTCGACTGGAGCCGCGGCGAGGGCGGCGATCGCGTGCTCGTCGAGGTCGCTGGTCACCACGATGCGGGTCCGGGTGGCGCCGAGGGCGTCCAGCTGCGCGCGCACGGCGTGTGCCTGTGCGAGCAGGTCGCCGGAGTCGAGCCGGACCGCACCGAGGGCCGGCCCGGCGATCTCCACCGCCATCCGGACGGCGTCGGTCACGTCGTAGGTGTCGACCAGCACGGTGGTCCCGGCTCCCTGCGCGGCGATCTGCGCGGTGAACGCGGCCCGCTCGTCGTCGTGGAGCAGGGTGAAGGCGTGCGCGGCCGTGCCGGTGCTCGGGATCCCGTATGAACGAGCCGCCTCGAGGTTCGACGTGCTGGCGAAGCCGGCGATATAGGCAGCGCGGGCGGCGGCGACGGCGGCCAGCTCGTGGGTCCGGCGGCTGCCCATCTCGATGCACGGGCGGGTCCCCGCCGCCGTGATCATCCGGGCGGCCGCGGCAGCGATCGCAGAGTCGTGGTTGAGCACGGACAGCACGATCGTCTCGAGCACGACCGCGTCGGCGAACGAGCCCTCGACGACCAGGAGCGGTGACCCCGGCACGTAGCACTCGCCCTCGCCGTAGCCCCAGATGTCCCCGCCGAAGCGGTACGACGTCAGCCAGTCGAGCGTCCGCTGGTCGACCACGCCGTCCTCGCGCAGGTGATCGATCTCGGTCGGGCCGAAGCGAAAGTCCTCGATCGCGTCGAGCAGGCGGCCGGTGCCACCCACGACGCCGTACCGACGGCCAGCGGGCAACCGGCGGGCAAATACCTCGAACACGCAGCGGCGACCGGCCGTGCCGCTGGTCAGGGCCGCCTGCACCATGGTGAGCTCGTACTTGTCGGTCAGGAGTCCCGACGAGGTACTCCCGACCGACATGAGGTCAGCGTAGGCTGGCTCTCCCTCGCTCGGCCCTTGCACCTCTCCTCAGGAGGTTTCATGCGTCAGCCCGCCCATCGAGCCGTCACGCGACTCGTCACGACGGCGGCCGCGATCGGCCTGATTGCGTCCCTGAGCGGCGGTCCGGCCGCTGCGGGCCCGGAGAGCGACGAGCGTGAGATCGGCTCTCGTGAAGTCGTCCCGATGAACTACGCGATCAACGCGTACGAGATCCGCAACGGGGAATGGGACGGCGCCCGCTCGTACAAGCTGAGCACGCGGGCGGTACGACGAGCAGTCCGGGCCGAGGGCGGCGACATCCTCCGGGCCTACCAGAAGATCGGTGTCGTCATCGCCCGCGCCACCGACCCCGGCTTCGTCACGGCCATGCGCAGCAACCAGTACGACGACGTGGTCGAGTCGATCGGCGCGACCCGCACGTCGGCCACGACGATCCCCGACGACCCCAAGCCCGAGTTCCGCCCGCTGATCGAGCCAGATCCGCGCGAGGACAAGCAGTGGGGCAACCAGGAGCTGGAGTCCCTCGAGGCGAACGAGATCGAGGACGGCAGCCAGGACGTGCTGGTCGGCATCCTCGACAGTGGCATCGATGTCGACCACCCGGACCTGGCCGCCGCGATCGACCCGAACGCCTCGGTGGACTGCACGAACAACGGGATCCCGGAGACCGATCCGGAGGAGTGGCAGCCGGTCAACGGCAGCCACGGCACGCATGTCGCCGGCACGGTCGGCGCCCGGCGCAACGGCATCGGCGTGACCGGCATCGCCCCTGGTGTGCGGTTGGCGTCGGTCAAGGTCGTGAACCCTGACGGGTACATCTTCCCGGAGTACGCGATCTGCGGGTTCATGTGGGCGACGCACCAGAAGATGGACGTGACCAACAACAGCTACTACATCGACCCGTGGCTGTACTGGTGCCCGAACGACGAGGACCAGGGTCCGGTGCTCGAGGCGGTCGGCCGCGCGCTGGACTGGTCGTCGCGGCAGGGCGTCCTCAACGTCGCCGCCGCCGGCAACTCCAACCGGGACCTGGCGAACAAGACCACGGACTCGACCAGCCCGAACGACTCGACGCGGATCCCGAACCGCCCGGTCGAGGGGTGCTCCGACATCCCGACCGAGCACCCGGGCGTCGTGACGGTGTCCGCGACGGAGATCGACGACGACAAGTCGTCGTTCTCGAACTACGGCTTCGAGGTGATTGACGTGTCCGGTCCCGGCACGAACATCCTGTCGACCGTCGACGGCGGTTCGTACGCGTACTTCTCCGGCACGTCGATGGCCTCACCGCACGTCACGGGTGTCGCGGCACTGATCAAGAGCGTGTTCCCCGACGCCACGCCGGACGAGGTCGCCCAGATGCTCGAGGACACCGCGGTCGACCGCGCGTGCGACGGAGCGACCGGCTGCGTCGGGAACGCGACGTACAACGGGTTCTTCGGGCACGGGGTTGTGAACGCGCTGAACGCCGTGAGCTGATAGCCCTGCAGCACGTTCTGGTGCAGCGTCATGGTGACGATGTCCAGGACTGGAGGTTGCTGTGGGGTCGCTGTTGCAAAGGTCGTTACCGACGGCGACGTTGGTTGTCGCTATCGATCCTGGCAAGGCCCGGAACCGGGTCTGGCTGAGCACTGACGCCTCGGGTTTGGTGGTCGAGCCGCTGTCGGTGCCGGTTCTTCGCTCTGGGCTGGATGAGGTCGATGCGCTGGTTCGCCGGCACTGCCCGGATGGCGGTCCGATCTTCGCTGTCGAGGCCACCGGTGCGCTGCACCGTGCGTGGGTCGCTGAGCTCAACCGGCGGTTCCCCCAGGCGGTGCGTGTCTTTGCGCCGTCTGAGACCGCGGCCGCGAGGGCGCAGCTGGGCTCGCGTCGGTTCAAGACCGATGATCGCGACTGCGCGGCCCTGACCTACCTGGCGCGGCAAGGACAGGGCCGGTCGGTGCCCGCCGATGACCACGAGGCGCTGCTGGCAGCGGTCCGTCATCGCCGCGGGTTGGTCGCCGAGCGCAAGGCCGCCCAGCAACGGCTCCATGATCAAGTGAACGCGCTGTGCCCCGGCCTGTCAGCGCCGACCGGTCAGGGTCGCAGCCTCGACCTGGCCGGCGTGACCGGCCAGGCGTTCCTGCAGTGCTTGATCGACTTCGGCGGCAGACCGGTCGGGGCTCGCTCGCTTCGGGCCCGAGCGCCCGGTCGGCTCAGCGCCGCCAACGCCGCGTTCTGGGCCGCCCGCTGGAAGGACTGCCTCCCACCGCCCGCGCACGTCGCCGCCGGCGTCGACCGCCTCGCTCGCAGCGTGCGCCGGTGGCGCTACCTCAACGACGACATCACCGCGGTCGAGACCGACCTGGAGACACTGCTGGCAGGGACCGACGGGCAGATCCTGACCAGCCTGCCCGGAGTCAAAACCGTCCGAGCCGCCAGCTTCGCCGCGTTCAGCTTGCCGGTCACCCGGTTCCCCGACGCCGAGCACCTGTACTCAGCCACTGGCCTGGCGCCAGCGAGCTACCAGTCCTCCAGCATCGACCGGCCCGGTCGCATCAGCCGACAGGGACTGCCCGAGCACCGCGACGCCCTGATGAACATGGCCTGGGGTCTCGCGCAGCACTGCCCGCCATTCACCGACCGAGAGGAGCAGCTCCGCATCCGTGGGATGAAACCGATGCAGGTCCGCGTCGCGCTCGCACGACACACCTGTCGGCTCGCCTACCGGATGCTCACCACCCAGGACGCCTTCGACGAACAGCGCTACCGTGGAAACCGGCACCAGGTCAGGCGGTGACGGCGACTTAGCTATGCCGCACGACGGCGCAAACTAGCTTGCCGCCCGCCCGACCTGGGGCCACCCACGGCGAAGACGAAAGCCTGCCGCCCGACGGCGTCTGATCAGCCTGCCGAACCGGCCCCACCGTGCCAC
>Ga0136616_10001862_pt1 | contig 11145 bp, 18 predicted proteins | sample AntDrymUQ2992106_2_FD_106648 | JGI IMG/M metagenome (GOLD analysis project Ga0136616, IMG submission 106648) | Polar desert sand microbial communities from Dry Valleys, Antarctica - metaG UQ299 (21.06) | ecosystem: Environmental > Terrestrial > Soil > Desert | place: Antarctica: Dry Valley... | reverse complement strand
GCTATCGCCACGACGACGAGGGCCGCAAGGTCCGCGTGGCCAAGCGCACCGGTAAGGACCTGTGATGACCGCGACAACTGATGAGACAACAACGGATGCAACCGCCGAGGCGGCGACCGGCGTGCCGACGAGCGGCGCTCGCGAGCTGCCGCGCCTCAAATGGCGCTACCGGGAAGAGATTCAGCAGCGGATGCGCGACGACTTCGGCTACGCCAACGTCATGCAGGTGCCCACGCTTGTCAAGGTGACCGTGAACATGGGCGTCGGTGAGGCGGCGCGAGACTCGAAGCTCATCGAGGGCGCCGTACGCGATCTCGCCGTCATCACCGGCCAGAAGCCGTCGGTGACCCGAGCGAAGAAGTCGATCGCGCAGTTCAAGCTGCGGGAGGGCATGCCCATCGGCGCCCACGTGACGATGCGTGGTGACCGCATGTGGGAGTTCCTGGACCGGCTGCTCAGCGTGGCGCTGCCGCGCATCCGCGACTTCCGCGGGCTGTCCCAGCGACAGTTCGACGGCCGGGGCAACTACACCTTCGGCCTCACCGAGCAGAGCATGTTCCACGAGATCAACCAGGACCGCATCGACCGGGTTCGGGGCATGGACATCACCGTCGTCACGACCGCCCACACCGATGACGAGGGCCGCGCGCTGTTGCGGCACCTCGGCTTCCCCTTCAAGGAGTCCTGAACGTGGCGAAGAAAGCCCTGATCGCGAAGGCCGCACGCAAGCCGAAGTTCGCCGTACGCGGCTATACCCGGTGCAACCGCTGCGGCCGCCCGCACTCCGTCTACCGAAAGTTCGGGCTCTGCCGGATCTGTATTCGGGATATGGCTCACCGCGGTGAGCTCCCCGGCATAACCAAGAGCAGTTGGTAGACACCACAACGATCGTCGCAGGTCCGTGCCCTTCGAGCGGCACGGAAACCACGGCGGAAAGGCAACCGTGAAGCCATGACGATGACTGACCCGATCGCAGACATGCTGACCCGTCTGCGCAACGCCAACTCCGCCTACCACGAGGCCGTGGCGATGCCGCACAGCAAGCTCAAGTCGCACGTCGCCGAGATCCTCCAGCAGGAGGGCTACATCGGCGGGTGGCGGGTCGAGGAAGCGGAGGTCGGCAAGACGCTGATCCTGCAGCTGAAGTACGGTCCCAACCGCGAACGCTCGATTGCTGGGCTGCGTCGGGTGTCCAAGCCGGGGCTGCGGGTCTATGCAAAGTCCACCGGTCTTCCCAAGGTGCTTGGCGGTCTCGGCGTCGCGATCATCTCGACCTCGACCGGGCTGCTCACCGACCGGCAGGCGGCCAAGCGGCGTGTGGGCGGGGAAGTCCTCGCCTACGTCTGGTAGCGGGAGGAGCAGACATGTCACGTATCGGACGTATGCCCATCCCGGTGCCGGCTGACGTCGAGGTCGACATCGCCGGGCGCCAGGTCACGGTGACGGGACCCAAGGGCACGCTCTCCCACACGGTCGCTTCGCCCATCGACGTGAGTCGCGCCGAGGACGGAACCGTGCAGGTCACCCGCCCGGATGACGAGAACCGCAGTAGGGCCCTGCACGGGCTTTCCCGCACCCTGCTCGCCAACATGGTCCAGGGCGTGACGCAGGGATACACGAAGTCGCTGGAGATCGTCGGCGTCGGTTACCGCGTGCAGGCCCGTGGGTCGGACCTCGAGTTCGCGCTCGGGTTCAGCCATCCGGTCCTCATCCGGCCACCGGACGGGATCGAGTTCGCGGTGCAGGCGCCCACCCGCTTCACCGTCTCCGGCATCGACAAGCAGAAGGTCGGCGAGACGGCCGCCAACCTGCGCAAGCTGCGTCGACCCGACCCCTACAAGGGCAAGGGCGTGCGCTACCAAGGCGAGGTCGTACGCCGCAAGGTCGGAAAGGCGGGCAAGTAGCTATGGCGCTCGGTGTGAAAGCGAGGCCCCGACGCGGCAGCGGAGCCAAGGTCGCGTCCCGGGCTCGACGGCACCTGCGGGTGCGCAAGAAGGTGACGGGCAGCCCTGCGCGCCCCCGCCTGGTGGTCACCCGCTCGACGAGGCACATCGTCGCGCAGGTGGTCGACGACATGGCCGGACGTACGCTGGTCTCGGCGTCGACGCTGGACGAGACGGTGCGCAGCGGCGAGGGTGACAAGACCGCCCGAGCCCGAGCCGTCGGCGCACTGCTCGCGCAGCGGGCAGTGCAGGCAGGCATCGGTTCCGTCGTGTTCGACCGCGGCGGCAACCGCTACCACGGCCGTGTCGCGGCGCTGGCCGACGGTGCCCGCGAGGGCGGCCTGAGGTTCTGAGGCAATGACGTGGGGGCGACCGCCCCCACAACGACAGCTGAACCAGACAGACGGAGGACTTCGACATGCCAGGACCCCAGCGCCGCGGCAGCGGTGCGGGTGGCGAGCGACGCGAGCGGCGTGATGGCCGCCCGGGTTCGGCGGCGGAGAAGTCCGCCTACCTCGAACGCGTCGTTGCCATCAACCGCGTGGCCAAGGTCGTCAAGGGCGGGCGCCGCTTCAGCTTCACCGCGCTGGTCGTCGTGGGCGACGGCGACGGCATGGTCGGAGTCGGCTACGGCAAGGCCAAGGAGGTACCGGCCGCCATCGCGAAGGGCGTCGAAGAAGCCAAGAAGCACTTCTTCAGGGTGCCGCGCATCCAGGGGACGATCCCGCACCCGATTCAGGGCGAGAAGGCTGCCGGCGTCGTACTGCTCAAGCCGGCGAGCCCGGGTACCGGCGTCATCGCCGGCGGTCCGGTGCGGGCCGTGCTCGAATGCGCCGGCATCCACGATGTGCTGTCCAAGTCGCTCGGCTCCTCCAACCCGATCAATATCGTGCATGCCACGGTGACGGCGTTGCAGGGCCTGAAGCGTCCTGAGGAGATCGCCGCCCGCCGCGGACTGCCGCTCGAGGACGTCGCTCCGGCGGCCTTGCTGCGGGCCCGCGCGGGGGTGGGTGCCTGAGATGCCGCTGCTGAAGGTCACCCAGATCCGCTCGCAGATCGGCGGCAAGCACAATCAGCGTGAAACGCTGCGCACCCTCGGCCTGCGCCGCCTCGGCGACAGCGTCGTTCGGGAGGACCGGCCAGAGGTCCGCGGCATGGTGGCGACGGTGTCCCACCTCGTCACTGTCGAGGAGGTCGACCAGGCATGACGCTCAAAGTTCACCACCTGCGTCCCGCCCCTGGGTCGCACACCAAGAAGACCCGCGTCGGTCGCGGCGCCGGGTCGAAGGGCAAGACAGCCGGTCGCGGCACCAAGGGCACCGGGGCACGTAAGCAGGTACCCGACCGCCTCGAGGGCGGCCAGATGCCGCTGCACATGCGGCTGCCCAAGCTCCGGGGCTTCACCAACCGCTTCCGGGTCGAGTACCAGGTCGTCAACCTCGACCGGCTCGCCGCGCTCTATCCGGACGGCGGCGAAGTGACCGTTGCCGACCTGGTCACCAGGGGGGCGGTGCGCAAGGGCCAGCCGGTGAAGATCTTGGGCACTGGCGAGGTCACCGTGCCGCTCCAGGTGACCGCGCACCGGTTCTCCGGTACGGCGAAGGAACGCATCAGCGCCGCCGGCGGGAGTGTCACCGAGTTGTCCTGAGGGACCGAGCGGTCGGCCACCGGCTGTTATTGTCCGGAAGAAGGCCCGAAGAAGACAACCGTCAGGTCGCTGCCCGCCCATCGCTGGCCGCCGCCGCCCGTCACCCGTCCCCGAGCCCCGCCCGACGCGCCGGGCGACCGCGTAGGAGGAGTAGTGCTCACCGCGTTCGCCCGGGCATTCCGCACACCCGATCTACGTCGCAAGTTGCTGTTCACTCTCGCAATCATTGCGATCTTCCGGGTCGGCTCGGTGCTGCCGACACCAGGCGTCTCCTACAGCGCGATCGACATCTGCCTCCAGCAGGTGTCCGGCAACAACCTGCTCACCCTGGTCAACCTCTTCACCGGTGGGGCGCTGCTCCAGCTCTCGGTTTTCGCGCTGGGCATCATGCCGTACATCACCTCGAGCATCATCATCCAGCTGCTGACCGTGGTGATCCCTCGCCTGGAGGCCCTGAAAAAGGAGGGTCAGGCCGGGCAGCAGAAGATGACGCAGTACACCCGTTACCTCACGGTCGGGCTGGCGGTGCTGCAGTCCACCGGCCTCATCGCCATCGCACGGGTGCCTGGCCAGCTGTTCACCAACTGCGCCGAGGACCTGGTGCCGCAGGAGAACACCGTCACCATCCTGACAATGGTCATCACGATGACGGCGGGCACCGCGGTCATCATGTGGCTGGGTGAGCTGATCACCGACCGCGGCGTCGGCAACGGAATGTCGCTGTTGATCTTCACCTCGATCGTTGCCGGCTTCCCCGGCGCGCTGCAGGGCATCTACCAGACGCGCAGCGCTTTCGTACTCATCCTTGTCCTGCTGGTCGGACTGGTGATCGTCGCCGCGGTCGTCTTCGTCGAGCAGGCTCAGCGCCGCGTACCCGTGCAGTACGCCAAGCGGATGATCGGCCGGCGGATGTACGGCGGCACGTCGACGTATATCCCGCTGAAGGTCAACCAGGCCGGCGTCATCCCGGTCATCTTCGCCTCGTCACTGCTGTATCTGCCGACCCTGGCCTCCCAGCTGGTCGGCCCGGACAGCGCACTCAGTGGGGCGCTGCAGCGCTACTTCGTGACCGGCACCCACCCGATCTACGTCCTCAGCTACCTCGCCTTGATCATCTTCTTTACCTACTTCTACGTCGCGATCACGTTCAATCCCACGGACGTGGCCGACAACATGAAGAAGTACGGCGGCTTCATCCCAGGAATTCGCGCCGGGCGACCCACGGCGGAATACCTCGACTACGTCCTCTCCCGCATCACCCTGCCCGGGTCCATCTACCTGGCACTGGTCGCGGTGATCCCGATCATCGCGTTCGCACTCATCGGCGCGAACCAGGCGACGTTCCCGTTCGGCGGTACCAGCATCCTGATCATGGTGGGCGTGGGGCTCGAGACGGTCAAGCAGATCGAAAGCCAACTCCAGCAGCGCAACTACGAGGGCTTCCTCCGCTAGTGCGCATCGTGCTCGTGGGCCCGCCGGGGGCTGGTAAGGGCACCCAGGCGCAGCTCCTCTCGTCGGACCTCGCGGTTCCGAAGATCTCCACTGGGGACATCTTCCGCTCCAACGTCAGCCACGGCACGCCGCTCGGCAAAGAGGCGAAGAAGTACATGGACGCCGGTGACCTGGTGCCGGATGAGGTCACCATCGGCATGGTTCGTGACCGGCTGGCGGACACTGACACGCGGGACGGATTCCTGCTCGACGGGTTCCCGCGGACGGTGCGCCAGGCAGAAGTACTCGACGACATGCTCAAGGACATGGGCCAGGCACTGGACGTGGTCCTCGAGCTCGTGGTCGACGAAGACGAAGTGGTTCGCCGGCTGTCCGGACGCCGTACCTGCCGAAGTTGTGAGCACGTCTGGCATCTTGACTTCGACCCGTCGACGCGCGAGGGAGTGTGTGACCACTGCGGTGGTGAGCTCTTCCAGCGCGACGACGACCGGTCGGAGACGGTCCGCCACCGGCTGGAGGTCTATGCAGACCAGACGGCCCCGCTGGTCGGTTACTACGCCGACGTAGGGCTGCTGGTCGGGCTCGACGCCACCGGCCCCGTCGACGATGTCACCGATCGAGCTATCGCCGCGCTGCGGCGCTACCGGCGCTGACCGGCCTTCCGGCGTACGAGGAGCGCACGGTGTTCAGGAGAAGTGACCGCATGATCCAGATCAAGACCGCTGACGAGGTGGCGAAGATGCGCGCGGCCGGCCTCGTCGTCGGCGATGCGCTGGAGGCGGTCAAGGCAGCGGTCGCCACCGGCGTGTCCACCGCTGATCTCGATGCGGTCGCCGAGGAGCACATACGTGGTGCCGGAGCAGTGCCCTCCTTCAAGGGTTACCACGGCTTCCCTGCCACGATTTGTGCGTCAGTCAACGACGAGATCGTGCACGGCATACCCAGCGCGCGCCGCGTGCTGGACGAAGGCGACATCGTCTCCATCGACTGCGGGGCCATCCTGGACGGATGGCATGGTGACGCTGCCGTGACCGTACCGGTCGGCGAGGTCGCACCCGAGCTGACAGAGCTGATGCGGGTCTGCGAGGAGGCACTGTGGCGCGGGTTCGCCGCCGCCCGCCTCGGTGGCCGGCTCACCGACATCAGCGCGGCGGTGGAGGCCACGGTGCGCGGGGCTGCCGGTCCGGACCGGCCTGGAGGCGGCAGCGGGTACGGGTTGGTCGAGGAGTACGTAGGACACGGCATCGGTACGCAGATGCACCAGGAGCCTCCGGTACCCAACTACGGCCGCCCGGGCAGGGGACCGGGACTGCGCAAGGGCCTCGTCCTCGCCGTCGAACCGATGATCAACCTCGGGTCGCGGCACACTCGATTGCTCGACGACGGCTGGACGGTGGTCACTCGCGACGGAAGTCCTTCGGCGCACTTCGAGCACACCTTCACCCTGACTGACGAGGGACCGTGGGTGCTGACCGCGCTGGATGGCGGCACGACAAAGCTGGCCGAGCTCAGCCTGTCCGCCGCTCCCGAGGCCCGCTGACCTACAGCGGGCCGCGATTTCGCATCGCGACCGGCGTGACGTAGACTCCTCAGTCGGCCCAAGTCGGAACCGCCCGCGTGCGCCGCGGGTACTTGCCGTGCGTCCGGCCGAAACTGCACAGTCCACTCGACAAGGCCCCGGACAAGGCACTGACACGGAACGCGGAGGATATGCCCAAGAAGGAAGGGGCCATCGAGATCGAGGGCACCGTGGTGGAGTCCCTACCCAATGCGATGTTCAGGGTAGAGCTCGGCAACGGCCACAAAGTCCTCGCTCACATCAGCGGAAAGATGCGGATGCACTACATCCGGATCCTCCCCGATGACCGGGTCGTGGTGGAGCTCAGCCCGTACGACCTCTCCCGCGGCAGAATCGTCTACCGCTACAAGTGACCGCCCCGATCACCCGACGACCACCCGACAACGGCAGCCGACCGGCCGCGTGTGACGTCCAGGAGCGCAGCATGAAGGTCAAACCGAGCGTCAAGAAGATGTGCGAGAAGTGCAAGGTGATCCGCCGCCACGGCCGGGTCATGGTCATCTGCGACAACTTGCGCCACAAGCAGCGCCAGGGCTGACACCCTCGGCCCAGTACGGCAGCAAGGCACGACCAAGGCACGAGCAAGGCACGAGCAAGGTTCGTCGCGGTTCCGCCGTACGGCGCCCCGAGGGGTTCAGCTCTCGCGGACAGGCGGAGCAGCCCCCGGTGGAGGCCGGGGCCCATCCCGGGCGGGGTGGGAAGCGGCGGGCGCATCCTCCGCAGCAGAAAGGAACCGCCCGCATGGCCCGTCTTGTCGGCGTCGACCTCCCGCGCGAGAAGCGCATGGAGGTGGCGCTCACCTACATCTACGGCATCGGTCGCACCCGCGCGCTGGAGACGCTGTCCGGCACCGGGGTCAGCCCCGACATGCGCGCCCGCGACCTGGGGGACGACGAGTTGGTCAAGCTGCGTGACTGGATAGAGGCCCACTATCGCATCGAGGGAGACCTGCGCCGAGAGGTTGCGTCTGACATCCGGCGCAAGGTCGAGATCGGTTGCTACGAGGGGATCCGCCACCGCCGTGGCCTACCGGTCCACGGCCAGCGCACCAACACCAACGCGCGCACCCGCAAGGGCCCGCGTCGCGCCATCGCCGGCAAGAAGAAGATTGCCAAGAAGTAGTGAGCAGTCCGGCAACGGACGACGACCTCGAGTTGGAGCGACCTGACACATGCCACCAAAGAGCCGAGCGGCCGGCGCCAAGAAGGTGCGCCGCAAGGAAAAGAAGAACATCGCCCACGGACACGCCCATATCAAGAGCACGTTCAACAACACTGTCGTGTCGATCACAGACCCTTCCGGCAACGTGATCACTTGGGCGAGCGCTGGCCACGTGGGCTTCAAGGGCTCACGTAAGTCGACGCCGTACGCCGCGCAGATGGTGGCGGAGAGTGCTGCCCGCCGAGCCATGGAGCACGGCATGCGCAAGGTCGACGTCTACGTCAAGGGCCCCGGCTCCGGCAGGGAGACGGCCATCAGGTCGCTGCAGGCGGCCGGCCTGGAGGTCGGCTCGATCCAGGACGTCACCCCGATTCCGCACAACGGTTGCCGCCCTCCCAAGCGGCGGAGGGTCTGAGCTATGGCCAGGTACACCGGTGCCGACTGCAGGCGTTGCCGTCGGGAGAAGATGAAGCTGTTCCTCAAGGGTTCGAAGTGCGAGTCACCCAAGTGCCCCATCGAGATCCGGCCCTATCCGCCGGGTGAGCATGGTCGGGGCCGCACCAAGGAAAGCGAGTACCTCCTGCAGAAGCGGGAGAAGCAGAAGTGCGCGCGGATCTACGGCGTCCTCGAGAAGCAGTTTCGGGGCTACTACGAGGAGGCCAGCCGTCGGACCGGCAAGACCGGCGAAAACCTGCTGCGCATCCTCGAGAGCCGACTCGACAACGTCGTCTACCGGGCGAACTTCGCCAAGAGTCGTGACCAGGCGCGTCAGCTGGTGAAGCACGGCCACTTCCTGGTCAACGGCCAGAAGGTCGACATCCCGTCGTACCGCGTCAGCGAGAACGACATCGTCGAGGTGCGGGAGAAGTCGAAGGAGCTCACCCCGTTCATCGTCGCGCGTGCGGAAGTAGGCGAACGGCCGGTGCCCGCATGGGTCGAGGTCATCCCCAGCCGCATGCGTGTCCTCGTCCACTCGCTCCCCGCGCGGCAGGTCATCGACACGCCGGTGCAGGAGCAACTGATCGTCGAGCTGTACTCCAAGTAGCCCTCGGCCTGCGCCGAGGCCATGTCGCGACGTCATATTGCGGTCGTCGCGGAAAGGAACTGCACGTGCTCATAGCTCAGCGTCCCAATCTCAACGAAGAGGTCGTCGACGACACCCGGTCGCGGTTCATCATCGAACCGCTGGAGCCCGGCTTTGGCTACACGCTCGGCAACTCGCTGCGGCGCACCCTGCTGTCCTCGATCCCCGGGGCGGCGGTGACCAGCATCCGCGTCGAGGGCGTGCTGCACGAGTTCACCACCGTGGTCGGCGTGAAGGAAGACGTCACCGACCTCATCCTCAACATCAAGGAGCTCGTCGTCTCCTCCGAGGAGGATGAGCCCGTGGTCATGTACCTGCGCAAGCAGGGACCCGGTGTGGTGACCGCCGCCGACATCGCTCCTCCTGCCGGGGTCGAGGTGCACAACCCGGAGCTGCACCTGGCCACGATCAACGGCAAGGGCAAGCTGGAGATGGAGCTGACCGTCGAGCGCGGCCGTGGCTACGTCTCCGCGGCACAGAACAAGCAGGTGGGCCAGGAGATCGGGCGTGTTCCCGTCGACTCCATCTACTCGCCGGTGCGCAAGGTGACGTACAAGGTCGAGGCGACCCGCGTCGAACAGCGCACCGACTTCGACCGGCTCATCGTCGACGTCGAGGCCAAGCCGTCGATGCGGCCCCGCGATGCGATGGCGAGCGCCGGCAAGACGCTCACCGAGCTCTTCGGGCTCGCTCGTGAGCTCAACATCGACGCCGAAGGCATTGACATCGGCCCGTCGCCAACCGATGCGGCGCTCGCCGCGGACCTCGCGCTGCCGATCGAGGAGCTCGAGCTCACCGTGCGGTCCTACAACTGCTTGAAGCGCGAAGGCATCCACTCGGTCGGTGAGCTGGTCTCGCGCAGCGAGGCCGACCTGCTCGACATCCGCAACTTCGGCGCCAAGTCGATCGACGAGGTCAAGGCGAAGCTGGCCTCGATGTCCATGGCGCTCAAGGACAGCCCTCCAGGTTTCGACCCGAGCCAGGTCGTCGACGCGTACGGCGCGGACGACGACGACGCCGGGTACGCCGAGACCGAGCAGTACTGACCTTTCCGGCCGCCTGACCCGGCCGGGAACCCGACCCGAGGGGACACCGCACCATGCCTACGCCGACGAAGGGTCCGCGGCTTGCCAGCGGCCCCGCCCACGAGCGGCTGCTGCTGGCCGGCCTCGCCACCGCGCTCTTCGAGCACGGGCGGATCACGACGACCCAGGCAAAGGCCAAGCGGCTGCGGCCGTTCGCCGAGCGGCTCATCACCTTCGCCAAGCGGGGTGACCTGGCCGCCCGGCGACAGGTGATGACCGTGGTGCGAGACAAAGGGGTCGTGCACACGCTGTTCACCGAGATCGGTCCACGCTTTGCGCAGCGGCCCGGTGGCTACACCCGCATCACCAAGTTGGGGCCCCGCAAAGGGGACAACGCGCCGATGGCGGTCATCGAGCTCGTCGAGTCGTTGACCGTCGGTCAGGAGGCGGTGGGAGAGGCCGAGCGGGCGCGCGGTACCCGCTTCGCCCGGCGGCGCGGCCAGCCTCAGCCGGTGCCGGCCGCTCAGGCCACTGATCAGTCAGGTGAGGCCGCTGAACCGCCCGCCGCGGAGCCCACCGGGTCTGCACAGCCGCCCGCCGAGTCTCCCGAGCCGCCCGCCGAGGAGGCGCGGGCCGGCGAGGCTGAGGACGACCTGGACGAGGCCGGCGCCGACGCGGGCGCCCAACCCGGGGGTGGCAACACCCGGGGCAACAACGGCGGAGACGACGACACCGGGGACGACGACGGTGCAGCGCAGCCCGCCGAGCCGACCGACGGCGAGGAGCGCTCCTCCTGACCCGACCCGCCGCCGACAAGCGCGGCAGGTGGTCCGAGCCCGCCGTCACCCGAGCAGGGGACGGCGGGCTCGTTCGTGTTCGGCTCGACCTGGCGTACGACGGCACGCCGTACGCCGGATGGGCCCGCCAACCCGGCCTCGTCACCGTCCAGGGGGTGGTCGAGGAGGCGCTGGCCAGGGTGGTGCGGCTGCCCGCGCTGCCCGCGCTGACCTGCGCCGGGCGTACCGACGCCGGGGTGCACGCCCGCGGGCAGGTGGCCCATGCCGACCTGCCGGCGCGGGCGTGGGCGGAAGCCGGTGAAGGCGTGAGCCGCCGCTTGGCCGGCGTACTCCCCACAACGGTGCGGGCGTGGCGGGTGCAGACAGCCCCGCCGGGTTTCGACGCGCGGTTCTCCGCACTGTCCCGCCGGTACTCCTACCGGGTGGCCGACGAACCGTTGGGCGTCGACCCGTTGC
>Ga0136616_10001861_pt1 | contig 11146 bp, 11 predicted proteins | sample AntDrymUQ2992106_2_FD_106648 | JGI IMG/M metagenome (GOLD analysis project Ga0136616, IMG submission 106648) | Polar desert sand microbial communities from Dry Valleys, Antarctica - metaG UQ299 (21.06) | ecosystem: Environmental > Terrestrial > Soil > Desert | place: Antarctica: Dry Valley... | reverse complement strand
GGATGAGGGTCGGGTTCTCTATGGTTATCAGGCCCAGGCTTCCCAGGTCTCCGTGGGGGTAGAGGCCATCGTGGACCGGGGGCTCCAGGAGGGGACGAACCTGATCTTGGAGGGGGTGCATCTTGCACCGGAGATCATCCTGAACCGCTACAAGGACCACCCGAACGTGTGTTCGCTGGTCGTGTATCTTTCTGACCCGGACGTTCACGTGGACCGCTTCCACGTCCGCGCCCTCGGGACATCCATGCGCCGTCCGGCCGAGGAGTACATCTCCCACTTCCGGGAGATACGCCAGATCCACGACCACATCCTGGAGAGCGCGTTGCGAACCGGGGTGCAGGCCGTGGAGAACGTCTCCATAGAGGCCGCCTCGGACGCCGCCGTGGCGTTCATAGCGAACCGGACCTCCGGCATGGCCGAGAAAGCCCACAAAAGGGAGCCGTCGCTCCTGTTCGATGCGGGCACGCCACGGGGCGGGGTGCCGGTGCAGCGAGGCGGTAGGGGTTAGAATACCCCGAACGGCGGGAGGTAGCGCGGAGATGGAACATCGGCGGTTGAGGACTTTCCTGATCGGCGGGGCGGTTGGAGCCCTGGCCGGGATACTGCTCGCTCCCCGGAGCGGCAGGGAACTCAGGGGCTCCATCGCCAACCGCGCCGGGGAAGCCCGAGAAAGAAGCCGCGAGTCCTACTTTCAGGCCCAGGAACGGATGCGGGAGCGTCTCGCGAGCGCACGCGAAGGCTCCTCCAGAACCCACGACCTGGAAAATGAGCCGTTCGCCGGGCCCGCGAACGCCGCGGTTGCGCCAGAGGAAGAGCCCGAGACGGCGGCTCCGCGCCCGCCGCTGCGGGACGTCTCGTGGGACGCCCGCCAGGACGCTCGCCGGAAGACCGCTGACAAAGAGATCGCCGCGGAACCCGGCGAAACCCCGAGCGACCTCCGCCGGCGGGTGCGGGAGACCAGGGACCGTCTCAGGGCGCGGTTGGATGAGGGGCGTGATGACGACGACCGTGAAGAGTAGGAAGGTGGGGGCATGAGGCCAAAGTCCTTCATGCCGGCGGTCACGGAGATATCTCCGGGCGAGGCTGGCGCGGTCCCTGGACTCGAGGCGATGGTCTCTTACTGGACCGAGGAGGAGATCTCCGCCGAAGACTGGCTGCTCGAGGTTCGGGAGGACTGGGGGTCCGCGGCGTTCACGATGCGCCGGGGCGGGGAGACGATGGGGTACATCCTGTACGGGCCGCCGGGGCGCCTGCCGCACGCCGGACGGTATCCCGTCGGGCCGCTTAGCGAGGATGGGGCTCTCCTGGCCTACGTTGACGGTGATGCCCGCATTCGGCGGCATCTGCTGGTAAGGATGCTTCGGGACCTCCGTAGCCGCGGCGTCGAACGGGTGGAGGCGGTGACCAGCGACCTCGGGATGCCCCGGCACGTCTGCACCGCGGTGTTGCTGGAGAGCGGGTGGAGGCCCGAACGCCGGGGCTGGCGGCGGGGTTCTCCTTACACGCTGGCTTACACGGAGCTCGGGAGCGCGGTCGAAGTGGGGGAGTTGGCTCGTGGTTTGATCGGGCGGGTAAAGCTCCCGCATCTGAAGAAGTCTCCCACCCCATCGCCCGGAGCCTTCAACCGGGCGACGTTCTCCCGGGAGCCGGTCAAGAATCCGCCTGTAGAGGCAGGATCACGGTCCTGACCGCCGAGACGCCTTCGGGCGTAGTGGCCTGTATCTCCACTATGGTCTGAGGAGCTTCGAGGTCTTCAGGGGAGACGGCCCCACCAGGAGCGGCCGGAGGCGAGAGGTCGAGGACGAACCCGACATCTCTGGATGCTCCCACCGCCAGTTCGTCTACCGTGGCCCTGTAGTAACGGGCTTCGGTGAGGGCGGTGTTCTCTGAGGCTACCTCCAGCGTGAGGGATATGTCGGAGAGTTGCTCTTCACCTCCGTTGCGCACGGCGAGGTCCAGCCTCTGTCCCGGGAGGTCGTCCAGCGCCGTCAGTTGTCCCTCCTCGAGGTCCAGATCCAGGGATGGGTCGGGGTCTCCATTCGGATTGGAGGGAGCGAGACTCCTCTCCGGTGGAGTGGCGAAGAGGCCGGCGAGCAGCAGGAACGCGGTCGCCGTGAGGACGAACGCCAGGGCCGTCCCCAGCGCCCAGAGGATGCCGCCTCTCATCCGGAATCTCCCACCGGCACGTCGTAGACGTTGTAGAAGTCCGCAAGCAGGGCTTCGGCCCTGACCTGGTAGACCCTGGAGCCGGAGAGGATGCCGCGGGCAACGATGGCGATGTGGTCGCCGTCCGCTGACCACGCCAGGTCGTTCGGGCTGGTCTTGATCTCCATGTTCTCGTTGGCCGTCACCGCTTGGAGTACGTTGGTGGTCAGGTCGAGCACGTAGAGATCGGTGGGAGAGTTCGGGTTTCGGCGGCCCACTATGGCAAGCCGCTCGCCGTCCGGGGACGCATGGAGGCTCGACGCGACGAAATCCTCTCCGACGCCCGGCGCCGGGCCGGGCTTGCCAGAGTCGAGCGGGAGCCGGTACACGTCGTAGGAAGCGGCGGCTCCGCTCTCCGCCGTCTTCGCCTCGCCGGCTACGTAGAATACGCCGTGTCCGGTCCACTGCGGCGCGCCGAAGACCTCCTCGTCTTCCGGGAGGTCAGCGATCCGCCAGGAAGTCCCTTCCGACAGGTCGAAGCCGAGGATCCCGAACCTCCCTGAGCCTTCCGTCCCTTCCGCCCGCGTGGCGAGGACCGCCGTGTTTCCGTCAGGGGATACGGAGAGGCCGGAGACCTTGCCCTCCACGGGGTGGAGATAGGTCCGGGACACCTGGCCGCTATCATCCATCGTGGCTAGTTCGCTCGTGGATGCGCCCTCCTCGCGGGCGATGAGAAGGCCACCGTCCGGAAGCGGGCTCATCGCCAGGGTACCGGTGGAGATCTCGTCCACGCTCAGGCTCTCTTCTCCCGGGCGCGTGCGGTAGATGGCTCGCGAGGTTCCGTCCGCCACCGGAGACGCGGCGGCGGGTGTCTCCGAGAGGTCCGCGCTGAGTATCGCGAGGGCATCGCCGGAGGAGACCCATTCGATCTCTTGAGCGCCAAAGTCTCTGGTCGTCCGGCGCCGGAGGTAGCTAGCGTCCGTTGGCTTGTCCACGACGTATCCGTCCATGATGAACGAGATCCGGACCCCAGACGGGCTCCACCGTGGAGATCCCTTGTCGCCGGGACCTGTGGTCAGGGGCCGAACCGATGGACCCAGTCCCAGGTCGGTCCCGCCCCGCTCCGTCGGCTCGGCCGGTATGATGACTTCCCCGGCCCGTCCGCACCCAACCAACAAGAACACCATTGCGGCGAGCGCGGTTAATTCCAAAGCGCGCTGCGTGGCCCGGCGCCCCGCGGCCCTACATCGCATGGCTCGTGGAGCGGGTGATAGGAGATTTGGGGAGTTCGACGCTGAACGTGGAACCGGCGCCGGCTTTGCTCTCCACGGAGACGCTTCCGCCGTGCAGTTCGACTATCTCCCTGGCGATGGCTAGGCCGAGTCCACTGCCGCCGGTCGCCCGCGAGCGGTCCTTGTCCACCCGATAGAACCGCTCGAAGAGCTGGTCTAGGTCTTCATCCGGGATACCGACGCCGGTGTCCCGGATCATCACGCAGACGAACGAGTCGTTCTCCTCCACGAAGACATCCACCCGGTCGCCAGGATCCGAGTACTTGATCGCGTTGTCCAGCAGGTTGAGGAAGACCTGGTACAGCTTCTGGGCGTCGCAGACGCACGGATGCTCGGCGCCGTCCTCGAAGCGTACCTCGATGCCGAACCTTTCGGCCTTCGTCCCCAGAGCCTCCACGGAGTTGCGGATAACGGTGCCCAGGTCAGCCGGCCCGACCTCCAGCGAATAGCGCCAGGAATCCATCTGGGCCAGGGTGAGAAGCTCCTCGATCATGTCCCTGATGCGTCTTAGTTCCTGATCCGCGAGTTCCAGGGCGCGATGCTCCATCGGGTCCAGCCTCTCCCGCGCCCGCTCCAGCAGGCCCACGGCGCTCTGGATGGTCGTCAGGGGCGTCCGAAGCTCATGCGAGAAGTCCGAGACGAAGGCCGTCTTCGCCCGCTCCAGCGAGCGGTGCTCCGTTATGTCTCTCACCGCCAGGATGGCTCCGGCTTCCGTCTCGTCGCTGTTCGGGTTCATCCTGGCCGCATACGCCCAGTAGGTCTTCTCCTCCGACTCGAACTCCCGCACGGCGACGCCCGTCGCGGCGGCCTCCTTCAGGCACCATGACACCTCTTCCGGGACCCCGATCTCATCCAGCCGGCGGCCGTAGTCTGTGGCGAGGATGCCGAGCATCCCGGCGGCGGCGGGGTTCACCATCGTCACGCGCCCGTCGGGGTCGGCGGCGACGACGGCCTCTGGAGAGGCTTCCAGGACGGCCTCCAGGCGGCTTTTTTGCTCTTGTATCTCCCCGACGTAGTGTTCGATCTCTTCTGCCATGTAATTGAAGGCCCGGGCCATCTCGCCCAGCTCGTCGTTGCTCGTGACGGGCACGGTCGTCTTGTAGTCCCCTGATGCGACCCTGATGGCGGCGTCCCTGGTCTCCGAGAGGGGGCGCGTGATCTGGCGCGTCAACAAGAGGCTCCCGAGTCCGGCGAGGAGCACGCTCGCCAGGATAGCCCCCAGTATCCCGTACCGGAGGTAGGCAAGCGTCTGGTCCAACCCCTCCTGAGGCGCGGTGTAGACCATGACGCCCCTCGCCCGGCCATCCGCGTCCAGCAAGGGAAACACCGCGATGTAGCGAGGGCCGTCCCGCGGTATGAGCCTGCCCTGTCCGCCTGGAGATTCTCTGGCCCTCTTCAAGATGCCGTCGTCCAGGCCCAGCCGCCGGTAGGCCCGTTGGGGATCCACGGAGTTCCCGGAGCCGTCTCTGGCGGACATGGGCTTGCCGTCCGGTCCCACGTAGAGTACCCCCAGCCCGGTCGGCCCCGCTACGGCCCGGACCAGCTCTTCGCCGTAGGTCTCGGGGGCCGGCAGGGTCTGGTCCTCCGGGTTGCGAAGGCCCTCCAGGAACTCCCCGGCTCCGGCGTTGGCCGTCCGGGAGCGTTGGGCGAGCAGGTCGCTCTCGGTGTCCACCATCCGGTTTTGGGCGAAGTAGTAGAGGACCAGCCCTATAACCAGGCTCGTGACGGCCGAGATCCCGACGAGCGCCACGAAGATCCGGGCCTTGAAGCTCGGCCTCGAAAAGAGTTCGTTCTTACCTTTCCTGTCTACCTCGCGCCTCCGCTGCTTCCTCTCAGGAGGTCGTCCGGGCGGCCCGGTAGCCCACGCTCGGGACGGTCTGGATGATCCTGGGCTTCGATGGGTCTTGTTCGATCTTGCCCCGCAGCCGGCTGATGTGGACGTCTATGTAGCGGCTTGCGAGGTAATGCTGGCCGGTGGAGACGGCGTCGGAGATCTGGGTCCTGGTGAACGCCTGACCGGGACGGCGGATGAGCAGGGCGAGTATCTTGAACTCCGTCGGTGTGAGCTCGAGGGTCTCGCCGTCCCTGGTGACGGTGTAGCCGGCCGGGTCCAACTCCAGCGGCCCGAGCTTCAAGACCCCGTCCCGCCCCGTCCCTCCCTGGCGACCGAAACGGCGCAGGATCGCTTTTATCCTGGCGAGCAACTCCTTGGTGTCGAAGGGCTTGGTTATGTAGTCGTCGGCCCCGAGCTCCAGCCCGACCACCTTGTCCACGGACTGGCTCTTGGCCGTCAGCATCACCACCGGGACGTCGCTCTGGCCCCGGATCTTCTGCAACACTTCGAACCCGCTGGCGCGCGGCAGCATCACGTCGAGGACCACGAGGTCCAACCTCTCCTGGCCCACGACCCGGAGCGCCTCCGTACCGTCCTCCGCCGTCAGGACCTTGTATCCTTCCGACGCCAGCACGATGGACGTAACCTCCAAGAGCGCCGCATCGTCATCCACCAACAAAATAGTCTCGTCCAAGCCCCGAAAAATCCTCCCTGCGCGCTACGTCTTCAGAAACACTATCCTACCTCATCGAAGACCATTATCGAATACCCGGCCTCCCGTAGCGCCTCTACTCCAAACGAACCACTTCCACCGGCATGCAAAACTTGAAGGTGACGCGCTAAGATTTTATACTCTTTAAAGTTTAGATTTCAGGTTTCGAGTCATCGGGAGGAATCCGCATGGGCAAGAGCATCGGCATAGACTTGGGCACGACGAACAGTTGCGTGGCTGTATTGGAGGGTGGGGACCCGGCGGTCATCAACAACTCCGAGGGCGAGCGGACGACGCCGTCGGTCGTGGCCTTCGATAGGAAGAGTGGCGAGCGGCTGGTCGGGCAGTTGGCGCGCAGGCAGGCCGTGACGAACCCTGACCGCACGATCTACTCGATCAAGCGTTTCATGGGCCAGCGTCACGACCAGGTGAAACAGGAAGCTTCGCGCGTCGGCTACGAGATCAAGTCTGGCTCCGACGGAGACTTGCGGGTGCAGGTGGCGGACAAGGAGTACTCGCCGCCGGAGATCTCCGCGATGACCCTCCAGAAGCTGAAGCGGGACGCCGAGGAATATCTGGGCGAAGAGGTCACGGAGGCTGTTATCACCGTCCCGGCGTACTTCGAGGACGCCCAGCGCCAGGCGACCAAGGACGCGGGCAGGATCGCTGGCCTCAACGTCAAGCGAATCATCAACGAGCCTACGGCCGCGGCGCTCGCCTACGGGCTGGACAAGGAGAACGACCAGACCATCCTCGTCTTCGACCTGGGCGGCGGCACGTTCGACGTCTCTATCCTGGAGCTCGGCGAGGGCGTCTTCGAGGTCAAGGCGACGAGCGGCAACAACCACCTCGGCGGCGACGACTTCGACGCCAAGATAGTTGATTGGATGGTCTCTGAGTTCAAGAAGGCCGAAGGCATAGACCTCGGCAAGGACAAGATGGCGACCCAGCGGCTCCTCGAAGCGGCCGAGAAGGCTAAGAGAGAGCTATCCTCGACGACGAGCACCTCGATCAACCTCCCCTTCATCACCGCCGACGCGAACGGCCCGAAGCACCTGGACCTGACGCTATCGCGGGCGCAGTTCAACAACCTGACCGCGGACCTCGTGGAGGCCACCGCTGGCCCGATGCGCCGGGCGATGGAGGACGCAGGCTTGAAAGGCGGGGATATAGACCAGGTGATTCTGGTCGGCGGCTCCATCCGCATCCCCGCGGTCCAGGAGAAGGTCAAGGAACTGACCGGCAAGGACCCTCACCGGGGCATCAACCCGGACGAGGTCGTCGCCATCGGCGCCGCCATCCAGGCCGGCGTGCTCGCGGGCGAGGTCAAGGACGTTCTCCTGCTCGACGTGACGCCCCTCAGCCTCGGTATCGAGACAAAAGGCGGCGTGATGACCAAGCTGATCGAACGCAACACCACTATACCTACACGCAAGGGTGAGACTTTCACCACCGCTGACGACAACCAGGGTTCGGTGGAGATCAAGGTTTTTCAGGGCGAGCGCGAGATGGCGATGTACAACAAGTTGATCGGCAACTTCCAACTCGTTGGCATTCCGCCCGCGCCTCGGGGCGTGCCTCAGATCGAGGTTTCGTTCGACATTGACGCGAACGGCATCGTGAACGTGGGGGCAAAGGACCTGGGGACCGGCAAGGAGCAGCGGATCACGATCACCGCCTCGAGCGGTCTCTCGGATACGGACATCGAGCAGATGGTCCGTGACGCGGAGTCGCACGCTGAGGAGGACACCCGCCGCCGTGAGGAGGCCGATGTCCGCAACAACACGGACAACCTGGTCTATTCCGTGGAGCGTTCGCTGAAGGACGTGGACGGCAAGGTGGACGCCGAGACGAAGAACAACATCGAGACGGCGATCCGGGAGGCCCGCGAGGCTCTCGCCGGCGACGATCTGGAGGAGGTCAAGGCCAAGCAGGAGGCCCTGATGACAGCCTCGCACGCGCTGTCCGAGCAGATCTACCAGCAGGCCCAACAGCAGCAGGAAGCAGCCTCCTCAAGCGACGCGGAGGACCTCGACGACGACGTTGTCGAGGATGCCGAAGTCATTGATGATGAGGATGACAAGGAACAGCGGAAGTAGCAAGAATCCGAGACCGCGCGGGGCGGAGAGACTCATGGACCTCCGCCCGTCCACCCCTCTCACTGACAGGAGGATCCGGAAGTTTTGAGTAGCGAAGAACAGCGCCGCCAACCCGACGAGGAACCCGGCCAGGAGACCGAAGCCGCCAACGACGCCGCGGCGAACGCTGGCGAGGGATCCGGCGGGCCGATAGAAGAGCCGCAAGGCTCCGCCTCGGACCCGGCGTCCGTCGAGAACGCCCCGGACGATGTGGAATACCTGGTGGAGGAAGAGCCTGGCGTTGCCGAGGAAGAACTGGCCGTTCTGGCCGCGGAGCTGGAGAGCACTCGCCGCGAACGCGACGAGTATCTCGACTCCCTGCGGCGTCTGAAGGCGGAGTTCGAGCACTCCCGTAAGCGCCAAGACCGGGTCAGGGAGCGTATCTTGCAGTCGGCCTCCGAGAAGCTCGTCACGGAGTTGTTGCCTGTACTGGACAACCTGGACCGTGCGCTGGAGGTAGAGGGCGACGTGCGCGAGGGCGTGCGTGCGACCCGCGACCATTTCGTGGACGTGCTCATGCGGGAAGGGCTCGTGTCCGTGGCCTCCGACGGCCAGGCTTTCGACCCCAACGTACATGAAGCGGTAATGGGACAACCCTCCGACGAACACGAGGAGGGGACCATCCTTCAGACCTTCCAGCGGGGCTACGTGCTGAATGGCAAGCCCATCCGCGCTGCGAAGGTTGTGGTTGCGAAACAGGTTTAAAGGATGAAGACCAGGGATCTCTACAAAGTTCTGGGGGTCTCCAAAGGGTCTTCGCAGGATGAGATCCGGCGTTCCTACCGTAAGCTGGCGCGCGAGAGCCACCCGGATGCCAACCCAGAGGACCCCGCCTCGGAGAACCGCTTCAAGGAGATACAGCACGCCTACGAGGTGCTGTCCAACCCTGAGAAACGGCGCGAATACGACGAGGGGCCACGGTCTTTCTTCGGTTCGCAAGGCGGTTCGCAGGGTGGGGCGCGGGGCCAGTCCCGGAGCGCCTCTGGTGGTTTCTCGGACGTCTCCGACCTCTTCGATAGCTTCGGTGGCCTCGGGGACGTGTTCGGCAGGACCGCTCGCGCCGGGGCCGCGGCGGCCCGTGGGAGTGACATAAAAGTAAGCGTGAACTTGAAGTTCAAAGATGCGTTGAGCGGGGTGACTACACGGGTTGGGGTGCCGGTGGAGGAAGGTTGCGGGGAATGCAGGGGCACCGGAGCGGCGCCTGGGACGTCGCCGAAGACTTGTCCTGAGTGTGGGGGGCGTGGGACGAAGAGCCGGGACCAGGGGTTCTTCGCGCTCTCCGAGCCGTGCTTGCGGTGCGGGGGGAACGGCAGGATCGTCGAGAAGCCCTGTGGCCGGTGCGGGGGGATTGGGCGCGTGCGGCGGAACCGTCAGATCACGGTGAAGATACCGGCCGGGGCGAAGGATGGTATGCGAATACGGGTCCCCGGTAGAGGACATGCTGGTAGAAAGGGTGGCCCGGCCGGCGACCTATACGTGGTCACGCGGGTCGAAGAGCATCCGGTCTTCAAGCGGCGCGGGGACGACTTCGTGGTCGAGGTGCCGGTCAGCTTCGTGGAGGCCGCGCTCGGAGCGGAGATCCAGGTTCCACGTCCCGGCGGTGGCGCGGTGCGTCTGCGGTTGCCCGCCGGAACGCAGGACGGGAAGCAGTTCAAGGTGCGTGGGGGCGGTGCCCCAAAGCCCCGCGGCGAGGAAAGCGGGGACCTCATAGTGCGGGTGGGGCTCGTCGTGCCCCGCAAGCTCAAGAAGCGGGAGCGTGAGATCTTGGAGGCGCTCGCCGAGGAGCGGGACGAGGACGTGCGCGCGGGGCTGTTTCGGGAGGTCCGGGAGGTGGGCGCGTGAAACTCAGGAAACGCCCGGTGTTCATGATAGGCGTCGCCGCCGAACTCATCGGGGTGCATCCGCAGACCCTGCGGATGTACGAGCAGAAGGGCCTCATCCTTCCGAGGAAGAGCATAAAGAACACCAGGCTCTACTGCCAGGAGGACGTGGAACTCGGGCTTCGCATCCAGGAGTTGACCCAGGAGTTGGGCATGAACCTCGCCGGGGTCAGGAGAGTCCTCGACATGGAGCGCCGGCTCGCGAGGCTCGAATCCGAGAACGTGCGACTGCGCGAGGAACTGGTGAAACAGCGGGAAGAGCACGACCGGATGGTGGCGGAGGTGCATCGCAGCTACAAACGGGAGCTGGTGCCGGCGCCCAGGGGCGATCTGGTGCGGGCGGCGCGAGTCGTTCGCGGCACGCACGGCGCGAGAAAGGACTTCTAATGGCCCAGAGCATGCACTGCTACCGTCATCCCAAGAGGGAGACCAGGGTATCTTGCGCCACGTGCGGGCGTCCGATCTGCACGGAGTGCATGGTGCAGACCGACGTTGGGATCAAGTGCCCCGACGACGCCCGGCTCCCCCGCGGCGCCCGTGCTGGGGCGATGAAGACGAGCCAGGTCATCAGGACGTTCCTCGCCGGGGCTGCCGTGGCGATCCTCGGGATCGCGGTCGTCTACGCCATCTTCCAGGTCGGCTTCTTGACGTTGATACTATCGGCCGTGGCCGGCTACGGCGCCGGGACCTTCATCCATCGTGCCGGCGGCCGCAACGGCGGGCCACTGGCGATGTCCGTCTCCGGTGTCGCGGTCGCGATCGCCTTCACCCCGTTCCTGGCGCAGCTAGTCTTCGCCGTGGGCGAATTCCCTGTTTTCAGGCTCATCGCCGCGCTCGTGGCCGTGGGCTTCGCCGTCTACAACAGCCGCTGACGCGGAACACCGACGTCGAAGTCTTGAGCCATGAGCCCGCTCATCGAAGTGGTGCGCGCTGGTGTGACCAGTCGGGGGCTATGGTAAATTAGGGACCGATCAGCCAGGCTGGCAGACCTACGCTGAAGGATGGAAAGTGTACCTGGGAAACCTTTCCCGAGAAGCCAGAGAAGTCATGGACACGGCCCATGAGGTCGTTCGCGGTGGGCGCTCGAACCTGCTCGGGACGGAGCACGTCCTGTTCGCGCTGCTGGCGCAGCAGGACGGCGCGGT
>Ga0136616_10001860_pt1 | contig 11150 bp, 9 predicted proteins | sample AntDrymUQ2992106_2_FD_106648 | JGI IMG/M metagenome (GOLD analysis project Ga0136616, IMG submission 106648) | Polar desert sand microbial communities from Dry Valleys, Antarctica - metaG UQ299 (21.06) | ecosystem: Environmental > Terrestrial > Soil > Desert | place: Antarctica: Dry Valley... | reverse complement strand
GGCGGACGGACCGGGGAGTAGTTGGTGGACGACAGGGTGGGATTGTTCCAGGCGGCGTTGGGGATCGCGGCGCCGTGGCAGGTGACCGAGGCGAGGTTTGACCCGGCGGCGGGCCGGTTGGACATCCAGCTGGACTTCCCGGCCGGCACCCGGTTCGGCTGCCCTGAGGGCGACGCCGACGGCTGCGCGGTGCACGACACGGCGGACAAGAACGGTTCTCTTGTCACGGCAGTATGGCCTGCGATCGAAACGCCTGACGTCGAGAATGATTCAGACGACTACGGCGAGGAATGGAACTCCGATGAAACAGAGCCCTTCTTCTACTTGACTCTTCCCAATGGCGGCCAGTCGCTACGGCCCGGGGATATTCGTCGCGCGTTCCCTGGCGTGGGCGTGATCCCGATTCTAACGCCAGTTGAGCATGATGAGAGGGTGCTGGCCGATAGCACTGTGAAAAGCAACTTTGATACTCGGCTCGCCAGTCGGCATTTTCGCAACCAACTATATATGTTAAGCGCGGAGCCGAGCCTGGAATTTGAGACGATGTACGACGAGTTCGTGGCCTTTGCCGAGCACTGGACTCCAGAGTTATCCTTGAAGGAACTCGTCGTACGTCGAGGTGACAGAGCGGACGAGCTGGACCTCTTCTACTCTGAGCCAGAGCGACGCTCTGAGAAGGAGATCTACTGGGCCGGCGACGGCATGCAGGTATGGCTCCAGCTGTTGCTTCATGTGCATCGCCTTCGGCCGCGCTCACCGGTCCCGAGCCCGGCGAACGGCCCGTCAATCACCGCAGCGCCGCCGGCTGCGAGGAGTGCACGCAGGAACTCCTGTCGGTTCATCCCCTCGCTCTCTGGCAGGCGGTCAGTGGCGGTGTGCTCCGTTGCCAGCCGGTGGGCGAACCGCAGACGCTGGTCGTCGGAGGCCGCTTCCAGCGCCGCGTCGAGCTCCCTTTGCAAGGCCAGGCCGGGTTCGTTCTCGCCGCGCTCCCAGTTTCGGATCGTGCGGGCGGCGGCACCGACGTGCTGGGCGAAGTCCTCCTGGCCGAGGCGGAGCGCGTGGCGCAACGCCCGCACCTGCCCGGCGCCCCATTCCATCATCCGAACCTTCCCGAGGGTCAGCCCCATGAGCAGGTTACCGATGGATTGCCGCATGTCTGCCGGTCCGTGGCCTGGTAGCGGCACCAGCAACGCGCTTCAGTCAGGCGCGAACGAAGACCGGTAACCAAGGAAGGTGCGTTGCTCTTGCGCGCGACAGCAGTGAAGGACTCGGTAGCTCCGGCCGCTCCGCAGGCCGAGGGACTTGAGTGCGATCAACCTCGCAACGACGTCAGCCTGCTCGTGGCGTGTGCTCGCCACCCAGACCGCGCGGCGGCGACCGCACGAGCGGCGGATCTCACCGCGAAGGCGCTAGACGCCACGGGCCGCGGACTCGACCTGACCCAAGCGGATCTATCCGGTCTCGACCTCTCCGGCTTCGACCTCAGGTACGCCACCCTGAACCGCGCAGCGTTGTTCGGGACCAAGCTCGTGGGGGCCGACATGACCGGCGCCTCCATGGTCTGCGCGGGACTGGAGCGGACCGACTTCACCGATGCCGTGCTGCGCGGCGCCTACGTCCACGCCCTAGCTGCTCAAGCCAGCACGTTCGTCCGTTCCGACCTGACCGGACTCGTCGACGCCACCGGTGCGCTCTTCCACGGCTGCGACCTGACGGGCGCGCGTCTGGACAACGCCGAACTCGCCGGTACGACGTTCTACCAATGCGGGCTCTCCGGCACCCAGGCGGAGGGCGCAGACCTCCACGGCGCGGCCTTTAGCGAGTGCCGCATGGACGGCGCCGATCTCGCGCGCGCCCGGCTCGACGACGTGACCATCACCCGCAGCAGCCTGAGCAAGCTGGTGCTGGACCACGCGCGCGGCGACGGCCTCGTGGTGCAGCGGCCGACCAGGGGGGACGGCGTGCGGTTGATCGACGCCCACCTCCCCGGCCTCCGGCTGGTCCACGTCCGGGCACGCCACCTGGCCGCTGCGGGTTTGCACGCGCCCGGCATCGACGTCGACCGCTGTCAGCTCCCCGGCGCCGACTTCAGCGACGCCGACCTGAGCGGCGGCCGTTGGCGTCACGTCAACCTCGACGCGGCCAAGCTCGCAGGGTCGGTGTTGACCCACTCGTTCCTCCGTCAGGTGTCCGCGGTCGAGGCGGACCTGACCGACGCCACGGGCGGGGGCCTGACGGCCTCGGAATGCACGTTCGCCTCGGCCGTGCTGGCCGGCTTCGCGGGCCGCTATGTCACCTTCCGCAACTGCGACCTGCGCTCGGCGGATCTGCGCGGCGCCTACCTGTACCGGTCATCGTTCATCGGCGATCCGCCCGCCTCGGCCTGCATGGTCGAGGCGCTGCTGGACGGGGCGAACCTGACGCAGGCCTACCTCGCGGCTGACTTCACTGGGGCGAGCATCCGGCATGCCTGGGCGACCTACGCGCGGATCAACCAGTCGATCCTGCAGGGCGCGGACCTCTGCGGGACGTCGCTGTTCCGCGCGAGCGCGGTGAAGACGCAGTTCGACGGCGCCGCGATGGATGGGCAGCGGGGCGCCATGTTCGCGGACCGCTGCTCGGGTCTGGTCACCGCCCTGCGCGCCGCCGGGGACGGTGCCAGCCGCCAAGCGGCGGAGGTGGTCGAGGAGATGACGGCTCTGCTGCGGCGCGACTCGGGGAAGTCCACGTGATGTCGCCGCCCGCTGGACCGACGGCTCGGGTGAGCCTGGTCGACCTCTCCGGCGAGGTCAGCGTGCGCTACACGCCGCTGGGTGCCATGTACCTGAAGGCTGCACTGGAGACCGACCCCGACCTGTCCAGCCAGGTTGCCGTCACCATCCACCCCTTCCTCGCCGGCACCAGCCTCGCGCACATGGTTGACGAGGTGGTCAGCGCATGCCCCGACCTCGTCGGCCTGTCCTGCCAGGGCTGGAACGTCGCGGTGTACCGCCAGCTGCTGCCCACCCTGCGTCAGCTCCTGCCGGACGCCGTGATCGTGATCGGCGGGAACCACGTCTCCCACCAGGGTCGGCGGTGGCTCACCCAACTCCCCGAGGTCGATGTGGTGGTCGACGGGGAGGGCGAGCGCACGATCCGGGACCTCATGTGCTGGCTCTTCCGCTCGACCCCGCTGAGCGAGATAGTCGGCATCACGTTCCGGCAGGGCGGGCAGCCGACCAAGACGGCGGACCGCCCGCGTGTCAAGTCGCTGCACGAGCTCGCCTCACCCTACGCCAAGCCGACCGCCGAACTGCGGCAAGCCGACGTCGCGCTGTGGGAGACCAATCGCGGCTGCCCCTACCACTGCGCGTTCTGCCACTGGGGTGGCGCCGTCGGGCAGAAGATCAGCCGCAGCGAACTGGACCGCCTTCGCGCCGAGCTTGAGGTCATCGCCAGCGCCGGCGTCCCCGCGATGTTCCTGTGCGACGCGAACTTTGGCATCCTGCCCCAGGACGTCGAGGTCGCCAGGATGATCGTCGACGCCCGGCAGCGGCTCGGCGGGCCGGACACCGTGCACGTCAACTGGGCGAAGAACCACGCCGAGCGCGTCGGCGAGATCCTCGACGTCCTGGCCGAGGGCGGCGTCCGCACCAACGTGTACCTCGCGCTGCAGACGCTCAGCCGTCGCGCGCTCCAGCTCGCCGGGCGTGACGAGCGGGGCAGGCCGGAGATGAGGAAGCTGGCCCGCCGCATCCTGGATCAGGGCGGCGAGGTCGGCGTCGAGCTGATCTTCGGGCTGCCCGGCGAGACGCTGGAGGACTTCCGCAACGCCTACGACGAGCTGTTCCTCCAATTCCCCAGCCTGCTGCTCCACCCGCTCTGGATCCTGCCCAACACGACCTACGACAAGGAGCGGACCACCTACGGCCTGGTGACGCTGCGCCCCGACGCAACCGTCGACTACGAGGGTGTCCTGAAGCACCACACCCTGTCCCGCGAAGACAACCGGGCAGGTCTCCGCCTCCTGCTCGCCGACGAGATCCTGGTTGGCAGCGGCTTCGCCAGAGCCACGACGCGAGGCCTGGCGAGCTGGGGTGCGCTGGCGCCCACGCGGATCCTGGATGGCTTCGCCGACTTCGTCGCCGCCCGAGCCGACCAGCTGTCCAGACGACTGGCCGGCGCCTTCGCCGAGCTCGACGCCGAGTGCTACTTCCACCGGCGGCTGCGGAGCGCGGTGCGGCGGAGCCTGTTCGCTGACCGGGGTCGAGCGCGACGCTTGCTCGAGGACTTCATCGACAGCCTTGACATCGCCGAGGACGAGCGCGCGGCCTGCCGCGAGCTGGCCCACTTCGATACCTCGCTGCTTCCCCGTGCCGACCTGCACGACGCCGGCGAGGCAGAGGAGAGGTTGTCCGCTGACTTCGACGTGGCCGCCACGGCACGAGCGCTGCTGTCTAACGACCCCCCTGCACACCCGCCAGCGGCGGCACCGGCCGTCGTGCGAATTCGCCATCCTGCCGGGTTCGCCCGCCACCTCGACGACGCGATCGACTTCTCCGGGCAGTGGCGCGGCCAGGTCATCGACGTGGTTCCCGCGAACCTGGCAACAGACTGAGGAGGTTGAGATGCCCGTCACCGTGCTGCACTCGGTTGCCGAGGCCCGGCCCTTCCCCCGGGACCTGTGGCGCTCCGGTCAGACGATCGGATCGGTCCACACTCTCGGCGCGCTCCACGCCGCCCACGGCGAGCTCATCAAGCGCTCGGCCCTCGAGAACGAGCAGACCATCGTCACGGTCTACCCGAACAGGATCCAGCTCTTCCCCGGCGCCGTGTACCGGTACGACCTCGACGACGACATCGCGCTGGCCGAGCAGCACGGCTCCACCGTCGTCATCGCATCCGCAGACGAGGAGATGTACCCGCCCGCCTACGCGACCTACATCGACCAGGGCGAGCGGGCCACCCGCCTGAACAGCTCCGTCTTCGACTACGCCTCCCGAGGACAGGTGACCGGCGCCGTCCGATGGATCTCACTCTGCCGCCCGACCGCGAGCTACTTCGGCATGAAGGACATCGAGCAGTCCCTCCTGGTCCAGCGCGCCGTCGACGACCTCTTGATCGACTGCGACATCCGCCACGTCCCCTGCGTCCGCGATCGCGAGACCGGCGTGCCCGTCTCCTCCCGTCTGCGCTTCCTGCCGCTTGAGCGACTGCAGGAGGTCGGCGAGGTCTACCGCGCGCTCGAGCTTGGCCGGCGGATGGCGGCGGCCGGCGAGAAGGACCCAGAGCCGATCCTGCGTTCGTTGCGTGCCTATCTCGACCAGGTGCTGACGACCTTCGAGGTGGTCTACCTGACCATCGTCGACGCGGAACGGTTCGCACCCGTCGATCGCGTAGAGGTGCCGTTCGTGATCCACTGCGCGATCACCGACGGCACGCTGAGCCACTTCGACGGGCTCTGCATCCGCGACCAGCACGACCTCGACCACGCTCCCGAGGTCATCTGGTTGACCGCGGCGACCAGCGACCAGTAGGGAGCCTGCGATGCCGCTCCGGATCGTCGTCGGACTGCCGAGCTTCAACGAGGCGGACACGATCGCCAAGGTCGCCCGCGACATCGACGCCGGTCTCGTGGGTCTTCCCTTCGACGCGGAAGCGCTCCTGGTCAACGCCGACAACAGCTCCACGGACGGCACACCAGAGGCCTTCCCCGCCGCGCCGACCATCTCCGTGAAGACGGTCCTCACCACCGGTCACCAGGCCGGCAAGGGCGCGAACTGGCTGGCTGTCCTGCGCCTGGCCGCCGACCGTGGTGCCGACGCCGTGCTCCTCGTGGACTCCGACCTCGCTGAGGTGCCCGATTCCTGGGTCCACGCCCTGGTGGGATCCGTCCACGAGGGCGCGGACTTCTGCTTTCCCCTGCGGCCTCCCACCTGGAACGGCGGCGACCTGACCTACCAGCTGGCCTACCCGCTGCTGGCCGGCACCTTCGGCGCCAACCTGCGCGAACCCCTCTGCGGCGACATCGCGCTGTCGGAGTCGGCCGTCAAGGCGGTCCTCGCCGAGACGTGGACGGCGAGCGAGCTGCGCTTCGGCGTCGACTTCCTCGTCGCCTCCGCGGCCGTGACCCGCTCCTGGCAGACCGTCGACCTCACCTACCGGCGGCGCAACAAGCTGCGCAGCTTCTCCAGCAACACCGACGGGGACTACCGGATGGGAGCGAAGTTCGCAGAGGTCAGCGATGCGATCCGGCACCGGGTCGCGCTTCGCCTCCTGCAAGACCCGCCCGACTCGCTCCCGAGCAGCCGCTCGGCCACACCATCCGACGTCCGCACCGTCTCGCTGCACGACAACGACATCGCCGAGCTCGCTGTCTCCACCAGCCGTCGGCTACTCGCCGACGCCCATCAAGGAACCCTGTCCTCGTTTCCGCCGGCGCTCGCCGACCGACTCGCCCACCACGCGACCTCCGCTGCGGCCGTGCGCGGCCTCTCCTGGCCCGACTGGCGGGACTGCCTGTTCGCCTGGATCATGGGCCGCGACACCCAGGGCAGACGGATCCCGACCGAGTTGCTCGAGACCCTGTTCCTCAACCGGGTCGTCGGCCATCACCGCGAGATCGCCGGCACCGCCGACTGGTACACCACGGTGGTCCACCAGGCCGAGGATGTGTTCGCCCACCGGCACGAGCTGTGGGCCGGTCAGTAGCCGCGGCCAGGTCTTGGCAGCACCCAACGAGAAAGCACCCGTCATGTCCGATCGGCCCCTCGTCCGGCCCACCGCCATCAGCGGGTTCCCCGAGTGGTTGCCCGAGGTCCGCAAGGTGGAGCAGGCTTGGATCGACCAGATCAGGCGCGCCTTCGAGCGCTACGGCTTCTGCTCTATCGAGACCCCCTCGGTCGAGTCGCTCGAGGTGCTTACCGCGAAGGGCGAGACCTCGCAGGAGGTCTACACGCTCCGGCGCCTCCAAGCCGACACGGACGGCGAAAGCGACGCACGGCTGGGGCTCCACTTCGACCTCACGGTGCCCTTCGCCCGCTACACCGCACAGCACTTCAACGACCTCGTCTTCCCGTTCAAGCGCTACCAGATCCAGCGCGTCTGGCGCGGCGAGCGCCCGCAGGAGGGGCGGTACCGAGAGTTCACCCAATGCGACATCGACGTGATCAACCTGGACGAGGTGCCGCTGGCCTACGACGCCGAGATGCCGCGGATCATCCACGAGATCCTGACGGGCCTCGACCTGCCCCCGTGGTCGATCAGCATCAACAACCGGAAGGTGCTCCAAGGGTTCTACGAGGGGCTCGGCATCGGCGACCCGATGGCCGTCATCCGCGCCGTCGACAAGCTCGACAAGATCGGCACGGAAGGGGTCGGCCGCATCCTGTCCGACCTCGGCCTGGCCCCCCAGCAGGTCACCGCCTGCCTCGACCTCGCACGCGTGCGTAGCACCGACGCCTCCGTCACCGACGAGATCGCTGCCCTCGGCGTGAAGTCCGACCTGCTGACCGAGGGGCTCGACGAGCTGGCCTTCGTGCTCAACGAACTCCGCGACCTGCCCACCGGCACGATCGTCGCGGACCTCTCCATCGCCCGGGGCCTCGACTACTACACGGGCACCGTCTACGAGGGGAAGTTCACCGACTGGCCCGGCTACGGGAGCATCTGCTCGGGCGGGCGCTACGAGAACCTCGCCGGTTCCTTCATCCGCCGCAGCCTGCCCGGCATCGGCATGTCGATCGGGCTGACGCGGATCTTCGCCAAGCTCGTCGCGGAGGGCCTGTTGGAGACGGGACCGAAGTGCCCAACCGACGTCCTGGTGGTGGTGCCCTCGGACGAACGCCGCCCTCTCGCCACGGCCGTGGCGGCACAGCTTCGCGACCGCGGCTACAACGTCGAGGTCTACCACCAGTCCGACAAGGTGGCCAAGCAGCTCCGGTACGCCTCTCGTAAGAACATACCTTTTGTCTGGTTCCCGCCCTTCGAGGACGGCCGGCCCCACGAGGTCAAGGACCTCGCGTCCGGCGAACAGGCACCGGCCGAACCTGACACCTGGCAGGGCCGCTGAACGCGCCGGGTCTACTCCTGCTCGTCGGCGAGCTGGCACAGCGCGCCGAGCATCTGCGGGTAGTCGTACCCATCCGCGTTCATCACCTTGGGGAACACACTGACGTCGGTCAGCCCAGGGATCGTGTTGACCTCGTTGACGATGAACCCGCCTGTGCGCTCATCGAGGAACAGGTCCACCCGAGCGAAGATCGAGCAACCCAACGCGCGAAACGCCGCGGCCGCGAGTTCCCGCGCGCGGTCAGTGAGCTGGGGCGCGATGTCGGCCGGGCAGCGGAACCGAGCATTGCCGAGCCGATATTTCTCCTCGTAGGTGTACAGCGACCCGAAGGCGATGCACTCGCCGGGCGGCGAGACCACCAGGCAGTCCGCCTGCCGCCCCATTACGCCCAGCACCATCTCGCGGTGCGGGACGTATTCCTCCACCAGCGCCGCGGCGTCCCAGCGAAAGGCTTCCCGCAGCCGACCGTCAAGATCGGCCAGCTCGTCGACCCGCCCGATCCCAAGGCTGGAGCCTCCGCTGACCGGCTTCACGAACCACGGCAACGGTCCGACGCGGCGAGCCAGGAGGTGCGCCATGCCGTCAGGATCCTTCAGGTAGTCGACTCGGTGAAGGCGGACTCCTCGCGTGACCGGCAGGCCGGCCGCGCTCAGCACAGACTTCGTCAGGTGCTTGTCGAAGCACACCGCCGACGCCGCCACGCCGGACCCGACGACCCGCAAGCCCCAAGACGCCAGCATCCCCTGGAGCGTGCCGTCCTCGCCCCACCGTCCATGGCACACGGGCATCGCCAGCTCGTAACCCGACCACACGCTCGCCGGTGGCACGCCGTCGAACTCCTCACAGCCGCCACCATCTCCCGGTACCCGGTCGGCCAAGCCGTTCCCCGTAGGGAGGAGCTGGGGATCGGCGTCCACCCACAACCGCTTCAGGGCGCTAGGCCCAAGCAGCCACCGCCCGTCGCGGGTCACACCAACGGGCAGCACGTCCCAGCTGAGCCGCTCAGCCATGGACAGCACCGTCCGCGCACTGGCGAGGCTGACCTCGTGCTCAGGAGTATCTCCGCCGAACACGACGATCAGCTTCATCCTTGGATGCTCCCGTTGCGGCTCCAAAGCTTCAATAGCCCGAGGAGAGCTTATGGCAATTGAACAGCGCCATCTAGCACTTCCCAGAGGTATTTCCGAAACAGAGCCGAGCCGAACGCACCTCCAGCGCGCCCTCGTCGAAGAATGGTTCGACACCTGCGCCCTCTTCGGATTTCAAGCGGTTCAGGTGCCGGCCATTGGCTTCGCTGATACGTTCACAAGGGGTCATCACGCGACGGGCGATCGGATCTATCAGTTCCCTGATCGGCGCGGTCGCGAACTCGCCTTGGTCTCCGACAGCCTGCCAGCTGTCCTTCGGTTCGCAAGCACTCGACGCCACCCCGAGCAACGGTTGAGCTACTCCTGCCCCATCTTCCGCTACGAGCGCAGGCCTCGCCGCCACTTTCACCACTTGGGACTGATGGAGGTCCACGACCGGCCGGGGACAATGGCAGCACAGGTCAGATCAACGCTTCGCATCACCCAGGTTCTGCACGAGTTCCTCCGGAACCAGCTCTCGGTGTCGTTCACCATCACCGACCCGGGCCTCTGGCACATACTCGCCGGGCTCTTCCGACCTGCCGAGAAGACTGCGGAGTACCTGAACCTTCTCCGCCACATCCCTGTGCACGACCGTGCTCAGCGGCTGAGGTCAGACGGCGCCCCAGACCCGGTCGTCCAGATGGCGGACCTCCTCGCCGTGGACCCCGCGCTGACCAGCTGGTCTGACCTCCTCCCCGTCGGCGGTAGCTGGGACGGACTCAGGGACCGAGTCGCAGCCTGCCACCAGGTCGCTCAGGCGCTGCGGATGGAGGGCGCACATGCGTCAACCGACCTCACAGAGCTGCACGCCAGCGAGTTCCACGACGGCCCTTCCTTCCTGCTGCGAGCGGGCGGGGGCCGAGTACTGGGCGACGGCGGCTCCTACGGCCGCTTCGCACAAGCCTTCCTCCCCACCCCAGCCCGCATCTACGCCGGCATCATCGGCCTCGAACGCCTCGCAGACCTTATCGCCGGCGACGAGATAGCCCATCCCGCGGCCGATCTAGCCATCCTCGCAACGCAGGGAGTGGCGACACAACAGTGCGCCGATCGCCTCGCCGTATCGCTGCGGTCGGCAAGCGTCTCTGTGTGGGACACCGTCCTGAACAGGCCCACCCGGCAGCACCTACGAGACCTTGCCGCGCTCGCAATTCCGTACTCCATCATCGTGGGCGAGCGCGAACTCCGCGCCACTGAGTACAGGGTCAGGGACTGCAGCGGCACGCTCCACCTCGTTGCTCACGCCGAGCTCGCCCAATGGCTGACCAAGCGGCGGAGCTGATCACACCTCGAAGGCAGGTCAGTTCTGAACTAGTTTAGACGCGGTTCTGGACCCAGTATGCCGAGGTCATTGGTCACACGAGCTTGAAGATCATGTGGCCGCAACTACGTTTGGCGAAAGAGGTCGAGTACCTGCTCGACCACCGCAACCGTCTCGCCCCGAACGAGGACACCAAGTTCGAGGTTATGCCCGGCAATCCCAGCACCTGTCACATTCGCGCTACCAATGTACGCGGCAAGGGAGTCGGAGGTGAGAACCTTGAGATGGGCCCATGGCGCGTCGTGACGGAGAGCAGAGACGACGAAACGGCTCGGCTCCCCTTCCTGGCGAATGGTATTTCTTAAGCCTTCCAGCGCGTCAACTGCATGCGTCGATCGTCTAGGTAGAAAGATCTCAAGGACAACGCCCCGTGCTGTCGCGGCGGCGAGCGCGTCACCGAGGAATGATAAACCCGATCGGTCGATAAAGGGCTCTTCACGATGAAGCGTGGTAGCGGGGTTGGTGGAGGTTCCACCGCAATGGCCTGAGGCCTCTCGATGATCGCGGTCTTCCAGGACTGCGAGATGAGAGGCCTCAGGTGGCAGACGATAGCGAACCGGCGTTGGGTGCGGTGGTGCTCGGCCTTGACGACTTCGAGCTGATCCAGGCCCGGCAGGTTGACGGTGAGGTGTGGCTGTACGCCGAGACG
>Ga0136616_10001857_pt1 | contig 11155 bp, 9 predicted proteins | sample AntDrymUQ2992106_2_FD_106648 | JGI IMG/M metagenome (GOLD analysis project Ga0136616, IMG submission 106648) | Polar desert sand microbial communities from Dry Valleys, Antarctica - metaG UQ299 (21.06) | ecosystem: Environmental > Terrestrial > Soil > Desert | place: Antarctica: Dry Valley... | reverse complement strand
TGGATCGAGGCGCACGACTCGGCGGTGGAGACCTACGGCGAGGGCGAGGCCGCGCACCGGGTCGCCTTCGCTGCCCTGAAGCACTCGTTCGAGAAGATCGGCGATCACTGGGAGGCGAAGCAGGAGAAGGGGCCGTCCGACGCCCGGGCGAAGTCCGGTGGGCCCGGTGCGAAAGGTGAGACGTTCGGGGGTGTGGACGTCGAGGGCAACACGCGGCAGGAGCTCCTCGAGCGGGCGCGGAGGCTCGGCGTCAAGGGGACATCGCGGATGAAGAAGGCCGAGCTGGCGCGCGAGATCGCGAAGAAGCAGTAGGCGTTGGGGCGCGTCGCCGTCGTTGTCACGACGCGGAATCGCGCCCGACCTGCTCTGCATGCTTGCGTGGCTGATTGAGCGGCCCGAGCGGCCGCGCGTGGTCGTCGTGGGCCATGATCCGTCTCTCAAGCGGAACGACGGGCGCCGGGCGAAAGGCGGAGGTGCGAAACGAGCTCTGGCTCACGCGACCCGGCTCTGCCCCGGCCAGTCCGTCGTACGCGCAAGGCTCGCCGACAGCGCCGCACGCGCGGACCTCGCTGGCGCAGCGCGGCTTCCCGTGGCTCCTGGCGAGCGCCGCCCGGTCGACTCGGAGCTCGACCGAGAACTGCGCGCGGTGAGCTAGCGGTCCTGCTCGGAGCTGGGCGTCGGCGCCCCGCGCTCGGGCTCGTGCGGCGGCGGTGCACCCTGGGGCTCGGGCCGCTGGTCGCCGAGGGAGACACTGTCGCGCTGGGCCTCGGGATCCTCGTAGCCCGGCCCGCGGGTCGCCTCCTCCTCCTGCAGCCGCTCGGGTGGGGCGTCCTGCTCCTCGGGAGTCGGAGGCGGCTCTGCCTGCACGTCCCGAGCGTACCCCACCCACGACTCGTTTGGTTGAATGGCTGAGTGCAGACGCAGGTCGAAGAGCTCGCGGACAACCGGATCCGCCTGACGGTCGAGGTTCCGCGCGCGGACGTGAAGCACGCCGTGCAGCACGCCGCCTCCGACCTCGCCGAGAGCGTCAAGATCCCTGGCTTCCGCAAGGGCAAGGTTCCGATGCCCGTGCTCGTGGCGCGCGTGGGCAGGGATCGGCTGTACGCCGAGGCGGTCGAGAGCCACATCGGCGGCTGGTTCTGGAACGCGGTCGCGCGCTCGCACATCCATCCGGTCGCCCAGCCCGAGTACGACTTCCAGCTGCCGTCCTCCGACCGCGAGGACTGGCGCTTCACCGCGACCGTCCCGGTGCAGCCGAAGCCGGAGCTGCCCGACTGGTCGCAGCTCGAGGTACCGAGGCAGGACCCGCAGGTGCCCGAAGATCTGATTGCGGAGGAGCTCGACGAGCTGCGCGGGACGGTCGCCGAGCTCGTTCCCGCCGAGGGTCGCGCGGTGCAGGAGGGCGACACCGTCGTGCTCGACCTCGTGAGCTCCACGGGCGAGACGCAGCGCGACTACGTCGTCGAGGTCGGCTCGGGTCGGCTGCTCGCCGAGATCGAGCAGGGGCTCGTCGGGATGGAGTCGGGCGAGACCCGGGTTGTCGAGCTCGAGCTCGGGGACGACGCGACGGGCACGGTCGAGGTCACGGTGAAAGACGTGAAGGAGAAGCTGCTCCCAACCCTCGACGACGACCTGGCGCGCGCTGCGAGCGAGTTCGACACGCTCGCCGAGCTGCGCGGGTCGATCGAGTCGCGCCTCCGCGAGCAGCTCGAGGAGGAGGTCGCTGCGCAGTTCCGCGCCGCGGCCGTCGACGCGCTCGTCGAGGCGTCGAAGGTCGAAGCTGCCGGTCCGCTCGTCGAGTCTCGAACCCGCGAGCTCGTGAACGGCCTGGCGCGCTCGCTCGAGCGGCGCGGGATCTCGCTCGAGACCTACCTGACCCTCACCGGCGCCTCAGCCGACGCGCTCGTCGAGCGCATGCGCGACGAGGCGCAACGCTCGGTGGCGCGCGAGCTCGTGCTCGAGACCGTGGCCGACGAGCTCGGGCTCGAGGTCGCCGACGAGGAGATCGAGGAGCTGATCCGGACGCAGGCCGAGGCGGCGGGCGACGAGCCGCGCGAAGCGATCACGAGTGTCCGGGAGGGTGGCGGCTTCGAGACCCTGCGCGACGACCTGCGTCTCCGGAAGGCACTCGACCGCATCGCCGCAGAGGTCAAGCCGATTCCCGTCGAGCTCGCCCGGGCGAGGGAGAAGCTCTGGACACCCGAGCAGGAAAAACAACCAGCCGATACGAAACTGTGGACCCCCGGCAGCAAGGAGCCTGCATGAGCCCGTTGATCCCGATGGTGATCGAGCAGACGTCGCGCGGCGAGCGTTCGTTCGACATTTACTCGCGTCTCCTGAACGAGCGCATCGTGTTTCTCGGAACGCCCGTCGACGACCAGATCGCCAACTTGACCGTGGCCCAGTTGCTGCACCTCGAGTCCGAGGATCCCGACAAGGACGTCCAGATCTACATCAACTCTCCGGGCGGCTCCGTGTACGCGGGCCTGGCGATCTACGACACCATGCAGTTCATCAAGCCCGACGTGCAGACGACCTGCGTCGGCATCGCGATGTCGATGGGCGCGCTGCTCCTCGCGGGCGGAGCGGAAGGGAAACGCTACGCGCTCCCGAACGCCAAGATCCTCATCCATCAGGTGTCGAGTGGCTTCCAGGGGCAGGCGACCGATATCGAGATCCAGGCCCGTGAAGTGATCAACATCAAGCGCCGCCTGGAGGAGATCATCGCGCGGCACAGCGGCCAGGAGCTCGAGAAGGTCTCCCGCGATATGGAGCGCGATTACTTCATGTCGTCCCCGGAGGCGCTCGAGTACGGCATCATCGACAGCGTCATCGAGCACCGCTAGAGCTGGTAGCGGGCTCGATTTCGGAGTAAAAGGAGACACGTGGCCCGAGCAAGCGAAGGGAACGAGCAGCTCCTGTGCAGCTTCTGCGGCAAGAGCCAGCGGCAGGTCAAGAAGCTCATCGCCGGTCCCGGCGTCTACATCTGCGACGAGTGCATCGACCTCTGCAACGAGATCATCGACGAGGAGCTCACCGCTCCCGCGCAGCTCGACCTCGACAATCTGCCCCGGCCGAAGGACATCTACGAGGTCCTGAACGACTACGTGGTCTCCCAGGAGGAGGCCAAGCGAACGCTCTCCGTCGCCGTCTACAACCACTACAAACGCGTGCAGATGGCGCAGGAGGAAGGCGAGGTCGAGCTCCAGAAGTCGAACATCCTCCTGCTCGGGCCGACGGGGTGCGGCAAGACGCTGCTCGCCCAGACGCTCGCGCGGATCCTGAACGTGCCCTTCGCGATCGCCGACGCAACGGCGCTGACGGAGGCCGGCTATGTCGGCGAGGACGTCGAGAACATCCTCCTCAAGCTGATCCAGGCTGCCGACTTCGACATCAAGAAGGCCGAGACCGGGATCATCTACATCGACGAGGTCGACAAGATCGCTCGCAAGGCCGACAACCCGTCCATCACACGGGACGTGTCGGGCGAGGGCGTCCAGCAGGCGCTCCTGAAGATCCTGGAAGGCACGGTCGCATCGGTGCCGCCCCAGGGCGGGCGCAAGCACCCGCACCAGGAGTTCCTCTCGATCGACACCACGAACGTCCTCTTCATCTGCGGCGGAGCGTTCGCCGGGCTCGACCGGATCATCGGCAAGCGGATCGGCAAGAACGCGGTCGGGTTCGGCGGGGACGTCCGCTCGAAGAGCTCGAACGAGTCCTCCGAGCTCCTCTCCCAGGTCATGCCCGAGGATCTCCTCTCGTTCGGCCTGATCCCGGAGTTCATCGGACGGCTGCCCGTCATCTCGGCGGTCAACCAGCTGCAACGGGAAGATCTCGTCCAGATCCTCGTCGAGCCCAAGAACGCGCTCGTCAAGCAGTACCAGCGCTTCTTCGGCTACGACACGATCGAGCTCGTCTTCACGGAGGACTCTCTCTGGGAGATCTCCGACAAGGCGCTCGCGCGCGAGACGGGAGCCCGCGGCCTGCGCTCGATCATCGAGAACGCGCTGCTCGACGTCATGTTCGAGCTTCCGTCGCGCAAGGACGTCTCCAAGTGCGTGATCACGAAGGAGACGATCTCGCAGGGGCGGCGGCCGACCCTGCTCACCGAGGGCGGCTCGGACCTCGGCGAGTCGCTCGCGGCCGAATCGGCCTAGATCTTCTTGGTGGCCGGAACTCGTGACGCTGTGACGAGTTTCGTTCAGCACCATGCCTGACGCCTGTTTCGGCGGAGCCGGGCTTGCCCGGCGCAGCCACCCGCGGCTCCGGCGCGTCAATCGGTGAAGGAGGGGGCCCGTGGGGGAACCATGGGTTCCCCCACGCTGACGCCACTGCCGATGCGCGGCCGCCGCACGGTGCTCGCGGCGCTTCTGGCCGTGCTCGTCTTCGGCCTGCACGCCGCCCCCGGCACCGCCGCGTCTGCTCCCGGGCGGGTCGTACCCGTCCGGCTGCCGGGCGCGATCGGAACCGCGGAGGTCGCCCTTCCCGGCTGGTACCGGCAGGGGAACAACCCACCGCTCCCGCTCGTCGTCTGGCTCGGCAGCGTTCCCGTTCCGGCGCAGAGGCTCGCAGCACGCGGTGACTTCGTTCTGCTCGGTGTACGAGCGGACACGGGCGCCGCGCAGCTTGCCGTTCTTCCCGGACGCCTGGCCCGGGCGCTTCCGTGGCTGAGGATCGCCCGACACCGGGTCTATGCCGTGGGGTCGGGAGAAGCGGCCGAGGCGATTCTCCGGCTCGCCGCCGGCTCGCCCGGGGCCCTCGCCGGCGCAGCGGTCTCCGACCTCTCGGTGAACAGGTCGAGTCGCCTCCACCTCTCGCTGTCGCTGGCGTCGAACCGCGCGTCGCTGCAGCTCTGGCGGGCGCGGGAGGGGTCGGGAGCGCTCTTTCGCGCGACTCGCCGGTTCAATCCGCGGGCGCCGGTGGCGGAAGGGATCGGGACGCTCTCGGACGAGCGGACGGCCGAGGCCGCCCTCCTCGCTTTTGGCCTGCTCCCGCTCGGAGACCCGCCCCCAACCCCGGCTCCCTCCGAGCTCACGGCCGTCTCCGGAGGTGCCGGCTGCGCTTCCCGGCCCACGGCCCGGTCGTACCCGTGGCCCCTCGCTCCCGTCGATCGGCCGCATCCCGTGCGGGGGAACTTCGGCGATCCGCGCACCGTCTTCGGCCTGACGCTGCCGGCCGACCCGACGGGCGGAGGTCGCTTCTCCTTCCACAGCGGCGTCGACATCTCCGCCCGCGAGGGTGAACCGGTCTACCCGGTCGCCTCGGGCATCGCCGAGCGCCAGGGGCCGAACCGGGTGATCGTGCGCGAGCCCGCTGGGCGCAGCTTCCTCTACGACCACCTCCGCGCGACCGTCCGCGACGGCGCGCGCGTGACCGCTTCCTCGACGGTCATCGGCAGGGTGACGCGGGTCGAGCACGTGCACCTCAGCGAGTACGGGGTCGACGGCCGCGCGCACAATCCGCTCGAGCCGGGTCATCTGACGCCCTACCGGGACGCCACGCCACCGCGGGTCACCGCCCTGCGTATCCGGGCCCGGAAGGGGCGGATCGTCGTCACGGTCGCCGCCCACGATCTGCCTGCACTCCCGGCTCCGGGGCTCTGGGCCGGCCTTCCCGTGACACCGGCCCGTGTCGGCGTGACGCTCACGCGAATGGAGGACGGGAAGATCGTCCTCGAGCAGCCGCTGGCGGACTTCGAGAGCCTCGCGCTCCCGGAAAGCTTCTGGGCGACCTACGCTCGCGGGACGTATCAGAACTTCCCGGTCGTCGGTCTGCACTACTTCGCCGGCACGCCCGGCCGCTACCTCTTCCGGACGACGCTTCAGACCCGACCGCTGATCTCCGGCTCCTACGCGGTCACGGTCACGGCCCGGGACGTCTGCGGCAACCTCGACTCGCGCTCGCGCACGGTCGACCTCGTCGGCCGCCCTCGACCGGTGCCTGCGCGCAAGCTCGGCCGCTGGCCGGCGAGTATCACCGCCTACACCGTCGTGCTCGCCTCGCTCCCGGTGAGCCTGGGGCGAAGAGAGGCGGTGAACCTCGCACGAAGGGCTGTGGTGGCGGGAGTGCCGCGGGTCGGCGTCCTCCGTACGTCACGGTTCCCGAACCTGACCCGCGGCTTCTTCGTCGTCTTCAGCGGCGTCCACCCGACGGCCGAGTCGGCCGCTGCTGCCGCCCGACCGCTGGGGCCGCGCTACGCGAGTGCCTATGTCCGACTCGTCGCGGCTCCTCGTTCACAGAACGGAGGGTAGATGGATCCGAGATCAGCCTAGATCCGGATTGACCGGGCGCTTTCGTCTCGCCTAGGATCCGAAAACACTTGTTCTTGGATCCAGGAGGAAGCGAATCATGGACATCGCACACAATGGGGCTCGGCCGGCGGCAGAGGAGCAGCTCGAAGGGAGCTGGAAGGTCGACGACAGGTGGCGCGCCATCGAGCGGCCGTACTCCGCCGCAGACGTCCTGCGCCTCCGCGGCCGCGTCGAGATCGAGCACAGCCTCGCCCGTCGCGGCGCCGAGCAGCTCTGGCGCCTGCTCGAAGAAGACGATTACATCGCGGCGCTCGGCGCGCTTTCGGGCGGCCAGGCGGTGCAGATGGTGCGCGCGGGCCTGAAGGCGATCTACCTCTCCGGCTGGCAGGTCGCCGCCGACGCGAACCTCGCGAGCCAGACCTACCCCGACCAGAGCCTCTATCCGGCGACGAGCGTGCCCGCCGTCGTTCGGCGCCTCAACAACGCACTGCGGCGCGCCGACCAGATCGAGAGCGTGGAGGGGAAGGGCGACATCGACTGGCTCGTCCCGATCGTCGCGGACGCCGAGGCCGGTTTCGGGGGTGCCCTCAACGCCTACGAGCTCATGACCGGGATGATCGAGGCCGGCGCCGCGGGCGTCCACTTCGAGGATCAGCTCTCCTCGGAGAAGAAGTGCGGTCACCTGGGCGGCAAGGTGCTCGTGCCGACGCAGGGCTTCGTGCGCACGCTCGTTGCCGCCCGGCTCGCGGCCGACGTGGCCGGCGTGCCGACCGTTCTCGTCGCCCGCACGGACGCGCTCAGCGCCACGCTACTGACGAGCGACATCGACCCCGCCGACGCCGAGTTCCTCACCGGCGAGCGCACGCCCGAGGGCTTCCACCGCGTCCGCGCGGGCCTGGAGGCGCCGGTCGCCCGCGCCCTCGCCTACGCGCCCTACGCCGATCTGCTCTGGTTCGAGACCTCGACGCCCGACCTGGAGGAGGCGCGCCGCTTCGCCGCGGCGATCCACGAGCGCTTCCCCGGCAAGCCGCTCGCCTACAACTGCTCGCCTTCCTTCAACTGGCGGAAGCACCTCTCCGACGCGCAGATCGAGACCTTCCAGCGCGACCTCGGCCGGGTGGGTTACCGCTTCCAGTTCATCACGCTCGCCGGCTTTCACTCGCTGAACGCGGCGATGTTCGAGCTGGCGCGCGACTACGCCGCCTCGGGCATGCCGGCGTACGTCCGGCTGCAGGAGCGGGAGTTCGAGCTCGAGCACGAGGGCTACACGGCCACGCGCCATCAGCGCGAGGTCGGCGCCGGCTACTTCGATGCCGTCATGGGCGCGATCAGCGGCGGCGAGAGCTCGACGCTTGCGCTCGTCGGGTCGACCGAGGAGGAGCAGTTCGAGGCGGTGAGCGCGGAGTGAGCGCCGTCGCCCTGGCCGGCGTCGAGGTGTTGGCGCCGGCGGACGAGTCGATCCTGACCCCCGAGGCGCTCGCCCTCGTCGCTCTGCTGCAGCGGGAGCTCGGCCCGACCCGCCTCGAGCTCCTCGAGCGCCGGCGGGAACGACAAGCCCAGCTCGACGCGGGCACTCGCCCCGACTTCCTCGCCGAGACCCGCTCGATCCGCAAGGGCGAGTGGCGGGTCGCCGAGGCGCCGCCCGCTCTGCGCGACCGCCGCGTCGAGATCACCGGCCCGGTCGAACGCAAGATGATGATCAACGCGCTCAACTCGGGCGCGCGGGTCTTCATGGCCGACTTCGAGGATGCCAACTCGCCCACCTGGAGCAACGTGCTCGAGGGCCAGCGGAATCTCGCCGACGCGGTTCGCCGGACGATCGTGCTCGAGTCCGGCGGGAAGACCTACCGGCTGGGCGAGGAGACCGCGACGCTGATCGTCCGCCCGCGCGGCTGGCACCTGCCCGAGCGGCACCTGCTCGTCGACGGTGAGCCCGTCTCGGCCTCGCTCTTCGACTTCGGCCTCGCGTTCTTCCACAATGCGCGGGAGCTGCTCGAGCGGGGCGCAGGCCCGTACTTCTACCTGCCGAAGCTCGAGAGCCACCTCGAGGCGCGGCTCTGGAACCGCGCGTTCGAGCTGGCGCAGGACGAGCTCGACGTCCCGCGCGGGTCGATCCGCGCGACCGTCCTGATCGAGACGATCCTCGCCGCGTTCGAGATGGAGGAGATCCTCTGGGAGCTGCGGGAGCACTCGGCCGGCCTCAACGCCGGGCGCTGGGACTACATCTTCAGCGTGATCAAGAAGTTCCGCAGCTCGGAGGACGCGGTTCTTCCGGATCGCCCGCAGGTGACGATGACCGTGCCCTTCATGCGGGCGTACTCGCAGTTGCTCGTCGCGACCTGCCACCGCCGCGGCGCGCACGCGATCGGCGGCATGGCGGCGTTCATCCCCTCGCGGCGCGACCCGGAAGTGAACGCGACGGCGCTCACGCGGGTGCGCGACGACAAGGAACGGGAGGCGGGCGACGGCTTCGACGGCACCTGGGTCGCCCACCCCGACCTCATCCCCGTGGCCGTCGAGGCGTTCGACGCGATTCTCGGCGAGCGGCCGAATCAGCTCGAGCGCCTCCGGGACGACGTGAGAGTCGAGGCAGCCGACCTGCTCGATTTCGCGGTGCCGGGCGGGCAGATCACCGAGGAGGGCCTGCGACTGAACGTGAGCGTCGGCGTCCGCTACCTCGCTGCCTGGCTCGCGGGGACGGGTGCGGCCGCGATCGACAATCTGATGGAGGACGCCGCTACGGCCGAGATCTCGCGCTCGCAGGTCTGGCAGTGGGTTCGGGCCGGTCACTTCTCGCGCGAGCGAGTCCTGGCGGTGCTGCGGGAAGAGGTCGAGCGCCTCGGCGACGGGTACGACGAGGCGGCTGAACTCTTCGAGCAGGTCGCCCTCTCGGAGGAGTTCGTGGAGTTCCTGACCCTGCCGGCGTACGAACGCCTGCCGTGACGCTCGAGAGCACGAAGGCGGACGAGATCGCGCTCATGATCGAGGAGGCGATCGTCGCCGGCGAGCTCGCGCCCGGCTCGGTCCTCCGCCAGGAGCAGCTCTCCGAGCAGTTCGAGGTCAGCCGGACTCCCGTGCGCGAGGCGCTTCGCAAGCTGGCCGCGCTCGGGCTCGTCTCCTTCGAGCCGAACCGGGGCGTCCGCGTGCGGACGGTGTCGCGCGAGGACCTGCGGGAGGCCTTCCTGGTGCGGGCCGAGCTCGAGAGCCTCGCGACCGAGGTCGCCGCGACGCAGATGACGGACGAGGATCTGGCCGAGCTCGTCGCCGTGGAGAAGCGCTTCCACCGTCTGACCCAGGAGCTGCGGACGCGCGAGCCCGGCGTCGACCGGCGGAGCCTCACGGCCGACTGGGTGCGCGGGAACCACGCCTTTCACGACGTGATCTACCGCGTGGCCGACCTCCCGCTCGTGGAGCGTCTCGCCAAGAGCGCGCGCCGGACCTTCGCGGGCCCGGCCGTGTGGGCGCCGGGCGACGCGACGATCGACGGGCTCTACGCGGCGAACGACCAGCAGCATCGGGCGATCCGGCACGCGCTCGCGGCGGGGAGCGCCGCCGGTGCCCGTGCTCTTGCGCGCGAGCACGTGCTCGCGTCCTTCCACCTGCTCGAGGTGATCCTCGAGCAGGTGGGGGCGCAGCCGCAGGGTTGGCACGCCGACGCGAGGCGCCGGCGCGCCCGTGCGGGCTAGATGGTCGATCGGCAAATCCGGCCGTCATTACCGATCAACCATCAGGGAATCCCGATGCTCGTGACCGTGAAGGGCAGCTGCGGCGGGTAGCCGCCGGTGCGGGCCGGGAACTGTGAGTTCACGACGAGCAGCCGGTCGCGCGCGAATGCGATCGTCGTCGGCGAGCGGAACCTCCGGTCGAAGGTGCGCGAGTAGACGCGGCCGCTCGTGAAGTCCCCGGAGAGGGTGACCCTCACGACGCCGCCTCCCGCCACCGCGTAGAGCGTCTGGCCGCGCAGCAGCAGTCCGTCTCCCGGAACCCGATCGAAGCCGAGGTCGATGCCGACCACGTCCTTCGTGGCGATCGTGATGCGGAAGACCCGACCCGTGTTCGACTGCGAGACGACGAGGTACCGCCCGTCGTCGGTCACCACGATCCCGTTGAGATTGAAGCCCGGCTGGTACTGGAGCGTGGTGCCCGTGAAGTCGAGGAACGGCTCGATCGAGCCCCCGCCCGGCGGAACGCGCCAGAGGATCGGACGCATCGAGTCGGTGACGAAGGTCCCGCTTCCGGTGAGGACGAAGTCGTTCAGGAAGCCGCCCTCGCCCGTCTGCAGGGTCTGGAGCAGCGCGCCGGTCGCCGTGCTGTGGACGCGCACCTCTCCGGTGCGGCCCCCTGCGACGTAGAGGCGGTCGGCGGCATCGTCGACCTTGGTGCCGATCGCGCTGAACAGCCTCCCGTCACCAGGGATGAAGACGCTCGCCTCGGGTGCATCGACGTTGCCGCGGAAGATCGTGCCGTCCTGTGTGCTCGTGACGTAGAAGTTGCCGGTCGACTCCTCGAAGGTGATGCCTTCGGGGTAGACCGCGTTCCCGGGGAGGACGTAGCTCCCGGGCGGTGCCTGTTTGCAGCTGCCGGCCCAGCGACGGCCAGCGCGGCGAGGATGGTCAGGAAGACTCTCCCTCTCACGTTCCCTCCTCTTCGATTGACGTGTAGAGGGAGCGTGCTGCCCGGCGCGCGGCTTTTTACCCGTTAAGAGATGGGTACCGCTCTATGCGCAGCCCTCGACGAGCCGGACGGCGTCGTCGCCGAAGGCGATCTGCGTCACCCGGCCCCGGGGCGAGACGTCGATGCGGAGCTGCCAGTGCGGCGCGCGGGCGCGGCGGACGAAGAAGTCGCGCGCGCCGGGCGTGTACTTGTTCGGCCTCGAGGTGAGGCCGCGGCCGTAGGCGCGCCTG
>Ga0136616_10001855_pt1 | contig 11159 bp, 7 predicted proteins | sample AntDrymUQ2992106_2_FD_106648 | JGI IMG/M metagenome (GOLD analysis project Ga0136616, IMG submission 106648) | Polar desert sand microbial communities from Dry Valleys, Antarctica - metaG UQ299 (21.06) | ecosystem: Environmental > Terrestrial > Soil > Desert | place: Antarctica: Dry Valley... | reverse complement strand
TGGCCGACCCGTCCACGATCCCCACCTTCTTCATCGACGGCCCCGAGGGCACGTGGCGCACTGGGGACCGCGTGAGGGAGGACGAGGACGGCTACCTCTGGTTCGAGGGCCGCACCGACGACGTGATCATCTCCGCCGGTTATCGCATCGGTCCGTTCGAGGTGGAGTCCGCCCTGGTGTCCCACCCCGCCGTGGCCGAGGCCGCGGCCGTGGCGGCGCCGGATCCCGAGCGGGGGCAGGTGGTCCGGGCCGTGGTGGTGCTCCGCGACGGCTACGAGCCCGGCGAGGGCCTGGCCACGCAACTGAAGGACCACGTCAAGCAGCAGACAGCGCCGTACAAGTATCCGCGCATCGTGGACTTCGCCGGCGCCCTGCCCAAGACGGCGAGCGGCAAGATCCGGCGTGCGGAATTGCGCGGCGGGTAGCGTTGAAGCGATGTCCAACCGCCTCGCAGACGAGACCTCCCCCTACCTCCTCCAGCACCGCGACAACCCGGTCGCCTGGCAGCCCTGGGACGAGCAAGCCCTCGCTCAGGCGCGCGAGCAGAGTCGGCCGATCCTGCTCTCGATCGGCTATTCGGCCTGCCACTGGTGCCACGTGATGGAGCGCGAGTCCTTCGAGGACCAGGACACGGCCGCCTTCATGAACGAGCACTTCGTGTGCATCAAGCTCGACCGCGAGGAGCGCCCCGACCTGGACTCCATCTACATGGAGGCGTGCCAGGCGATGACCGGCAGCGGAGGGTGGCCATTGAACGTGTTCCTCACCCCCGAGCAGGTGCCGTTTTACGCCGGCACCTACTTCCCGCCGGACGAGCGGCACGGGATGCCGAGCTGGACCGCCGTGCTGGAGGCGGTGTCCAAGGCATGGGAGGAACGATCGGACGAGATCCGCGAGAGCGGTTCCCGCCTGGCCGAGCGGCTGCGTGGCGCGGCCGCGCTCCAGCCGTCGGAGGCGCCGCTGGACCGTGGCGCGCTGGATCGCGCACTGGAGTCGATACGCGGCATGTACGACACCCGCTTCGGCGGCTTCGGGGGTGCGCCGAAGTTCCCCGCCGCCTCCACGATCGAGCTGCTGCTGCGCCTCGCCGACACCGAGATGAGCACCCACACGCTCACCGCGATGGCCCGCGGCGGCATGTATGACCTGGTGGGCGGCGGCTTTTCGCGCTACTCGGTGGACGAGCGCTGGCTGGTGCCCCACTTCGAGAAGATGCTCTACGACAACGCGCTGCTCGCGCGGGCCTACCTTCACGCCTGGCAGGTGACCGGCCAGCCGCTCCTGCGCCGCGTGTGCGAGGAGACGCTTGACTGGGCCGTGCGTGAGATGCGCGCCCCCGAGGGCGGCTTCTACTCGGCCCTCGACGCGGACTCCGAGGGCGAAGAGGGCCTGTTCTACGTCTGGACACTCGACCAGCTTCGCGAGGTGCTCGGTGAGGACGACGCCTCGGTCGCGGCCGACTTCTACGGCGTGCGTCCCGGTGGCAACTTCGAGGGCCGTTCGATCCTCACCCGTGGCGAGCGCGAGCCCGAGAACCTCGACGACATCCGCCGCCGGCTCTATGACGCCCGTGCCCAGCGTGTCTGGCCTGGCCTGGACGACAAGCGCCTCACAGCGTGGAACGCGCTGATGATCGCGGCGCTGGCCGAGGCCGGCGCGGTGCTCGAGCGCGGCGACCTCGTGGATGCCGCCCGCGACGCCGCCGAGTTCGTCCTCCGCGACCTGCGCGACGATTCCGGGCGCCTGCTGCGCAGCTTCAAGGACGGCCAGGCGAAGCTCAACGCCTACCTCGAGGACCATGCCTTCCTGCTGGAGGCCCTGATCACGCTCTACGAGGCAACCTTCGAGCCGCGCTGGCTGGTGGCCGCCCGCGAGCTGGCCGACGCCATGATCGACCGCTTCGCGGACGAGGAGAATGGCGGCTTCTTCGAGACGTCGTCAGACCACGAGCAGCTGGTTGCCCGGCGCAAGGACCTCGAGGACCACCCGATCCCGTCCGGCAACGCGAGCGCCGCCTACGGACTGCTGCGGCTGGCCGCCCTCACCGGCGAACACCGCTACGAGGGCCGCGCGGTGGGCGTGCTCGAGCTGCTCCACGAGCTGGCGGGCACCCACCCGCACGCCTTCTCCCACCTGCTCCAGGCGCTGGACTTCCATCTCTCCCCGGTGCGCGAGGTGGCCCTGGCAGGCGACGACACCACAGAGCTCCAGCGCACGGTGCGTGGCGCCTTCCGGCCCCACATCGTGCTGGCCGGAGGCGAGCCCGGCGGCGTGCCCCTGATGGAGGGCCGCGCCCCAGTGGGCGGCCGAGCGGCGGCGTACGTCTGTGAGGGCTTCGCATGCAAGGCGCCCGTGACGGATCCCGCCGAGCTCGAGGAGCTCCTGAGCTGAGCCTTCTGGTGACCGCGGTCGCCACGCTCGCGGCCGCGGCGGGCTCCCCGGCGCAAGCCACCGCGGCAGACCAGGCGTACGCCACGGCGGTCCGGGTGGCCCGCCTCGGTCCCCGCCCCGCGGCGAGCGCGCGCGAGCGCTCGGCACACCGCATCGCGCTGCGCGCCTTCGCCCGCGCCGGACTGCGCACCGAGGTCCAGCGCGTCGCCGTGCCGGGCAGGGGCCGGTCGCGCAACGCCATCGGCATCTACGACTCGCCGCGGCGGTGCTTGAGGGTGGTGATGGCCCACGCCGACTCCACCCCGGCGGGCCCCGGCGCCAACGACAACGCCTCGGGGGTCGGGGTGGTCACCGCCCTGGCCGGCCGGCTGAGGCGAGCAACGCCCGGCTGCGACACCTGGCTGGTGGCCACCGGCTCCGAGGAGCGCTTGTACACCCGCTCACCGGATCATCTGGGCGCCCTCGCGCTGGCACGGCGGGTGCGCGCCCGCGGCCTCCGGCCCCGCCTGCGCTGGGCGCTGTCCCTCGACGAGGTGGGTCGCGGCACCAGCTTCTGGCTGCGCTCGCCCGCCTCCGGGCCTCGCCGCGCCGTGGAGGTGGCGATCGTGCGGGCGGCACGGGCTACCGGCAGTCGTGTGCGGTGGGTGCGCGACGAGGGCAGCGGCAACTCCGACCACCGCGAGTTCGAGCTACTCGGGATGCCGGCCGCAAAGCTGGGCGTGGGCGCCGCGGGCGAGCCCTGCCGCCACAGCGCCTGCGACCGTCCGTCCCGCCTGCGCCCCGGCTCGCTGAAGCGCGCCAGGCGCGCCGTCGAGCGCGCGCTTGGAGCCGGCTAGGCCTGTGCGGGCTGCGGTTCGGGCTCGTCGCTGCCGGCTCGCCCGGGTACGCCAGGCGGCCCCCCGCCATCGGTCTCGGCGAGCTTGGACGGCCACCAGAACCGGCTGCCCAGCGTCACACCCAGCGCCGGCACCAGCACGCTTCGCACCAGGAAGGTGTCCAGGAGCACGCCGAAGGCCACCACGAACCCGATCTCCGTCAGGAAGACCAGTGGGAGAACGGCGAGAACCGAGAACGTGCCCGCCAGGACGATTCCCGCGCTCGTGATCACGCCGCCGGTGACCGCCAGTGCGCGAAGCATGCCCTCACGGGTGCCGTGTTTGAGCGTCTCCTCCCTGGCGCGAGCCACGAGGAAGATGTTGTAGTCCACCCCCAGCGCCACCAGGAACACGAAGGCGAACAACGGCAGGGATGGATCGGAGCCGGGGAAGCCGAAGATCACGTCGAATGCGAAGTAACCGACCCCCAGCGCGGCGAGGAAGCTCACGATCACCGTGGCCACGAGCACGAACGGGGCGATGAGCGACCGCAGCAGAATCGCGAGGATCACCAGAACGACCACGAGCACGATGGGCGGGATGAGGATGGAGTCGCTGGCTGCGGCCTCACGGACGTCGAACTCCACTGCGCTCGCGCCCCCCACCAGCGTGCCCGGTGCTGCTTCCCGCGCTGCGTCACGGATAGGCTCGACCAGATCGAACGCTTCCGTCGAGTACGGCTGCGGGCCGAGTGTGGCCTGCAGCAGAACCCCGCGCTCCCCGGACGCCACGGGCGGCGAGACCGCCTCCACCCCGTCCACGCCCTCGACGGCCCGCGAGACCGCCTCGACGTCGCCCTCGGACCGGACGATCACATCCGCTGGAGCACTTGCGCCTGCCGGGAAGCTCTGGCTGAGGATCTCCTGTCCCTGTACGGACTCGACCTCGGTGCGATAGCTGTCGTTCGTCGTCAGGCCCGTGGAGAAGAAGCCCAGGCCGGCACACAACACGATCAGCACGGCGACAGAGCCCGCTATCACGCGGCCCGGCCCCGCTGCCACCCTGTCCCCCACCCGCTTCCAGAAGCCGTGGGTGGCATCCGCGGTGTGCTCGTGGCGGTGGCGGCGCAACTCGTAGGGCGTGAACACCGCACGGTCTAGCGGGCCCGCGATCAGGGACGGGACCCGCCCGCCCGTAAGTGCCCGGAGGAGAGCGTTCAGCAGCACCAGCGGGAGGAGGAGGAACACCACCAGCGAGGCACCGGCCGCGCGTATGAAGGCGCCGAAGCGGCTGCCCTCGACGATCGATGACCGCGCTCGCTCGGACATCTCGCTGTCGTTGGGCGCGGTGCTCGGGGTCTGCGGAACGAAGGGCCAGAAGGCACGGCGCCCGAAGACCACCAGCAGCGCCGGGAGCAGGGTGAGCATCGACAGTGCCGCGCAGGCCACGCCGATCGCTCCGATCGGGCCCAGGCCCGAGGTACCGTTCACCTTGGCGATCGTCAGACACAGCAACGCCGCAATCACCGTGGCGGCCGAGGCGAACACCGCCGGCCCGGCGGAGCGGATGGCGGTGGCCATCGCCTCGTGACGGTCGTCGGTGCGGTGCAGCTCCTCGCGGTAGCGAGCCACTATCAACAGGGCATAGTCGGTCCCGGCCCCCAGCACGAGTATCGACATGATCGAGCTGGACTGCCCGTTCACCGTCACTCCCAGCTCCGACACGCCATAGCCGACCGAGCGCGAGAGGGTCTCGGCGAACATCACCGCGAGGAGCGGGATGAATAGGAAGATCGGCGACCGGTAGATCGCGATCAGCAGCACGATCACCAGCGAGACTGCGGCGAACAGGAGCGTGCCGTTGATCGAGGTGAAGACCTCGATCGCGTCCGCGGCGTAGCCGGCGCCACCCGTGACCTTCACGTCCAGCCCCTTCCCCGGATCGGAGGCGATGTCCCGCCATTCCTGGATCGGGTCGAGAATCGTCTCGGCCTCACCATCGCCGCGGATATAGGCGGACACGATCGCCGCCTTGCCGTCGGGGGAGCAGATCGGCCCCACGAACGGGCGGTAATCGGCGGGCTGACCCGGCACCGGTGTCGTCGGACCACCGCAGCCCTCCGGAACGCTTCCACCGCCGGGCGGCCGGTCTCCGCCCGTGCCGCCCGCGGAAGAAGATCCGGACTCATTTCCTCCGGCGGCGGCGGTGGGGCCGTCCGCCGCCACACCCGGGAAGCGGCGCTCGGTCAGCCGCGCGGCGTCCTCGCTGATGCGCCGGCGGTCGGCGGCCGTCAGCCCTGAGTCGCGCCTGTAGACGATGACCGCCGGGGCGAGCTCCCCGCCCTGGAGAGCCTCGGCGTCGGCAAGCACCTTGGTGGACTCCGCGTCGCCGGGCAAAAAGGACGTGGACTCGTTCTTCTCGGCGTCGGTGAACTTCGCCGGAAGCTGGGCCGGCCCCGCCGCTATGAAGATCCCGACCAGCCAGGCGGCCAGCACGAGCCACTTGGCCCGGCGGCCGGCGAAAGAGGCGAATATGGAGCGGCGCTCAGTATTCACAGACAGCGGCGGCCATGGTGGCACAGCCCCTGGCCGGGGGAGGTGCCGACCTGTGAACGTGGCTTCACACCACCGGCACACACCCGGCCGCGGCCGAATAGGCTGGCGCCGATGCGCTGGACCCGCCCCCTCGCACTCCTGGCCGCCCTATGCCTCCTGGCCTACGGATCCGCCGCCGTGGCGAAGACCATCGAGGGCACCAAGCGCGCGGACCGGTTGAACGGGAGCGCCCGTGCCGACGTGATCCGCGGTGGCGCGGGTAAGGACCGGATCGCCGGCCGCCGGGGCCGTGACCGGCTCTTCGGAGGGCGCGGGAGTGACCGCGTCCGGGGCGACAGGGGCCGGGACATCGTCCGGGGCGACGCCGGAAACGACCTCGTCCAGGGCGGCCCGGATCGCGATCGGGTGAACGGCGGTCCCGGGGACGACCGCGTAGGGGGCGGCGGCGGCAGAGACGCACTTCGCGGCCGCGGCGGCAGGGACACCCTCCGCGGCGGGGCGGGCAACGACCGCCTCAACTCCGACTCGGGCAACGACCTCCTCCGCGGCGAGGCCGGGAGCGACCGCCTGGCCGGCGGATCGGGGGACGACCGCCTCTACGGAGGGGCCGGGGCCGACCGGTTGTTCGCCGGCCCACCGGCGGGCGTGAACGGCGGCGACGACCTGTTCGGCGGTGACGGCAACGACAAGTTGCGGGGCGACAAGGGCATCGATCGCGTGGACGGGGCAGGCGGGAACGACGACATCACCGGAGGCCGCAACGAGGACGACCTCATCGGCGGGGCGGGCAACGACCGCATCGACGCCCGCGACGGCTTCGAGGACACGGTGGACTGCGGCGAGGGCGAGGACACCGTGCTGGTGGACTTCACGGAGGACGGCGTCATCGACTGCGAGAACGTCGTCGGCCCGCCGTAGCGGACCGGCCCTACCGGCCCTGAGCCGCCAGCTTCTTCGCAGCCGCGCGGGCCTCCGCCCGCTCCGCCGCCCGGGTCCTGCGCACGGCCCGCTGCACAGTGTCGGGCTTGGTGAAGATGTTGAAGGCGCTGCTGTCGGAGACCGGCACCCCCACGCGGGCCGCGTACTCCTCCAACCCGGCGAGGTCGCTCGCATGCGCCTGCTGTGAGTCCAGCACGTCCCGGCCGCCTTGCGCGCAGGCCTGGGTCACGATCTCAGGGGGGTCAGGGAGTCCGACGGCGTCGAAGTTAGGGCTCTCCCAGTTGAAGCTACGTCCGGCGTTGCGGGCGTAGCGGTGGCGCCTGGTGAGGTAGCCCAGGCCAAACCGGTAGCTGATCAGCTTGAGGATCGACTCGTGGCCCATCACGCCGTGATCCACCCGGAAGCCGCTCGTCCCCTTGGGCTTGCGCGTGTAGGGAGAGATGGCCACCGCCGGCACGCGGAAGCCCATCTGCCCGAAGTCCTCGAAGAAGCTGCGGCTGGCGCGGTCGTCGACCGTGCGCGGCGGGCGCACGTGGTCAAAGAAGCCACCCCACTCGTCGTAGATCACGAACATCGCCCCCCGGCGGTAGTTGGGCGAACGCACGAACGCGTTCACGGCGTCGGCCATGAAGGCTTGGCCAAGTCGCACATCGCCCAGCGGGTGCTCGTCGGCCGAGAGCCCGTCGCCTCCCCCACCGTCCTTGAACGGCGGGTCCACGAACGAGATGTTGGGCAGCGTGCCGGCCGCGCAGTCCTGGTAGTAGCGGCTGACGGGGTTGGTCCATGCCCCGGCCCGGGCACCGTAGAGCGCTGAGAAGGGCAGGTCTGAGTTGTAGTAGCGCGCGCTCACGCCCCTGCTCAGCGCGCGGTCGAAGATCGTCTCCCACTGATTGCCGGCTGTGCCGACTGGCATCACGTTGGTCTTCTGGCCGCCGCTCTGGGCGCCCCACTTGTAATGGCGGTTGGGGTAGGTCGATGCCAGGACGGAGCAGAACCAGCGGTCGAACGAGGTGTAGTTCTGCGCAGCCTCGTGGATGAAGCCGAGGTCACCGCGGTTGAAGTAGGTAAGCGCGAACTCATCGGTCTCGGCGCCCTTGGCAAGAAAGCCTCCGAGCAGCTGCGCCCGGCCCGACTCCCAGCCGTGTCCGGGGTCCGGATGCCCACATCCCTTCCACTCGACGCCGCCCGAGCCGAGCGTGGAGTGGTGTCTGGTGGGAACGCTCTGGCCCTGCTCGTTGCGGTAGCTGACGCGCTGGGTGGCGTCGGCATCGCCCGACAGCCAGCCGAAGTAGTGGTCGAACGACCGGTTCTCCATCATCAGAACCACGAAGTGGTCGATCTCCACGTTGCGCGGACTGGGCAACCGCGCGCGGCGCGCCTGTGCTTCGGCCGCCTCGCTGATCAGCGTGCTCACCGGGAGTGCACCCGCCATTCCGGCGAGTCCGGCCGTGTAGGCCGTCTTCTCGAGAAACTCCCGCCTGCTGAGGTCCGCGTCACTCACCGCCGCGGTGAGCCTACCGGGCCTTGGGTTCGCGAGGTGAAGGTTCTGTTCACGCCAGGTGAGCCCCTTCGAGCAAGCGAATCCCTGGACGTATGTCGTAGGTCTGAGGCCTTACTTGTGCCCACGCGCCAGGGTAGTGCGACCGCGGCTCAAGTCGAGGTCTAGGGTCGTCTGTGTTCTCGGTTAAGCAGCTGTTGCCACCTTGACTGCGCAACCACCAACACGTACGGTTCGTGCCTGAAAACCGGCCGAGTCCCCGTGCCACCACTGTTGCGCGGGGAGCGGGGGACCCACAGCGACCTCCGAGTCGCCGGGGCGAATCCGCCGCCGGCACCCAGCCGGCGGCGGTAGCGCTTCTCTCTCTTAGCGCGAGCCCGACAGCTAACCCCGTAGGCCCACATGGAGAGGGGAGTTCCGCGTGAACTCACCACTACGCCCCAAGCGGCGATCGGCGGCGGGGAGGTTCGGGACGCTGAGGGGGAAAGTGGACAGCCTTGGCGGACGGGTGGCGGTCGTCGGGCTGCTCGCGGGACTGGTGATCGCGGCGGTGCTGACCGCGCTGTCGCTCGCCGTGCACGAAGTGGGCGTCAAGCACGACGAGGCACGGCGGGTCACCGAGGCGGCCACGGCCGCGGCTCGCCTCGAGCGGCTGGTGGTCGATCTGCAGACGGGCTCCCGAGGCTTCGTCATCTCCGGACGGCGCCGGTTCCTGAAGCCGTTCACGTCGGCGCGCGCGGAAGTTCCGCGCCAGCAGGCGGAGATCGAGCGCCTGCTCGCCGACCGGCCCGACGCCCGCGCCGACGTCCATTCCCTCGGCCTCGCGATCGCCGACTACGTGGAGGGCTTCACGATCCCGCTGATCGCGCTCGCCCGGCGCTCCCCGGACGCCGCCCGCGCCCGGGTGGCCGCCGGAGCCGGCGAGCGCCGCGTGGACGCATTGCGTCGGCGGCTCGCCGCCTTGACGGCGAGCCTGAAGGCGCTGAGCGACGCGCGCATCGCCGCGGCCGACGAGCAGGCGGCCCGGGCGCTGATGCTCGCGGTCGTGCTCGTGCTCGTGCCGGGTGCGCTGGTGCTGGTGCTGATCGCATACCTCCGCCGCGCGGTGGTGCGGCCAACCCGCCGGGTTGCGGCCGCTGCCGTGTGCCTGGCCAACGGCGACCTCGGGGTCAGGGTCGCGGAGGCAGGGAGCCGGGAGACCCGCGACCTCGGTCAGGCGTTCAACGCGATGGCCGCCGACCTCTCGGCAGTCGACCGCGCGAAGGAGGAGTTGCTCGCGCTCGTAACGCATGAGTTACGCGCTCCGCTCACCCCGATCGATGCCTACGCGGAACTGCTCCTCGACGACGAGCGGGCACTTCCCGAGCCCGACCCGGTGCGCGTCCGCGGGCTGGAGTCGATCGAGCGCAACGCGCGGCACCTGCGGCGTCTCGTGGACGACCTGCTGCTGGCCGCCGAGTCGCGCACGGGGGCGCTGTCGGTGCGCCGCAAGCCCGTAGACCTCTCGTCGATCGTGCGCAACAGCGTGGTCGCCGCCGAACCGGCGGCCGAGGAGCGCGGTGTCAACCTGGATAGCCGGGTGCGGGGCGGACTCGTCGCGGTCGGCGACGAGGAGCGCCTGGGGCAGGCTTTGGACAACCTGATCGGCAACGCGCTGAAGTTCACGCCGGCCGGCGGCCGGGTGCGGGTCGAGCTGGCCGCCGTCGGCGACGCCGCGCGCGTGGAGGTGGCCGATACGGGCGTCGGAGTCCCGGCTGGGGAGCAGACGCGTCTGTTCGAGCGCTTCTACCGCGCCGACTCATCCAGGCGGCCCGCAGTCCACGGCTTGGGCATCGGGTTGAGCGTCGTCCGCGCCGTCGCAGAGGCTCACGGCGGCACTGCCACGGTCCGCAGCACCGAGGGCGCCGGCGCTGAGTTCACGCTCGAGGTGCCGCTGGGGGAGCGCCGGTGACCCCGACCTGCGTGCTCGTCGTGGACGACGACGCGGACACCCGCGGGGTGGTCCGCACGCTGCTCGAGCGCGAAGGTCACGCCGTCGTGGAGGCTGCGGACGGCCGCACGGCGCTGCGCGTGATGCACCAAGAGCGCCCCGACCTCGTCCTGCTAGACGTGGCGATGCCCGACCTCGACGGCTTCGCCGTGCTCGAGCGCATCCGTGACGTCAGCGGGGTGCCGGTGCTCATGCTTACCGCCCACTCGCGCGAGCTGGACAAGGTCCGCGGCCTGCGGGCCGGGGCGGATGACTACGTCGGCAAGCCCTTCGGGCGCCAGGAGCTGCTCGCGCGGCTCCACGCCCTGCTGCGCCGCACCGATCGCTCAAGCGGCGAGGAGGACGAGCCGCCCGCTTACGTCGACACCCTGCTGACAGTCGACTTCCGCCAGAAGGAGGTGCGCTTGGCGGGCGAGCGGGTCGAGCTGACGCCGCAGGAGCACCGGCTGCTCGAGGCCTTCGTCCGCCACCCGGGCCAGCTGCTCAGTCACGAGCAGCTGGCGGATCTCGCCTGGGGAGCCGAACGGGCCGCCACCCACGCGCAGGTGCGCCTGTACGTGGGCTACCTGCGCCGCAAGCTCGGCTTCCCTGCGCACAAGGGCGGCCCGCTGGAGACCGTGCGCGGCTTCGGCTTCCGCTACCGACCGCCAACCTGATGGGGGCCGGACGCCAGCGCCCCTCCTGCGCGATGCACATGAGACTCATACATAGGCCCGATTGAGTGTCTCCCAACGGGCGCGCTCACTCTTGGGTGGGCGCCCCGACCAGGGGAGGGGAAGGCCCTGCCCGCAAGCCATAGAGGGGAGCTCACCTGATGAGCAACCGACCGAAGTATCTACGGGCGGGATTGACTGTCGGTGCCGCCCTGGTAGCGGCCGTCCCGGCGTCCGCCGAGCCCGGTCTCGGCTGCCGCCCCACTGAGGGCAATCGGCCCGTGTGCCCTGCTGGCGCGCCACCCGAGCTGGCCAATT
>Ga0136616_10001850_pt1 | contig 11173 bp, 12 predicted proteins | sample AntDrymUQ2992106_2_FD_106648 | JGI IMG/M metagenome (GOLD analysis project Ga0136616, IMG submission 106648) | Polar desert sand microbial communities from Dry Valleys, Antarctica - metaG UQ299 (21.06) | ecosystem: Environmental > Terrestrial > Soil > Desert | place: Antarctica: Dry Valley... | reverse complement strand
GCCCCGCACATCGTGGATGTCGAGGTCTTTGGTGTCCTCCGGCGCGAGCACCGGCGGGGACGCCTGGACCGCACCGAGGCCACACAGGCGGTCGAGGACCTCGAGGCCTGGCCCGGCGAGCGTTTCGGCCACCGACTTCTGCTCGACAGGGCGTGGCAGTTGCGAGACACCGTACGCGGCTGGGACGCGATGTACGTGGCGCTCGCCGAGGCGCTGGCGGCTACCCTCATCACCACCGATCGGCGGCTCGCGGCGGCGACCGGACCGCTGTGCGAGATCGAGGTGATCGACCACCGGTGACTACGCGATCGTGGCGCCGCGCTGCGCCGCTCTCGCCGCCGCAGCGCGAGCCCTCAGCCTTCGAGCTGCGCGTCCACGCTCAGCTCGACGTTCCCCTTCAGCGCCAGCGACACCGGGCAGTTCTCCTTGGCGTTCTCCGCAGCCTCTCGGAAGCCGGCGTCGTCGAGACCCGGCACACTGCCGCGCACGGTGAGCACGGACTTCGTGATGCCCGTGCCCGGAACGAACGTGACCTCGGCGGAGGACTTGAGTCGCTCCGGCGGCGTGCCGGCCTGCGCGAGTCCGTGCGCGAGCGCCATGGAGAAGCACGACGCATGGGCCGCCGCGATCAGCTCCTCGGGACTCGTCCTGCCCTCGGGCGTCTCGGCCCGCGAAGCCCAGGTGACGTCGAGCGGGCCGACAGCGCCGCTTCCGACCGCGTCGATCGTGCCGCTACCGCCCATCAGGTCGCCCTGCCAGGTGATCTCGGCACGGCGCTCGGTGGCCATCAGCCAGCCGCCCCGACGCGCTCACTCGAGAGCTGCGCCTCGACGGTAACCTCCGCGCTCGCCCGGATGAGCGCGGAAAAGGTGCAACCCTCGTCGGCCTCCTCGACGGCGCGCCGGAAGCTCGCGTCGTCCGAGTCCGGCACGCGGCCCTGTATCTCCACGTGGGAAGCGACGATGCGGTGGCTTCCGTTCACTTCGTCGAGCACGACGGTCGCCCTCACCTCCAGGCGCTCCGGCGGCGTGCCCGCCTGAGCGAGCTGATTGGCGAGCGACATCGCCAGACACCCCGCGTGCGCGGCCCCGAGGAGCTCCTCCGGATTGGTCTTGCCGCTCTCGTTCCCTATGCGGGCGGGCAGCGAGAACGGCGCTTCGCGGAGGACACCCGACTCCGTCGAGAGCTGCCCGGTTCCACGGGCGACGTTGCCCTCCCATGCGGCGGTCGCTGTTCGTTGCACCCTCGGCACTACGCCATCACCTCCACTTTTCGGGCTTCCGTTGTCGAAGAGGCCCCCTCCAGCCGCAGGACCTCCTTCAGCGCGCGAATGGACACCTCGAGCTGCTCCAGCGTCGGCTCGCGCGTCGTCAGCCGCTGCAACCACAGACCGGGCGCGAGCAATGTCATGAGCACGCGGTTCCCCGAGTTCCGGCCCGCGAAGCGGATCAGCTCGTACGCGATGCCGGCGATCACCGGCAGCAGCAGGATCCGGCTCAGGATCAGCCAGTACCACGCGGGTTGCCCGAAGAAGGCGAACACGAAGATCGCAATCACCATCACCCAGAGCAGGAAGGCGGTGCCGCACCGGGGGTGGATGAGGCTGAAGCGCTGAACACGCTCCGGCTCGAGCTCGGCGCCCGCCTCGAGCGCGTTGATCGCCTTGTGCTCGGCGCCGTGGTACTGGAAGACCCTGCGCAGGTCGGGCAGCAGCGAGATGAGGCAGAGGTAGAGGATGAAGATCGTCACCCGGACGACACCCTCCACGATCACGAACCAGCCCGTGCCATCGATCGGCAACCAGCTCGTGATCAGCGCCGGCGTGACCTTGAAGAGCGCGATCGCGAAGCCGATCGCGATCGCGAAGGCGAAGATGAGGCTGCCGCGCGAGAGCTCGGTCGAGACCTCACCATCCTCTCCCTCCTCCTGCGCCGCGTAGTTCGCCGAGATCGCGAGCGCGCGGAAGCCGATCGCGAGCGACTCGCCGAGCGCGACGACGCCGCGGATCACCGGCAGCCGGAAAACGCGATGGCGCGCCATCGGGCTCTTGATCGACCTGGTGTGCTCGGCGATCTCGCCGTCGGGCTTGCGCACGGCCAGCGCCCAGTTGGAGGGGCTGCGCATCATCACGCCCTCCAGGACGGCCTGTCCGCCGATCGTCACAGCGTGGGGGAACCCATGGTTCCCCCACGAGCCCCCTCCTTCGAAGGTAGACGCGCCGGAGCCGCGGGGTGACTGCGCCGGGGCAAGCCCGGCTCCGTCGACTCAAGGGCGGGCGAGCTGAAAGGACATGTCACGACGCCAGCAGTCCTTAGCTCCAGAAAGGCTAGCCGCGGCGGGTGCTGCCGCCGGCCTTTTCGAGCCGCCGCTGGAAGCGCTCGACCCGACCACCGGAATCGAGCAGCTTCTGCTTGCCGGTGTAGAAGGGGTGGCAGTTCGAGCAGATCTCGACGTGCAGCTCGCCCTTGGTCGAGCGGGTCGCGAACGTGTTCCCGCACGAGCAGGTGACGGTCGCAAGAACGTATTCCGGATGGATGTCCGCCTTCATCGCTCGGCCAGAATAGCAGAGGCGACCTGAGGGGCTACGTTGCCACCCGAGACAACCGCAACGGCGGTTTCCCCCGGCTCCAGCTTCACCTTCCCGCCGAGCAAGGCCGCTGTGGTGGCGGCGCCCGCAACCTCGCAGGCGAGCTTGCAGCGGCCGTAGAGGAAGCGGAACGCGTCGCGCAGCTCGTCCTCGCTGACGAGCGCCGTCTCCACGCCGAGAGTCGCGCAGACCTCGACGCAGTTGGCACCCGCGTACGGCCCGTTGAGCCCGTCTGCGATCGACTTGGCGTCGACCGTCACCGGCCGGCCCGCCTGTAGGCTCGCGTGGAGTGCGGGCGAGAGCTCGGGCTCGACCGCTACGACCCGGGCGTCAGGCCTCAGGCCTCTCACCGCCGCCGCGATGCCCGACACGAGCCCGCCGCCTCCGACCTGCACCAGCACGACGTCGGCCTCCGGCACGTCCTCGAGGATCTCGAGCCCGACCGTTCCCTGCCCCGCCATCACCAGCGGGTCGTCGTAGGGGTGGACGAGCGTGCGACCCGTTGCTGCCTGCAGCTGCTTCAGCCGCTCGAACGCCTCAGGGATGTCCGGCGCCTCGGTGTCGACCGTCGCACCGTAGCCGCGGGCAGCCGACACCTTGAGCGGGCTCGCGGTCTCCCACATGACGACGAGCGCATCGATGCCCTCGAGCGCGGCCGCGTAGGCAAGCGCCTGCGCGTGGTTGCCTGCGGAGATGCTGATCACGCCCGCCCGCTTCTCGTCGTCCGAGAGCGCCGCGAGCTTCGTGAGCACACCGCGCGGCTTGAAGGAGCCGGTGCGCTGGAAGAGCTCGGCCTTCAGGTGGACGGTGGCGCCCGTCAAGCGCGAGAGCGTCGCCGAGCTGAGGGTCGGCGTGCGGTGCAGCCGGCCTCCGATCGTCTCCCGCGCGGCAAGAACGTCGTCGAGGGTAAGGGTCGGAGTCACGAGACGAGCACCGGGTCGCGGGTGGCACGGACGCGTCCGGCGTCGAGCCGACGGAGATTGCGGACGTCGCGCACGCCGAGGAGCGCCAGCGTCGAGACGAGCGCCCAGCCGGCCGAGACCCAGAGTGTCGTCGCCACTCCGACCGCATCGGCGACGGGGCCGGCGAGGGCGAAGCCGAGGGGCAGGAACGCCAGCGAGCCCATCCAGTCGTAGGCGCTCACCCGGCTCAGCTTCTCCTCCGGAATGTGCTCCTGCAGGGTCGTCTCCCAGAGCGCGATGAAGAAACCGACGACCGCGCCCTCCACCGCGTAGGCGACCGCGATCAACGGCGCCGGCGCCGCCAGAGCAAGGAGGGCCACCGGAGCCGGCGTCAGCACGAACAGGCAGCAGCTCACGAGCATCGGGCGCGCCGGCTTGAGCCGCAGCGCGGCCGCTCCGCCGAGCAGCGTCCCGAGCCCGAAGGCAGTCGCGATCAGCGCCCATGCCGACGCTCCGCCGAGCGACCGCTCCGCGACGAGCGGACCGAGCACCTGGAACGGCGCAACCACCAGGAAGAGGAAGAGTGTCGCGTGCAGGACGATCGCCCACAGCCAGGTGCGTGAGCGGAACTCGTCCCAGCCCTCCCGCAGCTCGCCGAGGAAGCTCCCCCCCTCGGCTCGCACCGGCCGCACGACACGCACTCCGAGCAGGAACAGGGCGCTCACCGCGAAGGTGACCGAGTCCACGGCGAAGGCGACGCCCGGGCTCGCCAGTGCGATCAGCAGGCCGGCGGCAGCCGGCCCGACCACGAACCCCGCCGAGCGCGACATGCCCATGAGTGCGTTCGCCTGCTGGAGGCGCCCGGGGGAGATCGTGGCCGGGATCAGTCCGGTCGAGGCGGGGCGGAAGAACGCTTCGGCCGTGCCGAAGGCCGCGGCCAGGGCGATCAGATGCCAGAGCTCCGCGCGGCCGGTGAGGAGGAGTACGGCAAGGGCGCCCTGGGTCGCCATGCGTACCAGGTCGGTGGCCACCATCAGGAGCTGCCGCGGCAGGCGGTCCGCCCAGATTCCACCGACTAGGAGAAAGGTGACGAGGGGCAGCGTCTGGGCAGCGAGCACGAGGCCAAGGTCGGTCGCGGAGCCGTCGAGATCCTTCAGGACCGCGAAGGCAAGCGCGACCGGCACGAGCCCGTCGCCGACGACGGAAGTGGTCTGGCCGAGCCACAGCAGGCGGAACTCGCGCTCGCGCAGCGCACCGAACTTCTCTGAGAGCCGCCTCACGGAACTAGGCTACGTTCCCGTGACGCGGTCGGGCTCGCACTCGACCGGCGGCAGTCCGAGTGGCGCACCGGTGCCCACGTGGCGTCGCGTGTCGTCAAGCAGCGGTGCGAGGATCGAGACCATACTGCTCGCGCACGCCCGTGATCAGACGGTCGCGGGAGACAGGCCCCCAACGCCGCCGGTCGTATGGCGCGAACTCGCGTTCGAGCGCGTCCAGCTCGTCGACGAACGTCGTCAGGCGCGCGCGCCACTGCGGATCGTCGGGCCGCGAATCGGCGAGCAGCCGCTCGATCTGCGTCATCAACCAGCCCTTGCGGAAAACGGCCTCGGGCGTCACGCACCGCAAGCAGACGAAGTACGCGCCGGAGAGGTATCCCTGCCACTCCTCTTCGACGGCGACGTCCGCTACCCCATCGCCATGCGACGCGACAGCGCGCCTGTATCGGTCGACGAAGTGGGCGTGTAACGACTGGACCTGACCGGCGTCGTCGACGAGCGCGAAGTAGTCGGCCGCGACCAGCTCCGTGCCGTCATCGAGGACGTACGCCGGAAGCGGCAGCTTCCGATCGCGCATCAGTGCCCGAACGTCACCGGGCTGTTCGCTGCGGTTCCGGCACGCTTCATCGAGAGTGACGAAGTTGGCCCGGATATAGGTGCGGTCTTCGTCAGTCAGGCCATCGACCTGGGCCACTGTGCCGTCTGCGCGGGTTACCTCTCCCATCTCCAGAACCATAGAGTGCCTTGTAGGTAGGTCCGGGGGATCACGGGCTCAGATCGAACCTCTAGGTCAGCGTGTACTCGGGTCCCGAGCCGCCCTCGGGTGGGGTCAACCGTCCGCCCTTGGCGGTGATGGCGCCGCACTGGACGCAGTTCGACGGCGTCACCTTGAGGTCGACCGTCCCGCCTCCGTTCGCGTCGCCGAGCTCGTACACCTGCGCGGGGCACATGTTGACCCACAGCTCCGCCAGCTCACGCGGGACACGCTGCTGGAGGCGGATGTGGTTCGGTTGGTCGTCGCGCGTCCTGTTGCCCGAGGCGAACACGGACGAGAGCTTGTCGAAGGTGAGCTTGCCGTCGGCCGCCGGGTAGTGCCCGTCGCGGCTGCCGACCAGGAGCTCCTGGTCGGCGTCGCGCTCGGTGCGGGACTCGCCGGGGGGGAACTTGCCGCGCGATGCCGTCATCATCCCCGCCATCGCCCCGCCGAGCCAGAAGCCCCTGCCGAAGGCCTGGCGCATGTTGCGAACCTGGCGGAGCTCGGGCCAGATGAAGCTCTCGCGCAGCGCTTCGTCGTAGGAGGCGAGCGCGCCGATCCGACCGGGCGACTCGCCCCGGCGGAGCGCACGGAAGGCCGCCTCAGCCGCGAGCCGGCCCGACTCGACCGCGTAGTGCACGCCCTTCAGCGCAGGGACGTTCACCATGCCGGCACCATCGCCGCAGAGCAGCAGGCCCGGCGCGTGCAGTCGCTTCGGGAGCGACACGTAGCCCCCTTCGGGGATCGTCTTCGCCCCCCACTCGAGACGCTCGCCGCCCTCCAGGATCTTGCGCACCCGCGGGTGCGTCTTCAGCTCCTGAAGCAGGTCGTGGGGCGAAACGCTCGGATCCCGGTAGTCGAGCCCGACGACGAAGCCGATGGAGACCATGTCCTCGCCCATGGGATAGATCCACGAGCCGCCGAACTCGCGGTACCGGGCGGCCTTGCGGAGCGGCCAACCCATCGTGTGGATCACGCGCCCGAGCGGCCTCGGCACCTTCCAGACCTCCTTCACCCCGAGCGCCCACACCTGCGGGTTGTCCGAGGAGAGGTCGAAGCGCTGCAACGCCGCTCCGGTGAGGTGTCCCTGAGTGCCCTCGCAGAGCACGGTCACGCGCGCGACGACGTCGGCGCCGGGCTCGAAGTTTCCGAGCTCCTCCCCCTCGCGGCCGCGTCCCTTGTCACCCGTACGGACCCCTCGCACGCGGCCGTCCGAGACGAGGAGCTGGTCCGCCGCGGTCTCGGGCAGGATCGTGACCCCGAGCTCCTCCGCCTCCGCGGCCAGCCAGCGGCCGAGCTGCGACAGCGAGACGACGACGTTGCCGTGATTCATCATCGTCGGAGGCGTGGGGATCCGGAGGGCCGCTCGCGGCGTCAGGAACAGCACCGACTCCTCGTGTACCGGCCCGTAGCTCGGCATGTCGTCGATCGCCTTCCTCCCCTTGAAGAGGCGGCGCAGGGAGCGCGGGTTCACGACCGCGCCCGAGAGCAGGTGCGAGCCGGGCCCTTTGCCCTTCTCCAGAACGGCCACGGGCACCTCGCCGAGCCGCTCCGCGACGTCGGGTGCCTCCTCGAGGAGCTGGCCGAGGCGAACGGCGCAGGCGAGACCGGCCGGCCCTGCGCCCACGACCAGCACGCCGACCTCGATCCGTTCGTCCTCGGGGTCGGTCGGTGCCGCGATCGCGTCCGCCGGGGAGAACGGCGGCGGAAAATCCGCAGGCTTCATCCGGCTCGGCGTGCCCGCACGAGCTCTGTCAGCTTCGGGACGATCGTGTGGATGTCCCCGACGACGCCGAGATCCGAGTACTCGAAGATCGGGGCGTTCGCGTCCTTGTTGATGGCCACGATCACGTTCGAGTTCTGCATCCCGACCTTGTGCTGGATCGCGCCGGAGACGCCGCAGGCGATGTAGAGCTTCGGCGACACGGTCTTTCCCGTCTGTCCGACCTGGGACGAGTACGGGTACCAGCCGGCGTCGACGACCGCACGCGTGGCGGCGACGGCGCCGCCGAGCGCCTGGGCCAACGCCTCGACGAGCGCGAAGTTGGCGGGCTCCTTGAGGCCGCGCCCACCCGCGACGATGATCTCGGCGTCCTCGATCGAGGGGCCTTCGCTCTCTTCGTGCGCCTGCTCGACCATCGTTGCGGCGAACGAGAAGTCCTCGAACTCCACGCTGAAGGGCCGCACGTCGGCGCCTGCACCGTTGCCGGCCGGGTCGAACGTGCCCGAGCGGATGAGCCCGATCCGCGGCTCGCCCTTCCAGCCTACGTCCACGTAGACGGAGTCTCCGAGCGCGGGGCGCTTGCCCACCAGCTCACCGCCGTCGAGCGTCAGGTCTGTGAGGTCCCAGTTGAGACCGGCGCCCAGGCGGGCGGCGAGTCCGGCGGCGACGTCCGCAGCGAGCACCGAGGTCGCAAAGAGGACGGTGTCGAAACCCTCGGCGCGCACGAGCTGTGCGAGCGCGTCGACGCGCGGCTGGGGCAGCGCCGCCTCGAGCCGGGGCTCATCGCAGACCCAGACGGCGCTCGCGCCGTAGGCGCCCGCCTGGGAGGCGGCCTCCGTCACGCCCGAACCGAGGACGACGCCGGCAACATCGCCGTCGAGAGTCGCGGCCTTCGAGAGCACGCCGAGCGCGGCCCTCTGCAGCTCGTTACCGTGGTGCTCGAGGAAGACGAGGGTCTTCGGCATCAGAGAAGCCGCTTCTCGACGAGATATTCGACGATCTGCTCGGCCGCCTTGCCGTCGTCCTCGATCCGTCTCGACTCGCCGCGCGGCGGCGGTTCGCTCAGCGCAAGCACGGTCGTCCGGGAGCCGGCCTCGCCCACCTCGTCGACCGAGAGGCCGAGCTCATCGACTCCGAGCGTCTCCTGCGGCTTGCGTTTGGCGCCCATGATCCCTTTCAACGAGGGGTAGCGAGGCTCGTTGATCGCGTCCGAGACGGCCACGACCGCCGGCAGCGGCGCCTCGATCAGGTCGTAGCCGAACTCGGTCTGGCGCTTGCCGCGGATCGAGCCGTTCGAGCTCGTGAGCTCACCGACCTGCGAGACGAGCGGCAGACGCAGGCGATCGGCGATCGCGGCCCAGAGGACGGCGCCGTCGGAGTCACCGGCCTGCTGACCGAAGAGAACGAGGTCCGGGCTCTCACGCCGCAGCGCGGCGCCGAGCGCCGTCGCGGTCGCGACGAGGTCCGAACCCGCGAGAACGTCGTCGGAGACGAGGACGGCGCGGTCGGCGCCCATCGCAAGCGTCTTTCGAAGCGCATCGGCGGCCTTCGCCGGCCCGAGCGAGAGGACGACCACCTCCCCGCTCCCGGCGGCGTCCCGAAGGCGCAGCGCTTCTTCGACCGCGTGGGCGTCGAACGGGTTCAGCGCTCCCTCCCCCGAGCGATCGAGCCGCTTCGTCGACGGGTCGATCCGCTTCGTGGACTCGGGCACCTGCTTCACGCAGACGGCGATCTTCATCCCTCATGACTCTAACGATCAGCTTTCGGACCGGCCTCTGCTAAGGTGCCGCGCTGCACGCGCGCCCCGGAGCCATGAGACGCCACCGGACGACAGCCCTCCTCCTCTCGATCGTTGCCGCACTCGCCGCGGGGGTCGCGCGCGCCCAGCCGCCGAAGCCTCGCGCGGTGCCGCCGCTCATCTTCCCCGTGGTCGGCGCGGCCGCCTACAGCGACGACTTCGGCGATCCGCGCGGCCAGGGCTCCCACGAGGGCAACGACATCGTCGCGCCCAGGCGGGCGATCGCCGTCGCCCCGGAGGCTGGAACGATCAAATTTCATGCCACCTCGAGCCGCGCGGGCTGCATGATCTACCTCCAGGGCGACAGCGGCACGAGCTACCGCTACATCCACCTCAACAACGACCTCGGGGCGGGGAACGACAACCGCGGCTCGTGCGTTGCGGGCGTCGCGTACGCGCCAGGGCTGAAGAGCGGAGCCCGCGTGGCGGCGGGCGAGCCGGTGGGGTACGTCGGCGACTCCGGCGACGCGGACGGCGCGAGCGCGCACCTGCACTTCGAGGTGCACCCCGGTGACGCGGCGGCCGTGAGCCCGTATCCGTACCTGCAAGCGGCGAGGAAGCTCCTGTTCGCGGCGCGGCCGGGAAGCACCTTCACCATGGCGCTTCGCGGCAGCGTGGTGAAGGTCGGCGGCGACGGTGTACTCACCCTGCGACTCGACGGGATCCGAACCTGGCCCGGCGGTCGTCGGACGGCTCAGAGCGGGAGAACGGTCGAGATTGCGGTGTCACCGAGCGCGGCCTTCACCGACTCGGCCGACCCGCTCCTGAAACCCGTAGGGCCGAAGGTGGCGCGGAGTGGGCAGCGGGCCGTCGTCTGGACGCAGCCGGCCCCCGTCACGCTGTCGGCTCAGCTGGGCGAGCCGTTCGCGCTCACGGCCGAGCGCGTCGAGCTCTCCTGATGGCTGATCGAAAGAACCCGATCAACCATCACTGAGCCTCAATCGAAGGACTAACTCCCCCAGCGCATCTAGACGATTGATCGACGCCTTTCCGGTCAATCGTCGAAGACGCCTGCCCGGATGAAGTCGATGATCTCGCTCGTCGGCGCGCCGGGCGTGAAGACGGCCGAGACGCCGCCCTCCTGGAGCTGACGGGCGTCCTCCGCGGGAATCGTGCCGCCGAGGACGACGAGCACGTCCTCGGCCCCGTTCTCGCGGAGACCGTCGAGGATGCGCGGCACGAGCGTCATGTGCGCACCGGAGAGGATCGAGATGCCGACGGCGTCCGCGTCTTCCTGGATGACCGTCTCGACGATCTGCTCGGGGGTCTGGTGCAGGCCCGTGTAGATCACCTCCATGCCCGCGTCCCGCAGGGCGCGGGCGATGATCTTCGCCCCCCGGTCATGCCCGTCGAGCCCCGGCTTTGCGATGACGACTCGGATGGGCCGGGTCACGGTCGGGCAGTATAGGCCGGTGAAACTGACGGTCGTGGGGTGCTCCCCGGCGTGGCCGAACCCCGGCGGCGCGCAGTCCGGCTACCTCCTCGAAGGTCCAGGGCGGGTGCTCCTCGACTGCGGCCCCGGCGTACTCGCCCGGCTCCGCGCGGACGGTGGGTGGCCGCAACTCGACGCCATCGTCATCACCCACTTCCACCTCGACCACTGGGGCGACCTCGTGCCTTGGGTCTGGGGCACGATGTTCGGGCTGGGCCGGGACGACACGCCCCCCGAGCTCTGGGTCCCGCCGAGCGGGCGCGAGCGGCTGGCGTTGCTCGGTGGTCAGCTCGGCCGGGAGGACATGTTCGAGCGCACGTTCCGCGTGCAGGCCTACGCCGAGGGGAACCCGTTCTCGGCAGGCGGACTCGACCTGAGCGCCGTGCGAGTGCCCCACTACACACTCGAGACCTACGGCCTGCGCGTCTCGAACGGGCGAAAGTCCCTGGCGTACTCCGGCGACTCAGGGCCGAGCGAGCGGCTCGGCGAGCTCGCGCGGGGCGTCGACCTGTTCCTCTGCGAGGCGACGCTGAATCACGGGGACTCGGATGGGGAGCCGCGAGGCCACCTTTCGGCCGACGAGGCCGTCCAGGCATTTGCCGCGTCCGGCGCGGGGCGGCTGCTCCTCACCCACCGGCCCGCCGAGCTGCCGCTGGAGCCCGGCCTCGAGCAGGCCTACGACGGGCTTGAGCTCTATGTG
>Ga0136616_10001849_pt1 | contig 11173 bp, 9 predicted proteins | sample AntDrymUQ2992106_2_FD_106648 | JGI IMG/M metagenome (GOLD analysis project Ga0136616, IMG submission 106648) | Polar desert sand microbial communities from Dry Valleys, Antarctica - metaG UQ299 (21.06) | ecosystem: Environmental > Terrestrial > Soil > Desert | place: Antarctica: Dry Valley... | reverse complement strand
GCAGCAGCCACTTGGAGTGCGGCCGCATGCCCGAGAACACGTCGTCGCGGCCCAGCTCCTGGTAGCGGCGGAAGCGGAATCGCTCCCCGTCGACGACATACTCCTCGCTCGCGTCCTCCTCACGCACGTAGTGCGTATCGAGCATCAGGCCGCGCGAGATCCAGCCGGCCAGCCGGCGCAGATGGGTGACCGGGTCGCTGAGGTGGTAGAGGACGCCCACGTGATGGCAGAGGTCCGCGCGGAGCGGTGCCTCGTCCTCCCGAGGCTCTTCGACGTCGCACGCGAAGACACGTGGACGCTCGTCGAAGAGCGCACAGCGGACGGCCGTCTTGGCGACGTTCTCCACGCGCCCGTCGACCGCCGTCACGCGCTGCGCGAGCCGGCACAGCGCGATCGTGTGCACGCCCTCGAAGCACCCGATCTCGAGCACGTGCTGGTCGGAGAGGTCGAAGCGCTCGTGGAAGTGCTCGATGCGACGGTCGGGGATGATCTCCGGCCTGGAGCGCTTGCCGCGCCAGGCGACCCCGCCGAGCGGGCGGCCGTGCGCGTCGACGGTGAAGCACTGCCACGGGAGCAGCCCGTTCAGCCGCTCCAGCTCGTCGTCGGAGAGCCGGTCGACGAACGGCGCGGCCGTGCGGCCCTCGGCGTAGCGCTCCTGCAGGGCGGCGCGCCCGAACGGGCGCCGCAGACCGAACCGCACGCGCTACAGCCCGATCCGCACGAGGTCGTGGAGGCGGACGATGCCGACGCAGCGCCCGGCCTCGACCACCGGCAGGACCGCGATCTGCGACGGCCGCTTCTCCATCAGCTGCAGCGCGTCGTAGGCCATCGCGTCCGGGTCGATGACGGTCGGCTCGCCGGTCATGATCTCCCCGGCGCGCCGCGCGCCCAGCTCGGACGGGTCGCAGCGCTGGAGCATGCGCCGGACGTCGCCGTCGGTGACGATGCCGAGCAGCCGCGCGTCGTCGGCGAGCACGTTCACCGCGCCCAGCCCGCCGCTCGTGATCGCGGCGAGCACCTCGAGCAGCGGTGCGTCCTCGCGGGTGACGGGGTGGCGGTCGCCGGCGTGCATCACGTCGCGCACGCGCAGCGTGAGCCGCCGCCCGAGCCGGCCGGAGGGGTGGTTGGCCGCGAACGCCTCGCGCGTGATGCCCTTGACCTCCATCACGGTCAGCGCGAGCGCGTCGCCCACCGCGAGCGCCACTGCGACGCTCGCCGTCGGCACGAGGCCGTGCGGCCCGGCCTCCCGCTCGGCGAACGCGTCGAGCGCGACGGCGGCGGCGTTGGCCAGCGTGGAGTCGAGCTTGCCGACGATCGCGATGACCTTGACTCCGCGGCTGCGGAAATAGGGCAGCAGCGCGGACAGCTCGTCGGTCTCGCCGCTGTTGGAGACGGCGATCACGACCTCGTCGGGGCCGATCACGCCGAGGCCGCCGTGCAGCGCGTCGCCCGGGTGCACGAACAGCGCGGGCGTGCCCGTGCTGGTGAGGGTCGCGGCGATCTTGCGCGCGACGATGCCCGACGTGCCCGCCCCGACGGTGGCGACCGCGCCGGTGCAGCGGGCGAGGATCTCGACGGCCTCGGAGAAGCGCCGGGCGTCGAGGCGATCGGCCGCGGCGGCGATCGCGTCGGCCTCGTGGCGCAGCAGCTCGGCCGCGCCGGCGGCGCTGACGGGGACGAGGCCGGTCATGGGTCCAGGCTCGGCTCGGGGACGCCGAGCAGCGCCGGCAGCTCCGCCAGGTCCGCGGTCACGAAGTCCGCCTCTGCCGTCCCGATCGCCGCATCCTCGTACACCGCGTTGTAGCGGACGGCCGTCATCCCGATCGCGAGCGCGCCGCCGACGTCGGTGCGCAGCCGGTCGCCGACGTGGGCCGCGTGCCGCGGCTCGACACCGCCGAGCCTGGCGAGCGCGTGCTCGAAGATCGCCCGCGCCGGCTTGTAGTGGCCCACCTCGTCGGAGAACGACCAGCCGTCGAAGCAGCCCAGCAGGTCGTGGCGCGCGAGCAGCTCGCGCACGACCGGCGACGGGGTGAGCCCGATGTCGCAGACGATGCCGAGCCGTACGCCGGCGGCCACGAGCGCCCGCAGACACGCGCCGACGCCGTCGCTGGGGTGGATCGCGGCCCGCCGGCCGCCCTCGTCGAAGCCCGCCACGAGCACGTCGCGCCAGTCGGCCGCGCGCTCGCCGCCGAGCTGCGCGAGCATCACCTCGACCGCCTCCTCGACGCGGAACTGGCGGCCCGCGGTCCACGCCTCGACGTAGCTCAGGTGCGCCGCGTCGTGCGCGCGCTCCAGCTGCGGCGCGTCGACGCGCTCGCCGAGCGCCTCGCCCCAGACCGCGAGCCGCTGCGCCTTCAGCGAGCCGGGCTCCTCCCACATGAGCGTGTTCCAGAAGTCGAACGTGACGGCTCGGGTCGCGGTCATGGCTCGTAGGCTAGGCCGCGCCGCCCTCGCGGGGGCTCTGCAGGAACTCGCGCAGCGCCCCCTCCACCTGGTCGCCCGCCCGCTCCCACGTGCGCGCCTCGACGAAGGCACGCGCGCGGGCCGCCATGGTGGCCGCCGCGGCGCGGTCGTCGAGCAGGCGCTCCACCGCATCGGCGATCGCGTCGGGTCGGCGCGCCGCCAGCGCCACGAGGTCGCCGGAGGCGCCGAGCGCGGAGCCCACGTTGTCGCCCTCCAGCTCGACGACCGGCAGGCCCGAGGCCATCATCTCGTGGGCCACCAGCGAGTGGGTGGTGAGCGAGAACACCACGCCCACCCGGGCGGAGCGATAGAGCTCGCTCAGGCGCCGCGGCGCCACCACGCCGAGGTCCTCGGCCGCGAACGGCAGCGCCTGCGGCTGGCGCGAGCCGAACAGGACCGGCCGCACGGTGGGCCGGCGCTCGGCCAGCGTCGCCAGGCCGGCCATCGCGAGGTCGACCGCGCGGCGCGGGGTCTCGCGCCGCGCGTAGACGGCGACCAGCTCCTCGCGGCGGCCCGCCTCGCCGGCGAACGGGAAGGCGTCGAGGTCGGTGCCGCACTCGAACCAGCGCGCCTCGAGGCCGTAGCGCTCGCGCAGGACGTCGGCCATCCACGGGGTGTAGGCGATGCAGCGGTAGCCCATCCGGTAGGTCTCCTCGGCCCAGATCGACTGCGCGGAGGTGGCGAAGAACTCCGGCTCGTGGTCCTGCACGAGGTAGGCCTTCTCGCGGCAGCGCGGCAGGTCGCGGACCGGGAACGCGGTCGTCCACTCGGTCGCCACGGCCACGTCGGCGGAGTCGAAGTCCTCGACGCCCAGCAGCACCTCCGCCTCCAGCCCCGCGACGAAGTGCTCGCGGATCTGCTCGCGCAGCTGCGAGCCGCGCAGCCGGTTGTGGCCGAGCGGGTCGAAGACGTGGACGACGTTGCGGTGGCCGCGCAGCTCGAGCTGGCGCACGAGCCGGAAGATCGTCGTGTGGCCGCCCGAGCCGATCCGCCACGGCGGCACGACCCACGCGACGCGCCACGGACCGCCGCCGTCGCCGGAGTGCGGCACGGTCGCGACCGGCCGCCTCGGGTACGCCGGCGCCACGAAGTCGTGCTCCCAGCGGTCGCTCAGGGTCACCGGACGCCCGTCGGGCTGCGTCGTCTGCGCCAGCAGGGGGCTGGCCGGCACGTCGAACGGCGTGAACGAGGCCCGGCCCTCGAGCGAGAGCGCGCGCCGCAGGCGCCGCGGCACGCGATCCGCGCGCGTGCCGGCGATCGCGCCCGCCTGGCGGATCGCGTGGTGGCGGGCGGAGACGGCCAGCGGCCGGGCTAATGCGCGGCCCTGGACGCCCCGGCGCTGCAGCCAGCGCTTGTCGTGGCCGACCAGGCCGCGGATCGTCAGCGGCGTGTAGACGGGATGGGCGACCTCGACGTGGTCGAGCACCTCGCGCAGCGAGCGGAACTCGTCGAAGTAGCGCCGCAGGAACTGCGCGGGCGGGTAGTCGTGGGAATGCAGCACCCGCGCGCCGGGGTGGAAGACCTTGGCGTAGCCGGCCTCGATCATCTCGCGCCCGAGCAGCTGGTCCTCGGCGTAGGGCACGGCGCGGTAGGGGATCCGCCGCCACGCCCACCGCGCCACGCAGCCGTTGACGTCCGAGAAGAACGTCCAGCGGCCGGGGAAGCGCCGGTAAGCGGTGATCTCGGCGGCCGAGCGGCCGAGCCGCTGCACGTCGCAGGCGACGCCCTCGCCCCAGGTCGCGAAGTGGCGCTCCATCTCGCACTTGATCATGTGCGAGGCGTCGGGCCGGGGGTCGTGGGGCCCGAACACCAGCGCCACGTCGGCCGCCTGCTCGAAGCCCTCGAGCAGCGCCGCCAGCCAGCCGTCGTGGGCCGGCGTGGCGTCCTGGGTGAGGAAGGCGACGTGCTCGCCCTCGGCCAGCTCCATGGCGAGGTTGCGCGTGCCGCCGTGGGAGAACTCGGCCTTGGCGATCGAGTGCACGCGGGCGCCGTGGGCGCGGGCGATCGCGAGCGAGGCGTCCGTGGAGCCCGAGTCGACGACCAGCAGCTCCATCGCGCGGTCGGTCCGCTGCGCGCGCACGGCGGCCAGCACCTCGTCCAGACGGCGGGCGCCGTTGTAGACCGGGATGGCGACCGTGACGTCGGCGCGGGTCACTGGACGAGCCGGCGGCGGACGCGGACGGCCAGCGTCTTGGCCGCGCGCAGCGGCTCGGTCAGCCGCCAGGAGGCCGAGCCCTCCATGTGCGCGACGACGCCCTCGAGCTGCGCAACTTGCTGGCGCTCGCCCTGCAGCCGCGTGAGCTCCTCCCACAGCCGCGCCCGCTCGGCGCGCGCCTCCTCCAGCGCCGCCTCGGCGGCGAGCGCGCGCTCCCGCCAGTCCGGCGGCGTCATCGCCCGCCCGCCCGCTCGAGCACGACGAGGTCCTGGTTGGAGTCCAGCCGGGCGGGCTCGTAGAGCGCCAGCGCCCACGCCGGGGTCGCGCGCGCGGCGAGCCACTCGAGCGTCATGTAGGCCATTCCCCACTCCGGGCTCGCGACGCCCCAGTCGCCGCCGGGGCCGAACGCGTCGAGGTCGTGACGGCCCGTCGCCAGCAGGTCCTCGACGGCGCTCGCGGCGGCCTCTGGAGAGATCGCCGCGGCGCGCAGGTAGTGCGCCACCGATGCGAAGCCCTGCACGGTGAGGATCAGCAGGCCGCCCGGCCGCAGCAGCCGGTGCAGCTCGGCGAGCCAGCGCTCGGCCGCTCCTGCCGCGAAGTGCGACCACACCGAGACGGCGAAGGCGACGTCGAGCGAGCCCGCCTCGAGCTCCAGCGGCGGCTCCTGCGGGCTGACGAAGAACTCGATCCCCGGCAGGTAGGCGCTCGCCCATTCGATCGCGCGGCGATTCGGGTCGCAGCCCGCCCAGCGGACCTCGGGCCGCCACGCCTGCAGCACGCGCAGGTGCCGGCCGGAGGAGCAGCCGAAGTCCAGCACGCGCGCGCCCGCGGACAGCTCCTGGCCGCAGCGCTCGGCGGCGCCGGCGAGCAGGTCGGCGATCCAGGGGTCGCCGCCGGCGGCCAGCGCGCCGCGCGCCATCGCGTGCACGTCCTCCGGCGGCTCGTCGTGTCGCAGGCCCGTCTTCGCGAGGACCGACTCGACGCGGTAGTGCACGCCGAGGATCAGCTTGAGGTGCTCCTGCGTGACCGCCCCCGAGCGCTGCCAGAAGCCCTCCAGCTCGGGCTCCACCCGCCGGCGCACCTCGGCGACGTCGGCGGCGTCGAGGCGGGCGAGCAGCGCCTGCGCCGGGGGGCCGAGGCGCTCCGCGTACGCCGGCGCGCGATGGCGCCGGAGCGCCTCGAGCCGGCGGTCGGCGTCCGCCGCCGTTGCGGTCGGCACCCGCCCGCCGGTCAACCCGGACAGGGCCGGCGCGAGCCGCCGTCCCCGTGGCCGGCGATGCAGCGAGTCGAGCACGGTGCTCAGAGGTTCTCCGCGATGCGCGGCGCCTCGCGCCGGAACACCCACAGCCCGAGCACGAACACCACCACGACGATCCCTCCGGGCACCAGCAGCCGCTCGCCTCCGCCGATCGCGTCCCACACGGGCCGCGCGCCGGGATCGACCACGGCGTGGCGCATCTCGGTCAGCAGCGCGGCCACGGGATTGGCGAGGTAGGCGCGCTGGTAGCTCTCGGGCACCATGGTCGACACGTACAGGATCGGCGAGGCATAGAACAGGATCTGGGTGGCGACGTCCCAGATCGGCTGCACGTCGCGGTAGCGCACGAACAGCGCGCTCAGCAGCAGCCCGAGGCCGGTGGCGAAGAAGGTGAGGAGGGCGACGATCACCGGCAGCTCCAGCCAGCCCCAGGTCGGCGTGACGCCCGCCGCCAGCGCGAAGGCGAACACGGCGACCAGCGTCATGCCGAGGTTGAACAGCGCGGTCAACACCACCGCCAGCGGGATCACCAGCCGCGGGAAGCGCATCTTGCGCAGCAGGTTCTCGCGCGAGACGAGCGCGTTCACGCAATTGCCGGTCGCCTCGCTGAAGAACTGGAACAGCACGAGCGCGAACAGGATGTAGACGCCGTAGTTGGGGACGTCCTTGTCCAGGCCGACGATCTCCGTGAACACGAAGTAGATGACGCCGAAGAACATGAACGGCCGCGCGAGCGTCCACACGTAGCCCAGCACGGAGCCGTAGAAGCGCAGCTTGAAGTCGGTCACGGCGAGCGTCAGCGCCAGGTTCCAGAACCGCCGCAGGTCGGAGCCCAGCAGCGAAGGGCGCTGGTGCTCCACCTCGACCGCCACGCCGTTCACGAGCGCTGCAGCTCCAGCGTGTGGGGGATCTCGACCACGGCGCCCGACTGGCGCGTGCCGTGCACCATCAGCGAGGCCAGGTCCTCGCGGAGGTCGAGGACGTCGGCGCCGCTGCCCGCCCGCGCGACCGTCGCCGTCAGGTCGTAGCGGCCCGGGACGAGCCAGTTCTCCAGCTCGACGCGCAGGGTGGCGCCCTCGCCGGGCTCGAAGCGTCCCGTCGCCGCGTCGTGCAGGTCCGTCGAGGTGGCGAAGATCGTGTGGCGCACCTCGTTGCGCAGGTGCAGGAGCAGCAGCGGATCCTGCACGGGCGCGTGGAAGGCGACCTCCATGCACAGCCGCAGCGGCTCGCCCTGCGGGTGCGAGGTGGTCCGCTCGCCGGCGGCGTCCTCGAACCACGCGGCCTTGATCTCCGCCGCCTCGTGGTCGCCGAAGCGGTCCTGCGCCTCCGCCGGCGCCACGCGACCGAAGTTCAGCTCGTTGTACGCGCGCGCGATGGCGTGCGGGGCGTCGATCGCCATGATGCGCCCGCGCTCGAGCAGCAGCGCGCGGTCGCAGAAGCGCTCGACGGCGCTCATGTCGTGCGTGACGAAGACGATCGTCTTGCCCTCGCCCTTGAGCCGGTGGAACTGGTCGAAGCACTTCTGCTGGAAGGCGGCGTCGCCGACGGCGAGCACCTCGTCGACCAGCAGCACGTCGGCGTCGACCTGGACGGCGACCGAGAAGGCCAGGCGCACGGTCATGCCCGACGAGTAGTTCTTGAGCTTGAGGTCCAGGAACTCCTCCAGCTCCGCGAACGCGATGATCTCGTCGAAGCGCTCGCGCGCCTGGCGCCGGGAGAGCCCGAGCATGATCGCGTTGATGATCACGTTGTCGCGCGCGGTGAGGTCGGGGTTGAAGCCGACGCCCAGCTCGATGAAGGGCGACAGCCGGCCGCGCACGGCGGTGTGGCCGGCGTCGGCCTCGTAGATCCCGGCCAGGCACTTCAGCAGCGTGCTCTTGCCCGACCCGTTGCGGCCCACGATCCCGAAGAACTCGCCCTGGTGGATCGCGAAGGTCGCGTCGTCGACCGCGTGCAGCGTGTCGAAGGTGCGGCTCGCGAACGGGTGCAGCGCGCGCTCCTTGAGCGTGGAGTACTGCCGGTGGGGCAGCAGGAACGTCTTGGAGAGCGCCTCCACGGTCACCGCCGGAGCGGTGCGGGCGAGCCGCGCCGAGCGTTCGGCAGCCTCCTGCGGGACGGTGACGGACACGGCGCAGCCACGCTAGCAACGTGCCGGCGCTCCCAGGGACGGCGCGGCACCGCTGCTACCGTGCCGCGCCGTGCGGATCGCCCTCGTTTCAAGGGAGCTCTACCCGTACATCGGCGGCGGAATCGCGCCCATCGTCACCGCGGCGGCGCGCGACCTCTCGGAGATCGCGGAGGTCACCGTCGTCACCTCCGGGGCCCACCGCGAGACGCACGAGCGGCTGCTGGCGGCGGGCGACGCGCGCCTGCTGCCGGCGCGCGTCCGGCTCGTCTGGGTCCCCGACCCCGAGCCCGCCGACACCGGCGGCTTCCTCTCCTACATGCACGCCTACAGCGCGCGCGTGGACGCCGCGCTGCGCGCGGCGTTCCCCGGTCACGGTCCGGATCTGATCGAGTTCTGCGACTACCTCGCGGAAGGCTTCGTGACGGTCCAGGCGCGCCACACCAGCGACCCGTGGCTGGCCGCCACGCAGGTCGCCGTGCGCCTGCACACCACGTCGGAGATCTGCGCCGTGCTCGACGGCCAGCTGCCCGACGAGTTCGGCACCGTCGCCGTCCACGACGCCGAGCGCTACACGCTGCGCCACGCCGACCGGCTCCTGTGGTCGGGCGGCGACGTGCTGGACACCTACCGCCGCTACTACGGCGCCGGCGCGCTGGCGCCCGCGGAGCGCATCCCCGACGCGTTCCTGGAGGCCGGCTCGGCGCCGGAGGGCGGCGAGACCGCGGCGCCGCAGGCGCCCGAGCGGGCGCTGCGGCTCCTGTACCTGGGTCGCGCGGAGCGGCGCAAGGGCGTCGCGAACCTCGTGCGGGCGATGACGCAGCTCAATCGCACGGACGTGGAGCTGACCGTGTTGGGCGGCGACACCCTGACCGGGCCGCTGCAGACCTCGCTGCGCGAGTCGCTGGAGGCGATGGCCGCCGGCGACGAGCGGATCGCGTTCCTCGACAGCGTGCCGCGCGGCGAGGTCGACGCCCACATCCGGGCCGCCGACGTCGTCGTCGTCCCGTCGCTGTGGGAGTGCTGGCCGAACGTGGCCCGCGAGGCGCTGATGCACAACCGGCCGCTGCTGGGCACGCCGGTCGGCGGGCTGACCGAGATGATCGTGCCCGAGCGCACGGGCTGGTTCGCGCGCGACACCTCGGCGAACGCGCTCGCCGAGGCGATCGCGCGGCTCGCCGACTCGCGTGACGCGGTGCGCGCCGCAATCGCGTCCGGTGCGCCGCGCGAGCACTTCGCCCGGCTGGCCGACCGCGGCGCGTTCCTCGAGCGCTACCGGGCGCTGGTCGCGGCCGGCCCGCGGCCGCGCCCGCGGCGCGCGGCGTCGCGGACCCCGCTCGTCTCGGTCGTCGTGCCCTACTTCCAGCTCGAGGCCCACGTCGGCGAGACGCTGGCCTCGGTGTTCGCGCAGACCCACCGCGAGCTCGAGGTCATCGTCGTCAACGACGGCTCGCTGCGCGAGCGCGACGCGTTCCTCTTCGACCTCGCCGAGGACCCCCGGGTGACCGTGGTCACGCAGGTCAACACCGGCCTCAGCGCGGCGCGCAACACCGGCGCGCGGCTGGCCCGTGGCGAGTACCTGCTGCCGCTCGACGCCGACGACGTCCTCGAGCCCGGGTTCGTGGAGCGCTGCCTGACCGCGCTCGAGCGCGACCCCGCGCTGGCCTACGTGACCACCTGGGTGAGCTACATGGACCCCGCGGGCCGGCCGATCCCCGAGCGCGAGGGGGCTTACATGCCGTTCGGGAACTGGTCGCGCCTGCTGGAGCGCAACAACGTCGGCGGGACGTGCACCGCCTTGATGCGCCGGCGGGTGTTCGAGCGCGGCCTGCGCTGGAACCAGGAGCTGACCTCCTACGAGGACTGGCTGATGTACCTGCAGATGGCGCGCGCGGGCCTGCACGGCGCGGTCGTCCCCGAGCGGCTGTTCAGCTACCGGGTCCGGCCCGACTCGATGATGCGCACCGACGGGCGGCCGCACCTGGAGCTGCTCGTCGGCGAGATCGCCGCCCACCTGCGCGAGGACGAGGTCCAGTGGCTGGCGAGCCCGCGCTGAGCGCCCGGGACAAGGGCGCGGACGAGCGGCTGACGGCGGCCGACATCGCCGCGGGCGGCCTGCTGGCCGCCTCGCACGTGCACCGCTACGAGCTGGCGGCCTCCCTCTGCGGCGGCGCGCGCGTGCTGGACCTGTGCTGCGGCACGGGCTACGGCTCGCGCCTGCTGGCCCGCGAGGCGGCCTCCGTGCTCGGCGTGGACGTGGCTCCGGAGGCGGTCGAGGCCGCCGGCGCCGCGGTCGAGCCCGAGCTGGCCGGGCGCGTGGGCTTCGAGGCGGCCGACGCCCTGGAGTTCCTGCGCCGCTGCGCGGCGGACCGCTTCGACGCGGTGATCTGCTTCGAGGGCATCGAGCACGTGCCCGAGCCGGAGGCGCTGATCGACGAGCTGGCCCGCCTGACGACCGCCGGGACGCGGCTCGTGCTCTCGCTGCCCAACTCCAAGGGCTTCGAGGAGCGCAACGACTTCCACGCGACCGACTTCGGCTTCGAGGAGGCGCGGGCGCTGCTCGAGCGCCTGCCCGAGCCGGTGCTGCTCGAGCAGCGGCTGGCCGAGGCGTCGGTGATCGTGCCGGCCGGGGAGGCGCCCGGCGCGCTCGCCGGGCGGCTCGAGCCCGCGGCCGAGGGCAGCGAGTGGGCCAACCACTGGCTCGCCGCCGTCAACGTCCCCGCCGGCGAGCTGCGGGCGGCGTCGGTGCGCTTCAGCTTCCTGGCGGCGCCGCAGGCGAGCGCCTACCTGCGCGTGCTCGAGGAGGCCAACGCCGAGCTGCTGCGCATGAACGCCCGGCTCTCGCGCAGCTGGCTCGGCCTGCACGACGCGGCGGCGGCGGCAGTGCTGCGCCGAATGGACGACGCGAAGGCGGAAGCCGAGAAGTGGCGCCGGATCGCCGACAACAACGACTGGGGGCGGCAGGAGCTCGAGGCGCGGCTGCGGTCGCCCGGCCATCGGACCGTCGAGTCCGTCATGCAGGCCGTCGGCAGCCTGCCCGGCGTCGGCGCCGCCCGGCGGCTGCGGCGCAAGCTCGGGCCGTGACGCAGGCCCCGGACAGGCGCGGCCGGCTCGAGCTCGCCGGCTACGTCGTCGTGGCCGTCGGGGTGTTCGCGCTGCTGCTGCTGCAGCT
>Ga0136616_10001845_pt1 | contig 11183 bp, 11 predicted proteins | sample AntDrymUQ2992106_2_FD_106648 | JGI IMG/M metagenome (GOLD analysis project Ga0136616, IMG submission 106648) | Polar desert sand microbial communities from Dry Valleys, Antarctica - metaG UQ299 (21.06) | ecosystem: Environmental > Terrestrial > Soil > Desert | place: Antarctica: Dry Valley... | reverse complement strand
GGAGCGGCTCGAGGGGATCGCCCGGTCGTTGCGGCCGGTGGCGATCGGGTTTGTTGGGAAGATCGCCTACACCGGCATCTTCGGAGGGCGTGTGGAGCATGGGCTGCAGGAGCGTGCGTTGATCGACACAGCGCTTTTCGTGCTCCCCTCGACTTCGCCCGCGAACGCCGCCGTCCCGTGGGACGAGCGCCTGCGCTGGTTCCGAGACCTCCGCGAGCTCACGACGTGAGTGAGCTTCGGCTCCGTCCGGCGACGCGCGCGATCGTCGTCGACGAAGAGGATCGGGTGCTCCTCGTCTGCTTCGACTTCGGACATGCAGCGGTCGCCGACCGCCGCGTCTGGGCGATGCCGGGCGGCGGGATCGAGGACGGGGAGACGGACGTACAGGCAATCCGTCGCGAGCTCCTGGAAGAGGCTGGCCTCGCGGAGTTCGAGGTTGGCCCTCTTGTGTGGACACGCACTCATATCGTCCCGCTCGGGCACGGACGCTGGGACGGCCAGACTGAGCGCTACTACCTCGTTCGCACACCCGCTTTCGAGCCAAGGCCGCGCTTGAGCTGGGAGGAGTTGCGGGCTGAGAACGTGATCGACGTCCGCTGGTGGATGTTGGAAGAGCTGGAGGCGGCGGAGACGGAGTTCGCTCCTCGCCGCCTCCCGTCGCTCGTCCGCTCGCTGCTCGAGGATGGAGCCCCTGCCGTCCCCGTCGACGTCGGCGTGTGACTACCTCAGTCGTCGTTCGTAGAAGCCGAGAACGTGATCCCACCCGCTGTCGTAGTTGTCTCGCTTGGCTTCACCGTCCTCTTCGACCGCCTCCCAGCCGCGATGCTCGAGATCGACCCGGGTGGCGTTGCCGTCGAGCGTGAAGCGAACCTCGACCTCGGTGGGGGAGGATTCCCGCTCGAGGATGTTCCATGCCAACACGATCCGATTCGGCGGCTCGAACTCGAGCACGGACGCCCAATGACCGCGTCGGCCGTCAGCGGTGACCTCGTAGATCTCTCCGCCTTCGCGTTCCTCGAACACGATCTCCTTCACCTCGTCGCCGTGGATCGAGTGCGAGTCGAGCGGCCACCAGCTGATGGCGTCTTTGGTGAAGACGCGAAACGCCTCTTCGACTACGCACTCCACGGTGATCGTCTTGCGCACGGCCTCGATGACGAGCGCGTCACTCATGATGCTTCTCCTTTCGTCTCGGCCGCCGCCTTGAAGCGGGCGAGGGCCTCGTCCCAGAATCCTTCGATCCAGGCGCGGAGCTCGACGACTCCGTTCCCGTTCAACTCGTACAGGTGCCGCGTCCCCACCCGCTGGTGGGTGACGAGACCAACGTCCTCGAGAACACGTAGGTGTTGCGACACAGCCGGCCTGCTCACCGGGAGCTCGGCTGCAAGCTCACCGACCGACCGCGGCCCGCCGCGGAGGAGCTCGAACACCTGGCGCCGAGTCGGATCGCCGAGCGCATCCAGAGGATGATCGTTAGTATTCACTTACCGTAAGTTACTACTTACGATCGGAGCTGTCAATCCCTCCAGCGGTTCGTGATCGGCGTGCGGCGGTCGCGCCCGAATGCCTTCGGGCGGAGCTTCACCCCCGGAGGCGCCTGCCGCCGCTTGTACTCGGCGCGATCGACGAGCGATACGACCTGCTCGACGACGGCGGGATCGAACTCCTCGAGCAGCTCCTCTCTCGATCGGTCGAGCTCGACGTACGCCTCCAGGACCGGGTCGAGATGCTCATAGCGCGGGATCGCGTCCTCGTCGAGCTGATCCGGCCTGAGCTCCGCGCTCGGAGCGCGCTCGATCGTGGTCGTCGGTATGAGCTCCCTGCCTGCGCGCTCGTTCAGGTGCCGCGCGAGCCGGAACACGTCCGTCTTGAACACGTCCTTCAGGAGCGCAAAGCCCCCGACCATGTCGCCGTACAGCGTCGAGTACCCGACGGCGAGCTCCGACTTGTTCCCGGTGGAGACGACGAGCCAGCCGAAGGTGTTGGACAGCGCCATCAGGAGCACTCCCCGCACTCGCGCCTGCAGGTTCTCCGCGGCGAGTCCCTGGAGTCCGTCGGTCGGCTCGCGGAGCACGCCGCGGAGCTCTTCGACGACGCTCTCGATCGCAATCTCTCGGAAGTCGCAGCCGAGGCTCTCTGCCAGGCGCCGCGCGTCTGCCCGCGTCCCCTCTGAGGAGAACTGCGACGGCATCGATACGCAGTGGACTCGCTCGGGCCCGAAGGCGCCGACGCAGAGCGCCGCGGTCACGGCGGAGTCGATCCCGCCGGAAACCCCGATCACGACCTGCTCGAAGCCGCTCTTCTCGACGTAGTCCGAGAGCCCCAGCACGAGCGCGAGCCGCATCTGCTCGAGCTCCGGCTCGAAGGGCGTCACCGTCCGTGCCACGGTCTCCCTCGCGGGGTCAGGCGCCTCGAGTTCGACGATCTCCGCGTGCGGAACACTCTCTCGCGAGCGGTCGAGCTCGCGACGACGCACATCGCGGAGGCGCCGGCCGATCGCGAGGTCGGGCTCGACGTCGACGACGAGCAGGTGTTCCTCGAAGCCGGGCGCGCGCGCGATCACCTCCCCGGCGTCGTCGAGCACCACCGAGTGGCCGTCGAAGACCAGCTCGTCCTGTCCGCCGACGAGGTTGCAGAACGCGAGGTACGAGCTCGTGTCGCGAGCCCGCGTCACGAGCATCTCCTCCCGCTCCTCCGCCTTGCCCACGTGAAACGGCGAGGCCGAGAGGTTGACGACGAGCTGCGCGCCGGCGAGGGCGAGATCGGTTGCCGGCGGCCCAGGCTGCCACAGGTCTTCGCACACGGTCGGGCCGACGTAGACATCTCCGAGGCGAACGAGGAGAAGATCGCGCCCCTCGGCGAAGTAGCGGTGCTCGTCGAAGACGCCGTAGTTCGGGAGGAAGTGCTTGCGGTAGACCGCCTGCACGCGCCCGTCCGCGCAGACCGCGCAGGCATTCGCGAGGTCGCGGTCGAACCACGGCGTCCCGACCAGTGCCACGATGCCTGTCGTCGCGCGAGCGACTTCCTCCACCGACTCGTGCGCGGCGCGAATGAAGCCGGGGCGGAGCAGGAGATCCTCGGGCGGATAGCCGGTGATGACGAGCTCCGGATAGACGACGAGATCGGCGCCTGCGTCGCGCGCATCCGAGAGCGAGCCGAGGATCTTGGCCCGGTTCCCTGCGAGGTCACCCACTACAGTATTGATCTGCGCGAGGGCCAGTCTCAAGGTTTTCGCCTCACAGTCACAAACCGAGTCTAGTCTTTAGAGTACGACGCATGGAGGTCACTCTCCCACGTCGCTTTCGGGGACCGCTGACGTCGGCCAACGGCGGCTACGCGGCAGGGCGTCTAGCCGCGTTCGTCGATGCCGAGGAGATCGAAGTCACCCTCCGTTTGCCCCCTCCGCTCGACCGGCCGCTCGTCGTTCGACGCGACGGAGACTCGGCTCTCCTCTTGGACGGAGACGATGTCGTGGCCGCGGCGCGACCCGCCGAGCTCGACCTCCAACCTCCGCCTCGGGTGTCGATTGACGAGGCGGAGAGGGCGCGCGAGCGTCATGTTCGAGGTTGGAGCCAGGACTTCAACGAGTGCTTCGTCTGCGGCGATCGTTCGGACGGCGAGGTGCTGGGGATCCGCGTCGGTCCGGTCGCGGGTCGTGAGCCGCTGCATGCGGCGCTGTGGATCGCGACCGAGTCGGCGCGGGAGATCGTCTGGGCGGCGATCGACTGTCCAGGCGCCTTCGCGGTCGGCGCTGAAGGACGGGGAGGGACGGTTCTCGGCCGCATGACGGCACGCATCTTGCGCGTGCCCGATGTGGGCGAGCCCTGTGTGGTCGTCTCCTGGCCTCTCGGTGAGGACGGCCGGAAGCTCTTCGCGGGCACCGCCCTCTTCGCGGAGGATGGCGAAATTCTCGCCCTAGCCCGTCAAACCTGGATTACGCCTCGTTAGCGAGGCGTCAGAGCGAGCATCAGCCCGCCGTCGTCGTCGTACGCAGGGAAGAAGTCCGCGGTCACGGCCTTCGGGAGGCCGGCGCGTGTGCGGATCGCGAGCTGCTGACCCATCTTGCGAACACCCCACTCCTGAACGACGTCGATCGGGGACGGATCCGAGATCGCAAGCGCCTCGACCACCTCGCGACCCATCAGATCCGCGTCCCGGTACCCGGTGAGCTCGAAGACGCCTCGGCCCACTGCCAGCACGCGCGTGTCCCGATCGCAGACGACGAACCCCGTCTCCGGGGCAGGGTAGTAGTCCTCGAGCAGCTCGTAGAGAAACCCGAAGCCGCAGCTTCGGCACTGCACCGTCTGCATCGAGAAACCGTCGTAGCCATCGCTGTCGACCGAGCGCTGCTTGCAATTGGGGCAGATGAAGAACGGCACCGTCGCAGAGTAGGCACCGCGGCGTTTGTGGGGAGTTAAGAGCTTCTGACGCCATGATCGCCCGTCGCGAGGGGGATGCTGGACGTCGTGAGGCAAGACGCAGGGAGCGTTCATATCCTCTGGATATGAGCGCGACTCCCGGGGCCCCCGGAAAGTGCGCCAGCACTTTTTGGGGTAGGGCTGAGGACGCCGCATCACGACGTCCAGGGCCGCATCGCGACATGGCCGTTCAGCGCTAGGAGCGCTTGCTCCTAGCGCCGGAGCCGGATCGCGTTCAGGTCGTTGTCGACGATCTCGTCCGCGCGGCGAATCAGGGCTTCGATGTCGTCGTGCTCGGCGTGCAGATAGCGGCCCGCGAGCGCGTCGGCGCGGCCCGACGCGAGCACGCGCACGAGCTGGGGGGCAAGCTCGGGCGGCGTCCACGGCATGTCGTCGCCGAAGCGCTCGGTCATATCGGTGCGGACGAGGCCGGGGCTGATCACGAAGACGGGAATCCGATCGCGAAGCTCATTGGCGAGTATCTCTGCGTACCGACATGCCGCGGCCTTGCTCGTCGGATACGGGGTTTGCCCACCGCCTCCAGGCAGATACGCGGCGCCGCTACCGGTGATGACGATGCGCCCGCGTCCGCGCTCGAGCATCCGAGGAATCACGGCACGGCACGAGAGATGCACACCGAGCACGTTGACTTCCAGCACGCGCCACCAATCCTCGACCGGGAGCTCCCACGTCGCCCCTTCGGGGCTGCCGATGCCCGCGTTGGCGGCGAGGAGGTCGATCGGGCCGAGCTCCGCCTCGGTGCGCTCGACCCACTCCTCGACATCGTCTCCGTGTGAGACGTCGCCCACCAGCGCGAGTCCGTCAACTTCCCCGGCGACCGCTTCCGCCTGGTCGCGGGTGCGAGCGGTCACCGCGACCCTCATTCCCGCCTCGGTGAGCTCGCGCGCGATCGAGGCCCCGATCCCACGGCCGCCGCCCGTGACGAGAGCGACTCCTTCGAGCCGGTCAGACGACACGTGCGATCTCCTCGAGCGACTCGGGATTCTCGAGCGTCGAGAGGTCGCCCGGATCCTCTCCGAGCGCAGTGGCCCGCACGGCCCGCCGCACGATCTTCGCGCTACGCGTCTTCGGGAGCGCTGCGACGAAGAGCACGCGCTCCGGCTTGAATGCCTTCCCGAGCTCGTCCGTCACCGCGCGAGACACATCCTCAGGCACGACCTCTTCATCCGACTGGAGCACACAGAAGAGCCAGGGTACCTCGCCCTTCACCTCGTGCGGCACGCCGATCGCCGCCGCCTCGACAACCGCCGGGTGGTTGACCGCGGCGGACTCGAGCTCGGCGGGTCCGATCCGTTTGCCGGCGATGTTGAGCGTGTCGTCGGAGCGGCCGTGCAGGAACCAGTAGCCGTCCTCGTCGACGGAGGCCCAGTCACCGTGAGTCCAGACGCCCGGGAATCGCTCCCAGTACGTCTCGAGATAGCGCTCCGGATCTCGCCACAGGCCGCGTGTCATGCCAGGCCAGGGTCGTTTGCACACCAATTCTCCGACCTCGCCCCGCACCGACCGTCCGGCGTCGTCGAGGACGTCCAGGTCCTGTCCCAGGGCAGGGAATCCCAGCGAGCAGGGCTTCGTAGGCGACATCACCGTCACCCCCAGGAAGCACGCGCCGACCTCTGTCCCACCAGAGATGTTCACGATGGGGATCCGCCCTCCGCCACAGACGTGCTCGCTCAGCCAGTCGTACGGGCCCCGATTCCAAGGCTCTCCGGTCGTCGTCACCACGCGCAGCGAGGAGAGATCGGCTGCGGGCTCGCCCTTCGGGATCAGCGCGCGGATGAGCGTCGGCGACACGCCGAGCATCGTCACGCGCTCCGACTCGACAAGGCGCCAGAGGCGGTCCGCGGGCCAGTCCGGGGCGCCCTCCATGTAGACGACGGCCGCCCCCGCCGCGCCGGCTCCGACGACGGTCCACGGCCCCATGATCCAGCCCATGTCGGTGGCGAAGAGGACGCGGTCGCCGCGCTTCAGGTCTGACTGATACGCGGCCTCGCGGGCGATCGAGAGCAGGAAGCCGCCCTGGACGTGCAGGGCGCCCTTCGGCTTCCCCGTCGTGCCGGAGGTGTATGCGAGCAGATACGGCGCCTCGCTTGCGAGCTCGAGCGCGGGCAGCTCCCCTGGACCCAGCTCAACGTTCCAGACGCGATCCGCGCGCGACCACTCAACGACGTGCTCGACCGACGGCGAATCGCGGACAGCCTCGTCGATCGTCTCTCGCATGGCTATATGCGCGCCACGACGCAGCGAGTAGTCGGCGGTGATCACGACCTTCGCCTCCGCGTCGCGCAGTCGCTGCACGATCGCCGGCGCTGCGAACCCGGAGAAGATCGGCACCTGCACCGCGCCGATATGCGCGCAGGCATGCGAGGCGACTGCAACCTCGGGACACATGGGCATATACATCGCGACGCGGTCGCCGGCTACGACTCCCAGATCTGCCAGAGCCTCGGCCAGCCTCACGACCTGAAGGGACAGGGCGCCGAACGTCCACTCGTCACGCGTGCCGTCCTCGCCCCGGAAGACTGCGGCGAGCGCATCCGGCCGCTCGGCCGCCCAGCGATGCACGCACGCGTGGGCGAGGTTGAGTCTCGCGCCGTCGAACCAGGTCGTCCACTCGATTCCTCGCGAGTCGTCGAGAACCGCCTCCCAGTCCTCGGCAAACGGGAGCTGGAGGTCCTCGCGGACAGCGCGCCAGAAGCGATCTGGCTCCTCGATCGACACGCGATGCAGGGCGCTGTAGTCCTCGCAGGCGAGGGTGGCCGACAGGCGCACGATGTTCGCCTGCTCGAGTTGCTCCGTCGTCGGCACCCAGGAGAACTCGCCCCGCGCGTTGGAGTTAGTATCTGCTAGCTTAGTGATCACTAACTTCGGGGAAGGGTTGCATGAGGGCTCGGATCTTCGCAGAGGACAACCGCAAGTGGTTCACGCTGGCCGCGGTCTCGTTCGGCCTCTTCATGATCATGCTCGACAATACGGTGGTGAATGTCGCGCTACCGTCGATCCAGCGCGACCTCGGAACCGACCTCTCGTCGCTCCAGTGGATCGTCACCGGATACGCGCTCACGTTCGGCGCACTGATGCTCATCGGTGGCAAGGTCGCGGACGCCTACGGCCGAAGGTTGATCTTCGTCGTCGGCATCTCCGTGTTCACGACCGCCTCGCTCTGGTGCGGCCTGGCCGATTCCGGCGACGAGCTGATAGCGGCGCGCATTCTCCAAGGGGTCGGCGCAGCCCTCATGAACCCCGCAACCCTCTCGATCATCGCGGCCACGTTCCCGTCACACCAGCGCGGGACCGCGATCGGCATCTGGGCAGGCGTCTCCGCGCTCGCGCTCGCCATCGGCCCGCTCGTGGGCGGCCTCCTCACCGAGCATCTCGACTGGAGCTGGATCTTCTTCGTCAACATCCCCGTGGGGATCCTCGCCATCGCGGCAAGCTTCCTCTTCATCGACGAGTCTCGCGACGAGACGCACGTGCGCCTCGACCTCCCGGGCCTGGCGACGTCCGCCATCGGGCTCTTCGCTCTGACCTATGCGCTCATCGAGGCGAACACCTATGGCTGGACATCGCCTCGGATCCTCGGCGCATTCGCCGCCGCCGGCGTGTCGATCCTGGCGTTCATCCTTCTCGAGCGCTACCAGCGGGCGCCCATGCTCCCGCTCGAGCTCTTCAAAAGCCGTACCTATGCGGGAGCGAACATGGTCATGCTCCTAGTCGCGCTCTCGATGTTCGGGGTGTTTTTCTTCCTCTCCCTGTACATGCAGAACGTCCTCGGCTACTCCGCTGTCCAGACCGGGGCGGCGTTTCTGCCGATGACGATCCTGATCATCCTCATCGCACCCGTCGCCGGGAAGACGAGTGACCGTTTCGGATCGCGCGGGCTCATGACCACCGGGATGATCCTGATCGCGGTTCAGCTCCTGTACTTCTCGCGGCTCGGGGTGGAGGCGTCGTTCTGGAGCCTCCTGCCGGCCTTTCTCGTCGGCGGCGTGGGGATGGCTCTGACGATGACCCCGAGCGCGGCCGCGGCCACGCGCAGCGTCTCGGTGGACAAGGCGGGCGTGGGCGCCGCCGTCCTGAACGCGTCGCGCCAGGTGGGCGGCTCGCTCGGCATCGCTCTGATCGGAGCGATCATGGCCATCGAGGCAGGTGGCGAGCGCACGCCCGAGGCGTTCGTCGACGGCCTTCAGACTGCGCTCCTGGTGGCCTCCGTGATCGCCGCCGTCGGCGCGGTCGTGGCGTTCACCATGGTCCGCCCGCACGAAGCCGCGCGACGCGTTGAGCGGCACGGCGCCGTGGAACCCGCGGCGTGACGGCGGCCCCCAGCGCGCGTCTTCCCGCCGCGGAGCGGCGCCGCGAGCTCGTCGAGGCGGCCCTTCGCGTGTTTTCCGAGGGCAGCTACGCGGGCGCGACCACCGCCCAGATAGCGCGGGAGGCAGGTGTCTCGGAGCCGATTCTCTACCGGCACTTCGCGTCGAAGCGCGAGCTTTACTTCGCCTGCGTGAACGAGGCGTGGCGCCGAATTCGGGAGCGCATCGAGAAGAGGATCGACGAGCTCGGGCCGGAGCTCGGGTGGCAGGCCATCGGGCCGGCGACGATGCGGGAGATGAAGGTCGTGCTGCCCAGCCTCTGGATGCAGGCGATCACCGAGGCCGGGGAGGATCCCGAGATCCGCCGCCACGTGCGGGGGCACATGCGCGAAGTGCACGACTTCTTCGCGGACGTGCTCCGGCGTGTGCAGGAGCATGGCGGCATCCACCCGGATCGCGACGCCGACACCGAGGCGTGGATCTTCATCGCGGGCAGCCTCCTCGTCTCGATCGCAGACCGTCTAGGCGGCCCGCTCAAAGCAGAGGACTTCGAGGCAATCAAGTCGGAACGCCTCCGCTGGCTCACAGGCACGCCGTAGAAGCCTGAAAAAAGCGCGCCAAGGTCGTCGCAACAGTCGAGGGCCGAAGGGCGATTCATTCGCCCGTAGGCCTCGTTGACCGTTGCTCGATGCCACGGGCGTAAGGAGGGGGCACGTGGAGGAACCACGGGTTCCCCCACGAAAACGCCCCCGGCTGCGGCTCCGGGGGCGTTCTCCGTTCGAGGCGACCCCTTCCCGGGGCAACGAGCCGGAGAATCGTGGCTCTGCGGCCCAGCCACGTTCTTCCTGCGCCCGCTTGCGGTCCGGCGGTGGCGCCCGCGCATCCGATCTGGCGTCCGATCGGTGCGGTGTGGCCCTGACTATAGAAGCCGTGTCCAAAAAAGTCAAGTAGCCAAGTCAAGTGATTTCGACTACTCTTACTTGACCCAAACGCGGGAGAGGACATCCCCCGGCAGGGGGAGTGCGAACGCACCGGCGCTGGGTTCACTCCGATGGGCATGAACGAAACCGCCATGACGTCAACGCCAAGCGTCCACGGAGGCACACGCCTCGGTGAGCGCGTGCGCGCTCTGCGCGTCGCTGCAGGGCTGACCCAGGTCGAGCTTGCAGGCGGACGCTTCTCGAAGGAGTACATCAGCCAGATCGAGCGTGGCAAGACGCGTCCGACCGAGAGCACGATCGCGTTGCTCGCCGAGCGTCTCGGCGCCGATCCGTCGTTCCTCTTGTCAGGGGTGTCAACCGAGGAGCGAACCAAGGTGGAGGCGCTTCTCACGCGGGCGGAGGCGCTGTCCGAGGCGCATCTCTACGCCGAGGCGATCGAGGCCTTTCACGAGGCGAGGCCGCCGCTCGCGACGGCATGGGCGCCAACTCTCGAGCTGCGGGTGCTCGCCGGCGAGGCTTGGGCGCTTCAACAACAGGGCGACACCAGGACGGCGATCGATCTTCTCGTGCGCGCGCGAGAGGTTGCGGAGGGCGCCGAGTTCTCAGACGTCGACAGGGCGGATGTGCTCTTCCGGCTTGGCGTCTGCCGTTACAAGCTCTCGAGCATCGGTACGGCCGTCGCCCTCTTCGACGAGGCGCTGCAGCTCGCGGAGCGCTCGGGACTTCCCTGTGACCTGCTTCGCGCCGAGATCCTGAACTGGCGCTCGCGCTGCCATCGGCTGCAGCGGGACTACGTCGCTGCACACGAGGACGTCCAGCGTGCGCTCGAGCTGGCGCAGGACCTGGGCGACCGGCGGACGATCGCCAATACGTACTTCATGGCATCGCTCATCGCCCAGCGTCAGGGCCACTGGGTCCAGTCGCGCGGCTACGCGCAGCGTGCCAAAGACCTTTACCAGGAGCTCAATGACGAACGAAACGTCGGCCGGCTCCTGCTCGCTCTCGGCGGCCTCACGCTTCTTCTCGGGGACGAGGACCAAGCCGTCGAGCATCTGAAGGAGTCCTTCTCGAGGGCGCTGGAGAACGATTCACCGGCGGACGCCGCACAGGCGCTCGGCGGGCTCGCGCGGGTGCATTTGCAGCGCGGCGAGTACGACCAGGCGGACGAGCTCGCACGGAAGGCGCTCGTTCTCCTGGATGGTCGGGAGGACTACCTCCATGAGGTCTGTCCGTCGCAGCTCGTTCTGGGACGAGCGTTGATGGAGCGCGGGCGGTTCGACGAGGCGGGAGACTGTTTCCGGGCGGCTGACGCGGCGGCTGAGCAGCTGGCATCGCTGAGCCACCGGACGGAGGCGTGGGTTGCACTCGGGGATTTGGCGGCACGTCGTGGCGACGACCGCGAATCCGCGCGCCTGTACCGGAACGCCGCCGAGGCGCTCCAGGAAATCCGCTTCTAGTCAGAGAGGAGGTCGCCATGAAGCCGAAGCTGATGCTTC
>Ga0136616_10001844_pt1 | contig 11186 bp, 11 predicted proteins | sample AntDrymUQ2992106_2_FD_106648 | JGI IMG/M metagenome (GOLD analysis project Ga0136616, IMG submission 106648) | Polar desert sand microbial communities from Dry Valleys, Antarctica - metaG UQ299 (21.06) | ecosystem: Environmental > Terrestrial > Soil > Desert | place: Antarctica: Dry Valley... | reverse complement strand
GGGCTCGCCGACGTAGCCGGTGTCGACCACGGCCGAGTCCTGGAGGATCGGCCGCACGGCCACGAGCTTTCCGTCCTGCGCCTTGACCTCGGTGACCTCCATCGTCACGCCGGCGCCCAGGCGTGCGGTCAGCCCGGCGCCGATCTCGAACCCCAGCAGGCCGCCGCCGAACAGCGCATAGCCGTAGCCGTTGTCTCCGATCACCTTCGCCATCACGTCGACGACGGGCTGCGCGAGGCCCTCCGGCGCCTTCGCGCGGAAGACCTTCGACGCCCCGTAGCTGCCGAGCGATCCGCAGAGCTCGTCGGTCAGGTCGTCACCGCCGACGACCACGGCGGCGGCCTCCTGCCCGAGCTCCTTGGCGAGCCTGCCCGCCTCGGAGACGGCGCCGAGCGAGTTCTTGTTGAAGGCGCCCTCGTAGTGGAGCGCGTAGACCAGGATCCCGCTCATGCCAGCAACTTCCTTTCGTCGAGCCATGCGACGATCTTCTCGACCGTCTCGTTGGTGTCCTCGTCCTCGATCAGCTCGCCGGCCTGCTTGGCCGGGGGCGGATTGATGCCGAGGACCTGGGTGCGCGACCCGTCGGACCCGACCTTGGCCGCCTCGATCGAGGCGTCGCCGGCGGACTTCGTCTCGAGCGGCTTCTTCTTCGCGCCCATGATCGCCTTGAGCGACGGGTAGCGCGGCTCGTTGATCGCGTCGCCGACCGAGATGACCGCGGGCAGCGCCACCTCGACGGTGTCGTACCCGTACTCGGCCTGGCGCTCGCAGGTGAGCTTGCCGTCGGCGATGTCCATCTTGATCACCTGGGTGAGCGACGGCATCTGCAGATGGTCGGCCACGACCGCGCCGATCGTGTAGCACTCGCCGTCGTCGGATTGCTGGCCGAGGAGAACGAGATCGGGCGACTCCTGACTCAGGACCTTGGCGAGCGCGTAGCCGGTCGCGCAGACGTCGGAGTTCACGAGTGCCGGGTCCGTGAGGTGCACCGAGCGGTCGGCACCGAGCGATACCGCCTTATGGAGGGCTCGGACCGCACTCTCGGGACCCATCGTGACCGCGACGACCTCCTCGACGTCGACCGCGCCGCCCTCCTTGACCTGCATGGCCGCTTCGATCGCATGCGTGTCGAACGGGTTCAGGTTCTTCTCACCGCTGCGGTCGAGACGCTTCGTACCCGAGTCCATGCGCTTGTCGACGGCGGCATCGGGGACCTCTTTGACGAGGACGCAAATCTTCAAGGAATCTCCTTCTCTAGCTGCGCGACGGCGGATTCTACCCGTTCGTTGACTGACGAGTCAGTCGCCCGACCGCCGCTGGCCGCGGCCCACGGTCGACGCGACCACTGGCGCCATGCATCGAGCCCCTGCGACGGCGACCGGGGACGGCGGGCCGGCCGCCGTCGAGGGCTCTGCGTCGTGTACGGGGCTACTCGCGAACGAGGTTCACGGAGCGCCGGTCGCCGTCGGAGCCGTTCGAGCCGGAGCCGTTCCCGCGCCGCTTCTCCCGGCAGGGCGAGTCGCCCTTGACGACCTGCTCGACGCCGTCGCGGTAGACGAAGCGCGCCTGGTTGGTCCAGGCGCCGTCGTCGGGGCACGAGCGCGGCGTGGTGATGTAGTTGCGCCGATCCGCGCCGCGGCCACGCGAGACCGATGCGAGCAGCAGCTGTATGCGGGTCAGTGCGGTGAAGGAGTCGGGCGGGGGCGTGCCGGGAATCGGCGGCACCATGTTGATCGTCTTGCGGCCGGCCACGCGCGCCCGTGTGACGGCGCGGACCTGGGTCGGCGTGTTGGTCGACTCGGTGATGAAGATCAGCTCGCCGGCGTTGTTGAGCAGCGTCGCGTCGTTCTCGATGATGCGATTGGGGCCCGGGTTGCCCGTGTCGAGGTCGACCTCGCCGCCGCCGACGCGGCTCCCCGGCGGGCAGGCCGCAGCGCCCTGCGCCATCAGCTCGGCGTCCGAGGCCTCGCAGAGCTGCGGCGCCGAGGTGTCGATCCGTGCGCCGCGCGCGAGCTTCGTGACGACCTTCTCGACCGCGAACGGCTTGGCGTTCGGGTCGTCGGGGTTGACGTAGTCGATGCTGAGCGTGACCCCGGTGGCCTTGCCTGGCCGCTCATCCTTGAATACCCCGCGAGCGCTCTGACGCGAGTCCGACGACTGCGCGCCGGCGAGCGCCGCACCACCGGCCAGCCCGAGTGCGAGAGCCGCCACGATGATGAGGATGAATCGCCCACGACCTCGCATCCTTGCCACGGTAATCCATCGCCGCGTCGCGAGCGCCGCTAGTCGCGCACGGATTTCTGGATGAACTCGATGATCTGCTGCGTCGAGGAACCCGGGGTGAAGACCTCGGCAACGCCGAGCTTCTTCAGCTCGGGTATGTCGTCGGCGGGGATCGTGCCTCCCACCGTGAGCAGGACGTCGTCCACGCCCTGCTCCTCGAGCAGCTTGGCGATCCGCGGGACGAGCGTCATGTGCGCGCCGGAGAGGATCGATAGGCCGATCGCGTCGGCATCCTCCTGGATCACGGTCTCGGCGATCTGCTCCGGGGTCTGGTGCAGGCCCGTGTAGATCACCTCCATGCCGGCGTCGCGCAGCGCGCGCGCGATGATCTTCGCGCCCCGATCGTGCCCGTCGAGGCCGGGCTTCGCCACGACCACGCGGATCTTGCGCCCGCTCCCGGCTCCCGCCGCCGCGCCGCCCGCCTGCCCGCCGCGCGCCTTGGCTTCGGAGCTTCCCTCCATGCCGGCGACTCTAGTGATCGGTTGGCGGCTCGGGCAGCTCGGCGCCCGAGCTCAACGGGCTCGCCGCCGAGCGCCTGGCTCCACGGACCTCGTCGGCCGAGACGCTGAGCGGGTGATGGCAGGCGGCCAGGTGCCCGTTGACGTACTCGGCGAGCGGCGGCTCCACTTCGCGGCAGACCTCCGTGGCTCGCGGGCAGCGGGTGTGGAACCGGCAGCCCGAGGGCGGATCGATCGGGCTCGGCGGCTCGCCCTGGAGCACGATCCGCTCGCGCGCGCGGTTCTCGCGCGGGTCGGGGATCGGCACCGCGGAGAGCAGCGCGCTCGTGTACGGGTGGATCGGCCTCCGGTAGAGCTCCTCGGCCGGTGAGACCTCCATCAGCTTGCCGAGGTACATCACGGCTATGCGGTCTGAGACGTGGCGAACGACGCTCAGGTCGTGTGCCACGAACACGTACGCGAGGCCAAGCTCCTCCTGGAGGTCATCGAGCAGGTTGACGATCTGCGCGCGGATCGAGACGTCGAGCGCCGAGACCGGCTCGTCCAGCACGATCAGGCGCGGCTCGAGCGCGAGCGCGCGCGCGATGCCGATCCGCTGGCGCTGGCCGCCCGAGAACTCATGCGGGAAGCGCGCTGCGTGCTCCTCGCGCAGCCCGACTCGCGACAGGAGCTCGCTCGCCCGAGAACGCGCCGTGGCACGGTCGGCGCCGTGGAGCCGCAGGGGGGCGCCGAGGATCTGGTCGATCCGCTTGCGCGGGTTCAGCGAGGCGAACGGGTCCTGGAACACCATCTGAAGCTCGCGTCGAAGCGGCGCGAGCGCGCGGCGCCCGGCGTGTGAGATGTCCTCGCCGCTGAAGCGGACCTCTCCGCCGGTCGGCTCGATCAGACGCAGTACGCAGCGCGCAAGCGTCGTCTTGCCGCAACCGGACTCGCCGACGAGGCCGAGGGTCTCGCCTCCCCGCACCGCGAAGGTCACGTCGTCCACGGCGTGTACGCGCGCGACCTCGTGGGCGAAGAGCAGCCCTTTCCTCACCGGGAAGTGGAGCTCGAGATGGCTCGCCTCCAGGAGCGGGACGCCGTTGGAGCCGGCGCCTGCCAGCGCGGTCGCCGGCTGCGCGCTCACGAGGCCGCGCCCTTGGCCGCGAGCCCGATCTGGCCGCCCACCTCACGCCGGCGGCGCTTCTCGTCCGCCGTCAGCCAGCAGCGGTCGAGGTGATGCGCCTCGCCGCTGCCGCGCGCCTCGAGCGCGGGCGCTTCGCCACAGCGCGCGAACTCGTGCGGGCAGCGCGGCCGGAAGTGGCAGCCGGCCGGCTTGTCGTGCATCGAGGGTGGCATGCCGGCGATCGACGGCAGCCGCGCGGGGCGGTCGCGGTCCACGCGCGCGATCGAGCCGAGCAGGCCCCAGGTGTAGGGATGAAGCGGGTCGTAGAAGAGCTCCTCGACCGTGCCCTGCTCGACGATCCGCCCCGCGTACATCACCGCCACGCGGTCCGCGATGTCGGCCACCACGCCGAGGTCGTGGGTGACGAGGATCACTCCGGCTCCCGCCTCGTCCCTTAGCTGCTTGATCCGGTCGAGGATCTGCGCCTCGATCGTCACGTCCAGGGCGGTGGTGGGCTCGTCTGCGATCAGCACGCTCGGACCGCACGAGAGCGCCATCGCGATCATCACGCGCTGGCGCATGCCGCCCGAGAACTCGTGCGGGTAGGAGTCGAACCGCTCGCCGGCACGCGGGATGCCGACGCGTTCGAGCAGCCGGGTCGCGCGCTCGCGGGCCTCGCGATCGGGCACCGGCAGATGCGCCTGGATCTGCTCGACGATCTGCGCCCCGACCCTGTACACGGGATCGAGCGAGGTCATCGGGTCCTGGAAGATCATCGCGATCTCAGCGCCGCGCACCCGGCGCAGCTCGTCGTCGGAAGCGCCGATCAGCTCGGTCTCCTCGAGGAAGGCGCGGCCGGAGAGCTGAGTGTTCGCAGAGCGGGTGAGTCCCATCAGGCTCATCGCGGTGACCGACTTGCCCGACCCCGACTCGCCGACAATGGCGAGCACCTCGCCGCGGGAAAGCTCGAGCGACACGCCGTCGACCGCCCGCACCACGCCCTCCTCGGTGCGAAACGACACCGCGAGGTCCTCGACACGAAGCAGCGGCGCGGCGGACATCTACTGGAGCCGGATCCGAGGGTCGAGCCCCGCGTAGACCACGTCCACTATGGCGTTCACGAACACGATGAAGAAAGCGGCGAAGAGCGTGACGGCCATGATCGGCGGCTGGTCGAGCTGGCCGATCGCGTCGGCGGCGTACTGTCCGACGCCCTGGAGGTTGAACACCGACTCGGTGAGGATCGCGCCGCCGCCGAGCACGAAGCCGAAGTCGAGCCCCCACAGCGTCGTGATCGGTATCAGCGAGTTGCGCAGGACGTGGCGGACCAGGACCTGGCGCTCCGAGAGCCCCTTCGCTCGGGCGGTGCGCACGAAGTCCTCGTTCATCGTGTCGAGAACGTCCGAGCGCAGGACGCGCGAGTAGAAGCCGATGAAGAGGATCGACAGCGCCGTCCAGGGAAGGATCAGGTGCCAGAGCCACTGAATCGGAGACTCCGTGAAGGGGACGTAGCCCCCGTTTGGAAACAGCCCCGCCTTGAAGCCGAGGTAGTAGTTCATCAGCGCGCCGATCCAGAAGACCGGCATCGAGATGCCGATCAGCGCGAGCACCGTGAGCCCGCGATCGGCGAACTTGCCGGCCTTGACGGCGCTGAAGAGCCCGAAAGCCACGCCGAAGAGCATCCAGATCACGGCCGCTCCGATCGCCAGCGCGAAGGTGCGCGGCGCGCGGTTGGCGATCTCCTCGACCACGTTGGACTGCGTGAAGTAGGAGACGAGGTCGCCGGTGAAGACCTTCTCCATCGTCGTCCAGTACTGAACCCAGATCGGGTCGTCGAAGCCCCACTCGGCGCGGATCGCCTCGATCTGCGTCTCGGTCGGGACCTTGCCGGCCATGCGCACGGCCGGGTCGCCGTTCGGGATCACGTTGAAGATCAGGAAGACGAGCACCGAGCAGGCGAACATCACGAACACCATCGAGAGGAGCCGGCGGAGCGCGAAGCGGGCCATCAGTCGATCCTCAATGCTCGATCCGCACCTTCGCGCGCGGGTCGAGCGCGTCGCGGACGCCGTCGCCGAAGACGTTCAGCGCCAGCACGGTCAGCACGAGCATCACGCCGGGCACGATGGCGAGATGCGGCGCCGTGGCTATGCGCTGAACGCCCTCGTCGATCATCGTCCCCCAGGAAGTCCCGGGGGGCTGCACGCCGGCCCCGAGAAAGGACAGCGCCGCCTCGAGCAGCACGGCGTTGGCCACGAGCAGCGGGAAGAAGACGGTGATCGTCGAGGCGAGGTTCGGCAGGATCTCGACGAACATGATTCGCAGCGGGCCGGCGCCCTGCGCGCGCGCCGCCTCCACGAAATCCTTCTCGCGCAGCGCCAGCACCTGGCCACGGATCGGGCGCGCCATGTAGGGCACGTAGACGACCGCGATCACGATGATCGGGATCAGCTTCGAGTCGCCGGCGATCGTGATCGGGCCGAGCTGCAGCCCGCCCAGCGCGAGCGCCGTACCGAGCGCGACGCCAAGGAGGATCACCGGAAACGCCCACAACACGTCGAGCGAGCGGGCGATGACGGCATCGACCCAGCCGCGGAAGTAGCCGGCGAGCAGCCCGCTGGCTACGGCCAGCAGCGTCGTGATGAGCGCGGCCGCGATGCCGATCAGCAGCGAGTTGCGCCCGCCGTAGAGCAGCCGCACCATGATGTCGCGCCCGTTCCCATCGGCACCGAGGAAGAACTCGCCCTGGTAGGTCGGCCCGATCGGGACGCCGTTCAGCTCCACGACGTTGCGCTGGCGCCCGTCGACCTCGATCGTGTCCGCGAGGTGGTTGGTGGAGGGGCCCGTGTGGGCCACGTGCTTGGCCCAGAGCGGCGCGGCGAGGGCGCTCGCCACGAGGACGACGAAGAGCCCCGCGAACACCAGCGGGGTGCGTCGCCGGCGCAGACGCCGCCAGGCGAGCCGCCACGGCCCCTCGCCGGCCGACGCACCGCGCGTCGAGCCCGCGTTCGATCGCGCCCGAGAATCGAGCGAGAGCTCGGTGGCGGGGTCGGTCGCCATCCGCTCAGTCTGTACGCGCGATAGGACGTGGCGCACCGTCGCGCCCGCTGAGGGCTCGCTCACGCCGCGATGGGCGCCAAGCGCCGACAGCCCGCCCGGCTGCCTTAACCCGCTCGGGCGGGCGGACGCCTTAGAAGACGGGCGTCTCGGTGTAGGTCCCGAAGACCACCTGCAGCGCTTCCACCATCTCCCCCTCGCTCGCATGCGCCCTGGCGCAGTCGAGCAGCGGCTCCATGAGGTTCGCGTCGGTGGCCGCCGCCGCCTTGAGCGCGTCGAGCCCGCGCTCGACCTCGGCGCCGTCACGGCGGGCGCGCACGGCCTCAAGACGGCCGAGCTGCTTGCGCTCGAGCGCCGGGTCGATCCGCAGGATCGGGATCTGCTCGTCGTCGAGCTGAAAGCGGTTGACCCCGACCACGACTCGCTCGCCCGAGTCGACCTCGGCCTGGTAGCGAAACGACGCGTCGGCGATCTCGCGCTGCGGGAAGTTCTGCTTGATCGCCTCGACCATTCCGCCGAGCTCGTCGATCTTCTCGAAGTACTCGTAGGCCGCCGCCTCCATGCGGTCCGTGAGCGCCTCGATGAAATACGCGCCGCCGAGCGGGTCGATCGTGTTCGCGACCCCGGTCTCGTGCGCGATCACCTGCTGGGTGCGCAGCGCCAGCCGCACCGCTTCCTCGGTCGGGAGCGCGAGCGCCTCGTCGTGCGAGTTCGTGTGGAGCGACTGCGTTCCGCCCAGCACGGCCGCGAGCGCCTCGACGGTCGTCCTGATCACGTTCACCCAGGGCTGCTGCGCCGTGAGCGAGACGCCCGCGGTCTGCGAGTGCGTGCGCATGAGCAGCGACCGCTCCGATCGAGCGCCGTAGGTCTCGCGCAGCTCGCGCGCCCAGATGCGGCGCGCGGCGCGGTACTTCGCCACCTCCTCGAAGAAGTCGATGTGCGCGTTGAAGAAGAAGGACAGCCGCGGCGCGAAGTCATCCACGTCGAGCCCACGGTCGATCGCCTGCTCGACGTAGGTGAAGCCGTCCTTGAGCGTGAAGGCGAGCTCCTGCTGCGCCGTCGAGCCGGCCTCACGTATGTGGTAGCCGGAGATCGAGACGGGGTGCCAGCGCGGCATCTTGCGGGTGCAGAAGTCGACCATGTCGGTCACTAGCCGCATCGCCGGGTCGATCGGGAAGCACCACTCCTTCTGCGCGATGTACTCCTTGAGGATGTCCGTCTGGATCGTGCCGGCCAGGCGCTCGGCCGGCACGCCCTGGCGCTCGGCCGCCACTACGTAGAACGCCAGCATCACGGCCGCCGGCGCGTTGATCGTCATCGAGGTCGAGACCTCGCCGAGCGGGATGCCGGCGAACAACGTCTCCATGTCGTCGAGCGTGTCGATCGCGACGCCCTCGCGACCAACCTCGCCCTCCGCGAGCCTGTGGTCGGAGTCGTGGCCCATGAGGCTCGGCATGTCAAAGGCGGCGGAGAGGCCGCCCTGCCCGTGCTCGAGCAGGTAGTGGAAGCGCTCGTTGGTCTCCTCGGCCGTGCCGAAGCCGGCGAACTGGCGCATCGTCCACAGCCGGCCGCGGTACATCGACGGATAGACGCCGCGCGTGAATGGATACTCGCCGGGGAGCCCGATGCCGTCCGGCGCCGGCACGTCGTCGGCCGTGTAGAGCGGCTCGACCGGCTCGCCGGAGATCGTCGTGAATAGCGCCTCGCGCTCGGGCGTGGCCGCGAAGCGCTCGCGATACCAGCGCTCGGCGTCGGTCATGGCACGAGGCGGTGCTGCCATGGGCGAGGAGTCTAGGGTCGCGCTCGAACGGCGCGTCGGGGCGCGCCTACCGCTGCTCCCGCGCGCGGCGCCCTGTCAGCCGAGCCGCGGAGCGCGCATGCGGATTCGCCGCCTCGCCTGGCCCGACGGCAGCCGCGCGGCCAGGTACCCGCCGCCCCCGCCGACGACGCCCACCGCCGCCACCGCCGCCGCGATCCGCAGGCGCCGCGCGAGCTTGTCGAAGCGCATGACCTCCCAGCCCTCGGCGCGGGCGATCCGCTCGAGCTCGGCATCCGGGTTGACGGCCACCGGATGTCCGACCGCGCGCAGCATCGGCAGGTCGGACTCCGAGTCCGAGTAGGCGTATGAGGCGGCTAGGTCGATCCCTTCGCGATCGGCCATCGAGCGCAGGGCCTCGGCCTTGCCATCGCGGTAGGTGAAAGGACCCTCGAGGCGGCCGGTGTAGCGGCCCTCGCGCACCTCGTAGGCGGTGCCGACGCCACCGTCGAGCACGAGGACCCGCGCCAGGAGCTCGGCGAGCTCGCGCGAGGCGGCCGTGACGATGTAGGCGCGCCTGCCGGCGTCCTGGTGCTTCCAGGCCACCTTCAGCATCTGCGGATAGACGGAGGGCAGCAGCCCGGCCAGCACGTCGGGGCCGAGCCGCGCGAGGTCGAGCTGGCGTACGCCGCGCATCTCCTCGAGCAGGCGCTCCCGTACCGCGTCGGCCTTCGCGTCCGTGGAGCCACGAAGGCGGAACTGGAGGTTCGCCCACAGGTCGCTCAGCAGCCGGCGGCGACTCACGACGCCGGCCTTGAACGCCGCCCGCGCGAAGTGGAGGCCGCTCGCCCCCTCGATCAGCGTCTTGTCGAGATCGAAGAAGGCGGCGGCGCTCGCCCCGGCGCCCGGCTCGCTCAAGCTGCTCTCGAACCGGCGCCGGCGCTAGGCGCCGTCGACCTCGAGGATCATCGCGTCGCCCTGGCCCCCGCCGGAGCAGATCGCGGCCACCCCGAGCCCGCCTCCGCGGCGGCGCAGCTCGTGCACGAGCGTCGTGAGGATGCGCGCGCCGCTGGCCCCGATCGGGTGCCCGAGCGCGATGGCGCCGCCGTTCACGTTGACCTTGGCCTCGTCGACGCCGAGCATGCGCATCGAGTTGAGCGCGACCGACGCGAATGCCTCGTTGATCTCGAACAGGTCGATGTCGTCGACCGTGAGGCCCGCCTTCTCCAGCGCCGCCTTCGCCGCGTTCGCGGGCGTGCGCGCGAGGTAGGGGAAGTCGTCGGCCACGGCGGACTGCGCCACGACCTTGGCCAGCGCCCGCCTGCCGTTGGCCTTCGCCCACTCGTCGGAGGCGAGCACCACGGCACCGGCGCCGTCGTTCACCCCCGGCGCGTTGCCCGCGGTGTGTGAGCCCTCCTTGTCGAAGGCGCCGCGAAGCTTCGAGAGGCCCTCGAGCGAGGAGTCGCGGCGCGGCCCCTCGTCGACCTCCACGACCGTCTCTCCCTTCTTCGATGTCACCGTGACCGGAGCGATCTCCTCCGGCAGCCGCCCGTCGTCGGTCGCCTCGATGGCGAGCTCGTGGCTGCGCAGGGCGAACTTGTCCATGTCCGCGCGCGTGATCTCGAACTCGCTCGCCACCTCGTCGGCCTCCTTACCCATGTGCTTGCCGCTGAAGGGGTTGGTGAGTCCGTCGTGGACCATCGCGTCGAGCGCCTTGGCGTCGCCCATCCGGAAGCCGAAGCGCGCCTGCTCGAGCAGGTAGGGCGCCTTCGACATGGACTCCATGCCGCCGGCGACGGCGACGTCGAGATCGCCAGCGCGGATCGACTGGTCGATGATCCCCGCCGAGCGCATGCCGGAGGCGCACACCTTGTTGACCGTCTCGGACGAGACCTCGCGCGGGATGCCGCCCTTGATCTGCGCCTGGCGCGAGGGAATCTGCCCCTGACCGGCCTGCAGCACCTGGCCGAAGACGACGTGCTGCACGTCGTCCGGCGCGACCTCGGCGCGCTCGAGCGCGCTCGATATGGCCTCGCCCCCGAGCTCGGCGGCGTCGACCGAGGCGAGAGCGCCTCCGAGCTTCGCAAACGGGGTCCGGGCAGCGCCGAGGATCACTGTGGTTGGCATGGCTTGGGCAGTCCTCCTGCTTGTCGGTTGGGTCCAGAAAGATAGTGAGCGGGGTTTTTCGCCGCGTTTCACCGGGAAGGATCCAACTGACTGAATTCCACCTTGAGGGAGGGGAAGACATGTCTGCAAGCGAGCGCGGTACCGGTGACAGCGCCGGTGCGGGCAATACGGCCCCCGAGGCGATAGCGGGCCAGCGGCCGGCGACTGGCTCCGAGCACCGCTCGGACATCGACTGGGAGGCGGCGGAGCGATCGCCGGAGTTCAAGGAGCTAATCAGGAAGCGCCGGCGCTTCGTCCTCCCGGGTGCATCGTAGGATCGCTGCTCAGCAAGGAGGAGGGCAAGGCGGAGCGCAACTTCGACGAGCTCTACGTCCGCTCCGAGACAGGCCTCGGAGCGGAGGCG
>Ga0136616_10001840_pt1 | contig 11195 bp, 12 predicted proteins | sample AntDrymUQ2992106_2_FD_106648 | JGI IMG/M metagenome (GOLD analysis project Ga0136616, IMG submission 106648) | Polar desert sand microbial communities from Dry Valleys, Antarctica - metaG UQ299 (21.06) | ecosystem: Environmental > Terrestrial > Soil > Desert | place: Antarctica: Dry Valley... | reverse complement strand
GGTGACGACCGCATCGGTGACCGTCTCGCCGAGGTAGGCCTCGGCGTCCGACTTCAGCTTCTGGAGGATCATCGCCGAGATCTCCGGCGGTGCATACTCCTTGCCCTCCGCCTTGACGCGAACGTCCTCGTTCTGGCCCTTCACGACCTCGTACGGGACGATTTTCATCTCCTCGGAGACCTCTTCGAACTTGCGGCCCATGAACCGCTTGATCGAGAAGATCGTGTTGGTCGGGTTCGTGACCTGCTGGCGCCGGGCCGGCGCGCCGACCAGCCGCTGACCGTCCTTCGTGAACGCGACGACCGACGGCGTCGTCCGGCCGCCCTCGGCGTTCGGGATGACGGTCGGCTCACCGCCCTCGAGCACGGCGATGCAGCTGTTGGTGGTACCGAGGTCGATACCGATCGTTCGTGCCATGCGTGACTCCTTTGGCTTACGGGATGAAGAAATCTAAGCGCCTTTATAGCAGATAATCAGCGGAAGACACCGATGACGATGCCGCCGAGCACGATCAGCGCGGCGCCTGCCACGAGCCGCCGCCCGACCAGCTCGCTCCGGCGCAGCACGAGGGCTGAGAGCGCCACGCCCCAGAGCGACTCGGTGGCGACGAGGGGCGAGACGACGCTGACGCGCCCGCGGTAGTACGCCTCGAACAGGCTCAGGTAGGAGAGGCCGAAGAGGACGCCGACGGGAACGAAGCCCGCCGCCTGGCGCCAGGGCACCGACAGCCCGGCCCGGCCCTGCGTGGCCAGCAGGTAGAGGAGGATCACGAGCCCGCCGCAGACGAGCGTCGTCGCCGTGCCGGCGACGGAGGTCACGACGGTGTCATCGGACACCGCACGGACGAAGTTGTCGCGCAGGGCGAACAGCGTCGCCCCGCCCACGGCGAAGAGGAGGCCGACCAGCTTGAAGTGCTCGGGGCGGGTCCGCTCGCTCGCGAGCGCGACGCCTCCCACCACGACGAGGGCCGTCCCGAGGACGAGCGGTGCCCGAAACGGCTCGTCGAGCGCGAGGAAAGCGATCGCGACCGCGAGCAGCGGGGCGGCGCCCGTGACGACGGACGTGCGTGCGGCGCCCGCATCCCGGACGGCGAGCGTGAAGAAAAGCTGCGAGCCGCCGGGAGCCAGGAGACCTGCGAGCGCGAAGAGCCCGAGCTCGGAAAGGTCGAGCTCCGCCGGACGACGGGCGAGGACGAACGGGGTGACGACGAGGAGGGCGACGGCAACGGTCAGGAGCGCCCCTTGCTCGGCGTTCGGGCTGCGCGCGAGCGCGAGCCGCAGGACGACGGTCATCGCGCCGAAGAGGAAGGCGGAGAGGAGGGCGAGCGCGACGGCGTCCACGGGCGCTCGAACCTACCTGGCAAGATCGGCGGGTGGCCGACCCGCGCCTCGAGGGCTACGCGCGGCTGCTCGTCGAGCGCTGCATCGATCCGCAGCCGGGCTGGCATGTACTCGTCGTGACGACGAGCGAGGCGCGCCCGCTCGCGGAGGAGCTCTCGCGCCAGCTCGCGCGGCGAGGGGCGTACGCACTCCCGCGCATCGCTTTCGCCGGAACGTTCTATCCGCTCGACACGGCCTGGATCGCCGAGGCAGCGCCCGAGTTCGGCGGCACGCTTGCGCCGCTCGAGCAGGAGGTCGTCGACCGGGTCGACGGGTCGATCTTCGTCCTTGCTCCGGCCGATCCCCCGCCAGGGATCTCAGCCGAGACCCGCCGTGCGCTGCGAGCGCAGTTCACCGCCTATCGGTTGCGTGGACGTGCAGGCGAGGCGCCGGAGGTGCGCTGCGACTTCCCGTGCGCGCACTTCGCCCGCACCGCGGGGATGTCGCTCACCGAGTACGAGGGCGTCTTCTACGAGGCGTGCCTGCGCGACTGGGACGCCGAGGGCCGGAAGATGCGACCGGTGCTCGAGCGCTTCAACCGCGCCGAGGAGGTGCAGATCGTCGCCGCCGGGACCGATCTGACGCTGAGCCTGCGCGGCCGCGCGGGACTGGTCGACGACGGTCACGTGAACGTGCCGGGCGGCGAGGTGTTCTTCTCGCCGGTCGAGGACTCCGCCGAGGGCGAGATCCGCTTCGACTTCTCCTCGGGTGCCGTCGAGGGCGTGCGGCTCGTGTTCCGCGGCGGCGCGGTGGTCGAGGCGTCGGCGGACGCGGGCGAGGACGTCCTCCTGAGCTCGCTCGAGACCGACGCCGGCGCGAGGCGGCTCGGCGAGCTCGGCCTCGGTTGCAACGAGGGAATCACCCGCCACCTGCGCAACGTGCTCTTCGACGAGAAGATGGCGGGCACGATCCACCTCGCGCTCGGCGCGGGCTTCCCGCGAATCGGCGGAAGGAACGAGAGCGCCCTGCACTGGGATCTCGTCAAGGACATGCGCCCGGGTGGACAGATCCTGTGCGACGGCGAGCTCGTGCAGGAGGACGGGCGCTGGCTGCTGTAGAGATCAGATCCGGCGCTCGGGAGCGGTGAGCTCGCCGCCTGCGTCGCCCGTGTTGGGCGTCCCGGCCGGCTCGATCAGGAGGATCTCGGCCTCCTCGTCGGCGCGCGGGCAGTGCTCGACACCGCGCGGGACCACGAAGAGCTCGCCCTCTGCCAGCTCGACGTCGCGGTCGCGCAGCTGAATCGTGAGCCGGCCCTTCAGAACGAGGAAGAAGTCGTCCGTCTCCGCGTGGGCGTGCCAGACGAACTCGCCGCGCGCCTTCACGACCTGGATCTTGTAGTCGTTCAGGTCGGCGACGATCCGAGGGCTGAAGTGCTCCGAGAAGGTCGCCAGACAACTCTCGAGGTTGACCTTCCTCACGGTCGCACGCTACCTCGCACGAGCCGGGTCAGCGAGCCGGCCGCGGCCGGCTCGGAAAGGACGATCCCGACCATGATCACGGCGCAACCGGCCCACCCGAACGGCCCGAGCCGGTCGCCCGCGAGTGCGAAGCCGAAGAAGCCCGCCCACACCGGCTCGAGCGCGAACACGAGCGCCGTCCGCGTCGCGCTCATGCGGCGCTGCGCCCAGGTCTGCACGAGGTAGGCGAGCGCGCTCGCGAACACGCCGGTGACGAGGAGAGCGCCCCAGACCGTCCACCCTCGAGGAATCTCGAGGTCGCCGAGCCCGATCGCCACCACGCCGAAGCCGGCGAACGCGGCGAGCATCTCGACGAACGTGAAGGCGAGGGCGTCGAAGCGCGGCGCGTAGCGCTCCATGAGCACGATCTGAAGGGCGAACGCCGCCGCACCGCCGAGCACGAGCGCGTCACCGCTCGGCGATCCCGCCTCCACGCCCGAGAGGAGCGCGAGTCCCGCCGTCGCAAGGGCAACCCCGCCCCAGGCGGCCGGCCCGATGCGGACGCGAAAGAGCCCGAGCGCGATCACCGGCGTGAGGACGACGTAGAGGCCTGTGACGAACCCCGCCGCCGAGACGGTCGTGCGCTGGAGCCCGGCGGTCTGAAGGGCGTAGCCGACCGCGAGGAGCAGCCCGAGGGAGACTCCCGCGACCGCGCCCTCACGCCCGAGCCCTCTGATCCGCCCGGCTGCCACCGGCGCCAGGGTTGCGCTCGCGATCGCGAAGCGGACGGCGAGGAAGGCGAAGAGCGGGTAGAGCGCGACGGCGTCCTTGACCTGGACGAACGTGACGCCCCAGACGGCGGTGACCGCGACGAGCGTTGCGAGCTGGCGCACCCGCCGAGGCTACTCGGGCGGCGTGCGAACCTCGATTCGGAGCCGGGGACACGGGCGAGCGGTCGATCGGTCGTCAGGAGCGGGGCGGCAAGCGCTTCTGCGAGGGCGACGTCGAACGCGTCAGCGACCGTGACGTTCTCCCGGAGAGCTCAGACGCGCTCGATCAACGCGGTGTGCTGCTCCGTCGTGATCGGTTCCAGCTGGCGCAGACGGTCGACGGGCTTCGCCAGCGCGGGTCGGCCGGAGCCCTTGCGAACCTCCCGCAGCAGGTACCCAGCGCATGCGCGACGCATGCATCACTCGTCAGCCGTCGCCCTCCTCCGACTCGGGCACGACGGGCAGGTTCCCCAGGTCCTCCTCGTCGATCCGCTGCTGCGTGAGATTGCGACCCTTCTCGTCGATCTCGCTGTCGAGGCCCGCGCCCTCGTCCTCGTTACTGCTCACTCCGTCCTCCTCTCGCCGTTTCCCGCTGTCTCGGCTGCGCAGGCCGATCCGAAACCTCTAGGCTCCGACGCGTGCCGGAGGACGGGTACACGTCTGCACTCGCGCGCGAGACGGCGCCCGATGCGCTCGAGCGCTTCCTCCGCTACGTCCGCATCGACACGCAGTCCGACCCAGCCTCCGAGACCTATCCGAGTACGGCCAAGCAGCTCGACCTGAGCCGCCTGCTCGTCGAGGAGCTCCGCGAGCTGGGAGTGGAGGACGCCGAGCTGAGCGAGCACGGCTACGTCCTCGCCACGCTTCCGGCGACGACAGCTCGCCCCGTTCCGACGGTCGGACTGATCGCCCACGTCGATACGGTGCCCGGGGTCAGCGGCACAGGCGTGAAGCCGCAGGTCGTGCGCTACGCAGGCGGCGACCTCGCTCTGCCCGGAAACCCTTTGCAGACGCTGCGCCCGGCCGATGTCCCCGAGCTCGAGAACCACGTCGGCCACGACCTCGTCACGAGCGACGGCACGACCCTGCTCGGCGCCGACGACAAGGGCGGCGTGGCCGAGATCATGGCCGCCGTCGCCTATCTCACGCGCCACCCGGAGATCGAGCATGGGCGCATCCGCGTCGCGTTCACGCCGGACGAGGAGATCGGCGCCGGCACCCGCTTCTTCGACCTCGAGGCGTTCGGTGCGGACGTCGCATACACGCTCGACGGCTCGACGCGGGGCGAGATCCAGAACGAGACCTTCAGCGCGATCGAGGCAACGGTCGCCTTCAGGGGCTACGTGGTGCACCCGGGCTCGGCCAAGGGGATCCTCGTCAACGCGATCAAGCTCGCCGCCGCGTTCGTCGACCGGCTGCCGAAGGACGCCCTCTCGCCGGAGACGACCGAGGAACGGGAGGGCTTCGTGCACCCGCTCCGGATCGAGGGCGGCGACGAGGCCTGCGCGGTGACGCTGATCCTGCGCGACTTCGACGAGCGCAAGCTCGCCGGTCACGAGCGCCTCGTGCGCGAGCTCGCCCACGAGGTCGCGGCCCGAGATCCCCGGGCCACCGTCACGGTCACGACCCGGCGCCAGTACCGAAACATGAAGGAGTACCTCGATCGACACCCGCGCGCGCTTGCCGCCGCCGAGGAGGCGATCCGGCGCGCAGGCATCGAGCCCATGAACACGCTCATCCGCGGGGGAACCGACGGCGCGCGCCTCAGCGAGCTGGGCCTGCCGACGCCGAATCTGTTCACGGGCGGCCACGAGTACCACTCGCAGCGCGAATGGATCTGCGTCCAGGACATGGGCGCTGCCGTCGCGACGGTCGTGCACCTGGCCCAGGTCTGGGCGCAGAACGGCTCCGAAAAGAGCGAAGGCGCCCCTCAGGCGCCCGCGCTCGCGTGACCCCTACTCGAAGGACCTAGATGCGGTCCTTCGCATCCTTCAGAGCGTCGCCGGCCTTGTCCTTCATGTCGCCGGCCTTGTCCTTCACGTCCCCGACGGCCCCCTGCGCCTTGCCCTCGCCCTCGAGCTGCTCGTCACCGGTCACTTTCCCAGCACCTTCCTTGAGCTTGCCCTCTGCTTGATCCCAATCGGCCATGGAGTGCCTCCATCGGTTGAAGTTCGTCTCTGGTGCCCCGGCCGCTGCGCGCGCAAACGTCCCGCCGATACCCTTCACCACGATGGAGATGACGACCGATCGACTCGGACGCCCGCTCCGCGATCTGCGGATCTCGGTCACCGACCGCTGCAACTTCCGTTGCCTCTACTGCATGCCGAAGGAGATCTTCGGCCGCGACTACCGCTTCCTGCGGCGCGACCAGCTGCTCTCGTTCGAGGAGATCGAGCGCCTCGCAAGGCTCTTCGTCGAGCACGGGGTCGAGAAGATCCGGCTCACCGGCGGCGAGCCGCTCCTGCGCCGTGACGTCGAGGGACTGATCGCGCGCCTGGCGCTGATCCCCGGGCTCGACCTGACGCTGACGACGAACGGCTCCCTCCTGCCCGCGAAGGCGAAAGCCCTGCGAGACGCGGGGCTCACGCGCATCACGGTCAGCCTCGATTCGCTCGACGACACGGTCTTCAGGGCGATGAACGACGTCGACTTCCCGGTCGAGCGCGTGCTCGCCGGCATCGAGGCGGCGGCGGCGGCCGGCCTCGCGCCCGTCAAGGTCAACATGGTCGTTCGACGCGGGCTGAACGATGAGAGCATCGTCCCGATGGCGCGGTTCTTCCGCGAGTCGGGGCACATCCTGCGCTTCATCGAGTACATGGACGTCGGCAGCTCGAACGGCTGGCGGCTCGACGACGTCGTGCCCGCCGACGAGGTCGTCGCCCTGATCGACGCCGAGTTGCCGCTCGAGGCCGTCGAGCCGAATTACCCAGGCGAGGTCGCGACCCGCTGGCGCTACCGGGACGGCGGCGGCGAGATCGGCGTGATCGCCTCCGTGACACGGCCGTTCTGCGGCGGGTGCACCCGCGCGCGCCTGTCGGCCGAGGGCTCGCTCTTCACCTGCCTCTTCGCCGCGCGCGGACACGACCTGCGCGGGCCGCTGCGCGAAGGAGCTTCCGACGAGGAGATCTCGGCGGCCATCGGCGGCGTCTGGGGTCGGCGCGCCGACCGCTACTCCGAGATCCGCTCGGCGGCGACGGCGAGCCGCCCGAAGGTCGAGATGTCGTACATCGGCGGGTAGTAAGCTCGCCGCGTGCTGCGCCAGGGCTTCCTCTCTCCCTTCCTCCACGGCGTGGTCGAATACGTCGCCGGGATCCTCTTCATCGCTGCGCCCTTCCTCTTCGGTTTCGAGTCGGACGCAGCGACGGCCGCCTCGATCATCATCGGGATCGGCATTCTCGTCGTCGCGGCCTCGAGCGAGGGGCCGGCGGGTCTCGCGAAGGTGATCCCCGTCGGGATCCACGTGGTGCTCGACTTCGCCGTGGTCGTCGTGCTGATCGCCGCGCCGTTCCTCTTCGGCTTCTCGGACGAGGGGGCACCGACCGCCTTCTTCATCGTGGTCGGGGTGGCGCACCTGCTGGTCACGATCGCGACGCGGTTCCTCCCCGCACGCGAGTCGCAGTCGCGCCGCGCCGCGTGACCGATTCCTCCTTGTAACAGACTGTTACTTGCAGGTCAGGGCCAGCGTTTCGCTGTCGGGTGGAGATCGAGCGGGCCTCCGTTCCGGCAGCGTGGGGTGACGTACTCCTCGTCCTCCTCGGGGTAGATCTCCGTCCAGGCATAGTCGGCCAAGCGGTCTGCCCACCGGCGCGAGGCACCGAGGCCACGGGCGATCGCCCGCACGTGCTGGAGTCCGTAGCACTCGGTCTCGGCCTGCGTCCACGGCCCGACGAGGTGTTCGACCTCGTGCCCGAGCGTGAGTGCCCCCTCGGCCTGCTCGGCGAGCGAGGTGTGTTTGCCGGAGCGGAGCGCGGCGAGGCCGGCGCAGACCCCGGGGTTGAGGTTGACGCGGTCATGCTCGAGGTTCACGAACCCCAGGTAATCCTCGGCGTTGCCCGGGTCGAGAGCTGCCATCGCATCGCGGACGAGCGGCCAGTCCTCCTCCGACCAGCAGCGCACCTCGACCCCGTCAGCGGTGGGCCGATCCCGGTCGCGGGTGATGGCGTCGGCAACCCGACCCAGCGCGGGATCGATTCGACTCCCCTGATCCGGATCGCTCGAGCGGCGGAGGGGCCGGTCGTCTCCGATCAGCTCCTGCAGCTCGAGATCGGCTTCGGCGAGTCGGTAGCTGGCGCCCTCGAAGCCGGTCTCGACCTCGAGCAGCGCCCGGCCGGGATTGCTTCGGAACAGGCGCTCCTGAGCCCGGATCGCTCGTTCGAGGCCCCGGCAGGCGTCGGCGAAGAGCCGGTGGATCGGCCTGAGTCTCTCCGAAGGCGCGCGCCCGACCTCCTGGGCGAGCGAGCGGGAGCAGCGCTTCAGGGGAGCCAGCGAGCGCTCCACCTCGCCTGCCTCGGCACCCTGCGCGAGGTAGCTCCTGATGAGCCGATCCGTGCGCGCCGAGGTGGTCGCAAGATTCACCTGCCACCTCGACGAGCGCTCGATCCACGCGACTTCCCGCTCGGCCGTCGAGCCGCCCGCAAGCGTCCCGTCGAGGGCGCTACAGCCCGCCAGGAAAAGCGCGGCTGCAGCCGCGAGAAGTACCGGTGCGTGCATCCGCTTGCAGTCTGCGGCCTGTGCAGCGCGAGCGCCAGAGGCGGCTGGAAGTAGAATGAGCGCATGACCGGAGTTCTCGCAGCCGGTCGGCGCGTCCTCCCGCGGGGCTACGCCGACTTCCTGCGCCAGCTCGCAATCTGGTTCGGCTTCCTGCTGGCCTACCAGGTCGCACGCGGAGTGGCAGATCGCGACGCCGCGCGCGCCTTCGAGAACGGGCTCACAGTGCTCGACTTCGAGCGGCGCGCGGGAGCGCTCTTCGAGCTCTCGCTCCAGGGCGTGCTGAGCTCATCGGAGCTCCTGATCGAGCTCACCTCGTGGACGTACTGGCTGTCGCAGTTCGCCGTGCTCGGAATCGCGCTCCTCTGGATCTACCTGCGCCGGAACGAGGCCTTCCTGCGCTTCCGGAACATGATCCTGGTGGCGAACACGCTCGGCCTCGTCGGCTACATCCTGCTGCCCACCGCACCGCCGCGGATGTTCCCCGACCACGGCTTCGTCGACACGCTCGCCGCCTTCAGCTCCCTGAACCACGGCAGCGCCGCCGTCGAGCTCGCGTCGAATCCCTTCGCGGCGATGCCGAGCCTGCACGCGGCCGACTCGCTGCTCGTCGGCGTCGTCATGGCGACCCTCGTGCGCCGGCCGCTCGCAAAGGCGCTCTGGCTGCTGTGGCCGGCCTGGGTCTGGTTCACGGTGCTCGCCACCGCCAACCACTTCTGGCTCGACATCGCCGCGGGCGTCCTCGTCGCCGCCCTCGCGGCCGCGCTGGTCCTCCGGTGGAAGCCGCCCGCGCGCCTGCTCCGCCGGACCGGGTGAGTCGAGCCGAAGCCCTCAAGCACGGCTACACGCGCGGGGCACGCCAGCTCGCCTCGCGTTCGATGACGAGCCTCGCCCGCACGCGCGTGACGCCCAACGCGCTCACGGCCGCCGGCGTCACGCTCTGCGCCGTCTCGGCGGTTCTCGTCTACCTCGAGTACCGCAACGAGCTCCTCTTCTTCTGGCTCGGCGCGGTCGTCTTCGTCGTCGGCTCCGTGCTCGACATCCTCGACGGTGCGCTCGCCCGCCAGAGCGGGAAGGGGACGCCCTTCGGCGCGTTCCTCGACTCGACCACCGACCGCGTCAGCGAGGGGCTGATGCTCGGTGCGATCGTGCTCGTCTTCGCCCGGGACGGCAATGAGATCGCGCTCGGTTTCGCGGTCGCGGCGATCGCCGGCTCCTTCCTCGTGAGCTACACGCGTGCGCGAGCCGAGGTGCTCGGCCTGCGCGGCGACGTCGGGATCGGCAGCCGCGCGGAACGAGTGGTCGTAATCACGGCAGGGCTCGTGCTCGCGCCCTGGGGCATCCTTCCGTGGGCGATCTACGTCCTGACCGCGACGGCCTGGATCACGGTCGGTCAGCGCGTTCTTGGTGTGCGAGCACAGCTAGCTAGCAGAAGCGGCGAGTCTCGCAAGTAGGCGCTATAGTGCTAGTAGCACTCTGGTGCTAGCACTATGGCGAGAAGAGACTTCAAGACCGTCCTCGTACGCATGTCCCTGCCGCTGAAGCGGCGCTTGGGCCGCGAGGTCGTCCGGAGCGGCAGCACGCTCAACGATGTGGCGGTGACGATCCTCGGCTCGCGCTTCGGCGTCGAGTTCCAGCCGAGCGGGCGCAGGGGATCTCCCCCGGGTGAGAGCGGCGTCGTGCTCCTGCGCATGCCGCCCGAGCTCAAGCGCCGCATCCAGGAGGCCGCCCGCGAGCGCGGCTCCAGCACGAACGCGGTCATCGTCGACTCGCTCGCCGAGCACCTCGACCCCTCCCAGCGAAGGAAGGAAGCGATGAAATCCACGAACGGAAGCAGGAACGGCCAGGCGCACTCCGGCGGGAAGGTGCGCGTCGCCCTGATCGGTGTCGGCAACTGCGCGAACGCGCTCCTCCAGGGCGTCGAGTACTACCGCGATGCAGCACCGGATCAGTTCGTTCCCGGGCTCATGCACGTCGACCTCGGGGGCTACCACGTCCGCGACATCGAGTTCACGGCGGCCTTCGACGTGACGACCGACAAGGTCGGCAAGGAGCTCTCCGAGGCGATCTGGGCGCATCCGAACGACACGATCCGCTTCTCCGACGTGCCGAAGACCGACATCCGCGTCTCGCGCGGCATGACCCATGACGGCCTCGGCAAGTACGTCTCCGAGATCGTCCAGAAGGCATCGGGCGAGACCGACGACGTCGTCGGCATCCTGCGCGAGACCGGCACGGACGTCGTCGTCAACTACCTTCCGGTCGGCTCGGAGGCGGCGACGAAGTGGTACGCCGAGCAGATCCTCGAGGCCGGCTGCGCGATGGTGAACTGCATGCCCGTCTTCATCGCCCGCGAGAACTACTGGGGTCGGCGTTTCGAGGAGCGCGGGCTGCCGATCATCGGCGACGACATCAAGTCCCAGGTCGGCGCGACGATCACCCACCGCGTGCTGACGAGCCTCTTTCGCGAGCGCGGCGTGCGGCTCGACAAGACGATGCAGCTGAACGTCGGCGGCAACTCGGACTTCCTGAACATGCTCGAGCGCGACCGCCTCGAGTCGAAGAAGATCTCGAAGACGAACGCGGTCACGTCGATGCTCGACTACGACATGGGCGCGCGCAACGTCCACGTCGGCCCGTCCGACTACGTGCCGTGGCTCACCGATCGCAAGTGGGCGTATATCCGGATGGAGGGCTCGTCCTTCGGTGATGTGCCGCTCAACATCGAGCTCAAGCTCGAGGTGTGGGACTCCCCGAACTCGGCCGGCATCGTGATCGACGCCGTGCGGTTGGCGAAGCTCGCGCTCGAGAACGGGATCGCCGGGGCACTCGAGGGCCCTTCGGCGTACCTGATGAAGTCGCCGCCCAAGCAGATCGCCGACGACGACGCCTACGACGCCGTGGAGCGCTTCATCAAGCAGAACCGGCGGAAGCCGACGGTC
>Ga0136616_10001838_pt1 | contig 11196 bp, 12 predicted proteins | sample AntDrymUQ2992106_2_FD_106648 | JGI IMG/M metagenome (GOLD analysis project Ga0136616, IMG submission 106648) | Polar desert sand microbial communities from Dry Valleys, Antarctica - metaG UQ299 (21.06) | ecosystem: Environmental > Terrestrial > Soil > Desert | place: Antarctica: Dry Valley... | reverse complement strand
TAGGTCTTGAAGTTCGCGTCCGTCCAGTTGCGGTGGTCCTCCGTCTCCCAGAGGTCGCCCTCGAACTCGAAGAGCACCCGGCCTCCGTCGAGCTGGACGTCGAGCCGGTCGAACGACGGGAAGAGCGGGTGGTAGCGACCATCCTCGATGCGCTGGGCGCCGATCAGGTCGGGGAAGATCCCGTCGATCTCGCCCTCCGGGGTACGGGCCTGAAAGCGCATGCCTGCCGTCTCGCGCCACGGATGGTGCACGCAGAGGCCGATGCGGTTGTACTGCATGCCCCGCTCGAAGCGGCCGTCGAGGGCGTACGAGAGTCGCCCTGCAGCGTCGGCCGTGATCGTCCCCTGCCACGAGAAGTCGACGTCGTCGCTCGTGTGCCGAGACGTGAAGCGGATCTCGAACCCGTCCTCCGCCTCTTCGACCTCGAGCCCGGAGACGGCGCCCGGGATCGTGTTCCAGTCGCGGTCGCGCACCGCGGCGTAGACGCGGCGCACGATCTCGGTGCGCCCGACGCGGATATAGCGGAGATCGACGCCGTCGAGCAGCATCGTGACCGGGCCCGCCCGCAGGCTTCGCGGCTCGGGAATCGGCGCATCGCTCCCGTGCAGCAGCCGCAGGCGGTCGGGCGAGATCATTGAGAACCTCCTTGTCGGGCGGCGAAGGGGGCGAGCTTCGAAGTGAAGAGCGGGTTAGCGAGCACGTCGGGGTTGACGAGATGGGGCGGCACGCGACCGGCGGCAACCGCCAGCAGAGCCTCGCAGGCGCCACCGACGCAGCCGCGCAGGAGCTCGTCGGTGTAGCCGAGCGAGTGCGGCGCGCCGACGACGTTCGGCAGCTCGAGCAGCGGATCGCCGGCCGGCAGAGGCTCCGGATCGACCACGTCGACCCCGGCGCCCGCGAGACGACCGTCGCGCAGCGCCTCGACGAGCGCGTGCTGGTCGATGATCGCTCCACGTGCAACGTTGACGAGGAACGCCGTCGGCTTCATCAGTGAGAGCCGCCGGGCGTCCAGCAGGCCGCGCGTCTCGTCGGTGAGGGGACAGGCGATGACGATAACGTCCGCCTCGGCCAGCAGCACCTCGAGCGGAACGTAGGACACTCCGTCCTCGGCGACCGGCGTGCGTTGCGTGACGAGCACCCTCATCCCCCACGGCGCGAGCAGGCGCACCACCTCGCGCCCGATGCGGCCATAGCCGATGACGCCGAGCGCACGCCCGTTGAGCCCGATACCCGGCGGCGCGAACCGACCCTGCCCCCAGTCGCCCTCGTGCAGAGCTCGGTCGCGCTCGCGCAGCCTGTGCGCGAGCGCGAGCACGAGGGTGGCGGCGGCGGACGCCATCGGACGGGTGACACCGTCCGGAGTGATCGTGACAGCGATGCCGCGCTCCGTGCACGCCGCGACGTCCACGAAGTCGAGGCCGACGCCGTGACGCGCGAGGACGGCGAGCCGGTCGACTCCCCGCACGCTGTCCGCTGTCACCGGCGCCGAGAAGTGGTACAGCCCGTCGATCCCCGCCAGGAGCCGGGGGGCAAGCGGCCGCGCATCCTCCCCGAGAAACCTCCATTCCACGTCGTCAACCTCGAGCGCTTTCAGGTCGAACGGGGCGAGCGCGAACGTCCCGTCGGGACGACGTAGATCGCGCGTGACGCCGATGCGAAAGGGCTCGTGGCGGTCGCTAGGCATGCCGTAGGATCGATTCTCCTATGGGACGAAGGGAGAGGAAATGACCGAGCGTGTGGTCGTCGGAGAGTTGCCTGTCGGGGGTACGGAGCCTCTCATCTCGAGCGCCGTCCGCTGGGGAGACCTGCTCTTCCTCTCCGGGCGGGCCCCGATCGACACGGGGACCATGGAAGTGGTCTCATCCGACTTCGGCGTACAAGCCCGACATGTCCTCGACCAGATCTTGGCCTCGCTCGCGGAAGCCGGCTCAGGCCCGGAGCACGTGCTCCGCGTGCAGTGCTACCTCCTCGATCCCGCTCACTTCGGTGAGTGGAACGCCCTCTGGGCCTCGACCTTCCCGGCACCTCGGCCCGTGCGCACGACGATCGTGACGGGGTTCACGGTGCCGGGGATGCTGATCGAGGTCGAGGTGACGGCGGGAATCCCTGAGTGAAGGTCGTCGTCGTCGGAGGCGGCATCTCGGGGCTCTGCTGTGCGTATTACCTCCGGCGGCGAGACGTGGACGTGACGATCGTCGACGGCGCGCACATCGGCGCCCGCACCGCGTCGTCGTGGGGCAACGGGGGCTGGATCGCACCCGCCCAGGCCGGGCCGTTGCCCGAGCCCGGGCTCACGATCTACGGCCTGCGGGCGCTCCTCGACGCAGACTCGGCGCTCTACTTCCGGCCGAGCTACCTGCCCCGTCTCACGCCGTGGCTGCTGCGCTTCTGGACGTATTGCAACCAGCGTGACTACGACCGCGGCACGGCCGCCCTCGCCGCGCTCGGCAAGCGGTCGTTCGAGCTCGTGGACGCGATGGTGGAGGACGGCGTCCAATTCGATCTCTGGAAGCTCGGCATGGTGTGCGCGACCGGGAAGCCCGAGGACGCGCGCAAGGTGCTGCGCAGCCTCGAGGGGATGCGGCAACACGGCTACGAGCTCCCGGACGAGATCCTCGGCGAGGACGAGATCCACGAGCTGGAGCCGTCGCTGAACGACCGCGTCAAGGCCGGCTTCCACCTCGCCGGACAGTGGAACGTCAAGGCGGACACCCTCGTCGCGGGTCTCGGCGCCAAGCTCCGCGAGCTGGGCGTGGAGATCGTCGAGGGCGCCGAGGTCACCGGGTTCGATCACACGGGCTCGCACGTGCGTGCGGTGCGGACCGGGCGGGGCGACATCCCCGGCGACCACGTCGTGCTCGCCGCCGGGTCGTGGACGACCCCACTCGCGCGCATGCTCGGGATCAAGCTGCCCATGGAGCCGGGCAAGGGCTATTCCTTCCTGCTCACGCCGAAGGTGATGCCGAAGCACGGGATTCTCTTCGCCGACATCCACGCCGGCGTGACGCCTCTCGGCGATCGCGTGCGGATCGGCGGCACGATGGAGTTCTCGGGCTACGACCTGACGGTCGACGAGGGGCGCATCTCGAACCTGTTCACCCTTGCACGAGGTTACGTCGAGCTCGAGCAGCCCGAGTACGAGGAGCCCTGGGCAGGCCTGCGTCCGATGACCGTGGACGGGCTGCCGATCCTGGACTGGGCGCAGCCGTTCCGCAATGCCTACGTAGCGACGGGCTACTCGATGCTCGGCATGACGGTCGCGCCGCCGGCGGGCGAGATGATGGCGGAGATGATCACCACCGGCACGCGGCCGGCACCCTTCGAGCCCTTTCGCAGCGACCGGTTCGCGAAGCGGATCGTGCGCCGTGCCGGGAGCTGACCCGCTCTCGGAAGGTGCTCAGGCTTCGGGAGGGCCGAGGATGCGACCTCCGTCCACGCTGATGACGATCCCGGTCACCCAGGCGGCCGCGGGATCGACGAGATGCCAGATCCAGAGAGCGAGCTCCTCCGGCTCCCCCACTCGGCCCAGCGGGACGAGCGTACCGAGCATCCGTAGGCGCTCCTCCGGATCGGGGACGGCCAGGTGGAACTCCGTTCTCACCGGGCCGGGCCGGACGCAGGCAACACGGATCCCGTCAGGCGCGAGCTCGGCTGCCATGTTCATCGTCATGTGCTCGAGCGCAGCCTTCGTGAGGCCGTAGACCGTCTGTCGCGCCCGGTACATGGCAGCGGCCGCCGACGACACGTTGACCACCACCGGCGCGGGGGACGAACGCAGCGCCGGCAGCGCCGCCTGCACGAGGAAGTAGGCGGAGCGGAGGTTGACCGCGACGAGCTCGTCGAAATCCTCGAGTGTGAACTCCTCGATCGTCTTCAGGTGGAAGGCCGCCGCGTTGTTGACGATCACGTCGAGCCGTCCCCGCTCGCCGAGAACGGTGTCGACGATCTCCCGGGGCGCGTGAGGCCGAGAGAGGTCTGCGGGCACGGCGGTTGCGCGCCCACCGGCGGCGGCAATCTGCTCGACCACGGCCTCGAGCCGCGCGCGCCTGCGGGCCACGAGCGTCACGTGCAGGCCCTTCTCCGCCAGCAGCCTGGCCGTCGCCTCCCCGATGCCGGAGCCGGCTCCCGTGACGATGGCGACGCGGTCGTCCAAGCTGTACGACGATACTACGAGTCGTGCGCGTGGCGATTCTCGGAGCGGGCCTGATGGGCGCCCAGATCGGGTGCGAGTACGCGCTTGGCGGGCACGACGTGGCGCTCCACGCCCGCAACCTGGAGCGGGCCGCGGAACGCATCGACGCCGCGTTCGCGCTGATGGCCGCGCACCGCCTGCGCACCGCGGACGAGATCCGGCGGGCGGCGCGGCGCGTGTCCATGGTGGCCGACGCGGGCACCGCCGCGAGCGGCGCCGAGCTCGTCGTCGAGTCGCTGCCCGAAGATCTCGAGCTGAAGGCGTCCGTCCTGCGTCTCGCGCGTGCGACCGCACCGGGCGCGGTAGTTGCGACGAACACCTCCTCGCTCTCGATCACCGCCATCGGCGAGGCCATCGGCGCCCCGGAACGCACCGTCGGCACGCACTACCTGAACCCGCCGCTCCTGATGCCGCCCGTCGAGATCGTGGCGGGCAAGCGCACGAGCGCCGAGACGGTCGCGTTCGCCTGCGCCACCGTCGCCTCGCTGGGCAAGCGCCCGATCGTCGTGCGACGGGACGTGCCGGGATTCGTGTGGAACCGGCTGCAATTCGCGCTCGTGCGCGAGTGCACGTGGCTCGTCGAGAACGGCGTCGCCACGGCGGTTGACGTCGACACGGTCGTCCGCGAAGGGCTCGCGCGACGCTGGCGCCACGTCGGACCGCTGCGCTCGATCGCACTCGGCGGCGTCGACACCTGGAACCGGTCGGGCCGGAACATCGTGCCCGAGCTGTCGACGCTGCCGGGGCTGCCGGATCTGGACGAGATCGCGATCGGAGGTGGCGATCTCCTGGCCGACGCGGCCGTGCGCGACACAGCGCTCGCGTGGGAGCTTCGCGAAGCGAGACCGGGAGGAGGAACGCCCTGAACACGGAGGAGTCCGCCGCCGGTGTCGTCGAGGACGTTCGCTGCAGGCTGTTCGAGGCGCCGACCGAGGGCGGAGGCGTCCGCTACGCGAATCCGCTCCGCGGCTGGGATCCGCGCCGCGACGAGCGCGGCTTCGCGTTCCCCCGCTGGCTCGTCGTCGAGGTGGAGACCTCGACCGGGATCGTCGGCCTGGGCAATGCCGGCCTGGCCGCAGACCTGATCGCGCCCATCGTGGAGACACGCCTGAAGCCGCTCCTGCGCGGCCGGCAGGTGGCGGAGATCCAGGAGACCTGGCAACTCCTCTACCGCAGCACGATGGCGTTCGGCCGCAAGGGCCTCGGCATGGTCGCGATCAGCGCCGTCGATCTGGCGCTCTGGGACGCGCTCGGCAAGGCGCTCGGCGTCCCCGTGCACGACCTGCTCGGCGGCCGCAGGTCGGAAACGATCCCGGTGTACGCGAGCCGCCTCTACGGCAGCGACGACCTCGACGAGCTCGCCGAGGAGGCGAGCAAGTACGTGCGCGAGGGATTCGGAGCCGTCAAGCAACGGTTCCTCTGGGGCCCACCTGACGGTCGGAAGGGCATGCGGGCGAACGTCGATCTGGTGCGCACCGTGCGGTCCGCGATCGGTGACGACGTCGAGCTGATGGCAGACGCGTACATGGGCTGGGATCTCGAGTACGCGCGCGCGATGGTGCGGCTACTCGAGCCGTTCGATCTGCGCTGGCTGGAGGAGCCGCTGCTGCCCGACGAGATCGGGGGCTACGAGGCGCTCACCCGCGAGAGCCCGATTCCGATCGCGCACGGCGAGCACGAGTTCACGCTCAAGGCGTTCGGAGACCTCGTGCGGAGACGCGCACTCGACGTCATCCAATTCGACACGAACCGGGTTGGCGGCATCACCCAGGCGGTAAAGATCTGCGCTCTCGCCGAGGCCTTCGGGCTCCCGGTCGTCCCGCACGCCGGACAGGTGCACAACTACCACATCGTGGCGAGCCAGCCCGCCTGCTCGCTGGCGGAGTACTTCCCGCCGAATGCCATCGAGGTCGGCAACGAGCTGCCGCACTGGCTCTTCGAGGGTGAGCCGCTCGCGGACGGCGGCTCGGTGTGCCTGAACGGCAGACCCGGGCTCGGCGTGACGGTGAGCCCGCGGGAGCCCGTGCGCGAACTCGCGCGCTGAGTCCACCGCGTGCGGTCACGCCCGAGGGCGCAGCTCCGCCAGTCCTGCCTTCAGTGCGCCCTCGTAGAGCCAGGTGTCGAACGAGTAGCCGATCATCGTGAGGCCTTGCGCGAGCATCGTTCGACACTCCTCCACGGTGCCGCAGACCATGCCCACGTGCTTGCCTGCCGCCCGCGCTGCGGCCACGACCTGCGCCACCGCGTCGCGGAAGGTCTCCGTCGAGAACTGCCCCGGGATCCCGAGCGAGACCGTGAGATCGAACTGCCCGATCCACAGCACGTCGATCCCGTCCACGGCCGCGATCTCCTCCACCGCGTCGAGCCCCGAGGAGGTCTCTATCTGCACTATCAGCAACGTCTCAGCGTTCGACTTGGCGAGCGTATCGGGGAGGCCGCCCGGCTCCCACACGTCCTGGTAGAGCAGCCCGAAACCCCGCTTGCCCTGCGGCGGGAACCGCGCCGACTCGACGAGCATGCGGGCCTCGTCGGCGCTCTCGCAGGCGGGGATCATGACGCCGAGCGCCCCCAGGTCGAGGGCGCGCGAGATCGAGTCGTAGACCGCGTCGGGTACACGCACGAGCGGTACGACGCCCGTTGCGTTGGTGGCGGGCAGCAGGTCGCGAAGCCGGTCGATGCCGAAGCCGGAGTGCTCGAGATCGTAGAGCACGAAGTCGGCGCCGGCGGCGCGGACGAGCCGGGGAACGTTGGTCGTGAGGAACTCGCCGACCATCGTCCCGATCGGCTTCTCTCCCGCGGCGAGCGCCCGCTTCACGGGGTTCTCCCTCATTCGCCCGCGCAGCGCTCGCGGTAGTCCTCGCGCACCGGCTGGCAGCCGTCGCCGAACAGCGGCTTGATGCGCACGCCGAGCACCAGCTCGACCCCGTCGGAGGCGGAGAGCCTCCCGACCCGGCTCACCAGCCGGCCACCACTGGGTTCGTCAAATCGCCGATGCGGTCGACCGAGACGGTGACGGTGTCGCCGGGCTGGAGATAGACCGCCGGATCTCGGAAGCAGCCGACGCCGGCAGGGCTGCCCGTCGTGACCACGTCGCCGGGCTCGAGCGAGATCAGGTCACTCAGAAACGCGATCAGGTGCGCGGGCGTGAAGAGCATCGACGAGGTGGCCGCGTCCTGCATCACCCGTCCGTTCAGGGTCGTCGAGACGCGCAGCGTCGACCAGTCGCCGACCTCGTCGGACGTCACGATCTCCGGGCCGATCGGCGAGAAGGTGTCGGGGTTCTTGCCGAGTGTGATCTGCATGTCCTTGAACTGCACCTCGCGGGCCGAGACGTCATGGAGGATCGTCCAGCCGAAAAGGTGGTCGAGCGCCTGCTCCTCGGCGATGCGATAGCCGCCGGTGCCGATCACCATCGCGAGCTCGACCTCGTAGTCGGCGTTCGTCGTGGGGCGCGGGATGCGGATCGGGGCATCGGGCCCGACCACGGCGCTCGGGAGCTTCGAGAAGAAGAACGGCTCCGTCGGCAGGGTGGCGCCCGGGTTCTCCTCGGCGTGGCTCGCGTAGTTGACGCCGGAGCAGAGGATCTTGCCCGGCCGGATCGGAGCGAGCAGGGTCGCCCCTTCGACCGGCGTTCCGCTCTGCACCGCCGCGGCGGCGCGGGCAAGCCCATCGGTCCCTGCCCGGATGAGGGCGTGCATGTCCGCGTACCCGGCGTCGACGATCGCTCCGTCGCGACGAGCTCCGACGCCCGTCCGGCCGGCGGCCGTGTAGGTGACGAGACGCATCTAGCTCTCCCTTCCTTCGACCCAGTGTCGCTCTCCGTCGACGACGAGGGTCTCGCCGACGAGGGGCGCGACGACACGGCGGCGGCCCGTCGTGTCGTAGTGCGGGACGAGCTCGACGAAGCGCCGCACCTCGTCGTCGGGTTCAAGGTAGTGGCAGGCGACCGCGAGGTCGAGTCCAAGCATCTCGGCCGTCCGTGCCGCCTCGTCCGCGTCCATCTCGCCGGTAAGGAACGTTCCCGGGCCGGGAATCAGGTGCGAGAGCTCACGCGGCAGCGTGCAGCCGAGCAGTCCGACGGTGGGCCGGTAGAGCTCGCCGATCAGCCGCATGTCGAAGATGCAGGTGTCGCCGTAGTGGTAGATGCGCACGTCCGGTTCGGTCTCGACGACGAACGCGATCGGGTTTCCGACGACCTGCCGCCCGTCCGACAGCGTGGCCGACGACCAGTGGTGGCACTCGACCGGTCGCACCGCCAGACCGGCCACCTCGACGACGATCCCCCAGGTGGTGGCGGTGATCTGCTCGGCAGGGACGCCCTCGTCGAGGAGCATGAGGCGCACGGCAGCGTCGCACACGACCGGCGCCCCTGTCCGCTGCGCCAGTGCTGCGGTGTCGCCGTAGTGGTCGAACGCGGCGTGGCTGACGAGGATCACGTCCGGCTTCGCTAGCTCGTCGACGGAGCAGGGGGCGAGCGGGTTCTGGGACAGGAACGGGTCGATCACGATCCGGTGCGTGGGCCCGACGACCTCGTAGCCTGCGGCGCCGAAGTAGGTCAAACGGGTGCTCATACGAGCCCCCGCAACGACTCCCAGCCCTTGACCAGCTGCACGAACGCCCGGTTGAGCGGCACCGCGACGCCCGTCTCGTCCGCCGCCCTCGTCACAGCACCGTTGATGACGTCGATCTCGGTGCGGCGGCCCGCCTCGAAGTCCTGGAGCATCGACGCCTTCGACGGCCCCGCCTTTGCGAGCAGCGCGTGGATCGCGTCGACTCGCTCTTGCGGGTCGATGTCGTACCCGAGCGCCCGCGCCACCGTGACGGCCTCGCGCGCCGTGTCGCTGACGAGCCCGCGCGTGTCCTCGCAGGCCGTCAGCGCCCCCGCGTTCATGCCCGTGAGAGCCGCTGTCGGGAGCGTCGCGGCATTGAGGATCAGCTTCTTCCAGATCTCGGGTCGGATCGGCGAGACGACGTTCGCCTCCAGCCCCGCGTCGTCGAGCGCCTGCGCGAGCCGGGCGGCCCCGCCGCTCTTGCTGTCGGTGAACGAGCCGACGATCGTCGGCTGCTCGGCTGGGTGCACGACCCTGCCGGGCGCCTGGACGAGACCGCTGTGATAGGTGACCCCCACTGTGATCTGGTCGGCCGGGTACGCCCTAGCGAGGACGTCGCCGTTGCCCCAGCCGTTCTGAAGCGAGGCGACGACCGTGTCGGGACCGACGAGCGGCCGCGCCAGCTCGGCGGCGGACGCGGTCTGATAGCACTTGACGCAGAAGACCACCACATCGACCGGACCGACCGAGCCCGGGTCGGTCGTCGCGCGAACTCTCGTCGTTGTCTCCTCCTCCCCGCGCACGATCGTGACGCCGTCGGCGTTGATCGTCTCTACGAGCGGCGCGGCGACGTCGACGAGCACTGTGTCGTGCCCGGCCTTGCTGAAGCGGGCGCCGAAAATCGATCCCATCGCTCCTGCGCCGACGACGGCGATCCTCATGCTCCTCCTTTTGCTCGGACGGCTGGCATGCGATCCTAGAGGTCTACCGATCGGGGTGGAACCAGCGACCGCCCGCGCTCGCCCCGCCGTCGACGTGGATCGTCTGGCCCGTGAGGAACGACCCGGCCTCCGAAGCGAGCAGGAGGCAGACCCCGACGAGCTCGTCAGGACGGCCCGGGCGCTCCACGGGCACCCGGTTGAAGATCCAGCGGCGCATGTCATCGTCCGCCCAGATCGGTGCCGCGAGCGGGGTGTCCATGAAGCCGGGCGCGATCGCGTTCGCGCGAATGCCGTGCTCGGCCCACTCGAGCGCCATCACCTTCGTGAGCTGGGAGAGCCCCGCCTTCGCGGGGCCGTAGACCGAGATCTGCTCGAGCGCGTAGAGAGCGTTCAGCGACGAGATCGAGATGATCGACCCGCCCGTCCCCTGCTCGATCATCCGGCGAGCCGCCGCCTGCGCCAGGAAGTACGGGAGGCGCAGGTCGATGCGCGTGATCCAGTCCCACGAGGCGCGATCCATCTCGAGGATGGGCATGCGTCGGTTGACGGCCGCGTTCTGCACGAGCACGTGCAGGCCCCCGAGTCGCTCGACCGCCGACGCGACGATTCGCTCGGGCGCGTCCTCGTCGCCAAGGTCGACGACGGCCGTCGCAACGCGGACGCCGGCGCCCGCGAGCGCCTCGGCGAGCTCATCGAGGCCCTGCTCGTCGAGGTCGGTCGCGAGCACGGCGGCACCGGCTGCGCCGAGCCCCGCCGCGAACCAGCGGCCGAGCCCACCGGCAGCGCCCGTGACGATCGCGACCTTCCCTTCGAGTGAGAAGAGCGCGGGTGGTGCGAGCGCCCTGACCGCATCAGCGTCGAGCGGCAAGACGCTCATCTCCGACCGACCCCCGATCCTCGCCGTCCGCCGACGGCTGTGCTCTCGATCGGGAGGCCCACGATCCACGGGGCGCAGCCGGTGCAGGCGGCCGCAAGGAGGTCGAACACGTCGCTGGCGACCCTACAGGACGCCTCTGACCAAATCCCGACTCGGAGTTCTTTCTGTGACACCGTTCGAAGACGTGCCGGCACACGCGGGCACGAGTGGCATCGCGCGGGGCACTTCCGGGCTGCCCATTAGATGCATCGCCCTCGTACCACGCCTCGCAATATCCGCGACCATCACTGTTACTCGCGGGGTGCCAGGGACACCTTCATCAAATGCGAAGGTGTCCAAAGATGTACCCGTTTTGTACCCGCCCGCGATCTCCGCTCCTACCATCACAGAAGAACAACCTGCAAATAGGCTCAAGCCGACGCGCGGATTCGAACCGCGGACCCCTTCATTACGAGTTAAGCGCACGAATGTGGGATGCCGCGCCTTTGCAGCGAGATTAGGCAGCGGGCCGAGCATCGAAGCCCGGCCGAACTCCGTGCGACTCCGGATTGCTCCAGCGATGTGTTCCAACGGTGTTCCAATCGCGCTGTCACGGGCCGCGGCCGATCGACAGCCAACGCGAACTGCGTGCGGACG